>ULRF01039586.1_pt1 | contig 39275 bp, 24 predicted proteins | sample 1955131 | NCBI WGS metagenome assembly ULRF01 (sample SAMEA4835673, study PRJEB28245) | human gut metagenome | biome: gut microbiome; material: fecal sample | place: Denmark | collected 2008
GCTAAAAGGCTGTTTTTTATGTTTTTGTTTCTGTGCCCCTCTCCCATGGTTTTCCCACTGATCCCCCAAAAAACATGTACCCGATTTAGCGTTTTCGGGTACATATTGGGAGGATTTTATGGGGGATTAGTAGATAAAATTGGGGGATTTGTCTAAATTTTTGGGTGGATGATTTAACTTTTTGGTGTTTTTGTAGTCATAAAGGCAAAGATTTAAATTAACGCATGTTTAACCCGCGCCTCTTTGAGGATGCACAACACCAATAGAACTATGAGACGATTATTATTAAGCGCCGTTTTGGCGATGGCTCTCGCAGCTCCAATGAGTGCAGCCAACGGACACCACCACGATAAGCACCACCACGGATACTATCGTTGCGAAAAATGCGAGAAGCGGGCGAAAAAAGAACGCAAAAAACGCTACAAAAAGTACAAAAAATGGGCAAAACGCCACCGCCACCACTGCCCCGATAGAGAAGTCGTGGTGATGCACCGCCCACCAGGAGGCAGATATGTGATGTATGCAGGAAGTCCACACTGGTATGCCGATGATGTACTCTACAGAATCGAGCGACGCGGCGACAGCAACTGCTACATAGTGGTAAACTTCTCACTTTAGCACTTTCTAAAACTCATATATATTTATAGCACGGCTTAGCAATCCATACACACAAAGCCAAAAAATAATAACAACAGGCGGAGGCACCACAGCGTGCTTCCGCCATTTTTTGTATCTTTGTAACAGGTTAAACCCAAATCGTCATTAGGGCTTGTGGTATTTCGGAATTTTAGAAGAATGAATTTTGCTTGTCTTTTAATGAGTGATAGCGAGCTATTACGAATTAAAAACAAGTGAAAGGCATCTTATAAAAGCCGAAAGACCGCAAGAAGTAATCTAAAAAAGCCCTACACGACCTAATGACGATTTGGGTTAAAGTGGTAGGGACGTGATAATTCACGTCCGCCCCATATATGGTAAACCGACTGATTCACAAAGATTTGAAGCAGCCACCGCCCTACCACACAACACTACTTTTTAAATAATTGATGGACATGACACAGAAACTTATAGTAATCGACGCTTGTATGCGCGACGAAGAATCACGCACAAAAAAGATTTTGAAGCCTATTGTGGCAGAGTTGGGCAAGAGATATGAGATTGAAACCATTGTGCTCGATGGCGACGACTATCTGCCTGTGGGGCGTAAAATGCTGGCAGAGCGCACCAGCGGCTATGTGCCAGAGCAGATTGTGGAGCAAGCCAAGCGCATTGCCGCCGCCGACCGCATCGTGATTGCCGCTCCGTTTTGGGATATGAGTTACCCTGCCATTCTCAAGGTGTTTATCGAAAACATGTCGCTGTTCAACATCACTTTCCGCGACAACGGCACCTACTTTGAGGGCCTCTGCCGATGCCAAAAGTTGCTCTACATCACCACTCGTGGCATGAACGTGGCAACAGGCGACACCCTCGACGGCGCAACGCCCTACTTCAAAGCCCTCAGCGCACTGTGGGGACTGGGCGAAGTAATCACCCTCGCCGCCGCCAACATGGACTACTACACCCCCCAACAAGCCAAAGAAAAAATCAACGCCACCATAGCCGAAGGCCTAAAAATAGCCCAAACCTTCTAACCACCGCCCCACAGGAAGCCGCAATATCGATTCATCATAACGTAGGGACATGCCTTTGGCGTGTTTCAATACCAACACGCAATGTATCAACGCATTAGCAACATACCGAAGGCATATCCCTACGCTATAATTCCCCTCGCATTGGCAACCCTTTGCAAGGATTCGCCTTTTGTTACTGGAAGGAGAGTTTTCGAGAATGTAATTGATGACGGACATTTTTGAAGTATTTCAATTGAGCGCAGGCTTTTCTGAAGTATTTTTTGTATATTTGCAAAAATCTAATCCTTGCCAAAATCCCACTAAGGGAAGCGGCGATAGTTAGATGATATATTTACATAGAAAGGCATACCTTTTTGCGCTTTGGTTTTGACGTGTTAGAACTTCGCAAATTCAAACTATCTGTCAAGAGCAAAGCAACGGGAACGCCCCTAAAAGGTGTTTTTAAGGCACCCGCATTGTCGCTCGGCATATCTATGCCTTGCGTCAATGTCGGGAGATTGTCATACATCGGCGTGGGGCTTTCAGCGTTGCTCGTTTCGACAGATAGGGGCAATGCGAAGGCCTTAACACGTGGAACGAGTCTCAAGGCTGGCTCCACGCTTTTTTATATAGATATATAAAACTAATCCTACCACAACACCAAACACCCCCAGGAGCCATGGGCTGCTAAAATTAAAAAACTAATGAAAAAAATTGCGACAACGATTCTTGAGACTTTGGGCTATTCCTTAGAGGCATTTGCCTTTTGTGAAATATTCGGCAGTCACATCACAGGAGACATTCTAACTTCGTTTGTGACTGGAGTCATAATGTTTGTTGTAGGCTTCGCTTTGATAGAGTGTGAGTTACGCATCGAGAGCAGAAGAACCGAACAGGTGAAACACTATGATTATGTAGTTTTGATTGTATTTGGCATTCTTACTTTTCTCTCCTACTTTTTATTGATAGCGATTGGCTCTAGAGAGAACTACGTAAACAATTCTGCACATGCTGCAGAAAACCTATTAATCTTTGGCCCTTGTTTAATAGTTTTTGGTGCGTGCCGCAGATCAATATATCGTGAGGAAAAAGCAAAGCCGATGGCAGATAAATATAAGACATTGGTTGACATTATACTTCATGCGCATCCTGACAGTCGTGTGTATGAAGACACAAAAAAAGTAATTACCATAGGTGAATCGAGTTGTGGAGAGACATATTTGTATAATTACTACATTATTAAAGAACATGGTAACTATGTAAAGATTGAAATGAAAGCAAATCACCCAATGTGGGGTGCATCAGAATTGTCTTGGAAATTCCCAAAAGAAATGGATCAGTTAGAAATGGACAGAATAATTAAGAAAGATATCCAAGCAATGATGGAAAGAAAAATGCAGTCAATGAACAACATCTAAGACTTACAATAAAGGGTATTATGGATGACTATGTAAAGGACGGCATTCTGTGGCTTATCATGGTGACCATAATTGATTATGTGCTTTATTCTCTATTTAGGCAGTCGTTAAATTGAAATAATTGGAACTTGTTTCCAAAATTATTGGTTATACCTTCCTTATTATCGATACTACCATAATATCGGATATAAAGATGTTTAATAGTTTTCAATTAGGATAATTATCTTTTTTAAAATTAGAATATGAGCAATTATACATTATATGGATTTTTGTGTGCTATTGCAATAGTAGCTATTGGCTATTTGCTTTGTTCGCTATTAAGCTGGTCGCTCCATTATAAGAAATGGAACAAGTTTTCAATTGCATTAAAGAATGCACTGGGTTGGGTGGGCTATGTTCCTATTGCAGTTCTCTCCTTTGATTTCATATTTGATATCCTACTCTTCCTTCTTTATGCTGTTATGCAATTTTTTATGTTCGAGTTTGACAATCCTGGACTATATCTTTTTGAATTTCAAGAAACTATCCACCAAGTAGGTTCATCAATCATTGGTTATATATGTCAAACAATCATACTTTTATTGGCTTTCGGTCTATCGGCATGTGCGTCTTTTTTTGTTGGCTATTTATTGTGCCCATCTAAACAGATCCGCACTATATGTCTGCCCATTGCAATCACACTTACTATCCTTGAGATTGTTACCTTGGTGCTTAACTGGCAAGAACGCAGCACTTATGGAAACTTGATGAACATCATCTTTGTCTTACTTTTAATAGTGTTTTGTGCAGGCTTCTCTATTTTTAACGAATCTTTTATCAGACAAATGATGATGAAGGCGCACCTTTTTGCTCTTTGGTTTTGACGTGTTAAAACTTCGCAACTTTAAACTAAAAACAACAAACAGCACCGTGAGGCAACAGTTGCTTAAATATTAAAACAAATGAATAAAATTTCTACAACAATCCTTGAAACTTTGGGCTACGCTATCCAATCTTGTGCCTTATGTGGCTTTATTTACTTACTTTGGTTTGATAAACAATTGGAGATTACTGATTTCCTCTTTTTTTTATATATCCTTTGCTATGGGGTGATATACCGAGAACTTCACCTTGAGGACAAAAGAACAGAAAAGGTTAAGCACTATGACCATTGGGTCTTGAAGTTGGTGGGTATTCTTGCCATAGTTCTTTCTTTATGGTTTGCTTTTTCTTCTGCTTTTGGCTATGGAATCAGTGACGATTTATCAAAATACATCTTGACAACATTAGTCCTTGGTGTATATTTTATTGTGATGGGCATTCTTCGACAATCTTTATATTGCACTTCGCAATACCTTTCTGAATTTGAAGCGGTTTCACCTATTGGCCGTTTGTTTTGGTTATTTAATCATCTTTAATCAGGTTTTATACACCTTGAATTTCTTCAGTAGGCAACACTCTAAAGACAAAATGAATAAATCAATATCAACCCAGAAATGGGTTATCCATTACTAAGATTATGAGTCGTTTTTATACAAGTATTATTTTGATGTCATTTTTCGCAGTTTTATATGCGATTTTACATGCGATTTCTGAGAAAAAGCGTGACTTCCGAAATTGCTATGGAGTATTCAAACGTGACAAAGAAATTGAGTATGAGTTATATTCCATCTTTTACTGGCTCCATGATAGCAGGCATGTAGGATATCTTAGGACACCTATTGATCGACAAACCTTTGAAAGCGAGATTGATGAGTATTTAGACAAAGTTAAAGAGTGTACGGCTTTTCGCGACAAAGTATTCGGTAAAATAGGGACAAGATTTGCTCGTTGCGCTTACAAACACGACAATTGGTTTGGTTGCCTTTTAAATATCACAATCTTGTGGTCACACATTTGCTACAACACGCTGAATGTTCTTTTTTTATTGTGCTCCTTAAGTGCAATATCATTACACCTTAAACATGTGCATCTATTGAACTATATGGAAGCACCACATAAGGTGGTGTATTATGCGATTCCTATAGGATTTTTCTTTTTGATTTTGGCTATTGGTTCTCTAAAAAAGAATATAACGTGCCCATTAGTAAAGAGTGCCTTTATTGTCTCGTTTGTGGTGAGCTTGACATTTGCAATAGCATACAACGACTGGAGCGAAGCTAAAGAGAGTTATGAATATGCGATGGAAAGCAAATTTGGTAAACATTGGGAAGAAATATTGGACGAAGCCGAAAGTGATGCTATAGAAACAACTTGGCATTATCATTGATGCTTATTTGTTATGCACCAATTGCAGGCATTTCGCTTCGGTTATGCTACATTTCGTTTCGCTCCATTACATCTTTTCTGCATACCTGCCTACACACATCTAATCCCTACGGGATTTTCAGCATGGGGGGATTATTGGGGAGGGGATTACTGGAAGGAGAGGAGGAAGTCGATGAGGGAGGTGCCTTCGTCGAGGTTGAATTTTTTGCGGAGGCGGTAGCGGGCGCCTTCCACACCACGCACGCTGAGTTGGGTGAACTTGGCGATGTCTTTGGTGGAGAGGTTGAGGCGCAGCAGAGCGCAGAATCGCAAGTCGCTGGGTGTGAGCGACGGATATTTCTCCTTCAGGTTTTTGAAGAAATTCTTGTGAATGAGGTTGAAATTGTTCTGATACAGTTCCCAGAAGTTGTCGCTGTCGGCATTTGCGCCCAGTTGGGTGAGCATCGACTGCATATCGCTCTGGCTGATGCTGCCCTTTCGGTGCTTTTCGCGCAGAGCGGTCTTGATGCTCTCTATCGCCTGGTTGCGCGCCATGGCATCAAGTGCCATCGAAGCCACCTCCTTGGTCTTATCGTTGAGTTGGGCTTCCAGAAGCTGCTGCTTTTGCTCGGCGATAATCTTTTCTTGCTCAAGCATTTTAATGTCTTGCTGGAGTTTTTTATCCTCGTATTGGCGTTGCATGTCGCGTGCAGTTTTCCTTGTGCGGTTGCGCACGAATAGGTAGATAGCCACCACCGACATCAGCACATACAGCAGTATTGCCCACCACGCCAAATACCATGGGCGCGGATAGGAGAAACTGTATTCCACCGTAGCCAACTCGGTGCCATCTACGCTCTTCACCGTGGCGGTGAGGTGGTAGTCGCCATACGAGAGCGAATTGTAGGTGATTACAGGCTCGTTCAACTCATTGTCAACCGTTATGCCGCCGCCTTTCAGGTGGTAGCAGAAGCGCAGCGGCTCAAAGCTGTAGTTGGGGTATGTGAGCGTGATGGTGATGTTCGACTCAATGTCGCCACCGCCAGCTATAGGCAGGTTACGGGTCACGCCACGGTTATCGGTGGTGAGGGCGTTGAGCACACGCAAACTGTATTTCTGCTGCTTGCGCGCTTGGGCTTGCGCCATATTGAATCTGCCCACGCCATTATTGAGACAGAAGTATGCCATGCCGCCATCCACATACACGGTGTTTGTCTCGTCGTTGTTGTCGAGCCCAAACAGCGACGGAGCCACATTGTTGAGCACCACATACCGCTTGCCGTTCCATCGCACACGCACGAAGTCCTTCGAAGTGGAAATCCAATAGGTGTTCTCGTCCACCTTCGCGGCCGAATAGATATCGCTTTTCTCAATTTCCTTCAAATCGTTGAAGCGCACGATGGTGTCGTTGAGGTCGTCGTAGGTGTAGAGTTTCTTGTTATAAGAGAAAATCACGCGCCCACGCATCTTGAACACGTGGAAGCGGTCGAGCACCTTCTCGCCGCCAAGATGCTCATATCGCTTGAAAGTGGCGGTTTTGAGGTCGTTGGAGAGGTTGATGCGAAACATGCCGTGGCTCATGTGCGAAGCCCACACATTGCCGTAGTGGTCCACCTCAAATTGCGCCACAGGGGCATGGAAATTAGCCACGCTGTGCGAGAACGCCCATTTTCCGTTCACCTCCTTATACACTTGCAGACTATAGTAACTCGATTCAAGCATCACACGCTGCCCGGCTATGTTGCAAATCTGCATCGCCGTGCTGCTCTGGTTGGTGTGCGCAATCCGAGCCGACGAAAGCCCTGTAATCAGGTTCGGACCCTCGTTGTTGCCCGCTATGATTTGATTGTTGAAATTGTCCACAAACCAGTTTTGCCCCTCCGTACCGGGAATGATGCTAAACTCGCCTGTGGTTTTTGACAAAGCCCAAACGGCTTGATTAGTAGCGAAATACAGCCTATCGGCAAGCGAATACACGCCATACACCATACCGAAATCCTTGCCCGAATGGCCCGGTGAGAGCAGCGAGAAAGGCGAACTGGAGTTGATGAGTGCCACACCGGCATCGAGTGCCACCCACACATTGCCTGCATCGTCGCATTTCACGTCGAGCACCGAGTTGTTGCCCAGCCGGTTACTCATATTGTAGTGCCACTTCAGTTTTCCGTTCAGCCCGAAGCCATACACGCCATCAAGAATGGTGCCCACCACAATGGTGGAATCGTGTGGCACGAAGGTGGCACGGTTCACGTTGGAGCGCTTGAGTGCGGCATCGGCTTCGGTGGGGAGGCTGGTGAGAGTGCCATTCTCATATTTATATAAGCCCTGCCACTGCGTGCTCAAAATCATTCTGCCACGCCCTGCCGACACTGCCGACACGATGTGGCTGCCACCCACCTGCTGGCGGCTGATGAGGCGACGAAACTTCCGCCCCTGCACCTGATAGAAGTCGTCATTCAGGAGTTGTGCATATATATTCCCCTCTACCTCAAAGAAATAGAGAGGGTGGATATTCATATCGTAGTGATGCTCCACCTTCTTGCCGTCGTAGCGAAACCATGTGAAAAACGACTGGAAATAGATGTCGCCGTTCTTGTCTTTCATAATATTCCAGATTTCCTCGTCTTGGTCGGGCAAATTTTCGGGATAAAGCGAGGTGTATTTGTAGTTGCCGAATTTATCGGCGGTGAAATAGCCAAACTCACGGTAGCTGCCCACATAAAGCCTGTCGCCATCAGCCATCACCGAGCGCACCACGCCACCGCCGGGCAGAGGGGTGAGTTTCCAGGTGTAGCCATCGAAGCGAAGCACGCCAGCGGAGTTGCCCACATATATCTCGCCATTCTTGCCCTGTGTCACGTCCCAGTTCTGAAGCGCGCCACCATAAACTTTCTTTCCGAAATTGTGCAAAATAGGCATAAACGCGACAGCCTGTGACGATGCCGCCACGAGTGCCAGCGCCAGCACTAAAAGAAGATGCGAGGGTCGAACTTTTTTCAAAGCGATATCCATGAGCGTTCAAGCGTTATGATTAATGGTCGGAGCAAAGTTAAAAATAAAACATCACATATCAAAATTTTCGCCAAAAGATGTGACACGGTGCGAAAAAACTCATTTTTTTTGAAAGTAGTGCGAAAGTATCGTGAAATTTTTTACTCCTCGTATTATTTTTATTTACAATCGCTTACATCACACAATAGTAGTAAAATCGTAGTGCTAAAAAACATACAAGTAGTACGTAAGTATGTAAAAAATTGTGTTGCAAAAATTTTGGTATTTCCTTTGCTGTCGAAAAGTCGTTTCTTCTCCGTGTAAGCAACGCAACCGTTCCTTAGAAACTGAGATAAATAACTTTATAAACTAACTATCTAAAATTGTGTAATGGATAAAAGATTACTCACACTTTTACTCGTGTGTATGTGTGCAACACTCGGCATACAGGCACGCACAGTGAAAGGTACGGTGGTTGACAAGGTCAATCAGCCCGTTATTGGTGCCTCTGTACATGTAAACGGTACAAACTTAGGTGCCATGACCGACGTAGATGGCAACTTTACTATCAGTAATGCGCCAGACAACGCAGTGCTAACCTTCTCATACGTGGGCATGGTCAGCAAAACAGTAAAAGCAGCCGACGGCCAAATGAAAATTGAACTTGCCGACGACGTGCAAAACCTCGAAGAGGTAGTGGTAATTGGTTACGGTGCCGCTAAGGCAAAAGACCTCACCGCTCCTATCGAAGTAGTGAAAGGCGAAAAACTGATCGCCACCCCATCATCATCACCAATGACCGCACTCCAAGGCAAGGTGGCTGGTGTGAACATCGTGAACTCAGGTACTCCTGGCGATGGTCCTACCGTCACTATCCGTGGTTTGGGCTCATTCGGCAACACCACCCCTCTCTATGTGGTTGACGGTATGTTCTACGACAACATCAACTTCCTCAACAACGCCGACATTCAAGACCTCACCATCATGAAGGACGCTTCTGCTGCCGCTATCTATGGTGTGCGCGCTGCTAACGGTGTGGTTATCATCACCACCAAGAAGGGCGCTAAGAATCAAGACGCTAAGGTGACTTACAATGGTTATGTAGGTTTCCAAAAGGCCACCAACGTGCTCGAAATGTGTAACTCACACGAGTATGCCACCATGCTTACCGAAGCCGACAAGAGTGCTTACAGCTACATGTTTGAGAACTCTATCAAGAACTGGGGCGGTAACATGAACGACCTCACCTTCGGTGCCGACACCGACTGGTACAGCGAACTCCTTCGCACCGCTATGATCACCAACCACTCTCTGAGCGTGACCGGCGGTACTCAAAAGACTGCCTACGCTGTGGGTATGAGCTACTTGGCTCAAGACGGTGTAATGGACGTAGAAAACTACTACCGTCGCCTCAACTTCCGCGCTTCTCTCGACTTCGACGCTACCAACTGGTTGAAGGTGGGTTTCAACGGCGTGTTCAGCAACGGAGACCAACGCGTGCCTAACAACAACGCATGGCAACAGGCATTCAACGCTCCTGGCATCTATCCAGTGTACGACACCACTCGTGACTCAAAAATCTACACCGGTGGCTATGCTTCTCCTGAACAGATTGGCGTGACCAACAACTTCTACAACCCAGTGGCTACTGCCAACTACTTCGACAGCAAGAACGACACTTACCAAGTGCTCAGCAACTTCTATGCTCAATTCCAACTCGTTCCAGACCGCTTGAACTTCCGCACAAGCTACGCTTACGACTATGCCAACACCAAGGGCGTGGCGTTCACTCCTATCTACTGCGTAGGCTCTGTGAACCAACACAACGACCAAACCTCACTCACCAAGAGCGAGAGCACTTATAAGAAGTGGGTATGGGACAACGTGCTCACCTACAACCAGACATTCGACAAGCACCACTTCAACGCTATGGCTGGTTTCTCAATGCGTAACGAACGCTACTACTTCCTCACTGCCACCGCTAAAAACGTGCCAGAAGGCAAGGACGCTTACAAGTACCTCAACCTCGGTAGCAAAGAAGGCGTGACCGTGAGCGACGACGGCTCACTCTACCGCGGCCTCTCTTACTTCGCTCGCTTGGGCTACAACTACGCCGACAAGTATATGCTCACCGCCACATTCCGTGCCGACGGTTCTTCTAAGTACAACGAAAAGTGGGGTTACTTCCCATCAGTGGGTGCCGCTTGGGTAATCAGCAACGAAGACTTCATGGCTGACCAAAACGTGCTCGACTACTTGAAGGTCCGCGCAAGTTGGGGTAAGCTCGGTAACGACAAGATTGCCGCTTCAGCAGGTTTCGCAAGCACCAATCCAGTGCGTGGCGTATTCGGCAACACAGTGCTCGATGGCTACACCTACGAATCTAACTTCTCTTGGCTCAGCTGGGAAGTGGTGAATGAAACCAACGTGGGCTTGAACTTCGCAACCCTCAACAACCGCCTCTCTGGCGACATCGACTGGTATTATCGCAAGACTGAAAACGCTGTGATTTCACCAACCATTCCTATGCAGAACACTACTATCGCCGGCAACTACGCTACTATCCTCAACACCGGTGTTGACCTGTCGCTCAACTGGGCTGACAAACTCAGCAAGGACTTCTCTTATAATGTGGGCTTCAACATTGGTTACCTCCACAACGAAGTGAAGAGCCTCCTGAACAACCTCAACATCATCAAGGGTGGCAAGACCGTGCAAAAGGTGGGCGAAAAGATGAACTCATACTACGGCTACAAGGTGATTGGCATCTACCAAACTCCTGAAGAATGTGCAGCCGACCCAATCGCAGTGGTCAACAAGCTCGTGCCTGGCGACTTCAAGTATGAAGACGTGAACGGCGACGGCGCAATCGACGGTCGTGACAAGCAATGCCTCGGCAGCTATGTTCCTGATGTGACTTACGGCTTCAACCTCGGCTTCCAATGGAAGGCTCTCGACTTCAACATCAGCTGCTACGGCCAAGCTGGTGGCGAACTCTGGAACCGCAAGCGCGCGCTCCGCTACGCAGCATCTAACTACAACTTCGACCGCGCTCAATACGAAAACCGCTGGCACGGTGCTGGCACAAGCAACACCGACCCAAGCGCAGCAGCCTTGATTAAGGGTTGGAACGTGAGCGACAGTAACAATGCTTCTTACTTCGTGGAAAGCAGCGACTACTTCCGCATCCAGAACATCACCCTCGGCTACAGCTTCCGCAACATCAAGCTCGGCAACTACACGCTGCCAGGCATTCGCATCAGCGCTACAGCCGACCGCCCATTCACCACTTTCAAGGCCAACAGCTTCACCCCTGAATTGGCAGACGCTGAAGGTTGGGACACCCAAACTTATCCTTTGACAGCCACTTACACATTCGGTGTGCAGATTGATTTCTAATCAGAAACTTAAAAACGTAAAAACATTATGAAACTCAAGAAATTCTTAGCATATCTTATCCCAGCCACTGTTTTTTCACTGGGTATGGCGTCATGTTCTGATTTCATCGACATCGATCCCGAAAATCAGCAAGACGTAGAAGCTGTTGACTATACTAACACAGCTCAAATGTATCAGCCTGTGGTTGGCACTTACAACAACGTGCGCGCTTATGCCGCTCACTGGGCTAACCAACTTTTGATGTTCTCTCGCGATGGCGACATGTGGTCGGGACGTACCGACGACCAAGCTGCAGCAGTGGACTTCGGCCGCTACTACAACTACAACAACGGCTTCTGGGCGCTCAACAACGTGTGGGTGACTTTCTACTCTATCGTTCGCAGCAGCAACGCCGCTCTTGAGGCACTCGACAACTACAAGGCGCACATCGACCCAAGCAACTCGCAAGAACTTGCCAACTATTCACAATACTGCGGCGAGGCTCGCACTATACGTGCATGGGCTTACTATCAGCTCACCAACAACTTCGGTCCAGTGGTGATTCTCGAAAACAACAACCAGACCGACTTCGTGCGCAGCAAGCAAGAAACCGTGCTCAACTACATTCTCTCCGAATGTGAAACCGCAATGGGCGAAATGGCTGCCACAAGCAAGTGCCGTCCTAACCAAATGCCTCACAACGGTGCCGTGACTTACTACACCGCTGCCATGGTGGCTGCACAAACCGCTCTGGTGCAAGGCAACTGGGACAAGGCTGAAAAGTATTCTGACGAAATCATCGAGAGCAAGAAATTCTCGCTTTACAGCGACTACTACAACCTGTTTAAGATTCCTGGCAAACTTTGCGACGAATCGCTCTTCGAAATCCAATGCACCGACTTCGGTAACCCAAGCGGCGACTACATTGGCGTTGACCAATGGTTCAACTTCGCTGGTTGCGCTATGAAGAACGAGGCTACCGGCAAGACTTTCGGTGGCTGGGGCTTCATGAAGTATGAAGACTCTTTCGTGAACTGGGCTAAGGAACGTGGCGAAACCGTTCGTTACACCACTTCTATCATTATCCCTGGCGTGCCTACTCCAAGCGGCGACGTTTGCACCAAGAATCCTAACGAAGGCCACAACTACAACGGCAAGGGCTACCTCCCTTACGACCAAATGACAGCAGGTACCACTTCTTGGGGTCGCAACAACAACGTGCGCATTCTCCGCTACTCTGAAGTGCTCCTTATCAATGCCGAAGCAAAGGTTAGAAACGGCAAGAGCGGCGACGCTTCATTCAACGAAGTTCGCACCCGCGCTCACATGCCTACCCTCACCGGTGTGACCCTCGACCAAATCCTCGACGAGCGCCGTATGGAACTCTGCGGTGAATGGTGCGCGCGCTACATCGACCTCGTGCGCACTGGCAAGGCTGCCGCTGTGCTCGGCCCTAAAGGCTGGACAGCAGAAAAGACCTTCTGGCCTCTCCCTGCCACTCAGATCGAAAACATTCCTGACCTGGAAAAGGACCCTAAATGATTTCGGAATAATGCCGCAAAGGCATTAAACCATAACTAAACTATTGAGGGGGCTGGTGAAATCAAATGCCCACCTGCCCCCTCTTTCTTTTAAGCACTATCATGACAAGATTCGCAAAATCATTATTATTCATCGTATCTCTCGTGATACTGGGATTTTCCCATGCGCTTGCCAAAAGCAAGACCGACATTTGCATCATGACGTACAACATTCGCCTTAGCGCGGACGACGGCGTGAACAAATGGACCAACCGCAGTGCCGACAACATCAAGATGCTTGAATACTATTCACCCGACTTGATTGGAATGCAGGAAGTGCGACCCGACCAACTTGCCGACCTTGATGCCAACCTATCCAGCTACGGACACGTGGGCGCAGGACGCGACGACGGTAAAAATGAAGGCGAGCACTGCCCTATTTTCTACAAAAAAAATCGATTCGTGCTGATTAAGTCAGGAAATTTCGCTCTATCGGAGAATCCAAACGTTTACGGTGTGAAAGGATGGGACGCTTCATATCCCCGAATTGCCACTTGGGCAATCCTTAAAGACCGCAAAACAGGCAAGAAGATTGCTTACTTCAACACCCACCTCGACAACGACGGCGTGACAGCGCGTCGCGAGGGCATCAAACTCGTGCTTGAAAGGGCTAAGCAGATTGCACCAAAATTGCCATTGCTCATCTCTGGCGATTTCAACTGCACCGACGCTACCGCTCCATTCGGCATCTTGAACGCAGCAGGGCTGAAAAGCATCTACCAACTCTCACCCATCGTGTATGGACCAAAATTCTCATACCACGACTATGGCAGAGCCAAGCCTGAGGAACTGGAACTTCTCGACTATGTGTTCGTGAGCAAGGCTTTCGATGTGAAGCGCTGCCGTGTGATTCAGGACAAACCCGAAGGTCATTACCTTTCCGACCACTATCCTGTGATTGCACAAATCCAATATTGACGTTTTTTTTCATACGCAATATAAAAAACTTTCGTTAGTAGGGTGGGTTGGTGAACGACACAACATTTACCCACCCTATTTTTTTAAAATCAGAAACTAAACAACTACAAAAAAAACGACACCAACGATGGCAATTTTCAAACGGTTATCCTCTTTCGTGATACTGGCAGTGCTCTGGCAACTGTCATTTGCGCAAACCAACACTATTTCTCGCAGCAATCCAGCCCAAGAGGGCGTGGAAGCAAAGGCTGTGCTTCAACTCTACACCTCGCTTATGAGCCTGGAGCAAACCGAGATTCACCATGTGGTGGTGATGCGACACGGCAAGGTGATTAGCGAGTTGCACCCCGCTCCATTCCGTGCAATCGACGCGCACACGCTGTATAGCGCAAGCAAAACGTTTTGCAGTATGGCTGTGGGGCTGTGCATCGACGACAATCGCCTGCGCGTGACCGACCGTGTTGCCACGTTTTTCCCCGAATTTCTCCCCGACACCATCAGCGATGGTTTGGCGAAGATGACCGTTCACGACCTGCTCACCATGTCGTCGGGCATCATTCCCGACTGGAACATGCGTTCCATCACCACCGAGTGGGAGAAAACATGGCTCGCTAAGCACCTTAAATACGAGCCGGGCGAAAAATTCCTCTACGACTCCATGAGTACCTACATGCTCTCGGCTATCGTACAAAAAGTGACCGGACACACCGTGCTCCAACTGCTCCAAGAGCGCATTTTCGCTCCTCTCGGCATCACCGAAGCCGAATGGGAGCAGAGCGCAAGAGGCGTGAACACCGGCGGCTGGGGTATGCGTATCCAAGCCGAATCTGAAGCAAAATTTGGCCAACTCCTTTTGCAAAAAGGCAACTGGAACGGCAAGCAACTCATATCGCGCGAATGGATTGACCGCGCGACTCAATGTCACAAAGTGCCATTTACCGACAATCCAAAGAAGAATATCCAAAATCCTGGCTACGGCTACCAACTGTGGCTGTGCGAGATTCCCGGCTCGTTCTGCGCCGACGGCGCTTTGGGCCAATACATCTTCGTGGTGCCTGAAAAAGATATGGTGGTGGTGCTCAACGGCGCAAGCATGAAGGGCTACGAGGAAATCGACGCCACTTTCCGCTTCATCAAGCAGGTGGCTACCGACAATGCTCCATTAAAGTTCGACGCTGCCCAGCAAAAGGCGCTCGACAAGTTCACCGCATCAGCCAGTCAGCGCACCGTAAAGGGCGTAAAGGTGAAAGCCAAGCCATCAATCGCATTGCACGACGGTTTTGCCCTGCAATTCGGTGCCGACGGCAATTTGCAATACACCTTCGACGGTCGCACCATCACCGCCGCTCCTGCCCAGTGGCACTATGCGAGCAGCACCGTGCAGCCACCCTACTCTATCCACCCAAAAAGCGTGTTCAAAGGGTTGAACAAGCCTTTCACCACCGCCGCACGCTACTGCTGGGAGAACCGCAACAAATTAGTTATCAACACCTACTGGGTAGATTTCATATCAGGCGAAACCGTGACCGTGGAGTTTGACAAAGCCACAAAAAAGGCGCACGTCAGCGTTAAGCGCAACTTCACCTCCACTCCTGCCGCCAACCTCACCCTTCCCTACACCCCTGCAAAATAAACAACAACTCATCAAATACTACTATGTACCGAATTATTTATACACTGGCTGCCGTTGCTATGCTGCTCACTGCGTGCAGTTCTACGGCAAGCCCTGTACCAGAGCCTCCAAACACGGGGCAAGACCCCATTGTGCCTAACCGCCCAAGTTCGTTTGCCAACGACGACGCTTTCCTCGACTACATTCAGAAAGTGCACTTCAACTATATGTGGGAGGGCGCAGAGCCTACCTCCGGTCTGGCACCCGAACGCATTCACCTCGACGGCATCTACCCCAGCAACGATAAGCACGTGGTCACCACCGGCGGCAGCGGCTTCGGCGTAGCTGGATTGCTCGTGGCTATCGACCGCGGCTTTATCGGCAGAAGCGAGGGCGTGGCGCGCCTCACCAAGATTGTGGACTACCTCACCAAAGCCGACCGCTTCCATGGCGTATGGCCACACTGGCTCAACGGCCCCACTGGCAAGGTGGTGCCTTTCGGACAGAAGGACAACGGCGGCGACTTGGTGGAGAGTTGCTTCATGATGCAAAGCCTGCTGTGCGTGAGAGAATATTTCAAGAATGGCAACGCCGATGAGAAAGCACTTGCCGAGAAAATCAACGTGCTTTGGCACGATATGGATTTCGACTGGTATCGCAACGGCGGAAAAGACGTGATATATTGGCACTGGTCGCCTGAATACGGCTGGGAGATGAACTTCCCACTCGAAGGCTACAACGAGTGCATGATTGTATATATACTCGCTGCGGCATCGCCCACCCATAGCGTCCCTGCTTCATGCTACCACAAGGGGTGGGCACGCAGCGGTGCTATCACCACCGACGCTGCCCCCTATGGCCACCCATTGCTGCTGAAGCACAATGGCGCAGAGCAAACTGGCGGACCGCTCTTCTGGGCGCACTACAGTTGGATTGGTCTTTGCCCTAAGGGTTTGAAGGACCGCTACGCCGACTATTGGACCGCCATGCGCAACCATGTGCTCAGCGACTACGACTATTGCGTGGCTAACCCTAAAGGTTACGACGGATATGGTGCCGACTGCTGGGGCTTGACCGCAAGTTATTCGGTAGGCGGCTACTCGGCACACGCGCCCAACAACGATTTAGGCGTAATCACCCCCACCGCCGCCCTCTCATCGTTCCCCTACACCCCTGAGCAGTCGATGGCTGCACTGAAGGGATTCTGGAAGAAGGGCAGTTGGATTTGGGGTAAATACGGCTTCTATGATGCCTTTAGCGAAAAGGCGAAGTGGACGCTCCCACGCTACCTTGCCATCGACCAGTGCACTATCGCTCCTATGATTGAGAACTACCGCACCGGTCTGCTCTGGAAGTTGTTTATGAACTGCCCAGAGGTGAAGGAAGGACTGAAAAAATTGGATTTCACAGTAGAACAATAACGTAAATAACCAAATAAAACCTGACAGTATGAAAAAGTTTTTATTGCTCGTGATGGCTCTTGCCGCGCTCAGCGTATCGGCAAAAACCGACGAGGCTAAGATGAACAAGTTTATCGACAATTTGATGTCGAAGATGACCCTTCAAGAGAAACTCGGCCAGCTCAACCTCCCCGTATCGGGCGAAATCGTGACCGGCTCGGCTAAGAGCAGCGACGTGGCTGAAAAAATCAAGAAAGGTCAAGTGGGCGGTTTGTTCAACCTTAAAGGGGTGGACAAAATCCGCGAAGTGCAAGAGATTGCCGTAAAGCAAAGCCGCCTGGGCATTCCTTTGTTCTTCGGTATGGACGTGGTTCACGGCTACGAGACCGTGTTCCCTATTCCTTTGGCATTGTCGATGTCGTGGGATATGGATGCTATCCGCAACTCGGCGCACATTGCCGCAGTGGAATCGACCGCCGACGGTATCTCCTGGACATTCAGCCCTATGGTTGACATCTGCCGCGACCCTCGCTGGGGCCGTATGGCTGAAGGCGATGGCGAAGACCCATATCTTGGCTCACAAATCGCCAAGGCTATGGTGGAAGGCTACCAAGGCACCGACCTCACCGCCCCCAACACCATGATGGCGTGTGTGAAGCACTTCGCCCTCTATGGCGCTCCAGAGGCTGGCCGCGACTACAACACCGCCGACATGAGCCACACTCGCATGTTTAACGAATACTTCCCACCCTACAAGGCAGCCGTGGATGCTGGCGCGGCTTCGGTGATGACTTCGTTTAATACCGTTGACTACATTCCTGCCACTGGCAACAAGTGGTTGATGACCACCGTGCTCCGCGACATGTGGGGATTTAAGGGCTTTGTGGTGACCGACTACACTGCCATCAGCGAAATGATTGCCCACGGCATGGGCGACCTCCAAACCGTGTCTGCCCTCGCGCTCAACGCCGGCACAGATATGGACATGGTGGCTGACGGTTTCTTGGGCACTATCGAAAAGTCGCTCAACGAAGGCAAGGTGAGCATGGCGACTATCGACGCTGCCTGCCGCCGCATTCTTGAGGCTAAATACAAACTCGGCTTGTTCGACGACCCATACCGCTACTTCGACAGCAAGCGTGCCAAGACTGAAATCTACACCGACGAGCACCGTGCGGCAGCCCGCAAGTTGGCTACCGAAACTTTCGTGCTTCTTGAAAACAGCGAGAATATTCTCCCTCTCGCAAAGAAGGGCAAGATTGCGCTCGTTGGTCCACTTGCCGACACTCGCACCAATATGCCTGGCACATGGAGCGTGGCAGCCGCTATGGACAAGTACAAAACCGTGCGTGAAGCCATGACCGAAGCCGTGAAGGGCAAGGCAGAAGTGCTCTACGCTAAGGGCTGCAACGTGTGCTACGATTCTATCATGGAGAAAAACAGCACCATGTTTGGCCGTGAAATGCGCGACAACCGCGATGCCGACGTGATGCGTGCCGAAGCAGTGAAGATTGCACAAGAGGCCGATGTGGTGGTGGCTTGCATTGGCGAACCAAGCGAAATGACTGGCGAAAGCAGCTGCCGCACCAACCTCGAAATCCTCGACGCACAAAAAGACTTGCTCACCGCTCTCAAAGCCACTGGCAAGCCTATCGTGCTGCTCAACTTCTCTGGCCGTGCCACTGTGATGAACTGGGAAAAGGAAAACTTCAGCACCATTCTCAACGTATGGTTTGGCGGTAGCGAAACTGGCGACGCCATCTGCGACGTGGTATTTGGCGACGTGGCTCCAAGCGGTCACCTCAGCGTGACGATGCCTAAGAGCGTAGGTCAAATTCCTATCTACTACAGCCACCTCAACACTGGCCGCCCAAACAAGACTTGGTTCACTAAGTTCACCAGCAATTACCTCGACATCGACAATGCTCCTCTCTATCCATTCGGCTACGGTAAGTCGTACACCACATTCCAGTACGGTGCTCCTACCATCAGCGGCACCACTATGAATCAAGATGGCAGCCTCACCGTATCGGTGGAAGTGAGCAACACCGGCAACTACGACGGTGCAGAAGTGGTTCAACTCTACATTCGCGACTTGGTGGGCAAAATCGCCCGTCCTGTGTCGGAACTGAAAGACTTCAAGCGCATCTTCCTCAAAAAGGGTGAAAGCCAAGTGGTGAACTTCACCATCACAGCCGACAAGCTCAAATTCTACGACAACGAATTGAACTACATCTGCGAGCCAGGCGAGTTCGACGTTATGGTTGGTCCAAACAGCCGCGACGTTCAAAAACTGTCGTTCACCCTGCAATAAACGATAAATACAACAACTCTAATCGACCACAACCACCGCAAATCGATTAAGTTTCACAATTGGATTCAACCCAAATCGGCCATTAGGCCTAATGACCGATTCGGATTTATAGTTAGTAATCAATCCTAATCACAAGCAAAAGCAGCTAATCGCGAAGATCAGCTGCTTTTCCTATTTCATACCCCTATGCCAATAGCGAAAATGCTATAGCATTTTCGCCACTATCGCTTGGTGGCGGAGATCATAAAGGTGATGGCCACTACCGAGATGAGGATGCCCACCACAATGTTGGCGGTGAGGGCTTCACCAAATACGATGGCGCCCACCAAAATCGCCGTGATGGGCTCAAACACGCCAAGCACCGAGGCCTTCGTAGCGCCAATGTTTCGGGTTGCCAAAGCCAGTGTGGCAGTCGATACCACCGTTGGCAGCAACGCCAGCCCCACAAGGTTGCTCCACGCCGCCACGCCCTCAATGCCTTCAGTCATACCCGTGTGGTGAAACAGCATCTTGCCGAGGAATATCAGCACGCCAGTGAACAGCGCATAGAATGTGAGCAGCGAGTTTGAAATCGAACTAATGGTCTTGCTGCGGTTGATAATCACAATAAAGAGCGCATACACCGAAGCCGAAACAATCGAGAGCAGCACGCCCATGGGATCGACGGCACTCTGCCCAGCATCGCCCATGGTCATGATAATCACACCGATAAACGTGGCAATAATCGAGAGCCACACCTGCCACGACGGCACCACACGCAAAAACACCATGATGATAGCCACCAGCACAGGATAGAGAAACACCAGCGTGGTAGCCAAGCCCGAAGCAATGTATTTGTAAGCCTCAAACAGCGTGGTGCTGCTCATCGTGTAGAGCACGCCAAGCACCAGCAACACGCCCGCCTGCTTAGCCGTGACCTTAAAACTCTGCTTCGTGAGCAACAAAAATCCGCCCAACAGCACCACTGCAAAAAAGTAACGGTAAAAGAGAATCGTGTCGATCGAAGCCCCGGCATCCATCAAAGGCTTGCCAAACAGAGGATTCAAACCATAGGTCACACCTGTGATAATACCAGCTGGGTAACCAATAATCGCATTTCTACTAAGTTTCTTTTTCTTCACCATAACAGTCTCAAAAACTCACTCTAAATTAAAGAAACAGTCCCATATCTCAGCATTTTCCACATAAAAAAAACGGCTGAAACTCATCGAGTCATCAACCGTTTTACTGTACCCAGAGCCGGGGTCGAACCGGCACGAGTTGCCCCACTGGTGTTTGAGACCAGCGCGTCTACCGATTCCGCCATCTGGGCTAAAAAAAGGGCTTAAAAAAAGCCCTTTTGAAATTGGTTGTCTTACCAGGATTCGAACCTAGACAGGCAGAACCAAAAACTGCAGTGCTACCATTACACCATAAGACAATCCTAACAACTGGACTCATCGTCGCAATTGCGTTGCAAAAGTAGTGCTATTTTCGTAATTGTGCAAGTTTTTCAAAGAATTTTTCAAAAAAAACTGCATTTTTTGCCCAAATGCGGCACTATTATTGAGCAAAGGGCGATTTTTTCGTAATTTTGAAGTATGAATCCTACTGCAAGCAACAAATTATTCAATATTCTGCAATGGCCCCACGAAATGCCGGGCATCATTGCGTTGAACACGCTCCGTGGCTGCGCCCACGACGACGACCCTTACAGCAAAGTGAATCTCTGCGACTACACCGCCGACGACCTCGCCCATGTGGAGGCTTGCCGCAATGCGCTGTGTGCCGCCCTCGGCATCAGTCCCGACCGCTTGGTGATGCCTCGCCAAACGCACACCTGCAACGTGGCTGTGGTGGATGATGCGCTGATGGCTCTGCCCCACTCCGAGCGCATGGAGCGTCTGCAAGCCGTGGATGCGCTGGTCACTCGCCTCGGTGGGGTGTGCATTGGGGTGAACACTGCCGACTGCGTGAATATTTCGCTTGCCGATGCCGAGGCTGGCGTTTTGGGCGTGGCACACGCTGGCTGGCGTGGCACGGTGGGCAAAATTGCCGCTCGCACGGTGGAGGCGATGGAACGATTGGGTGCCGACCGCTCTCGCATCGTGGCGGTGATGGGCGCAAGCATCTGCCAAGACTGCTTTGAGGTGGGCGACGAGGTGCTGGAGCAATTTGTGGCGCAAGGGTTCTCCGCCGACGCCATCAGCCGCCGCAATGCCGCTACTGGCAAGGCGCATATCCACCTGCAAGAGGCGAACAGACTGGTGCTACTCAAAGCGGGACTGAAACCCGAAAACATCACATGGAATGGCGAATGTAGCCGCTGCCATCCCCACAAATACTTTTCCGCGCGCCGCCTGGGCATCAACTCCGGCCGCACCTTCACCGGCATCCTCACCAATCCCACTTAGCCCCACACAGATTCCACTTTTTGCTCACACGGATCTCACAGATTCCACGGTTTTGTTTTGTGGGTGGAAAATCTCACAGATGCTCTCCGCTGGTTTGCTCCAAAGGCTCACACAGATTCAACCGATTCAACAAAAAATTAGAGGTTAGAGTGCTCTGAGTTCTCCGAGTGCTCTGATAAGAAAAGGAACACCTATTTAATCCTTTAAACCCGATTTTTACACCTAAAAAAAATTGGTGTTAATTGGATTTAAATGGATTAAATAGGTGTTTTGTTTCCGAATCGCTCGAAGCCTTCGGACTTATCGGACCTGTCCGACTTGTCAGACCTGTCAGACCTGTCAGACCTGTCGGACTTGTCGGACAGCCAACTCGTTGACCTGTTGACTCGTTGGCTCGTTGACTTCCCCACCTTGGTGGGGAGTAGGTTATTCGAGGATCATGTTGATGAGAGTGGTGACGTCGGTTACGTTTACCTCGCCGTCGGCATTCACGTCGCACAAGGTGCTGCTGAAATTGACGGTGCCGAGGATTTTGTTGATGAGGGCGGTAACGTCGGATGCGTCCACACTTCCATCTCCATTGATGTCGCCAGCAAGCGCCACGGTGAAGTTGCGTGTGGCAATCTCGCTCAGTCCGCTGGCATATTCAGCCTGCACAGTGGCAACGTGGTCGCCAGCCGATACGTTGTGCAGCGTGATTTGCGGTTCGATCACTTCGCCAGCCGCTTTGCCGTCGAGCGTGATTTTATAGCGTTTCACCTCACCCACATCGAGGGTGGTGCCCTCACCTGCCAAGTTGCCCACATAGAAGTCGTCGAGTTGGGCAAAGAACGCGTCAAACGAGGTGTAATGCACGCCTATGCGAATCTTCTGCCCCACATACTTCTTCAGGTCGGTTTCGTAGATAGTCCACGAGCCGTAGGAGAGCGCATCGATATGGCTCACTTCCTCATACGCATCGTTGGCGGGATCGCTCTTGCCATCGAGGAATGCGCACACCGACATCGACTCCTTATACTCGGAGTATGCCTTTGCGGTGAATCGGCACACGAAATCTTCACGAATGAGGATTTCAGGCGACACGAGCCACTTGTTGGCGCCATTGCCCTGTGGCGAGAAGAAGACCACGGTCTTATCGCCCGATGGTGCCATCACAGCCTTGTCGGTAGGCATCATCGCCGGTTGCGTCTTCCATGGGTTGAACACCATAGGAGGCACTGCGCGAGGGTTGGATGGTGTGCTTGCGCCTGGGAATGTGACGATATTCGACTGCGAACCCAAACCGATGGGGTAGCAGATGTGGTTGTCGAGGTCGTAGGTGCTCCACGAGCCGAAGTTGCCTGTTGCGAAATCGCTGTACGATTCAAAATCGTCGGTAAACGAGATATTCTGATTCCACTTCAGCAACACATCATTCTTGTTGGCACCAGTTGGCGTAACGTCGGTAGTGAGGTTGTAAGGCTTCACAATCTTCTCCAAGAGGGTGATGGGGAGCGTTTGGTCGGCAGTCACTTCCACCGACTGGCTGAACACCTCATAATTCTTGGCAGTAACGCCCAACAGATATTTGCCCATGAGCAGCGATGGGAACACAGCCTTGCCATCGGTGATTGTGGCTTCGCTTTGCTCACCAGTTTCCTCATTCATCAGGCTCACCATCTCGCCTTCCACCGCCTTGGCATTGTTGGTGGTCACTTCCACCACGAAGCGTGCCGTGCGGTCGGAGACAACCACCACGGTATCCACCACCTCAGTTTGCGACGATGGATACACGGCTTGCACGCCAAGTTTATACGAGCCTGCCGCCAAGTCGGTGAATGTCCATTCGTAGCCGTCGCACATGCCCACTTCGGCATCGTTGAGATACACGCGGAAACGCTCGTTGGGGTTGGCTGGCGACTTGGCTGCCACACGGCGTGCCTTTGGCGCAGCGGGTGCGGCATTGGGGTTGGATGTGGCTTGACCCACATACACATCATCTACCATGAGCATAAACGCGCCACCGCTGTTCGCCGCACTGATGTAGCGAATGGCGAAGCGCACCTGCTTGCCAGCGTATTTCGACACGTCGTAGGTGCGACTGCTCCACGCCTTGTAGTCCACGGTTTCGTAGTTGCCCGTGTTCAAAAGTTTGAAATCCGCCTTTGTGGGATTATCGACCACCTCGGTCACATACACCTGGAATTTCTCCTTATACACATCGGCGGCTTTCGCCATAAATGAAAACACATTCTGGTTGCCGGGGGTGATAACGGGCGTAATCAGCCAATCGTCGTTTGGCACACCAGTGGCGGTGCGGATAAAGCCAGCATACTGCTTGCCGCTGTAAGGGCGAAGCACGGGGTAGTCGTACCACCATGGTGGCGACACCTTCAGCGGATTGATGATTTGGGCATATTCGCGCACGCCTTGATTGAGGTAAGTGCCGACAAGGGTAGCGGCGTTGGCTTGGTCGCCATCGATGCCTATCCAGTCGCCGAAATTCACGGCGAAAGCGTCGTACGACTCAAAATCGTCGTAAAACGCAGGTTTCTCGGTGTTCCAAGTGAAGGTGAGGCTATTCAAGCCCGACTGCGTGTCGTGGCTCACCGTTGCGCCCAGCGAATACGGCCGTTGCACCTGCTCGGCAAGAGCGATGGTGACGGTGGTATCGGCGGTTACTGCAAAGGTGGTCTCCACCGACGAATAGCCAGCCGCCGACGCCGTGAGCGAGTGGTTGCCGGCGTACACCTTCAGTTTGGCTGTGCCTTGCTCATCGAGCGTGATGGTGCCATACGAGAGGGCGAAGTCGGTTTGCTTGAGCAGCACCGATGCCGTGGGCACAGGCGCACCGCTCGGTCCTGTGACCGTGATTGTGAGATTGATATTGCGTTTCTGCGCCGCCACAGGCACCACCATAGCCCACAGCAGCAGAACCACACTGAATAACTTAAATATACGCATATTCTTGAGTGATTATGGGGATTTTTTCAGAAGTTAAGAAGTTAAGAAGTTAAAGAAGTTAAGACGAATGTTTCGGCTCTGGTAATTTACTGGTTTCAAAACACCTATTTTATCCATTTTATCCGATTAGCACCTATTTTTTTAAATCGGTGTCAATGGATTTTAATTGGGTTTAATTGGTGTTTTTTTATCGGAGAACTCGGAGCACTCGGAGGCTCTAACCTCTAACCTCTAACCTCTAATTTCTAACCTCTAACAGCTTTTTTAGAGTTCAAAAGGCCGGGCGTGTGTCCGACCTTTTGAATTAATTATATTTGTTTCTTGCCTTGAAAGGGTTATCTTACGATTTGCTTCTTGCCTTGGAAGATGTAGATGCCCTTGTCGAGACCTTCGAGACTGGTGGCGTTGGTTCTGACGATGCGGCCGTCGATGGTGTAAACATTGCTGTTCACAGCCTTACTTGTCACCACGTCGGTAACTGCGGTAGGCACTTCCTTTTCAAGCACCACATCAGGAATCTCGGTGATTTCGGTGATGGCGATTTGGGCAGGAATGTAACCTGGCTTGCTGAAAGTGGCGAGATATTTGAGTTCAGATTTGATGACTGGAATCTCAAACACGCCCTCTGCGTTAGTCACGCCCTGGTAGCGCACATCAGCCACACGCGCTGCTTCACCATCGGAGGCAGGCTCTTGAATAGCCACGAGTTCGATGCTCACACCTTCGATAGCAGCATTGCTCTTGTCCACCACTTTGCCCTTGAGCACTTTTGGAGTGAGAATTACGCCAAAGTTGGTCACTGGGAATTTCCATTCCGAAGCGGCAAGTTGGGTGAGTTCGCTCACTTTCTTTGAGTCATGCCTGTTGCCATAGCACATCTTAGCCACGGTGCCATCGGTAGCGAAGTACACGTTCTTGTAAGCGGTGGCTTCCGACTGCATTTTCACTCTGATAGCGCCACCATTGTAGATGAATGGTTCGGCGAATGTAATCACCAGCATATCCACCTGTTCGGTGCTCTTACCTTGCTTCTTGAAGGTGTATTCACCGTCAAACACCTTGGTCATATCGGCATCGGCGGTGTAGTCGGCATCGCCAAATTCGGTGTCGGCGCAGTTCATCACAAATGCCTTCACATTGGTGGTCACATCGCCAACGGTGTTGTAGCCTTGATAAGTGAGCGAGCCAATCTTGTCGCCAGCCTTCAAACCAGCAGCGGCAAGCATTTCAGCGGTGTAGAGTGTTTCCGACACACTGTTCTTGTAGTTGAGGAACAATGGAGAACTTGCGGTGCCATTGCCCACGCCTGCTACCACTGCAGCGGTAGCCTTTTCTTCGTTCACCACCACTTGTGCGGTGTCGCTTACCATTTCGTAGCCATCAGTCCAAGCGAGCTTCATGTAGGCTGGATAGGTGCCAGCGGCGTGAGGAGTGAATGCAAATTCAAAGTTGGCTTCACCTGCTGAAGCGATTTCAGAGGTCTCGGCAGTTGCCACGGCTTCGCCATTGAAGTAGAGAGTGGCGGTGTAAGCCTCGGCTGTTTCTGCTACGGTGTTGATGTTGCGCACCTTCATCGTAGCCACATATTCATCGTTCACAGTGGCTGTGGCTGGCATATCAGTTTCGGTAGCCACCACATCGTGAGCCACGTCAAGTTTCTTGAAGCCATACACATTGTCGATGCTTGCGTAGCCCGATTCGAAGCCGATGTAGTATTCACCAGCTGGCACGCCCTCAACCACGAAGTTGGCCCAAGTTTGTGTAGCAGTAGCGCTGGTACCAGCGTTGGTGCCTGTGAGGTCGATATTCTCAGATGCGAGCACCTTGGTCCAATTCTTGCGGTCGGCAGAATAGTACACATCCACTGTGCTGGTGCCGTATTTCGAGTTGCGAGCAGCGTCGAAGGTCATCTTCTCGCCTGCTTCCACTTTCAACTTTGGAGTGGCGAGGATTGATGGATACGACGATGTACCATTCTGCATAAAGTTGTTTGAGCCGTTGGTGTAGCTGGTCTTGGTCCAGTAGTTACCATTACCACAGTCGTACCAGCCTGTAGGCACAGCCTTCGAGTCTTTGTCGTCCTCGAAGTTGGCGAAGAACTTGTTGGAATCGAGCACAGTTGCCGAGAGTGGAATGTCGATGGTGTTGTAGCCCACCACTTTCACTGTGAGGTTGCCAGAGAAGATACCTGGAGTGGCGGCAAGAGCGGTGAGGGTGACTTCCTTCTTTTCGTGAGCAGCCACATTCAAAGCAGCGGCGGACACGGAGAAGCCTTCTGGCACGGTAATTTCAACCGACATAGGTGCAGCACCTGCATTTTCCACCGTGAATTTCTTTTCGGTGTTAGCGGAAATCATGCCGAATGTGCCAAACTCCTTTGCGGTGCTGGCATCGGTGCCCATATTGTAGTTATTGTTGTCGCGAAGCACGAGTTTTGGTTCATACTTCACTGGTTCAATCCATGAGCCGTAAGCGCTGGTGTTCTTGTAGTTTTCCACCAGGTCGTAACGTGAGCGGGTGGCGTAGTTTGCCACGTTGAGCGTTGTCGAGATTTCCACATCAGCGGTTTCGCCCACTGCAAGCACCTTGTCGAATGGCTTAGTAGCCACAATCACGTGAGGGGTGGAAGTGGAATTAAACTTACCAATGCTGTAAGAGAAGCCTTCGTCGCCTGGATTGAATGGCAGGTCGCCATCGTTGGTAATCTTACCAGTCAATGCCACTTGGAAGTTGCCTTCAGCGTCGCAGTCGGGCTCAGAACTGGAGACGAGTTTGCACGATACCACCTTCAGACTCTTATAGAGGTCAACTTCGGCGCTGGTGGCGGCGAAATTGTCGAGGTAGGCATAGTGGGCGTAAATTGCCACCATCTCGTTGGCCAATCCCGAAATAGAATAGGTGCAGTAAGCAGTGGTGCTTGGCTCACCTGTTACGGTAGAGGTGATTTCTTCACCGATAACGTATTCTCCTGCCGCGCTTTTGGTGGCTTTGAAGAACTTCACCACGGTCTTGTCGTTGTAGTTCTTCACCATCACGCTGGCGGTGCCAGTGAGGCGAGTGGTAACCAGATAATTAGGCGATGATGAACTCTGATAGCCGCTGTAAAGAGCCGTTGAGCCATCCACGCCTTGCGAAGTGCGATAAGAGAACTGGGAGCTGCTGGTGCCAGTGCGTCCCCAACCTTTTGCCGCAGCGAAGTCGCCCGATGTCGAAACCGTGGTTTCAAAGTCCACCGAGTAGGGGCTGATGGTATGAGTAGCATCTTGAGCCGATGCCACCAGTCCACAAGCCAATGCCGCTGCCAAAACGAAGTGTTTAAATAGTTTCATAAGCTACTGGTTTTTTTGTTAATATAATGAGTTATTAGTATCACTGAAAAAAGAAAAATAACAAGTATGGGGGCGTGTCAAAAACGCAATTCCGTTTTTGGTGATTTTGACACTCCCCCACACCGAGGATATTGTGATGCTTATTGAGCGAGCACGAGGTTGATGAGTGCTGTCACATCTGAGTTGTTGACGCGGCCATCGCCGTTCACGTCGCACAGCGAGTTGCTATACGAGCCCAAACCCAAGAGGTGTGAAATCAGAGCGGTAACATCGGTTGTATTCAGCACGCCATCACCGTTGATGTCGCCCTTCAAGCCCTTGCCGAAGTGCTTAAATTCCACATTGTCGTAGAAGCCGCCAAGACTCTCGGTGGCAACCGACTGAATGGCCACATACACTTTCTTTCCTGCGTATGCCGAGAGGTCGTAGGTGAGGTGTGTCCAGCCCTCTGCAGGGTTAAACAGACCAAGTTCGGTGGTGGTGCCCACTTGCTTGAAGGTGCTGCGGTCGGTGGCGCTGGTTTCGCTCACATACACATTCACCTTTGGTCCCTTTGCAGGCATCACGCTGTTGACCGATTCCCAAGTGCGGGCGTCGAATTCGAGTTTCGACTTATCGGTGGCTGTGTAGAGCGGGCTTACCAACCAGTCGTCGTATGCGCCGTTGCTGTTGCAGCGTGTCATCAACGATTGACTGCCATGAGGTTCTTTGAGTGAGTTGTAACATTCGCTGTCGTTGAGCACGAAGAATGAGAGCAGACCGCCATTGTTAGGGAATGTCCAGAACGAAATCTTGAGGCTGGCGGTGCCGTCGGCATTGATGCCGGTGAATCCTGATGGCACTTCGCCTGTAGCGTCGCGTTCGAAGCCGAAGTAGTGAATATCGCTGCCCAATGCCACTGCCGATACTGGGAATGTGGCTGCGGTGCCGTCGCTGAATGTCACGGTCATATTGTCGCTAAGGTCGGTGGATTCGGCTGCCAAACTTGCTTGCGCTGTGATAGTGAATTGCTTTGAAGAAGCTGGCTTGAGTTCATCGCCGTTGGCAAGTGTGGTGGTGAAGTATTCGGTGCCGAAGTTCACGCTGCTGATGCTCACGCTCTCGCTGCCGAGGTTGGTGATGGCAAATGTAGGCGACACTTCTTTTTCACCATAGTTCACCTTGTAAGCGTCCCAACCGTCGGCGCTGAGCGATACGTTGGCGGAGGCTGCCTCAATCTTCACATTGTCGAGGGCGGCACCACGGGTCTTGTTGTAGTTGTGAGCAATGTAGCGCCAGCGCAGTGCTATCACCTTGCCTGCGTATGGAGTGAGGTCGAGGGTTTCGTAAGTCCAATAGCAGTTGCCGTCGGCTTCCACATTGTTGCTGATCAGTTTCACCTGTTGCCATTCGCCATCGACATACACATCCATAAAGGCTGCGTCGATGCCGTCTTCAGCGGTGGTGTTGTTGACGTGCAGCTTGGTCTTGTCGTTGATCAAACTCACAGGGCGCTGATTGCCCCACCAGAAGCTGAGTTGATACTTGCCTGTGGCAGGCACGCTAATGTCGGGCGAGGTGAGGTAGGCTGTTTGTTCCATCTTGTTGGAGTATGCCACCACGCTACCTTCGCCAGCGAAAGTGTGGTAGTCGGTACGGCTCCAAGTGGTGAGCGGGGCATTTTCCACGCTCCAGCCGAGTGGTGCGAATTTCTCGTCGTCGAAGGTTTCAATCCATGGGAATGTGCTTACCGAATGGTCGGCTTGGGTGCTGAACGACCACACTGGGCAGTCGGTGGCATCGCCCACGCTGTTGTAAGGTACCACTTTCCAGTAGTAGGTGGTGCCGTATTCGGCTTGTGCGAGTTTGTAGGAAGTGGCTGTGCCGCAATCCGCGCCGTTCACCACGTTGAACTCGCCGTTTTTCTTGCCTATGTAAATCTTGTAGCCTTCGGCAAATTGAGCCTCACGCCATTTGAATTGCACATTTTTGATAAACACATCGGTCTCGCCTTGCTTTGGAGCCTCCACTTCGCAACTGGTGGGCACGCTTTCGCTGCCATACAGGTTGGGAAGCAACACGCGGTCGATGAGATAAGTGGTCCATTCGTCAACGCCAGTTTCCGAAGAATAGGTCACAGCCGAGTTTTTAAAGCGCAAGCGCAAGTTGTCGGTGTTGTACTTCGAGAGGTCGATTTCCACATTGATAAGGGTATCAGTCTTGGTGTAGTCGCCCAGCCATAGGCTGTCGGTGTACGTTTCGCCGCCATCGGTCGATGCCCACACCGATAGGTCGTTGTAAGGCACTTCTTCGCCGCTGAACATGCTGTAGTAGGTGAACATAAACTTCTTGGGGCCGTCGGCTTTGCTCAAGTCGAGGCGTGGAGTTTCGAGATAGCAGTCGGTGAGACTTGCACCGCTGTATGCGCTCTTGTCGCCTTCAATGGCGTAAACGCTGGTGGAGAAGTCGGTGGATTTCCAACCTGCTGGTGGGAACTGCTCGCCTTCGAAGAGTTCGAGCGCGTAGCCGTCGGGCACTGCCTGCTTGTTGGCTACCACATGGAGCGTAACGTCGCCGCCATTGGTGTGGAGCACCACATCACATTCGGCAGGTGAGGTCAAACTCGCCTTGTACGACACTTGGAAAGTGGTGGTTTCGTTGATGCCGAGGTCCACCTTGCTGAAGTCGCCAGGAATGGTGATGCAGTCGGGTGCGTCGTAACCTGTCACCTTCAAGCCCTTCTTGCCCACGTTCTTAAGTTGAATGGCTTCGCTGTAACGCTTTTCGCCAATATACATTTCGGGCATTTCGTAGCGTGTCTGGTCGAGTTCAGCGATAGGGCCGGTGAGTGCTTGGTGATATTTCACGCTCACATTGTCGAGATACACCACATTGGCTACCTTCTTGAGCATGTTGTAGATAAACGCAATCTTGATGGTCTTGCCTTGATAGGCGTCGAGGTCGATTTTTGAATTGTGGATAGCCCAGTTTTGCCACATATAAGAACCGTAAGGGTCGGCTGGCACACCGCTATTGCGCACATCTTCCTCATTTTGAATGTCGAAAATCACGGTAGTGTCCGACGGGTTGGCCATATCGATGATAGCCACTTGGAGGGTCATGGCGCGGTCGTTGAGACACGCTGCCGCAGCAGCCTCCCAGTCGAATGCCAACTGGTAGGTGTTGTCAAGTTTCAACTCAGGTGTGATGAGATAGTCCTTGCGAGGACCGACACCATCGTTGTCACCTTTATCGTAAGTAGGCGCATCGCAGTAAGCGTAATAGTAACCACTCATCGTACTGTTGGCAGTACTGTTTTTCGAAATGGTCCATCTGTAGCCCTTGTGCGAGCCTGTGTAGCTGGTCACCGCAGTCCAACCGTCGGGCATCTGCGTGGTCGCCACATCTGACTGAGTGTGTTCAAAGTCTTCGTCGAGCAGTGTTTGCGCATTTGCCGTCACCGCCAATGAGCAGAGCATTGAAAGCATCAAAAAGTAGATTTTTCTCATTTTAGTAAATATTTAATGTAACTAACTTTAACGATTTATTCACAAAAGTCATAATATCAAATGCAAATTTGACAAATTTCATAATAAAAACGAAAAAACCACGCAAAAAAACACAATTTCCCACCAATTATTAACAAAAAAACACACATCCCACAAGTTAACAAGTCAACAGGTCAACGAGTCAACAAGTCAACAGGTCAACGAGTAGGTGTCCGATAAGTCCGATAAGTCCGATAAGTCCGATAAGTCCGATTCCCCAGCCCCCCATTTAATCATCACAATCGTATGAGAGCAATTCTATATTAAAATTCTTTTTAAAGTAATCCATCAATTTGTCTTCTAATTGCGACAAGTAATCATCAATGACGGCAATATCAATATCTTCTGTCTTATGGGTTATTTTGACAGCAACATATTGAGTCATAAGTAAATCTGTGGGCTCATCATACCAATACGAAATATATGGAACATAGGCATTCTTAAAGTATAAATCTTGAGTTTTAGTTCCATTTAATCTATTCAATACACTTTGTATTTTTTCACCTCTCGTCTCCATATATTCCTCATTTTTAATTAAACACATACCACACCAAAGGGACGGTTCCTTTGGTGTGGTATTGCCCCGAATGTTTGATATACTGCGTATTAACAACCTTGCGCAAGGTTCACTCGTTGTTCACCAAAGTGGTTATAGCCTGTTTTAGGCATTCGTTTTTAGTATCTTTCAGAGAGTCGAGCGACAGATAAATCATTGAGCAACTCAATGAATTATCAACGAATTTACCACAATGTTTACCATCTTTAGTGCTTGGATAAAGCAATGCAGTGCGTTCAACACCCCAATACTTGTGATACACATACATTTGCTTCAAATCTGCATCACTTGGAGGTTCACCTACAGCAGGGCACTTCCATTTTGTATCGAGTACGCATACTGGTTTACCGCTTTTGTCTGATACCACAATGTCGGGGCGTATCACTTTTGTGCCAAAACTGCTTTCCCAAAACCGCTTCACCTTTTGAGCACTCACATTGTATTCTTCACGCAAACTTCGCCTCAGAATCACAAACACATACTCTTCCCACAATTTGTTCATATCGAACATCAAAGCAAGAACGTGCTTGCCACGCTTCGACTGATCGGGCATATAGCGCAGCAATATGAGCCTCGCAATATCAATTGCAGTTCGATAATCTTCCGACTTTCGGTCGAAAGTCAATCGCTCAAAAAGAGCGTCATCCACGGCAATATCGTTAAGTTCAGGAAATTCAAACGACATGGTTTTTGCTCGGCATTGTGTGTAGCTATTCATGGCAATGTGGGAAACCAATTTCAGAGCCTTATATAAAATGCAATTCAGGATGTGGTTTCGGTCGTAGGTGGTATAGTTCACATAGAAGCGCTCCTTGTGGACATAGTTTTTCGTCAAGTGTTTCGAAAACACCAGTTTCCCCTTCATCGAGGTCCGGTTTTCTTCCGTTTGTCTATAGGTCTTTATCAATCCCTTATGAAGAAGCACCTCCACCTCATTAAGAAACTTCACCAAAAACACATCAAGAATAGCACTTTCCCTCATTGCCTGGTCGGCATTGCTTGGCGTGCGTGTTTGCAATTTAAACACCGCTCTCAGCATTTCCAGCAAGTGATTTCGCCATGTGCCTTCTTCGCCTTTAGCTACTTGCTTTTCGATTTTTGGCAAAACCTCAATCTGCAAATTGCCCACACATAGCACACCCACATATTGCTTGAATTTCACGCCATTATTAATGAGCTGATAATATGGAAACACTTCAGTGTCATTATCACCCAAATACTGTTGAAGCAACGACAGGTGCTCAGGAAGAAACAGCTCCGTCTCTCCAAGTTTTAGCCTGTCGTGCTCATAAACCGATATGCAAGTGTTTTTTGCCATCACTCTTCATCTACTGCTTTCAAAGCCTCATTCAACAGTTTTTTTACCGCTGTTTCCATCTTACATTCATCTTTCGGAACAATGCGATACACTTCTGACACGTCAAAATCACCGCCCTTGTCGCCAGCAAATTTCACTATTTCAGATTCTTTTTTCACGAAACCTTCACCAAGCACGAGCTGAATTTTCTCGTAATCGCCATAGAAATACTCTTGAAGGAGAGGGATTATCTTGTCGTAGAACACAGCCTTTAAATCTTCATTATTTTTAACACCCATAAAATAACTATGTCCAATTTGGTGTTCACGATCTTTCAGCACCTCTATACGCTGGTTGATAATTTCAAAAATGTTTCGGACATAGTTCTCTTCAGGCACCAATTCTGACTTAGGCATCATTTCCTTGAAGGTGAAACGACGGCGAAGTGCGCTATCCAATGCTTCCACACTACGGTCGGCGGTGTTCATAGTGCCAATGATATACACATTCTTAGGCACACTGAAAATTGTATGCGAATAAGGCAATTCGGCACGCAATTCTTCTCTTGCACCAAGTCGCTTATCATCCTCTATCAACGAAATCAATTCGCCAAAAATGTTTGCCACATTTCCACGATTAATCTCATCAATAATCATCACATAGTTTTTTAATTTATCCTTTTTAGCCTTTGCGCACAATTCTTTGAAAATGCCATTTTTTACCTCATAAGTAATCTTGCCATCTTTTGTCTTGGGTTTAATACCTTCAATAAAGTCTTCATAGCTCATCGACTGGTGGAAAGTGACGAACACAATCTGCCCAGCATCCAGCATTATTTGATATTCTTTTCTTGCTTTATCCCTTGGTTCTTTTTCCCATTGAGAGCCTTCTGGACACACTATATCAAGAGCCATATTCACCGTATTATATGTCTTGCCTGTTCCTGGAGGTCCAAACAAAATCTGATTCAAAGGAAAATCGGAATTTATTTTTCCTGATTTTTCATCATGAATTTCCTCTTTTTCTTTAATTTCCGGTTTTTCTTTACTATCTTCTTTAACGGTCAAACCTTGGACTATTTTTTCAAGCTCGTAATATTTGTCTTTATATTTGTCGTGATACTCCTTAATATCATCATAAAGGTCTTCTTTTGTTTTGCTTAGAACCTTGTCACGTGATATTGAAATCGTTATAGCATCAATACCTAAGTCTTCTATTTTGACTTTCTCTTCTTTATTTATTTTATATTTATCGTGAGGGAAATCATAGCAAATACTTAATCCCTCTTTAGAGATGGTCAATTTCACCCCCAAACTTAATTTTTCGTTTATTACAAAAAGACACCAATGGCTCAAATAGTAACTGCCATTCTGCCCTGGCTTATTAGTTCTAACAAGAGCTTTAAACGGACCAGTATAGTGCTTAACGAATGGTATCAATTGTTCTTGAATCACATTTGTTATTTCACTCCATAATTCATCACCCTTGTTACCTTTTTTTATAGCATTCGCTTCGCTTAAAAGGTCAAAATAATTATCGCTAAAAACTCCCATTTTTATATATAAATTTACATTCTTCAATTGTTATTTATGCACTATTTCCTATCTCCTTGGAGGAGGCTATCACTCGCAATAGTGAATGAATTGCTGTCATAGTGCTTTTTTGCAAGAAAAAAGCCCATAATTCAATTTTGATAATTTCACCATTCTATTAAAGGTTTTTCAATTACACTTCAAATATAGAACAAATTTCAGTAAATTCAAATACAAATTCAAAAAAAGCCGAGCTTTGCGGTGTGGGCAAAGCTCGGCTTAAATTCAATTATGTGTAAAATCTATTATTTCACGAATTTAGAGGTTTGGAGTGAGCCGTCGGTGTAGCGTACCACCTTGATGTTCACGCCATCCACTGGTTCGGCATTTTTGATGCCTGACACTGAATAGTATTCCACAGAAGCCACTTGTTTGCTTGCTGCCACATCTTCAACGCCGGTTTGTTCTCCTTCCTCGTTGTAGGTAAGGAATGCATCGTCCCATTCAGGAGCAGCCTTGTAAGCGTCGAGCGAGCCAACTGGCACGTAGAGGTTCATCTTGTAGTTAGGGAACATCACACCGAATGCGCCAGTTTCAGCCACTGGAGGTGTCACGGCACGAATGTGGAATTCGGCGAGGTTAGAGCAAGCGTCGAATGCGCCCACGTCGATAGTCTTAACAGTTGAAGGGAGATAGAGCTTCAAGAGGCCCTTGTCGCCATAGCACATGCTGTTGGTGATGGCTTCCACGCCCTCGTTGATGCGGAGTTCCTCAAGCTTTTCAGCGCAGTCGAAAGCAGAGCCCTTGATTACGGTCACTGTAGAAGGAGTGGCATAGCTTGTGCGGGTGTCGGCTTGTGGATAAGCGTAAAGGGTGGCGATGTCGGCACTGAAAAGCACACCGTCTTGCACTGTGAATGCTTTGTTTTCTGGGTCAACAGCGATGGTCTGGAGCGCTGTGCAACCAGCAAACATACCTTTACCCATAGTGGCGAGCGCAGCGTTAAGCGACACCTTGGTGAGCTTTGAAGCGTAGAACACGTCGTCGCCAAGTGTGGTAAGACCTGCAGGTGCAACAAATTCGGTAAGAGCCGACTTGTAGAATGCTGATGTGCCGATAGATTGGAGAGTTGAAGGGAAGTTGAATTTGCTCAACGCGTAGCAGCTCATAAACGCTCTTGAATTGATTTTCAACAGACCTTCGTTAGCCACCACTTCTTCGAGCTTTTCACACTTGTAGAAGCCGTTGTTGCCGATAGTGGTAGTGCCCTTAGGAAGCACAAACTTTTTCAAAGTGCTGGTGTACGACATTGAGTAGCTTGGAATGGTGTTGGTAGCCACACCGTCGCTGCCCACGATTTCAGCATTCAGCATATCGATTACTTCGATAAGCGGAGTTTTCATAAATGCGTTTAAGTCGGTAGAATTGATTTTGCCAGAGATGGTGAGGTCGGTAACTGAGGCGGCATCATCACCGAGAAGTTCAAGCAAAGTGCCAGGAGTAGTTACTTCAACAGCTTTTTTCAATGCTTGCGATTGAATGCCAAGCGACATTGTGAAAGCCACACAAAGGAGTAGAAATTTTCTCATAAGCAAAAATTTCCTATCAAGAAACCGAACTCAGCGCTCATTCAATTAGTCAATAGGTTTAGTGAAAAAATGAATTTTGATTAAAAAATAAGAGGAAGTAAACGCGCCGAAAATGCTGTTACGCAATTGTTATACCCCCAATTAACTGTTCATCAACAATCCAAACAACATTGAATCATCTAAAAAACTATCACAAAAGTAACTTAATTTCTTAAAATACGCAACTCCCACTCCACTTTTTATTATAACCCAAACCAAACCAAAAAAAACAAACCAAAGCAAACCAAAGGGACGGTTCTTTCGGTCTGTGAGATTGTATCTAACTGATATTATGATTGATATATGCTACAACTGGCGCAAATTTTGGCAAAAAATGGAGAAAGGGGGCTTATGCATTTGGCGGCATCGGACGAATCGGACTTATCCGACCTATCGGACACCAACTTGTTGACCTGTTGACCTGTTGACTCGTTGACCCGTTGACTTCCCCCTGGGGAGGTGGACAAAAAAAGGTCGGGCACTCGTGAGGGTGCCCGACCTGAATGGTCATATTCTATTGATATGTGTCAAATCAAATTGATTAGAGCTTTGGACCAGCAGCTACGAGAGCTTTGCCTGCGGCGTTGCTTTCGTACTTAGCGAAGTTCTTGATGAAGCGAGCAGCGAGGTCTTTAGCCTTTTCTTCCCATTGTGAAGCGTCAGCGTAAGTGTCGCGTGGGTCGAGAATGTTGGTAGCAACACCTTCGAGTTCGGTAGGAACAACGAAATCGAAGAATGGGATAACCTTAGTAGGAGCCTTATCGATAGCGCCGTTGAGGATAGCGTCGATGATACCACGAGTGTCGCGGATAGAGATACGCTTGCCAGTACCGTTCCAGCCAGTGTTCACGAGGTATGCCTTAGCACCGCTCATTTCCATACGCTTAACCAATTCTTCAGCATACTTGGTTGGGTGGAGTTCGAGGAACGCCTGACCGAAGCAAGCAGAGAAGGTTGGGGTAGGTTCAGTGATACCACGTTCAGTACCTGCCAACTTAGCGGTGAAGCCAGAGAGGAAGTAGTACTTAGTTTGTTCTGAGCTGAGGATAGACACTGGAGGAAGAACACCGAATGCGTCAGCGCTGAGGAAGATCACTTGCTTAGCAGCTGGACCTTGAGAAGCTGGACGTTGGATATTCTTAATGTGGTAGATTGGGTAGCTTACACGAGTGTTTTCAGTCACGCTCTTGTCAGCGAAGTCAATCTTACCGTTTTCGTCAACTGTAACGTTTTCGAGAAGTGCGTCGCGAGTGATAGCACCGTAGATGTCTGGTTCTGCTTCAGGGTCGAGGTTGATAACCTTAGCGTAGCAGCCACCTTCGAAGTTGAACACACCTTTGTCGTCCCAACCGTGTTCGTCATCACCGATAAGGCGACGCTTAGGATCGGTTGAAAGAGTGGTCTTACCAGTACCAGAAAGACCGAAGAAGATAGCGGTGTTTTCGCCGTTGAGGTCGGTGTTAGCAGAGCAGTGCATCGCAGCGATACCCTTCAATGGGAGGAAGTAGTTCATCATAGAGAACATACCCTTCTTCATTTCACCACCGTACCAAGTGTTGATGATAACTTGTTCCTTGCTGGTTACGTTGAACACAACAGCAGTTTCGCTGTTCAAACCAAGTTCCTTGTAGTTTTCAACTTTAGCCTTGCTTGCGTTGTAAACGATGAAGTCAGGTTCTTGTTCGAAGTCAGCTTCAGTCTGAGGACGGATAAACATGTTGGTCACGAAGTGTGCTTGCCATGCTACTTCCATGATGAAGCGAACTTTCATACGAGTGTCCTTGTGAGTGCCGCAGAAACCATCTACAACATAGAGCTTCTTGTTAGAAAGTTCTTTCTGAGCGATTTCCTTAACAGCAGCCCAAGTAGCTTCGCTTACTGGTTTGTTGTCGTTCTTATATTCATCGCTTGTCCACCATACAGTGTCGTGTGAAGTAGCATCATCAACGATGAATTTGTCTTTTGGAGAACGGCCAGTGTAAACACCAGTCATTACGTTGATTGCACCAAGCTCAGTTTCCTGACCTTTATCAAAACCTTCAAGACCTGGCTTTGTTTCTTCGTTGAACAAAACTTCGTAAGAAGGATTATACAGAACTTCGGTAGAACCGGTGATTCCGTATTTCTCTAAAACTTTCTTGTCAAATGCCATGTTTAGATGAAATTTAAGTTGTTAGTTAAAGTTATAATAAGTTGTATTTGATATTTCCTACCTTTTCAACTGCAAAATTAATCAAATATTTTCCTATACGCACAATTTATTATGGAAAATTTTCTACAATTCTAAAGAATTAGTATTTTTTTTCAATTTACGCAATGAAAACCCCAAATTTCGCAATGAAAACCCCGAAAAAAGTCAACAAGCCACCAGGTCAACGAGCCAACAAGTAGCCAATCCAAAATCCCGAAAACCTCGAAAATTCGATAATTTCGACAAATCAATGGAGCAAACTGGGTAGAAACAAAACACCTATTTAATCCATTAAAAATCCATTATCACCTATATTAAATAATTTAATTTTAAATTGGTGTAAATCGGGTTTAAATGGATTAAATAGGTGTTTCATTCGGCCACTCGCGGCAAGTGGCTTTACAGAAGCCGAAGCCATCGTCTTAACTT
>ULRF01014325.1_pt1 | contig 37473 bp, 25 predicted proteins | sample 1955131 | NCBI WGS metagenome assembly ULRF01 (sample SAMEA4835673, study PRJEB28245) | human gut metagenome | biome: gut microbiome; material: fecal sample | place: Denmark | collected 2008
CAAGCTTTCCAATGCAGCGTATGCAGGTGGAATCCAGTACCGGACACACGTCCAGACTTATGGTTGGGAGAAAGAATGGAAAAAAGATGGTGCGATGAGTGGAACAAGCGGAGAGGCAAAGCGTCTCGAAGCAATCCAGATCAGGCTTTACGGCGAGATGGCAAACCATTTTGATGTCTATTATCGTGTGCATGCGCAGTCTTACGGCTGGCTTGGCTGGGCGAAGAACGGAGAAGAAGCCGGAACAGCTGGATTTGCGAAGCGTCTGGAGGGAATCCAGATCGTGCTTGTACCGAAGGGTGGCACAGCACCAGCGAACAACTATAAAAATATTCAGTCTGTGAATACAAAGGCTTATATCAAGAAGTAATAATCATATAATTGAAGAATAAAAAATGTGGAAGGTGTACTTCATTATCGAAGTACACCTTCCGTTCTTTCTTTGTATGACGTTTTGAAACTAAGAAAAGTATTTGTTGATTTAGGATAATTATTGATTATTCAAAATCTCGTCTAATTTCTCCTGTGTAATCTGGAGATGATCGATGATCCAATCATCGGATTTACCAACTTCAAGATAAGCAAGAACTTTGCCTTCGATTTTGCCCTCAGACAGTCCCTCCTGTCTGCCAATTTCTTTTAATTGTACCAGTGCCTCACACATATTTACATCCTCCTTTTCCAATTCCTGTTTTGGTATATTCATGTTACACGCCTCACTTATAATGCCTGCCGTCAGTGAATCCAGATGCGACAGGTCGTTTTTATTTTGATTTACATAGTTGTTCATATCCTGCCAGTTTGTCGATGCCTTGATTACCCCAAGTATATGCCGGAGTGGCGATTTCATACGCGCAAGCTGCTTGCTTGTAACGCTTTCTGGTTGAAGAATTGCTGTGCGGTAGTCCGGCACATATGCAAGTAGTGTTTCAGGTACTCCATCCAGATTAAACATTTCGTGAAGTGTTTTAGGGGCATCCCAAGTTTCTTTTCCTAAGTATACAACGACTGTGAGAACGGGGGTAAATGTTTCGCCCTTTTTTATCCCTGACAGAAACTCATTTCTTGATTTGAGCAGGTGATTCTCACGGTTGTATTTTTGCCTGGCAGATAATTGCCTGGACAAATTAAGAGCATCGTATTCAAAGTTCCGAATCGGCATTGCATAATGTATATGCGATTGGATTTCTGCGCCTACAATGATGCGCACTTCCAATTTCCCGTTTTGTGTTTGAAGCATACGTAGGACATCACGGTATTTCTGATTGCTGAATGCTTCTGCTTTTCTTTGCGTTTTGTCGGTTTTTCCTTCACTTTCGGTTATGCTCACAAAATCATCATCGAAGATTGTGTGTTCTTCCGTTGGATCAAGCGGCGATAAATCCTGTGCGCGGATCATTGACTCACCATCGAAGAACAGCACATTCATTGTGTCGGCAAAGACGAGGTCGTTCTCGTATAATTCCTTTGTCATGTCGTCAAGTTATAATTAGAGATATTTTACCACATAAATCAAATACAACAAGCGATACATAATAAAATAATTGGGATTTTCTGGAATAATGGAGCATGCTGATGCGTGCGCAGGTCATCATACTTGTTGTGGGTTTGTAAATAGGTAAATTTTAATTTACTTGCTGTGAAACGATGTTTGCATATTAGAAAAATGCACCAAATAGCGCTGATTATACAGTCCTGAAAACCAGATAATGCTAATTATGTCAGTATATGAACAGATTTTGCATTAATATGATTCTTCGTAAAAATAGATGATATAATTTAATTATCATTAAAATATTTGATGATAAAAATAGGGAGGTGTAATAAATATGAGAAGAACAAAAAGAATTGCAAGCTTTGCTCTGATGGCATGTATGTGCGTAAGTCTGCTGGTAAATGTTCCGGCAGGAACGGTATCGGCGGAAGAACCAGATGAGGTGGTGAATGTGGAAGCGACGGAAACGGATGCAGAGGCTTTGGATGAGATGCAGGAAGCTGTTTATGACGAAAGTGAAGAGGATGCAGATGGTTTTAAATGGAACGGAACCTCGATCGTTGGGTATGTTGGTAAAGGCGGAGATGTAAAGATTCCGGAGAAGTGTACTAGTATTGGGGATCGTGCATTTTATGAATGTAGTGGAATGACGAGCGTCGAGATACCAGAAGGAATTACAGGTATTGGATATTATGCATTTTATGGATGTAGTGGGTTGAAGAAAATTAAAATTCCATCCAGTGTAACGGAGATTGGAGTTGGTGCATTTTCTAATTGCGAAAATTTAGAAAGCATAGCTGTGTCTTCGGAAAATGCTGCATTTAATAGTAATGGTGATTGTAATGCAATTATACATACGGAAACCAATACATTAATTCAGGGGTGTAAGAATACGAAAATCCCATCATGTGTAACAATGATTGGTGCCTCTGCTTTTTCGGGATGTAGTGGCTTGAGGAGTGTTGAAATCCCATCAGGAGTAACGGATATTGGGGATTATGCTTTTAATGAATGCAAAGGATTGACAAACATTGAGATACCATCAGGAGTAACGGATATTGAAATTTGCGCATTTTCGGGATGCCGTGGATTGAAGAGTATTGAGATATCGTCTGGGGTACGTAATATTAGAGATTATGCATTTTCTAAATGTGATAGTTTAACGAATATTAAGATACAGGATGGAGTAACAGAAATTGGATATGCTGTATTTCAAGGGTGTGATAGTCTGAAGAGTATTGAGATACCAGCAAGTGTAAGAGTGATTGAAAAATGTGTATTTGCTGATTGCAAAAATCTGGAAAGTATAGTTGTGTCTTCAGAAAATGCAACATATAACAGCAATGGTAACTGCAATGCAATCATTTATACAAAGACAAATGTGTTAGTTGAAGGATGTAAGAATACAAAAATTCCTGTGGGAGTAACTGCTATTGCGGCGAATGCGTTTGAGGGACGTAGTAACCTGACAAATATTGAAATACCAGAGAGCGTGAAGAGTATTGAATCTGGTGCATTTTCTGGATGTAGCGGTTTAAAGAAAATTGCGCTTCCGATCAATGTAACGTGGATTGGACAGGGTGCATTTATTGGCTGTAGCGGATTAACAAGTATTAAAATCCCGTCAGGAGTAAGCATGATTGGTTATCGTACATTTAGTGATTGCAGCCGATTGATGAATATCAAAATACCAGCAAGTGTAACAAGTATTGAAGATTTTGCATTTGATAATTCCGGTTTAAAAACTATCTATGGAACACCGGGTTCATATGCAGAAACATATGCCAAAGAAAACGGTTATGAGTTCATAGATGTATCTAAGAAGGATGACAGCTCTGGTAAAGATAACAAAACAGAAGTTGTAGCGGATGTTACCACTTCCTACCGTACCCACGTCCAGTCCTTTGGATGGCAGAACCCGGTAACGAATGGTGTGATGAGTGGAACATCCGGAAAGGCAAAACGTTTGGAAGGTATCGAGATTTCTGTGAGTGGCAATAAAAACCTTGGAATCCAGTATTCTACACACTGTCAGACATATGGCTGGCTTCCGTGGTCTGCAAATGGTGAGATGAATGGAACGACCGGAGAAGCAAAGCGACTCGAAGCAATCAAGATCCAGCTTACCGGTGCAGATAAGGATAAGTACGATGTATATTACCGTGTACATGCACAGTCTTACGGCTGGCTTGGCTGGGCGAAGAATGGCGAACCGTCTGGAACAGCCGGTTATGCAAAGCGACTGGAAGGAATTCAGATCGTAGTTGTAAAGAAGACGGAAGCTGCGCCGGGACTTGATTATGCAGGTGTGAATGCATCGAAGGGCGTACACGATTCCCGTGCGTATATTGCAAAGACAAATGGCACAATCACAATTCCGGGATCAACCGACAGCACAAATATTATGTACAAGACACATGTCCAGAGCTTCGGCTGGCAGAACTGGGTATTAAATGGTGCGATGAGCGGAACATCCGGTAAGGCAAAGAGACTCGAAGGAATCAACATCAAGCTTTCCAATGCAGCGTATGCAGGTGGAATCCAGTATCGTACCCATGTCCAGACCTATGGCTGGGAGAAAGAGTGGAAAAAAGATGGCGCGATGAGTGGAACTTCTGGTGAGGCAAAGCGTCTCGAAGCAATCCAGATCAAGCTTTACGGCGAGATGGCAAACCATTTTGATGTTTATTATCGTGTCCATGCGCAGTCTTACGGCTGGCTTGGCTGGGCGAAGAACGGAGAAGAATCCGGAACAGCTGGATTTGCAAAACGTCTGGAGGGAATCCAGATCGTGCTTGTACCGAAGGGCGGCGCAGCACCAGCGAACAACTATAAGAATATTCAGTCTGTGAATACAAAGGCTTATATCAAGAAGTAATAATTATGTAATTGAAGAATAAGAATAAAAAAGCGGAAGGTGTACTTCAATAGCGAAGTACGCCTTCCGCATTTTGCTATATAGATGATATATTGAAATCAAGAAGATCGTTGAAAGAAATTTGATAATTACAGGTTATTCCGTAACTCATTCAGCTTTTCCTGTGAAATCTGGAGATGATCCACGATCCATTCGTCGGATTTGCCACAGTCAAGATAAGCTAGAATCTTACCTATGAGTTCTCCTTCTGATCTTGCAATTGCTTTCATTTCAACTAATGCGTTACACATATTTACATCCTCCTTTTCCAATTCCTGTTTTGGTATATTCATGTTACACGCCTCACTTATGATGCTTGCCGTCAGTGAATCCAGATGCGACAGGTCGTTTTTATTTTGGTTAACGTAGTTATTCATATCTTGCCAGTTTGCTGATGCCTTGATTACTCCAAGTATATGCCGGAGTGGTGATTTCATACGCGCAAGTTGTGTAGATGAGATATCGCTTGGCTGCAATAGTGCCATATGATAATTCGGAACATATTTGCGCATTGTGAGTGGAACATCTTCCAGATTCAGCATATCATGAAGTGTTTCTGGAGCATCCCAAGTTCCTTTCCCTAAGTATACAACGACCGTGAGAACGGGGGTAAATGTTTCGCCCTTTTTTATCCCTGACAGAAATTCATTTTTGGATTTAAGCAGGTGATTCTCCCGGTTGTATTTTTGTCTGGCAGATAATTGTCTGGACAAATTAAGTGCATCATATTCAAGGTTCCGGATCGGCATCGCATAATGCACATGCGATTGAATTTCTGCGCCTACAATGATGCGTATTTCCAATTTCCCGTTTTGCGTTTGAAGCATACGCAGGACATCACGGTATTTCTGATTGCTGAATGCTTCTGTTTTTCTTTGTGTTTTGTCAGCTTTTTCTTCACTTTCGGTTTTGCTGACAAAATCATCATCGAAGATTGTGTGTTCTTCCGTCGGATCGAGCGGTGATAAATCCTGTGCGCGGATCATTGGCTTGCCATCGAAGAACAGCACATTCATTGTGTCGGCAAAGACAAGATTATCTTCGTAAAGTTCCTTTGCCATGTCGTCAAGTTTTCCCATATGTAATTCCTCCTTTTCTGCCGTGCATTTGATGTGTGGTGGAGAAAAAAATAGAAAGAACCTGAGAGTACAAAGGTTATAATTAAAGATATTTTACCACATAAATCAAATACAACAAGCAATACATAATAAAATAATTGGGATTTTTCGTGATATAAGAGCTATATCACCGATTATCAGATGAAATCCAATAACCAACACATACAACAAGTGTACGTTTCAACAGTTGCATCATAGCATGTGTGAGGTGGATTTGTAAATGAGTAAATTTTAATTTACTTGAATCCGTTGCTGATTTCGGGGTTGACACAACTGTTTATTGTGCTAAAATGTTTTTTGATAGGTGCATTTGCTGAATGATGATGCACCTGCAAGAACATAATAAATAGAAAGACGTTGAAGGTGCAACAAGGATTTTCAAGACCTGACAGAGAGACGGGGTCACGGCTGCAAGCCCTGTTCAGTAGAGGAAGATCTCATTTTCACACCGGAGTCGCGGATTTGAACATGCCGTTGTCGTGGTGCAGTGGAAAGTAGGATTCGTCGCGTTATGCACGTTACGCATACAATGAGAGCGACTGTCATAGTCGAATCAGGGTGGTACCGCGGATATTACTTCGTCCCTAGTCAAGGGCGAAGTTTTTTTGTTGCCTTTTATGACTGGTTAGAAACACATATCAGATGATTGCAGTTCCAATATGTGGATTGAGTGATTCGTAATTACCAATTCTAAAGCAGACCGTTGAAGCACGCTGGTACTTAATGAACGACGGATTTATCGTCGTGAATTTAGTACCACTGCGTGATGAACCGAGCGAGAGCGTGTCTGCGTAGAAATGGTAATTATGAATCGCTCGTATGATGTGTTTCTGGTTTGCAATCATCTGAAATTGGTATAACATGGAGGAAAACAGGAAATGAAAGAAAAGTTGCAAAGCATCAAAGAACAGGCACTTTCCAAGATCGCCGAGGCACAGGATATCAACCTCTTGAATGATATCAAGGTGTCGATCCTTGGTAAGAAGGGTGAATTAACCCAGGTATTGAAGAGTATGAAGGATGTGGCTCCGGAGGATCGTCCGAAGGTTGGACAGATGGTAAATGAGACACGTGCAAACATCGAGGCAAAGCTCGAGGAGAAGATGAAGTCGATCAATTCTGCTATGCGTGCAGAGAAGATGAAGCGTGAGACAATCGATGTTACACTTCCGGGTGTGAAGAAGATCGACGGACACAGACATCCAAACCAGATCGCGCTTGAAGATCTGGAGCGTGTATTTATCGGTATGGGATATGAGATCGTATCCGGGCCGGAAATTGAATATGACAAATACAACTTTGAGCTTTTGAATATCCCTGCAAACCATCCGGCAAAGGATGAGCAGGATACATTCTATATCACAAAGGACATTCTGCTTCGTACACAGACATCACCGGTACAGGCAAGAATCATGGAGCAGGGCAAGCTGCCAATCCGTATTCTGTCACCGGGACGTGTATTCCGTTCTGACGAAGTAGATGCAACTCATTCACCATCTTTCCATCAGGTTGAGGGACTGGTTGTTGACAAGGGAATCACAATGGCAGATCTGAAGGGAACACTCGATCAGTTCGCGAAGGAATTCTTCGGTGAGAAGACAAAGACGAAGTTCCGTCCGCACCATTTCCCATTTACAGAGCCTTCTGCAGAGGTAGATATCACATGCTTCAAGTGTGGCGGCAAGGGCTGTCGTGTATGTAAGGGCAGTGGCTGGATTGAGATTCTTGGTTGTGGTATGGTACATCCACACGTATTGGAAATGTGTGGCATTGATCCGGAAGAGTATTCAGGATTCGCATTTGGTATCGGACTGGAGCGTATCACACTTCTGAAGTACGAGATCGATGATATGCGTCTCTTGTACGAAAACGACACAAGATTTTTGAATCAGTTCTAAGATGGAGGTAAGAAGATGAATACACCGATTTCATGGTTAAAAGTATATGTTCCTGATTTAGACGTGGACGTACAGGATTTCGTAGATGCGATGACACTGTCCGGTTCCCATGTAGAAGGATACGAGAAAAAAGATAAGAACTTAGAGAAGATAGTAGTTGGTAAGATCGAGAAGATCGAGAAGCACCCGGATGCAGATAAGCTCATTATCTGTCAGGTAAATATCGGTGCTGAGACAATCCAGATCGTAACAGGTGCCCCAAATGTAAAGGAAGGCGACCTCGTACCGGTTGTCTTAGATGGTGGTAAGGTTGCAGGCGGACATGATGGCGAGCCACTCCCGGAGGACGGCATCAAGATCAAGAAGGGCAAGCTTCGTGGTATCGAGAGTAATGGTATGATGTGCTCCATCGAAGAGCTTGGTTCATCCAGAGATCTGTACCCGGAAGCACCAGAGTATGGTATTTACATTTTCGGGGAAGAGTCAGGCGTAAAGCCGGGCGACGATGCGATCGCAGCACTTGGTCTGCATGATTCTGTTGTAGAGTACGAGATCACATCGAACCGTGTCGATTGTTTCTCGATGATCGGTATGGCAAGAGAGGCTGCAGCAACATTTGACAAGGAATTCCATGAGCCGGAGATAAAAGTACAGGGCAGCGGCGGTGATGTGAATGATTACATTACGGTAGATGTACAGGCGCCGGATCTGTGCCCACGTTACACAGCCAGAGTTGTGACAGATTTGAAGATCGGTCCTTCCCCAAAATGGATGCGTGAGAGATTGGCTTCTCAGGGAATCCGTTCGATCAACAATCTGGTTGATATTACAAACTATGTTATGGAAGAGTACGGTCAGCCAATGCACGCGTATGACTTAGATACGATCGCAGGCAAGAAAATCGTTGTAAAACGTGCCAATGACGGTGATACATTTGTGACACTCGACGGACAGGAACGTAAGATGGACAAGGATGTTCTGATGATCTGTGACGGCGAGAAGGAAATCGGTATCGCCGGTATCATGGGTGGTGAGAATTCTATGGTTACGGATGACATCAAGACATTGTTGTTCGAGGCAGCCTGCTTCGACGGTACGAATATCCGTCTGACAACAAAGCGAATCGGTCTTGCGACAGATGCAGCCGCAAAATTCGTGAAGGGACTTGATCCAAACTTGGCAGAACAGGCAATCAACCGTGCCTGCCAGCTGATCGAGGAACTTGGCTGTGGTAAGGTCGTGGACGGTATGGTGGATGTATATCCAAACCCGGTCAAGGAGGTTGTACTTCCGTTTGAGCCGGAGAAGATGAACAAGCTGCTCGGAACAGACATTTCTTCTGATGTTATGCTTTCCATCTTCAAGAAGCTGGAGCTTCGTTATGACGAGAAGACAAATATGCTGACAATCCCTACTTTCCGTCAGGATCTGAAATGTATGGCAGATCTTGCAGAGGAAGTAGCACGTTTCTATGGCTATGCAAATATTCCGACGACTCTGCCACACGGCGAGTCCACTGCAGGTAAGAAGAGCTATGCAGAGCGTGTAAATGATATCGTAAGAAATATTGTCGAGGGCGATGGTTTCTCTGGAGCTATGCATTATTCGTTCGAGAGTCCGAAGGTATTTGACAAGCTGCTCATCCCACAGGATTCCGTATATAGAAAGGCAATCCAGATCATGAACCCACTTGGCGAGGACTTCTCTATCATGAGAACGCTTCCGTTAAATGGTATGCTGACATCCCTTTCTACAAACTATAACCGTAGAAATAAACATGCGAGACTGTATGAGCTTGCAAATGTATATCTGCCGAAGGCACTTCCATTGACAGAGCTTCCGGATGAGCGTATGATGCTGACACTTGGTATGTTCGGCGAGGGCGATTTCTTCGATCTGAAGGGTGTGATTGAAGAGCTGACAGAGAAGCTTGGATTTGCAAAGGAGATCAACTACGAGCCAACATCTGAGCATCCATTCTTACATCCGGGACGTCAGGCAAATATCACGAAAGGCAAGCTTTCGGTTGGTTATCTCGGACAGCTTCATCCAGAGGTTGTTGAAAACTATGGCATGAAGAAGGAAGTCTATGTCGCAGTTCTGGATATGCAGACAGTTACAATGCTTACGACATTTGACAGAAAGTACGAAGGTATCGCGAAGTTCCCAAGCGTTACACGAGATCTGGCACTGGTTGTAGATAAGAGTGTATTTGTTGGCGAAATCGAGAAGGTCATCAAGAAGTGTGGCGGCAAGATGTTAGAGAGCTACAAGCTGTTCGACGTTTACGAGGGCGCACAGGTGGCACCGGGTAAGAAGTCTGTTGCATACTCTCTCGTATTCCGTGACAAGACAAAGACTTTGACTGATGCGGATGTTAATCCAGTCGTAGAGAAGCTTCTTGCAGAGCTTTCGAAGATGGGCATCGAGATCCGTGCATAATAGCATAGTTCTGCGTGCAGAATTTTATGGAGCAGATAAATATGAACGAAATGAAATTAAGTGATTTTAATTATGAATTGCCACAGGAGCTGATCGCACAGGATCCGCTCCTGAAGCGAAGCGATTCCCGGCTTATGGTGTTGAACCGTGCGACTGGAGGAATCGAACACCGACATTTCTCGGATGTGATCGAATACTTAAATCCGGGTGATTGTCTGGTTATCAATGATACAAAGGTCATTCCAGCCAGACTGATTGGCGTCAAGGAAGATACAGGGGCATCCATTGAGGTGCTGCTGTTGAAGCGCCACGATGATAAGGTCTGGGAGACACTGGTAAAGCCGGGGAAAAAGGCACGTGTAGGTGCGCGTATTTCCTTTGGTGAAGGCAAATTGGTCGGCGAAGTCATCGACATTGTTGAAGAGGGCAATCGTCTGATCCGTTTTGAATACGAAGGAATCTTCGAGGAAGTGTTGGACGAGCTTGGACAGATGCCGCTTCCACCGTATATTACACACCGTCTGGAGGACAAGGATCGTTATCAGACGGTCTATGCAACACATACCGGTTCGGCAGCAGCACCGACGGCAGGCTTGCATTTTACGAAGGAACTTCTGGCGCAGATCAAAGAGAAGGGCATCAAGATTGCAAGAGTGACCTTGCATGTCGGACTTGGTACGTTCCGTCCAGTGAAGGTGGAGAATATTTTAGAACATCATATGCATAGTGAGTTCTATGTGATTGATGAGGAAGCTGCCAATACGATCAATGAGACGAAGGCAAATGGTGGCAAGATCGTATCGGTTGGTACAACGAGCACGCGTACGCTCGAGACGGTTGCAGATGAGAACGGACATGTGCGTGCCTGCAGTGGATGGACGGATATCTTTATCTATCCGGGATATAAATTCAAGGTGGTTGACCGCCTGATTACGAATTTCCACTTGCCGGAATCCACATTGTTGATGCTGGTTTCTGCATTGTATGACCGCGAGAAGATTCTTGAAGCATATAAGATTGCTGTGGAGGAGAAGTACAGATTCTTCTCATTTGGAGACGCTATGTTGATTTTATAAAATTGGAGAATGGCGTTGATAAGAAAATAGAATACGATATATGATGGTATAATCGTATAAAGATTAACAAAGAAATGGAGGAAAAAGTTATGAGTCGTTTGAAGCAGGCAGTGAAGATGCTGCGGTATAACTTTTCCTCCATTGCTTTTTTTGAGATAGTTTACCGGGTATTGTCATTGGCAATTCTGACACCGGCGATGTATGGACTCCTGAATGTGTCCATGGATATCGCAGGCGTTTCGTATCTGTCATCCGGAACGATCTACCGGTATATGCGGTCGCCGATTACCTATGTGGCATTCCTGCTGATTTTGATTCTGATCGCATTTTTCCTACTGATTAATCTGTCGGGAATTATTTACAGTATGGAAGCGTCGGTGCGGCGCGAGAAGCTGAATCCGATGGATATTTTGCTGCATGGAATCGGAAATGCCTGCCGGAGTCTGACACCGAAGAATCTGCTCACACTTGGTTATGTATTGTTTGTTCTGCCATTCACATATTCGCTGACATTGTCAGGCACGTTGCTCGGCTTGAAGCTGCCGGAATTTTTGACACATTTTCTGAAGAATTATAAGTTCGGAGTGATGGGGGGGCTTGCCATCTACCTTGTGCTCTGTCTGACCTTCTTCAAAGAAATTTTTACGCTCAACTATTTTGTCCTGTATAAGGTCAATTATAAGCAGGCACGCCGTATGAGTAAACAGGCGATGAAACGGCATGTATTACTTATGATGATCGGTGTCATTTCATTAAATCTGGCGATTGCCGTCATTGCGGTGCTGCTGGAAGGTGCATTTGCAGCGGGAATCTCGAAGGTTGTACTTAACCTGATTCCGAACAAAACGGTTGTGACAGTGATTGATACAATCTTCCGTGTCGCGACGGTGATTCTTTATGTGTTGATTGTCATAGTTGCAACGCCGCTGATTCATGCATATATCTGCGCACATTTCTATGAACGTGAAGGCGATATGGATTATGAGGAGTTCAAGAAACTCCATGTAAATAAGATTCAGGAGCGGGAGGAGAAGATTCTTCTGAGCCGTTCACGGAAGAAGCAGCGTACATTTTTGGCTTCTATTGTTGCGTTCGGTCTGATCCTGAATGGCTGTTATGTGTATCTGTCAACCAACAATTACATGTCCTTTCGTATTGCATATCCGACGAATGCATCGGTAACAGCGCATCGCGGGGATGCCGGAAATGCACCGGAGAATACAATGCCTGCATTTGAAAAGGCAGTGGAAGCAGGTGCGGATATTATTGAGTTGGATGTACGACAGACGGCGGATGGCGTGTATGTAATCATGCATGATGAAAGTCTGAACCGGACCGCGAATGTCAAGCGTAAGGTCGGTGAAGTGGATTATGATTATATCAGCAAGCTGGATGTCGGAAGCTCCTATGACCGGTCGTATGATGGCACGCGGATTCCGACGTTGGAGGAAGTGCTGATTTTTGCCAAGGAAAATGATGTATTCTTGAATATTGAGTTAAAACCGGCAGATACTGATCAGAATTATGTGCAGGGCATTGTGGATCTGTTGCATGAATATGATTTTGTGGATCAGTGCATGCTTGGCTCGCAGAGCGTCGCGGCGTTACGCGAGGCAAAGGAACTGGATCCGGATATCTCAACGCTCTATATTATGACGATGGCATTTGGCGATTTTGCAGGCATGCAGGGAATCGATGGATTCAGCATCAAACATACGTATATTAGTAACAACATGGTAAGTCGGATTCACGCAAAGGGAAAGAAGATTTATGCATGGACGGTAAACAATGAGTCGGACATCAAGGATCTGTTGCTACTGGATGTGGACGGAATCATCACGGATGATCCTGCCAATACAAAGGAAGTTATATCCAACGCAAATGATTCCATCATTGAAGATTGGATGAAACGGTTGATCTATAAATACTAGATTGAATGTAAAAACAGATTGATTGGAAATGAAAAGGCTGCCAGATGTGGCAGCCTTTTTTGCTATGGTGACGTGAAAAATGCAGTGATCAGATCAGCTAAAGCAGTGTAGTCATCCTTGTGCATCAGCTCGCTCGCAGAGTGCATGGCAAGAACCGGAATACCGATATCACACGCGCGCATTGGCAGGTAGGAGGATACGATCGGACCAAGCGTCTGCCCGCCCGGCATGCCGGAACGGTTGACGGTGCGCTGCAGGGCAATTCCATTTGTGTTGCACAGGTCAATGATGCAGGCACCAGCTTCACTGTCACATACATAACGTTGACTGGCACTTGATTTCAGGACAGCACCTTTTCCGAGCAGAACTGTATTGGTAATGTCGGATTTCTCGCTGTAATTTGGATGTGTGGCATGTGCGACGTCCACGGACAGATAAAATCCATCTTCAATCAGTGAAAGCTGGCTGCCTGCAGCCAGGCGTTTTACGATATCGGAGAGTAATGTGCTGTCAGCTCCCTGCTTGGAGCGGCTCCCGATTTCTTCATTATCAAAAAGTGCGCCGATGCAGAGTGTATTGGAAGGCTCTGCACTTGCCAGTCCTTCCAGGATGGCACAAACTGAAGAGATATTGTCGATACGTGGACTTGTCACAAATGCATCATTCATACCGACGGTCGTTGGTGCATCGCAGATGTACAGGTACAGATCGAAGTCTAAAATATCATCTGGAGAGATGTTTAGTTTTTCTGCCACATAAGAAAGCAGAAAATGGGAATCCGGGTTGTTCTGTTGTGTTCCGCTATTTGCAGGAACCGGAATATCTTTCGGGGAAGGGTTATCTGGCTGGTACTTGGAATCTGCTGCGGGCGAGACCATATCTACAATCGGAATCAGTTCCTTCTGTACATCCAGTTCTTCTTCTTTGCCGCCACGTTTCAGATGCGGAGCAAGGTTCGGGATGATAGCAACCGGTTTTTGGGAATCGAATAGACGGACTTCCGGGTGGAAGCTTGTGTCGCCCTTGAGGATAACTTTTCCTGCGAGTCCGAGCGGACGGTCAAACCATGTTTCCTTGATAAGTCCACCGTATGGTTCCACGTTTATTTGCAGATATCCCAGCTTTTTTAATTCCGGGTTCGGCTTTACCTTGAGCATCGGGAAATCCGTATGGGCGCAGGCGATGCGCACCTGTGTGCTCTGTGCGCCTTTGACGAACGGAATCACGATCGAAGAAAATGGGGCAAGGTAGTATCTGCCAGCGGCGAGCTCGGTGAGATTTTCCCGGTCGGATATCTGTGTGAAGTTATGCGCATCTAAATATTCTTTAGCAAGGGCGGCAACATGGAATTGGGTTTTGCCGTTCTGTAAGAAACGCAATAAAGTTTTCATGTGATGATCTCCTTTCGAAATCGTGTGGTTCATTTATGTAGTATAGAGAGTTCCTGGTGAGATTGCAAGGCTGGGAAGAAACTTTTGTTGGCGAAATGGGCGTAGAGAGGAAATTTCTGGGAAGAAAACCCACGCGGTGGGCGTGGGGAGCAGCAGAGAGCAGGAAAAGCCCAAGTATAGCTTGTGCATATGGAATAAGGAACGTATAATGGATGTAGTATTATATATGCAACATAAGATAAAACAGATTAGTGAAGAACATGCAATGAACATGGATAAGAACATGCAGTGAATATGGAGAGAAACAAGCAGTGAAAAAGATTATAATAACGCTGAAATATATGGTAGCTAGTTTGCTCATCGCGCTTTCGTTCGCGGGATGTGTAGCCGGGCAACCCGCCGCGGATGATTCGACCACGGCTGCCATAGAAGCGCAGGATATAACGGAGAATCCTGACGCGCGAGATAAAGACTCGCAGCCAGATGCACAATCGGAGAATGGGCTTCCGCGTGCAATCCAGACGGGAACTCCAGTTTCGCTTGCTGACATTCCGGCTTACGACGGAACGTCGTATATCCAGCTTGAGAATAATATGCCGGATTTTACAGAGGAAGAAAAGAAGAGTACGGAAGCGTTTGAACGATATAGTGATCTGGATTCGCTTGGACGCTGCGGGCAGGCGTATGCGAATATCTGCCCGGAATTACAGCCGACGGAAGAACGGGGCACAATCGGAAATGTTCGTCCAAGCGGCTGGCACACGGTGAAGTATAATGATCTGATCGACGGGAATTATCTCTACAATCGCTGCCATCTGATTGCGTACTGTCTTGCCGGTGAAAATGCAAATGAGAAGAACCTGATTACCGGGACAAGATACCTGAATGTGGATGGGATGCTTCCATTTGAGGAAAAGGTAGATGCATATGTAAAAGAGACTGGAAATCATGTGCTGTACCGGGTGACACCGATTTTTGAAGGGGATAATCTGGTTGCTTCCGGCGTGGAGATGGAAGGATGGTCTGTCGAGGATGAGGGAGCTGGAATTTGTTTTTATGTGTACTGCTATAATGTACAGCCGGGAATTGGGATCAACTATGCGGATGGAACAAGCTGGGAATCTGAAATACAGGAACAAACACCGAATTCAGAACTAATGGGGGACAATAAAAATGAAACGGCACAGACCTATATTTTGAACACAAACACGAAGAAGATTCATCGTCCGACTTGTTCGAGTGTCAGCCAGATGAAGGAGAAAAACAAGCAGACCTATGAGGAAACGGTGGAGGAGTTAGAGAACATGGGATATACCCCGTGTAAGAAATGTAATCCGTGATTGTAATCCGGATTCCTATATGTGCATCGAGGCAAAATAGCACGTAAAATAATATGCAAACAATCCGCGGATGTGTGTAAAACAATCCATAAATCGGTTGTTGCTGGAAATGAGCCGTGTTATAATGATGTAGATTTTTATGGCGAGACGTTCAGACATGAAAATGAAAACAAAAACTGTGTACGGATGCAGGATTTGAAAAGACTTAAATATGCGTATTACATAATATTAGACATACAGAAAGAGAGAAAATTATGAAATTATCAAGAGTTCATGGACTCTCCGGCGAAGTGACAGTACCAGGAGACAAGTCCATTTCCCACAGAAGTATTATGCTTGGCTCGATTGCGAAGGGCAACACGGAGGTAGAGGGATTCCTGCAAGGGGCTGACTGCCTGTCGTCGATTGCCTGCTTTCGTAAGATGGGTGTCGAGATCGAGAATAACGGAGACAAAGTATTGGTACATGGTCGTGGCCTGAGAGGCTTGAAAGCACCGGATTCGATTCTGGATGTTGGAAACAGCGGAACGACAACACGCCTGATGTCGGGAATCCTTGCGGCACAGCCATTTGTATCAACGGTTAATGGCGATGCGTCGATTCAGAAACGTCCGATGAAGCGGATTATCACGCCGCTTTCCCAGATGGGTGCAGATATTCGGAGCTTACGCGGAAATGACTGTACACCACTTGAGATTCATGGAACGAATTTGCATGGCATACATTATGATTCGCCGGTGGCTTCGGCACAGGTCAAATCAGCGATTCTGCTTGCAGGACTTTATGCGGATGGCGAGACATCTGTGACAGAACCAGAAGTAAGTCGGAATCATACGGAGCTGATGTTTGAAGAATTCGGCGTGGATATCCGTACAGAAGGAAAGAGCGTGTATGTAAAACCAGCAGACGAGCTGTATGCAAAGAAAGTAATTGTGCCTGGTGACATTTCTTCGGCAACATATTTTCTGGTAGCGGCTGCGATTACACCGAACAGCTGTGTAACGGTGAAAAATGTAGGCATCAATCCGACACGAGATGGTATCCTGCGTGTGCTTTCGGATATGGGAGCGGATGTGACAGTTGAGAAGACATCTGGCGAGATCGGAGAGCCGACTGCTGATGTGACAGTTCGCACCTCGGATCTGAAAGGCTGTGTTGTTGGCGGAGAAGTGATTCCAACTCTGATTGACGAGATCCCGGCGATTGCGATTCTTGCCTGCTTTGCAGATGGTGAGACAATCATCAAAGATGCGGCAGAATTGAAGGTAAAAGAATCCAACCGGATTGATGTGATGGTAGATAATCTGAAGAAGATGGGCGCAGATATCGAGGCGACCGAAGATGGTATGATCATCCGCGGTGGCAGACCGCTTCACGGCGCAGTGATCGACAGCCATTTGGATCACCGGGTTGCGATGAGCTTTGCGGTTGCTGCAATGAATGCAGAGGGCGAGACAGAAATCACCGGCGCTGAATGCGTGGATATTTCGTACCCGGGATTTTATGAAGACATGCGCAAGCTGGTGAAACTGTAGACCGGACAGCAAAATAGACAGATAGATCAAGTGTGCAAAGCCAATACATAACATGGATTTACGCTTTGCAACCAAAATAAAAAGTTCGATGAAACATGAATCGTCTCATCGAACTTTTTGTTTGTTATGGCAACGAGGAAAATGCACGCATTTATGCGGTGCACTTTGACGACCGCTAATCAGAGCAAGATGCCGATTGCAGCATCCATACTATTTCCCGGATTCTCAGCAATTACTCCGCGTCAGCATCTTCAGCCTTTGCTTCTTCTACAGGCTCCTCAGCAGCTGCTTCCTCTGACTTCTCGGAATCATCTGGATTAATCGTCACGTAATCACGGTTTGCATCTTCCATCTCAAGATCGAGATCATCTGCAAACAGATCATCCTCTTCGATATCATCCTCGTTATCAAAGATCTTTGGCATTTTGTCCTTGATTGTTGTCTTTACTTTGTTGATCTTTTCATCAACGTTGTTATCCTGATATACCTTAGATTCTCTGATCTTGTCCTTGAACGCATAGCACAGACCACCAACTGCGGCTGCGGCAACTGAAAATTTTACGACACCTTTAAAAAACTTACCCATGTCTGAATCTCCTTTTCCATAATTATCTATATTTTACCACGATTATATAAAGACTATTCTAATACATGCAATAATAAAAAGCAAATGAAAATCTGTGGTTCACAGAAAGTTTAGAATTATTTCTTTGCCTTGCACTGTGGGATATGGTAGACTAGATTGTAGTAAAAAGACCGGAGGGTAATATAAAATGAAGAATTTAAAAGAATCCGAGAAGAATTTCCTTACCTGTGCGATTTTGATTGCGCTTGTTGGAATAGCATTGGTTTTCTTAGACCAAACTACATTAGGAATCCTGAGCATCATTGCGGCAGGCGTGTTTGTAGCAATCTTTTTCAAGATGGTAATCACGAGAAAAAAAGAGGAAAAAGAGGAAGAAAAAGGGCATGATGACAGTAAATGAGAATCGAAAGCAGTTTGAACAGTGGACGCTGGATTATCAGAACCAAAAGGAACGGGCGGACCGGTTATTCAGCCGGATTTCCACGTTTCGTATCCTGACATTTTTAATCGGTGCGGCGGGCTTGATCATTGGAATTACTGAAAAAGAAAAATCATATGCGACGCTTCTGGTGATCGCCGGTGTGTTGTTCCTGATCGGCTTTGTAGTACTTGTGAAATGGCATAGTGTTGTAGCAGAACGACAGGAGATGCTTACAGAAAAATGGGAGGTCTGCCGGCGGTATTGCAATCGTTTTACCGATGGCTGGCGGAAGTTCGAAGAGAAAGGAACGGTGTATCTGCGCGAGGATGATTGTGTTGCTGCAGATATTGACCTGCTTGGAGAAAACTCCCTTTACCAGATGATTTCTGTCTGCCATACAGATAAGGGAAAACAGACATTTGCAGACCATCTCACAACGCGGTATATCGAGGAAGCGGAGCGGGAGCAGCGACATGCTGCAATCAAAGAGCTTTCGGGGAAACCGGAATTTGCCGTAGAGTTTGAGACAGCCGGACGTAGGATGGAGGCGGAAAAAGAAAAGTTTGACGCGGAAGCATTTGAAGATTTTTGCGGTGATGTGGCACAGGGAAAACTCCCCGTATTTGCACATATATTACGGTTTTTGCTTCCAATCTGTGAGATCGTGAGTCTGGTGTTGTTCCTGACTGGCACGATTTCCTATGGATATCCACTTGCTGGATTTCTGGCATTGCTTGTCATTTCGTGGCTGACCAAGTTCATGACGGATGGTATCATTCAGCCGGTTTATTACGCAAGTACCGTGAGCGGTGAATACGAAGTGATGCTCTCCTTGATCGCAGAACAGGCATTTCAGAGCGAAGTCCTTGCCAGGATGCAGCAGCGCGCAGGCGGGGCGACCGGAGCGGTCCGGGCGTATCATAAATTAAAAGCAATCAGTCAGGCATATAATATTTCTTTCAATCCATTAGTACATCAGATCCTGTGTGGACTTTTCCTGTGGGATTATCAGCTTGCAGCGGTCGTTTCACGGTGGAAGAAAACATATGGAACACAGGTTGCCGGATGCTCGGACATGATCGCAGAGTTGGAGGATCTGATGAGCTTTTCCGTGCTGGGAATGGTGCGGGAGACTGGAGAAGGGCAGATTGATTATACGGAGACAGAGGTGCATCTGGAGGGAACGAATCTGTATCACCCATTGCTGTTGCCAGATCAGGCACAGGGCAACGATGTAACACTTGGCTCTGGTATCACGATTATCACGGGATCAAATATGTCTGGAAAGACAACCTTTTTAAGAACGGTTGCCATCAATCTGGTACTTGCTTATCTTGGTGCACCAGTCTGTGCAGAAACATTGAAGGCATCTTATATGCGCATCTTTACATCTATGCGGGTAAAAGACGATGTGGCGCATGGTATCTCCACTTTCTATGCGGAGATTCTACGCATCAAGGAGATGGCTGTCTACCGCAAAGAGGAAAAACCAATGCTCTGTCTGATCGATGAGATCTTCAAGGGAACCAATTCCGCAGACCGTATCGTCGGTGCGAAGGAGGTTATCACGAAGCTCGCAGGCAGCCGTTGCATGACGGTTGTTTCTACACATGATTTTGAGCTTTGCAGCATTACAGATAAGAACCAGACACCGGCGGTAAACTATCATTTTCAGGAATATTATGAGGGAGATGAGCTGCGGTTTGACTATAAGATCCGCGATGGCAGATGTACAACGACAAATGCGCGGGCAATCCTTCGGATGGCAGGCTTTGAGGTCTGATGATTTGTGAAATATTGTACAATTTTGATAAAAAATAGGCTTCCATTTGTCGAAAACGCTTTGTCAATTATGCACAATGCCAATTATGAATTATTGACAAAGCGAAGGTTGACTTTGCCTCGTATTTTGTTATAAAATCGAAGTAGTGAAATTTAATTACAAGGGGGTATATGGCAATGGCATTACCAGCAAATATTACCGCGGAATCAGACAGCAATGTCCTTACAATTGCGGCATCAAATAACAAAGGACTGTTGATTCGTTTCCTGAATGAGCAGGTAGAAGATGGATTTTATGCATTGGTTATTGACTATTTAAAGGATAGTAATTTTGACCTCAAGAATATGATGGTTGATGACGATGTAAAGACACAGTGTACAAAGCTTTACGAGTTGGGTGAGTTCGTAGACACCAACATCAAGGCGACAGGACGTTATGAGATTGAAGAGTGGATTGAACCATTGTTCAAGTTTGTATATGGCGATATCGATCCGTTGGATGTGGATGCTCCAATCAGCACATCCGGTATTTATCGTTACAGCATCTGGCTGATCTATCTGTATCAGAGAGAGTGCTTCGGTGATGCGATGCGTCTGATCGGTGAGCGTATTGCACCATTGCTGATCAATCTGAGCTATCAGATTTTAGAGGATGATGACAGACCGAAGAACTTTGATAAGGCAATTATGGGTTATCTCGATCTGATCAACGTTATCATGGAGATGGGACTTCCGGCGGACAATGCAAATTCGGATGCATATATGAACAATCTGGAAGTATTGTTTGATTATGTAGTAGAAGACCCACATGTAGGAAATGATTATAAGATTCAGTTCTCAATCGGACTGTTCAACGCATATATTCACAACAAGGAATACAACAAGGCATTTGAGTTTTATGGATTGAATGCAGAGTATATTCCAATCGACAATATGTCAGTCTATGAGAGCTTCAAGGAATTGATCCGCAACACGAATTCGGCAGCCGATACAACAGTGCTGAGCAGAAGTGTGATCAATGCAATCTCTAAGCAGGAGATCTATAACAAGCGTATTGATACACTGATCGCAGAGGTATCTTCCTTTGTAAGAAAGGTATATCTCTATATCGAGAACGAGCCAAATATGAAGAAAAATCTGCAGATTCTTGGCGCAGGTGCTTCCTTAAGTGACAAGCACAATATCTTCGAAGGCTTGTACGAGTATAACCTGGTGTTCTATGAGTGTGGAATCAAGGATCTGGTAAATCAGGACAATTCCAACAAGTCATGGGAAGAAAAGTACGAGATTCTCGATTTACTCTATACAACGTTGAATGTTATCTTTGATGGCTACAATGTATATGAGATCTCAAACAAGATTGAGCATCAGTATGTAGAGCTTACATGGATTGGAAATTATGTTAACGCGAATCCTTCTCTGCTCAAGCTGTTCTTCAGTGTAAAGGAGAAGATTAAGGCGTTTAAGGTTCGTAAGAATTCTATCCTTGAGAAGTCTAAGACAAACTACGAGATCAAGCAGATGATTGATGATCGCCAGAAGGCACTCGTATTTATGACAGCAGAGGATATGATCTGCAACGGTTTGAACAGTGGTAGAATCAATATTATTAATAATAACTATGATCCAAAGGTAGCTGAAAAGCAGTTGATTAAGACCTACGCAGAGATTGTAGTTCCTGCAAAGTACAAGAAGGCAGAGGCACCACAGTCTGGCGGTAAGTTCTTTGGTAAGAATTCTGGACCTGCGATGGATCCAGATCTGCAGAAGCTGTTGTCTGACACAAAGATAGAGGAGATGCTCCTGAAGTCTGAGTGGCTGTGGAACCAGTATGAGGACAAGGGAAATGATCAGCAGACACCAGAGGAAGCTACATACAGTGTTGTATGCCTGATCAAGGTAGTAGAAAAGCTCCTTGACAGAAAGGGTGGAAGCTCTTCTCGTTCAGAATCCTCTCCGAACAAGAAGGTTATCATCACAAAGACTGGTAAGGTTATCGAGTTATCTGATGAGGGTGCACAGACACAGAACAATAATACAACACTTCAGCCAACCGTGATCGAGAACCTGAACAACATCATCGTGACATTGAAGGACAAGTCCGATGCAAATGTAAAGTATGTACAGGCGTATGTAAATGACTGGTTGAATTCCGTTGTAGATGCAAAGCTGGATAAGAACTCTATGCTGCAGTTATATGAAGCAGAAGAGCTTCGTAACAAGACATTGACGGTGATCAAGAAGCTTCGTGCAGATCTTTTATAATCAGACCACAAAAAACCTTTATTATAAAGTGGGAGGTATCTTACGGATACCTCCTAATTTTATTCTGAATACCTGCAAAGAACAGGAGTCAATCGAAACATGGCAGAGAAGAGACAACGAATCAATGTGAATATTTATCGTGCCAGCCACAACGCGGAGGAAAGTCAGTATATATTCGACGTGGAGGAGGAACTGAAAAAGCTTCCGAAAAGTCCGGGTGTCTATATCATGCACAGCAAGAATGATGATATCCTTTATGTGGGAAAGGCAGTGAGTCTGCACAGCCGGGTGCGGCAGTATTTTCAGACCGGACATGGACACGGAGGATCTGCAAAGATTGCCAAAATGGTGTCGCAGATCGCGTATTTTGAATATATCGTGACAAGCTCTGAGATGGAAGCACTTGTGCTGGAATGCAATCTGATCAAAGAGTACCGCCCGAAGTATAACACGATGATGACGGATGACAAAGGTTATCCGTATATCCGCGTGACGGTGGAGGAAGCTTTCCCACGGTTTTTATACAGCCATTCTATGAAGCGGGATCATTCCAAATATTTCGGACCATACACCAATGCACGGGCAGTCAAGGATATCCTGGAATTGATCAATAAGCTCTATCATCTGCGTACATGCAACCGCAGACTGCCGCAGGATATCGGCAAGGATCGCCCATGCCTGTATTACCAGATCGGGCAGTGTAAGGCACCTTGCAATGGGAAGATCAGTCAGGAGGATTACGGCAGACAGGTGCAGGCGGCGTTGTCGTTCCTGAATGGAAATTACAAGGAGATATTGACGGAACTTCAGGAGCAGATGCGGGCGCAGGCGGAAGAAATGGAGTTTGAGAAAGCGGCTGAGACGCGGGATCTGATCGAGAGTATCCGGCATATCGAGGATAAGCAGCAGATGAATAAGGCGTCTGGTGAAGACCGGGATGTTATCGCGTGTGCATCGAACGACAAGGATATTGTCGTGACCGTATTCTTCGTGCGGGATGGTAAACTGCTTGGACGGGAAAATCATCATATGAATGGCAACAGCAAGGAACGGTTGTCAGAGGTGCTGGCGGCATTTATCAAGCAGTTTTATTCGGGGACACCGTATCTGCCGAGAGAAATTCTGGTTCCGGAAGTGCCGGAGGAACAGCAAATCTTAGAGGCGTATTTGAGTGAACGGCGCGAATCGAAGGTGCAGATTGTTGTGCCGCAGAAGGGAGACAAGAAAAAGATCTTGGATCTGGCGGCAGAAAATGCGAGATTGGTACTAGCGCAGGATATGGAACGTGTGAAGCGGCAGGAGAAGCGGACAATCGGAGCGGCAAATGAGATTGCGGAGCTTCTTGGAATTCCGTCGGCGAACCGGATGGAGGCGTTTGATATCTCCAATATCTCTGGCGTATTGTCAGTGGCGTCGATGGTTGTGTTTGAACAGGGAAAGCCGAAGAAGAATGCGTATCGTAAATTCCGGCTGCGGACGGTAACGGGTCCGGATGATTATGCATCCATGAAGGAAGTGCTGTCGAGACGATTCACAGATGAGAAGATGGATGTTTTGCCAGATGTCATTATGATGGATGGTGGTAAAGGACAGGTAAACGTTGCATTGATGGTATTGGATAGCCTGGGGCTTGACATTCCAGTGTGTGGTATGGTAAAAGATGATAACCACAGAACAAGAGGCTTGTATTATAATAATGTGGAAGTGAAGTTCCCGAAGGGCAGTGAAGCGATGTTGATGGTGACGGCACTGCAGGATGAAGCGCACCGCTTCGCGATAGAATATCACCGGCAGCTCCGCAGCAAAAATCAGGTACATTCCGTGCTCGATGAGATACCGGGGGTAGGTGAGAATCGGCGGAAGCAGCTGCTCAAATATTTCGGTGAGATACGGAAGATCAGGGAAGCGACAATCAGCGAGCTTGCAGAAGTGCCGGGAATTCCAGAGTCCGTTGCGAAGAATGTGTATGAATTTTTTCATGCGGAATAAACTGTCTAACCGGTATTAGAAAACAGACGAATAAAGACTTAGGAGAACACGATATGTTTCAGAGATTTTTTCCAAACGAATATTACGACAGTACCTATCATATTGATTTTCAGGCATTCTATGACAAAGGATACCGCGCGGTACTGTTCGATGTTGACAATACACTGGTGGAACATGATGCACCTGCCAATGCGCGTGCAAAGGCATTGATACAGAAATTAAAGGATATGGGATATGGTGTCTGCTTCGTGTCAAATAACGATGAGGAACGTGTAAAATCCTTCAATGAACAGGTTGGAGCAACTTATGTATATAAGGCAGGAAAACCGTCAGCCAGAGGATATGTGCAGGCAATGCAGAAGCTTGGTACTGACCGGACGAATACGTTGTTTGTCGGAGACCAGATCTTTACTGATATCTGGGGTGCAAACAATGCGCAACTTTACAGCATCTTAGTACAGCCGATTGCAAAGCACGAGGAGATTCAGATTGTGTTAAAACGAATCCCGGAAAAATGGGTGTTGCACAGCTATCTGAAGAAACATACATTGCAGACAGGAAAGTAAAAAAGAAAACACACGAAAAAGAAAAAGACGCGGAAAGCGTCTTTTTCTTTGGGTTAAAATATATTTATCAATAAAATAATTAAGCAAGCTTGTTAACAGCAAGTGTTAAACGGGAAATCTTTCTTGAAGCGTTGTTCTTGTGGTAGATTCCCTTTGAAGCAGCCTTGCTGATCTCGGATGTAGCAACCTGAAGTGCAGCTTCTGCAGCAGCCTTATCGTTTGCCTCGATAGCAGCCTCAACCTTCTTAACTAAAGTCTTAATCTTAGACTTGATCATTTTGTTTCTTAAAGTCTTTGTCTCGATAACAAGAATTCTCTTCTTTGCGGATTTGATATTAGCCAAACCTGACACCTCCATAAAATATTATAATAGTTTAAGTTTATATAATTATCACTTTGGTCAAGACACGAACAATCCGTCCACACCACTAGACAGATTGGACCAGTGAAAATTTCTAATTGTGTTCACACACAAACCATAGAATAGCAAAAAGCCATTTTTCTGTCAATACTTTTTGATGAAAAAACCCGTAAAAACCTAAATTTTAGCTTGCAGAATAGTCCTGGATCATCTTATCGTAATCTGCGATTGGCATAGGTTTTGCAAACAGGAAGCCCTGACCGATTTCACAGTTGATTGAACTGAGCATTTCCAGCTGTTCGACAGTCTCGATGCCTTCGCTGACAACGCGGATATCGAGGGTGTGTGCCATCTCGATGATACTGCGCAGGATGCTGATTGCATTTTTGTCGTTTGTCGTTGACCGGGACAAGAAATCATGGTCAAGCTTGATGACATCGATCGGCAGATCCTTGAGCAGTGTAAGGGAAGAGTAGCCAGTTCCAAAATCGTCCATGTTGATGATGAAATCCATCGATTTCAGCTTGTTCAACACATCGATCATCTGTGAGTAATTCTCAGAGAAAATACTCTCGGTGATTTCGAATTCCAGATAATGATGTGGAATGTAGTACTTCTCGACGATCTCCTGTACCTTTGACAGGAAGTCCGGATGCGCCAGCGTTACCCGTGACAGGTTCACGGAGAACGGAATGACGTAGATGTCGGAATCGAGATACCGGCGGATGGACTTACAAGCCTGCTCGAGCATGAAACAGTCAATCTGATAGATGAAACCGTTCTTCTCGAAGGATGGGATAAAGGCTGCCGGTTCCAAAAATCCCTTGGAAGGAGATAACCAGCGCACCAGAAGTTCCCCACCGATCAGGCTCTTCGATGCAATATCGTACTTTGGCTGTACATATGCACAGAATTCGTTGTTCTCAAGGGCACCGTGGATGCTGTTCTCAAGCTGTGCATCGTTCAATACCTTCTTGTGGTACTCGTCATCATAGAATGCATACGATACGCCGGTTGAAGCATCGATGGACTTGCCAGCCATCATTGCACGGTCGACTAAGCGGTTGATGCTGTAGCTGTGCATTGTTTCGTCGATAATCAGAATTCCGGTCGTGAAGTCTACGACGAACCGATCCTGAATGGCAAGGCATGCATCATGCACCTCTGCCTTGATGTTGTTGAAGATGGACATAAACTGATCTTCTGCCTTGTAGTGAATCAGCATGATGTAAGTATCGCTGATGACACGGGCAAATGTCTCACCTTCCTGCATATATTTGTTCAATACATCTGCGACTGCCTTGAGCGTCTGATCGCCCACATTATGACCATAGGTTTCGTTGATGTATTTGAAGTTCTTGATGTTAAAGTAGAACATAACATAATCGGTGTCCGGGTTGTCGTTTAAGATTGCCTGTGCATCGACCTTGAACTTCTCGAAGTTTCCATATCCGGTTACAATATCGCGGTAAGAAGCCTCGGCAATGCGTTTTTCGATGTTGATGTTCTGCTCGAGTTCCTTGCGGAGCTGTTCTGCCTTTGTCTCCTTGTGTGCGGAGGTTGAAACCAAAAATGTATGGCTGCCGGAACTCCAGTTGATCGTTGTCATATGGACATCCAGCGGCTCGTCAAGTGTGCGATTGTGCTTGATGCAGCCAACAGTTGGATTACTGTCAGAGATCTTATGTACCGGACAATCGCGGCAAGGCCCGCTTTCCTGCTGCAGGCAGGCGTAGCATTTGCTGTTTAAAGCAAGTTTTGGAAAATATTCCCGCGCACATTCGTTGAAATACATGACGTCGTAGGAATCCTTGTCGACAACGACCATCGGATTCTGTACGAGATCAAACGCCTTGATCGTGTCATCACGCAGCAATGACATCGCACGGTTTGCCTGTTTTGTCTTGATCGCTTCTCCGAACAGGCGGAAGATCTGCTTAAATGCGGTCAATGTCTGCGCGTTCCATGTGACGTCTTTGTCCATGGAATAGAAGCTGATAAAGCCAATCCGTTTGCCGTTTGTATTGATATCGCACTGCATGAGCTTGCGGATGCCTTCCGCATACGGGTTCATGCTTGCGGTGTTTGTCTTGATCAAAGATGTATCGGAGGAATAGGTAATGCCGTCCGTTCCCATCGCAGATAATTCCTCCAGAATCGCAGCAGGCGTATGCTGGCGGAGCGTCATATCGTTGTTGATTCCCTTTTTGCACCATTGATGCGTACAGTCAACGAAGCTCTTGTTGTAGCTGTATTCCCAGATGCTGATCTTATCGATGGCGTAGTGCTCGCCTACGATTGCCATTGCCTGTTCGATCGCAGTGTAGGTGTTGGTGCTGGCAAACAGTGTAGAAAGCAGGGAATCTAAAAGAGCAGAGGTTCCTGTTTCTTTTGCTATCGGCTCGGAACGATCATTTTCGTACTTCCCACGTTCCATATCATCGGCATAGAAGAAGTAGCCGTTCTTGCCGTTTAACTTCGCCTGATACAGGGCGGTATCTGCATTTTCCAGCAGGACGTTATATGGAATCTGCTGGTTCGTTGCGGCGATACCGATACTGAGTGTGACCTTGCAGTCACGCTGGTACAGCTCACGCAGACGATCGGCGATCATAACGGCTTTTTCGCTTGCAAGCTGGGTATCTAACACATTGGATAAAAATACGCAGAATTCGTCGCCGCCGAGACGCCCGGCAATGCCGTAATCGCCTTTGAATTCCTGCAGCGCCTTTGCGATGTCGACGATGACTTCGTCACCCTTCAAATGTCCAAATGTATCATTGATCTTCTTGAAATCATCAATATCGACCAACATCAGAACCTGATAGCTGTTTCCGTTTAGTTCACGCAGGGATGCTTGAATTTTGCTCTCGGTTGTCGCCTTGTTGTAAAGTCCGGTCATCTGATCGGTCTCTGCACGGATCAGCAGCTTTTGCTGTTCCACCTTCTGGGCATGGATATTCCGGAGCAGACCAACGACACGAAGCGGCGTTCCCTCCTCGTCGTAGATGGTGGAGAATGTGGAGAAGTACCACTGGAAACCACCATTTTTCGTATTTAATTTGAACTCTGTCGAATGATATTCTGTGCCGGCTTTTGCCAGATAAAACAGCTCCTCGATCGCGGACTGTGTATCGTAAGAGACGAGTCCCATCTTGAGCATATTTTCGGTCGGGTTCTCAATCACAGATTCACCTTCAAAGATATGGTTGAACTTCTCGGCAAAGGTGATCGTATCGGTTGCAATATCATATTCGTAAGGAAGTTCCTCAGAGATATCAGAGATGATCAGATATTTCTGCTCTTCAAGCATTGCCTTTGTCTCTGCAATCTTCAGACTTGTAATATCTGACATAACGAGGTTTACAACCGGGAAGCCTTGTTCCTCGGAACCGGAGCGGGCGATGACTGCATTGACCCATTTGATATTGCCATCCGCACACTGGATACGGAAGTTCATGATCTTGGAATTCTCCTCGTTTTCCGTCAGGTCAGCGAGTGCGTCAATCACAAGCGCCAGATCCTCACTCAATACGAGCTGCAGTGTGCTCTTGCCGAACTTCTCCTTGTAATCATGCTCAGAGTAGCCGCACATATCATAAAAGAAATTATTTGCCCATAAAAGAGAGAGATTGTTGTCGAGCAGATGCTTGCTCACGCCGCTCGGAACGGTATTTGCGAAAATCTCCAGATCGGTCTTGGCACGGACGGTCTCGTTCGCTGCATTTTCCAGATTCGTGATATCGGTAAAAACGCACTGTAATACGTCACGACCATCGTTCAAAGAAAATGCCTGTCCATTGCAAAGAACCGTAAGCACCGTACCGCTCTTCGTCACGATCCGATGCTGGATACTGATCAGATTCGAGATACTTAACTGATAGTTCATGGAGGCAATCACTTCTGTGAAATCCTCCACATATAACAGATTATCCAGGGTACAGATCTTCTTGGACAATTCACGCGGAGAGTATCCGGTCATTGTACAAAGCCCCTGGTCAAAGTCTAAAATATTGTATGGTGCATCTGTCTCCAAGACAAATGTAGCCACGTCATTTCCATTTACAAAATTGCTTGATGCCATTATCGCCCCACCACCTCATGCTGTATAAAAAAACTACTATTATTATAGAGGAAAACAGCATATGACGCAAGGCAAAAATGACGCAGAATTCCAGCGATATTGGACGCATTTATAAAATGGTTTCTTTACTTTGCAGGGCGGAAATGGTAAAATAAATAAGCTTATAGGTTTTTAAGATTTTACAGGAAAAAGATAGTAATCAATTATTATGAAAAGAGAAGAATATAGAAAGTTTCAATGGCTGGCGAGTGTCTGCATTGCGGTGTTTATTTTGAGCTTTGCTGTGTGCCTGCTGGCGTTTAACCGAAGTGTGTACCGGCTGTCTTCGACGGACTACCGTAACGGTGTGACCGTGGAGATCAGCAAGGCAGAGGCAGAGCTTTACTACGGACAGATTGCAGATTCGTATTGTCGCTTTTTTACAGGAAAATACAGGATTGCAGGATATGAATTATCGGACGAAAATGTGCATCAGCTGAACCGATTGAAAGGGTATTACCGGTTCGCATGGATTTTATCCATTGCATCGCTGGCTGGGATGATATACAGTTTTCGCAGGCTTTGGCGCAGGCGGGAGACGATGCCGTGTTTTTATGGAAGTGCAGGCGGCGCGTGTCTGGTGGCGCTTTTGATGCTGCGGATCGTGACATCAAAAAGAGAGGTCTATGCAGGACTTCGGAATATGATATTCCGTGGCGATTATGGTTATTTTTCTTCCGGAGATGTGCTGTGTAAGATTCTGCCGGAAACCTTTGCAAGGAATCTGGCGTTGCTATATCTTGGCATAGTTGCAGCGGAGATTTTTGTGTTTGTGATGATTCGTGTGTGTGTCCGTCTGGCGGGGCGGCCACACCGGTTTTAGATTTAGAGAAGGATATTTTTAAGGAGGGTTACAAAATATGAACAAACGACTGGAAGATTGGGTAAACTGGATTTTGTACGATGAATTGAAAAATGGGGTTATCAATGCACCGAAGCATCTGCTTGGAAACCATGTTTATGGCGATGGACAGGTGATCACCGTATATCGTCCATATGCAGAGAAAGTCTGCGTCGTATCTCCGACAGGCAAAAACCGTGAGGAGATGGAATGTCTGGCAGAGGGCTTCTATGGATTTTACAGTGCAAAGAAGAAATATAAGGGAACAAAATACCGCATCGAGACAACCTATCAGGATGGCACAACGGTTGTGACTGCCGATGCATACGCGTTTGACTCACAGATCACAGAGTTTGACACATATCTTTTTGCAGAGGGCAAGCACTATGATGTCTACGAAAAGTTTGGTGCGCATCCGATGACGATCGATGGTGTGAAGGGAACATACTTCGCAGTATGGGCACCACATGCGAGACGTGTCAGTGTCGTAGGTGATTTTAACATGTGGGATGGCGCACTCAACCCGATGCAGATGATGCAGACCTCCGGTATCTATGAGCTGTTTATCCCGGATGTAGCTCCGGGGGCTGTCTACAAATATCAGATTCTGACAAGAGACGGTGAAATCTTATACAAGGCAGATCCATATGGAAACCAGTGTCAGGTAAGACCGGACAATGCGAATGTCGTTGCGGATCTGACCGGATATAAGTGGAAGGATACGGACTGGATCGAGAACCGGAAGCAGCAGACGCGTGAGACCGAGCTGAAAAAGCCGATGGCAATTTATGAGTGCCACCTCGGTTCGTGGAAGAAGAAAATTGAGGATTCAGATTTTGGATTCTATACCTACCGTGAGCTTGCAAAGATGCTCTGCGATTATGTAAAGAAGATGGGATACACCCATGTCGAGCTGATGGGTATTGCAGAGTATCCATTTGATGGATCATGGGGTTATCAGGTAACGAATTATTATGCACCGACCAGCCGTTACGGCTCGCCGGAGGATTTCATGTATTTTGTAGATCACATGCATGCAAATGGCATCGGCGTGATCTTAGACTGGGTACCGGCACATTTCCCGAGAGATGCGCACGGACTTGGAAGATTTGATGGCATGCCGCTTTATGAGCATCCGGATCCAAGACGCGGCGAGCATCCGGACTGGGGAACCTATATCTTTGATTTTGGAAGAAATGAGGTCTCTAACTTCTTAACAGCCAATGCGTTGTTCTGGGTGGAGAAGTTCCATGTGGATGCATTGCGTGTGGATGCGGTCGCTTCTATGTTGTATCTGGATTACGGAAAGCAGGATGGACAGTGGCTGCCGAATAAAGATGGCGGAAATGAGAATTACGATGCAATCGAACTGCTCCGCAAGATCAATACGGTTATGGAAGAGCGCAATCCGGGCGCGTTCCTGATTGCGGAAGAGTCTACGGCATGGGCAGGTGTCACAGCACCGGCAAGCATGAAGGGGCTTGGCTTCCTGTACAAGTGGAATATGGGATGGATGAATGACTTCTTAGAGTATATGAAGATGGATCCATATTTCCGTTCATTTAATCACAACCGACTGACATTCAGCCTGTCATATACATATGCAGAGAATTATGTGCTTGTGATTTCACACGATGAGGTCGTACATCTCAAGTGCTCCATGCTCAACAAGATGCCGGGTGTAGAAATGGATAAGTTCGCAAACCTGCGTACGGCTTATGGATTTATGTATGGACATCCGGGCAAGAAGCTTTTGTTCATGGGACAGGAGTTCGGACAGCTTCGTGAGTGGAGTGAGGCAAGAAGTCTTGACTGGTTCTTATTAGATCAGCCTCTGCATAAGAAGATGCAGAAATGGGTGGCAGATCTGAACCATATGTATACAACCTATGACGCATGCTACTACAATGACAACAATCAGATGGGATTCGAGTGGACCAAGGTCGATGATGCAAATACAAGTATTATCGCGTTTGTGCGTCGTGGAAAGACGGTGAAGGATCAGTTGTTGTTCGTATGCAATTTCGTTCCGGTAGAGCGTAAGGATTACTGGATTGGAGTGCCTTGCCTGACCGAGTATGAGGAGATCATCAATTCGGATGCGAAGATCTACGGCGGTTCCGGTACGAAAAACGGTAAGGTAAAGGCATTTGAAGAAAAGTGTGATCGTATGCCGTATGCGATCAGCATTGATATCGCACCGCTTTCCATGATGGTATTCAGATACGATTATGTAGACAAGAAACAGGCTGTTGTGGATGCACCTGCGACAGCAGCAATTGAGAAAAAGCCGGAGCCGAAGAAGGCGACAACGGCGAAGAAGTCAACAGCAGCAAAGAAGCCGACTGCAAAGAAAGCGGCTGTGGCAAAGACTTCCACAGAAAATAAGTCAGTAGAAAAGAAGACGACGAAATAATGGCAGAAAGATATGAGTAAGAAAAAAGCAGATAAGAAAAAAGGCGGATTTGTGCGGGCAATCAGGAATATCTTTGTGTTCCTGATTGCGTGTGCGTTACTGATCCTTCTTGGGTTGACAGGAATCTATATCTATGTTAAACATGATGTGAATCCCCGTCTGCTGAAAGAGGAGGACGCAACTGCACTTTCGGATGTGGATTGTATTATCATTCTTGGGGCATCTGTAAAGAATGGAGATACACCGAGTCCGATGCTGCGGGATCGATTGGATGAGGGGATTGCACTTTACAAGGCAGGCTGTGCACCGAAGATACTGATGAGTGGTGACCACGGCAGCGAATATTATAACGAAGTCAGTGTCATGAAGAACTATGCGATCAAGCAGGGCGTTCCGTCGGAGGATATTTTCCTGGATCATGCGGGATTTTCTACTTATGAGAGTATGTACCGTGCCAGAGCAATCTTTGGTGCGGAAAAAGTTGTGATCGTTACGCAAAAATATCATTTGACACGTGCGGTCTACAATGCCAAGAATCTCGGTATGGATGCATATGGGGTGGCGGCAGCACCGATTAACTACGGTGGACAGACCATCCGGAATATCCGCGAGTATCTGGCAATCAGCAAGGACTTTGTTATGACATTTATCAAACCGGAGCCGACTGTACTTGGTAACCCGATTTCCTTAGATGGAAGCGGGGATGTTACCAACGGCGCAGATTAACATAGACACAGAAAAGAGGAGGAGCGAAGAGCGTGAAGATGATTTCATTGGAAGAAGAATTGAAGGGCAATGCGTACCCGGGCAGAGGTATCGTAATCGGAAAATCACAGGATGGCAAGAAAGCGGTAACTGCATATTTCATTATGGGACGCAGCGTGAATTCACGGAACCGTGTATTTACAGAGACAGAGGATGGCATAAGAACAGAGGCAGCAGATCCTTCCAAGCTGACTGATCCACATCTGATCATCTATGCACCAGTGCGTGTATTAGGCAACAAGACGATTGTGACAAATGGAGATCAGACCGATACGATTTACGAGCTGATGGATAAGCAGCAGACATTTGAGCAGTCTTTACGCACGCGAGAATATGAGGATGATGCACCAAATTATACACCACGTATTTCCGGCATTATGCATGTGGAAAATGGTTCGTATAATTATGCAATGTCCATCTTAAAATCCGCAGACGGAAATCCGGATTGCTGTGAGAGATTTACATTCTCTTATACAAATCCACTTTCGGGAACCGGACATTTCATTCACACCTATATGGGTGATGGCAATCCACTTCCAAGCTTTGAGGGTGAGCCGAAGCTGGTTGCAATCCCGGATGATATGGATGCATTTACCGATATGCTGTGGAACTCTTTGAATGAGGACAACAAGGTATCTTTGTTTGTTCGCTATATCGATATTGAGACAGGCAAGGCAACATCAAAGATTATCAATAAATACGACAGAGTCTAAGAAAGCGGAGGATGAAAAATCATGGCAAACGAAATTATGCTTAAGTATGGATGTAACCCGAATCAGAAACCATCCCGTATCTACATGGAGGATGGAAGCGAGCTTCCGGTCAAGGTAATCAATGGTAAGCCGGGCTATATCAACTTTTTGGATGCATTTAATGGCTGGCAACTTGTAAAGGAGCTGAAAGAAGCAACCGGACTTCCGGCAGCAACTTCCTTCAAGCATGTATCTCCGGCGGGTGCGGCTGTGGGACTTCCGCTTGATGATACATTGGCAAAGATCTACTGGGTAGACGATCTCGGCGAGCTTTCTCCGCTGGCATGTGCTTATGCGAGAGCCAGAGGCGCTGACCGTATGTCTTCCTTCGGTGATTTCATTGCACTTTCTGATGTGTGTGATAAGGATACAGCAAGACTGATCAAGCGTGAGGTATCCGATGGTGTGATTGCGCCGGGCTACACAGATGAGGCAATTGAGCTTCTGATGCAGAAGAAAAAGGGCAATTACAATATTATTCAGATTGATCCTTCGTATGTACCAGCTCCAATCGAGCACAAGCAGGTATATGGCATCACATTTGAGCAGGGAAGAAATGAGCTTCCAATCAACGATGAACTGCTTTCAAACATTGTGACAAAGAACAAAGATCTTCCAGAATCTGCAAAGAACGATATGAAGATTGCTTTGATCACTCTGAAATATACACAGTCAAACTCTGTATGCTATGTGAAGAACGGACAGGCAATCGGTATCGGTGCCGGTCAGCAGTCCCGTGTACATTGTACAAGACTTGCCGGACAGAAGGCAGATAACTGGTATCTCCGTCAGGCACCACAGGTTCTGAATTTGCAGTTTGTAGATTCGCTTGGACGTGCAGACCGTGACAATGCAATCGATGTTTACATCGGTGATGAGTATGAGGATGTACTTCGCGAGGGCGAATGGCAGAAGCGTTTCAAGGTAAAGCCACCAGTATTTACACGTGAGGAGAAGCGTGCTTGGCTCGATGGAAATACTGATGTAACACTTGGTTCTGATGCATTCTTCCCATTCTCTGATAATGTAGAGCGTGCAAAGAAGAGTGGTGTGAAGTATATCGCACAGCCGGGTGGTTCTGTACGTGATGATCTTGTCATCGAGTGTGCAGACAAGTACGATATGGTTATGGCATTTACAGGAATCCGTCTGTTTCATCACTAATCGGATGTTGTAAAGCGAAATAATAGTGGAAAGAAAAATGTGAATCCGCAAGGTCAGAAATGGCTTTGCGGATTTTTTGCACAATAAGAGGTATACAAGGGGAAGAAAAATATTGGTAAATCAGTAGAAATCACGTTTGACATATGACGGAATATCCGATATAATTCAAGCATGTATGCTCGGAAGAAGTCTGGGCAAGTATGTCGTGAAAGAAAGGAAAATAGAGATGGCTGAGAAGAAAAATCTGTTGACTAGAGAAGGTCTTCGTAAGTTAGAGGACGAGTTACAGGACTTAAAGGTAAATAGACGTCAGGAAATTGCACAGAAGATCAAAGAAGCAAGAGAGCAAGGAGACTTGTCAGAGAACGCCGAGTACGATGCTGCAAAGGACGAGCAGAGAGATATCGAGGCTCGCATCGAAGAAATCGAGAAGATCCTGAAGTATGCAGAGGTTGCTGACGAAGAAGAAGTAGAGCAGGGTGTTGTAAACTTTGGTTCTGAGGTATCTATTCTGGATATCGATATGGATGAGGTAAATACATTCAAGATCGTTGGTTCTACTGAGTCCAATATTCTGGAAGGAAAGCTTTCCAATGAATCTCCACTTGGCATGGCTATTTTGAAGAAACGTGTAGGCGAGACAGTCACAGTGGAAGCACCAGACGGAAACTTTGATTACCGTATTTTGGATATTCGATAAGAAAGAGAGAGTTAAAAAGTGGCAGAGAATAAGCAGCAGGATACAAACAAGCTGTTGCAGGTGCGTCGCGACAAGCTCGCAGAGCTGCAGGCAGCAGGAAAAGATCCATTTGAGATTACGAAATATGATGTGACAAATCACAGTGAAGATGTAAAGGAAACTTACATTGCGCATGAAGCAGAGCTTCTGGCAGGCAGACCAACACCGGATGTAGAGGGGCTGGATGACGAGCAGAAGAAGGAAGTTCTGGCAAACGATTACAATGAGAGAAGAACAATCATGGATGGCTCTCCGATTCATGTAAGTATTGCCGGACGTATGATGTTCAAGCGTGTTATGGGTAAGGCATCTTTCTGTAACATTCAGGATTTGAAGGGAAATATTCAGGTCTATGTTGCAAGAGACCAGATCGGCGAAGAAAGCTATGCAGATTTCAAGAAGTCTGATATTGGAGATATTTATGGTGTGAAGGGATATGCATTCCGTACAAAGACGGGAGAGATTTCCATTCATGCGGAGGAGATGACACTTCTGTCAAAGTCCTTGCAGATTCTTCCAGAGAAGTTCCATGGACTGACCGATACGGATATGCGTTATCGTCAGAGATACGTAGACCTGATCATGAACCAGGAAAGCAAGGCAGTGTTCATCAAGCGTTCGCAGATTCTGAAGGAGATTCGTAATTTCCTTGCAGACCGTGATTTCATGGAAGTTGAGACACCAATGCTCGTATCAAATGCAGGTGGTGCCGCTGCGAGACCATTTGAGACACATTACAATGCATTAAATGAAGATGTAAAGCTTCGTATCTCTCTGGAATTATATCTGAAGAGACTGATCGTTGGCGGACTGGAAAGAGTGTTCGAAATCGGTCGTGTATTCCGTAATGAGGGTGTGGATACCCGCCACAATCCGGAATTCACATTGATGGAGCTTTATCAGGCATATACTGATTACGAGGGCATGATGGAACTGACAGAGTCTATGTTCCGTTATCTTGCAGAGAAGGTATGTGGCAGCACAAAGATCTCTTACAATGGTATTGAAATCGACTTTGGTAAGCCATTTGAGCGTCTGACAATGAATGACGCGATCAAGAAATATACAGGTATTGATTTTGATCAGGTAGCAGATGATGCAGAGGCGAAGAAGCTGGCTGACGAGCATCATATCGCATACGAGGATCGTCATAAGAAGGGTGATATTATCAACCTGTTCTTCGAGGAGTTCTGCGAGGAGAAGCTGATCCAGCCAACATTTATCATGGATCATCCAATCGAGATTTCTCCACTTACGAAGAAGAAACCTTCAGACCCAAGCAAGGTAGAGCGATTCGAACTCTTTATCAATACGTGGGAGATGTGTAATGCATACTCTGAGCTGAACGATCCAATCGATCAGCGTGAGCGTTTCGCCGCACAGGATGCAAACGCAGCCGCAGGTGATGATGAGGCAGAGCATACAGATGAAGATTTCCTGAATGCTTTGGAGATCGGTATGCCTCCAACGGGTGGTATCGGTTACGGTATTGACCGTCTGGTAATGCTGCTTACAGATTCACAGGCAATCAGGGATGTTTTGCTCTTCCCGACAATGAAG
>ULRF01034501.1_pt1 | contig 35021 bp, 50 predicted proteins | sample 1955131 | NCBI WGS metagenome assembly ULRF01 (sample SAMEA4835673, study PRJEB28245) | human gut metagenome | biome: gut microbiome; material: fecal sample | place: Denmark | collected 2008
GCGGCAAGGAGTTTTAATGCGTTGAAAAATACCCTGTTTCCGATATATGTATAAATAAAACATTATAGTTTGTAGAAATGTATAAGCAAAAAGAATCGCTTTAGGCGTAAAATGCTGGAAAAAGCCGAAAAAAGATTGAGTCAAGTAGTGTTATTAAAAAAAATTGCTTACCTTTGCAATCCGTTTTGGACGTTTTTGGAAACGGAATTGATTATTAACATTAAAGGACAAAAAGTTTTACAATGCCAACTATTCAACAGTTAGTAAGAAACGGTCGAGTAAGTCTGGAGGACAAGAGTAAGTCTCCGGCACTCGCAGCGTGTCCCCAGCGTCGCGGCGTATGTACGCGTGTGTACACTACGACCCCGAAGAAGCCTAACTCGGCTATGCGTAAGGTGGCGCGTGTAAGATTGACCAACGGCAAGGAGGTTAACGCCTATATCCCGGGCGAGGGCCACAACCTGCAGGAGCACTCAATCGTATTGGTACGCGGCGGTCGTGTAAAGGACCTGCCGGGTGTACGTTATCACTTGGTTCGCGGAGCACTCGACTCGGCAGGTGTGGACGGACGCCGTCAGCGCCGCTCGAAGTACGGAGCAAAGCGCCCGAAGGCAGGAAAGGCAGCCCCCGGAAAGAAATAAACTCCCATAGTCAATCGTATTAACTACAAGAAATAAAATGAGAAAAGCTAAGCCAAGAAAGCGAATTCTACTTCCAGATCCCAAGTTCAACGATGTCGAGGTGACTCGTTTCGTGAACAACCTTATGCTGGATGGAAAGAAGAGTATTGCTTACACCATCTTCTACGACAGTCTGGAGTTGGTGAGCAAGAAGATGAAGGATGCTGATAAGTCTCCGCTGGAAATCTGGAAACAGGCTCTTGAGAATATCACACCCCAAGTCGAAGTAAAGTCGAAGCGTATCGGAGGTGCGACCTTCCAGGTTCCTATGGAGGTTAGACCGGAGCGCAAGATTTCGATTTCCATGAAAAACCTTGTCCTTTACTCACGCAAGCGCGCCGGTAAGTCTATGGCCGAGAAACTCGCAGCAGAGATAGTCGATGCCTACAATCAGCAGGGTGCCGCCTACAAGCGTAAGGAGGAGATGCACCGCATGGCTGAGGCGAACAAGGCATTCGCGCATTTCAGATTCTAATAAAGGTAACGTTAAATGGCAAGAGATCTTAACTATACTCGTAACATCGGTATCATGGCGCACATCGATGCCGGTAAGACGACCACCTCGGAGCGTATCCTCTTCTACACGGGTAAGACCCACAAGATCGGTGAGGTTCACGAGGGCGGCGCCACGATGGACTGGATGGTTCAGGAGCAGGAGCGTGGTATCACCATCACGTCGGCTGCAACCACCGCATTCTGGCACTATAAGGACAAGCAGTATCAGATCAACCTGATCGATACTCCGGGACACGTCGACTTCACGGTCGAGGTGGAGCGTTCGTTGCGCGTACTTGACGGCGCCGTTGCCACGTTCTGCGCTGTGGGCGGTGTCGAGCCCCAGTCGGAGACGGTATGGCGTCAGGCCGACAAATACCACGTACCCCGTATCGGCTACGTGAACAAGATGGACCGTACGGGCGCCGACTTTCTGTCGGTATGCGCCCAGATCAAGGAGCACTTCGGCGCTACGGCACTGCCGGTAGTGCTGCCCATCGGTTCGGAGGACAAGTTCGAGGGCTTGATAGACCTTATATATAATAATGCGATCTACTACTTCGACGACAAGACCGTCCGCGACAACTTCGTGCTGAAGGAGATCCCCGACAACATGAAGGCCGAGGCCGCCGAGTGGCGTTCGAAGCTTATCGAGGAGGTTGCCGCTACGGACGAGGCCCTGATGGAGAAGTTCTTCGAGGACCCCGATTCGATCACCGCCGACGAGCTTATCGCCGCAATCCGCAAGGCTACGATCAACATGACGCTCGTGCCCATGCTCTGCGGTTCGTCGTTCCACAACAAGGGCGTGCAGAAGTTGCTCGACTCGATCATCGCGTTCCTGCCCTCGCCGCTGGACGTACCCCCCGTCGAGGGTATCAACCCCAAGACCGAGGAGAAGGAGGTTCGCCACGCTACGGTAGACGATCCCTTCTGCGGACTGGCATTCAAGATCGCAACCGATCCCTTCGTAGGCCGTCTGGCATTCGTCCGTGTATATTCGGGCGCACTGGACGCCGGTTCATATGTGCTGAACGCACGCAGCGGCAAGCGCGAGCGTATCAGCCGTCTGTATCAGATGCACGCCAACAAGCAGAACCCTCTGGAGAGAGTCGAGGCAGGTGATATCTGCGCCGCCGTCGGCTTCAAGGAGATCCGTACGGGTGATACGCTTACGGCCGAGAACGCACCTCTGGTACTCGAGCAGATGACCTTCCCCGAGCCTGTGATCGGTCTGGCCGTAGAGCCCAAGACCCAGAAGGATCTCGACAAGCTGGGCATCGCTCTGGCCAAGCTGGCGGAGGAGGATCCTACCTTCACGGTACGTACCGACGAGGAGACGGGTCAGACGATCATCAGCGGTATGGGTGAGCTTCACCTCGACATCATCGTCGACCGTCTGCGCCGCGAGTTCGGTGTGGAGATCAATCAGGGCGCACCGCAGGTTAACTACAAGGAGGCTCTTACCAAGACGGTTCAGCACCGTGAGGTATTCAAGAAGCAGACCGGTGGCCGCGGTAAGTTCGCCGACATCATCTTCGAGATCGGCCCCGCCGAGGACGGCAAGCCGGGTCTCACCTTCGTGGACGAGGTCAAGGGCGGAAATATCCCCAAGGAGTTCATTCCCGCCGTGCAGAAGGGCTTCGAGTCGGCTATGGCCAACGGCGCCCTCGCAGGCTACTCGATCGATTCGATGAAGGTTACGCTCAAGGACGGTTCGTTCCACCCCGTGGATTCGGATCAGCTCTCATTCGAGATCTGCGCCCGCAACGGTTTCCGTCAGGCCGCTCCCAAGGCCGGTTCGGTTATCATGGAGCCCATCATGTCAGTCGAGGTTGTTACTCCCGAGGAGAACATGGGTGACATCATCGGCGACCTGAACAAGCGCCGCGGCCAGATTCAGGGCATGGAGTCGAAGGGTACGGCCCGCGTCGTTAAGGCTATGGTGCCGCTGTCGGAGATGTTCGGCTACGTGACCGTGCTGCGTACGATCTCGTCGGGACGCGCTACGTCGTCGATGGAGTTCTCGCACTTCGAGGAGGTTCCCGCAAACCTCGCCAAGGAGATCATCGAGAAGAGCGGAAAGCGTAAGGATTTAGAATAATAACGAGTTAAAATATGAACCAGAAAATTAGAATCAAACTCAAGTCTTTCGACCACAACTTGGTTGACAAGTCGGCCGAGAAGATCGTGAAGACGGTGAAGTCAACGGACGCCATGGTAAGCGGTCCGGTGCCCCTGCCCACGAAGAAGCAGATTTTTACGGTCAACCGCTCGACCTTCGTCAACAAGAAGGCGCGTGAGCAGTTCCAGTTCTGCACCTTCAAGCGTATCATCGACATCTACTCGTCAACGCCCAAGACCATCGACGCGCTGATGAAGCTGGAGCTTCCTTCGGGAGTGGAGGTCGAGATCAAGGTTTGATAACGACATGCACGTGCGGGGCGCGGCAAAAGGCGACGCCCCGCCGACGTGCGTTTTCCGCGAGGAGATATTTACGAACGAAAATATAGACTCAAGAAGACAAATCACTTTATTCAACAAACGTAATTCGACAGAAAAATGTCAGGACTAATTGGAAAGAAGATCGGAATGACTTCCGTTTACAGTGCCGAGGGTAAGAACATACCATGCACTGTCATTGAGGCTGGTCCGTGTGTAGTTACGCAAATTAAGACGGTCGAGAAGGATTCGTATGAGGCCGTCCAGGTTGCCTATGACGACAAAAGTGAAAAACACACCAGCAACAGTTTGTTAGGTCACTTCAAGAAGGCCGGCACTACCCCCAAGCGCAAGATGGCTGAGTTCAAGGGTATGCCCGAAGTGAACCTCGGTGATACTCTCACGGTCGACATGTTCTCGGAGGAGGACTGGGTAGACGTTACGGGGATCTCGAAGGGTAAAGGCTTTCAGGGCGTAGTAAAGCGTCACGGTTTCGGCGGTGTCGGCGGCCAGACTCACGGTCAGCACAACCGTCAGCGCAAGCCGGGTTCGCTGGGTGCGTCGTCTTATCCGTCGCGTGTGTTCAAGGGCAAGCGTTTGGCCGGACGCATGGGCGGCGATCAGGTTAAGGTCGTTAACCTGAAGGTATTGAAGGTTATTCCCGAGAACAACCTCATTCTGGTGAAGGGTTCGATTCCCGGGGCAAAAGGTGCTTATTTAACAATTGAGAAGTAGTATGGAATTAGCTGTTTATAACACACAAGGACAAGAGACCGGACGCAAGGTAGTCCTTTCGGATGCGGTCTTCGGCGTGGAGGCTAATGACCACGCTATCTATCTCGACGTGAAGCAGTATCTGGCCGATCAGCGTCAGGGTACGCACAAGTCGAAGCAGCGTAACGAGGTAGCCGGATCGACGCGCAAGCTCAAGCGTCAGAAGGGTACCGGCGGCGCACGTTGCGGCAGCATCAAGTCACCGCTGTTCCCGGGTGGCGGCCGCGTATTCGGTCCCGTACCCCGCGACTACAGCTTCAAGCTCAACAAGAAGCTCAAGCGTCTGGCGCGCCGCAGCGCCCTGACCTACAAGGCTCAGGCCGGCGCTATCACGGTAGTCGAGTCGCCGTCGCTCGAGGCCCCGAAGACCAAGCAGGTCGAGGCCATGACCAAGGCCCTGAAGGTGGCCGACAAGAAGGTGCTTCTGGTACTGCCCGAAGGCAATGCAAACCTTCAGCTGTCATGCCGCAACATTCCCTCTGTAAAGCCTATTCTGGCCGCCAACATCAACACCTATGAGGTGATGAATGCCAACGTGCTGGTAATGGTCGAGGGCGCGGAGAACGTATTGAATGTAATGTTAGCTTAAAAACGCAAGAGAGATGGAAATTATAATTAAGCCTATTTTGACCGAGAAGATGACGATTCAGGGCGAAAAACTGAACCGCTACGGTTTTATCGTCGACGTTAGAGCTAACAAGCTGCAGATCCGCAACGCGGTGGAGCAGATGTACAACGTCGTGGTGACGGATGTCAACACCATCAACTACATGGGCAAGCTCAAGAGCCGCTACACGAAGGCGGGCCTTCTGGAGGGCCGCGCCAACAACTTCAAGAAGGCCGTTGTCACCTTGAAGGATGGAGACAAGATAGATTTTTACAGTAATATCTAACAGACATGGCAGTAAGAAAGTTTAAGCCGGTAACAGCCGGTACGAGACATAAGATCATAGGCGCTTTCGACGAGATCACTTGCACGACGCCTGAAAAGTCGTTGCTCAGTGCCAAGAAGAGCACGGGCGGACGTAACAATACGGGTAAGATGACCATGCGCTATATCGGCGGAGGTCACAAGCAGATGTATCGTAACGTCGACTTCAAGCGCTCGAAGGACGGTATTGCCGCAACTGTAAAGACTATCGAGTACGACCCGAACCGTACGGCACGCATCGCTCTGGTGGTGTACGCCGACGGCGAGAAGAGCTATATCCTCGCTCCGAACGGCCTTCAGGTAGGCCAGACGGTCATGAGCGGCGCAGGCGTAGCCCCCGAAGTCGGAAACACTCTGTTCCTGAGTGAAATACCTCTGGGAACCGTAGTACATAACATTGAACTCTACCCCGGTCAGGGTGCTGCGATGGCACGTTCGGCCGGTTCGTATGCTCAGCTTCTGGCACGCGAAGGAAAATTCGCTATCATCAAGTTGCCTTCAGGCGAGACTCGTATGGTACTCGTAACTTGCCGCGCTACGATAGGCGTGGTATCGAACGTCGATCACAACCTCGAGAGCTCGGGCAAGGCCGGCCGCAAGCGTTGGCTCGGTCGCCGTCCGCGTAACCGTGGCGTCGTGATGAACCCTGTTGATCACCCGATGGGTGGCGGTGAAGGCCGTGCTTCGGGAGGTCACCCGCGTTCGCGTAAGGGATTGTTGGCTAAGGGTTATAAGACTCGTAACCCGAAGAAGACGACCTCGAAGTTCATTATTTCAAGAAAGAAAAAATAATTAAATAGAGTATCATAATGAGCCGTTCATTAAAAAAAGGACCATTCATCGACCCCAAACTTGAGGCGAAGGTAGTCGCACAGGCCGAGGGGAACAAGAAGACTGTCATCAAGACTTGGTCGCGCGCAAGTATGATTTCGCCTGACTTCGTCGGTCAGACGATAGCTGTCCACAACGGAAATAAGTTCATTCCCGTATACGTAACGGAGAATATGGTGGGTCACAAGTTGGGCGAGTTCGCTCCGACCCGCAATTTCCGTGGTCATGCAGGTAACAAGAAAAAATAGTAGACAATGGGTTCAAGAAAAGCAATAAGAGCCGAGAAATTAAAGGCTGAAAAGAAGCAGAAGGCTATCGCCGTTATGCGCGATTGCCCGACCTCACCGCGCAAGATGCGTCTGGTTGCCGACATCATTCGCGGCGTAGAGATCAACAAGGCGCTGGGTATTCTTCGCTACTCGAAGAAGGAGGCGTCGATAAGAATGGAGAAGCTCCTCAAGTCGGCAATCGCCAACTGGGAGGCCAAGAACGAGGGCGAGCGTCTGGAGGACGTAACGCTGTGCGTCAAGGAGATCATGGTCGACGGCGGCCGTATGCTCAAGCGCATACAGGCAGCTCCTCGGGGCCGTGCCCACCGTATCCGCAAGCGTTCGAACCATGTGACCATCGTAGTAGACAAAATGGTAACCGCAGAAAACAACTAAGCAAATGGGACAGAAAGTAAATCCAATAGCAAACCGTCTTGGTATCATCAAGGGTTGGGATTCCAACTGGTATGGTGGTAAGGATTTCTCAGAGAAATTGGTAGAAGACGCTAAGATCCGCAAGTACTTGAATGTCCGTTTGGCCAAGGCAAGCATCTCGCGCATCATCATCGAGCGCACGCTCAAGCTGGTTACGGTGACCATCTCTACGGCACGTCCGGGCATCATCATCGGCAAGGGCGGTCAGGAGGTCGACAAGCTGAAGGAGGAGTTGAAGAAGCTCACCGGCAAGGAGATCCAGATCAACATCTTCGAGGTGAAGCGTCCCGAGGTAGACGCCGTTATCGTAGCTAACAACATCGCCCGCCAGCTGGAGGGCCGCGTATCATACCGCCGCGCCGTGAAGACGACCATCGCATCGACGATGCGTATGGGCGCCGAGGGTATCAAGGTACAGGTATCGGGCCGTGTGGGCGGCGCCGAGATGGCCCGCAGCGAGATGATGAAGGAGGGACGTATTCCTCTTCACACGTTCCGCGCCGATGTGGACTACTGCCTCGCCGAGGCTCTGACGAAGGTCGGTATTCTCGGAGTTAAGGTATGGATCTGCCACGGTACGGTATACGGCAAGCGCGATCTGTTCGAGATACAGGGAGCCTCGTCGCAGCAGGGCGGCGCACCGCAGCACCGCGGCGGCGGCAAGGGCGCTCCCCGCAAGAGACGTAATAACAACAGTAAGTAGGACCTTTTAAAGCGAAAAAACAGTTATGTTACAGCCAAAAAAGACCAAGTTTAGAAGAATGCAGAAGGGTCGTATGAAGGGTTTCGCTCAGAGAGGAAACCAACTTGCATACGGTTCTTTCGGAATCAAGGCACTTGAGGCGACGTGGATCACCGGTCGCCAGATCGAGGCGGCCCGTCAGGCCATCACCCGATATATGAAGCGTGAGGGTCAGATCTGGATCCGCATCTTCCCCGACAAACCCATCACGAAGAAGCCCGCGGAGGTACGTATGGGTAAAGGTAAGGGTAATCCTGAAGGATTCGTAGCTCCCGTAACGCCGGGACGCGTACTGTTCGAGGCCGAGGGCGTGCCCTTGGAGGTAGCACAGGAGGCACTTCGTCTTGGCGCGCAGAAGCTGCCTATCACGACCAAGTTTATCGTGCGCCGCGATTATGTTGAATAATCCCTTAAACAGAGAAAGAGATGAAAAGTGCTGAAATAAAGGATATGTCGGTGCAGGACCTGCAGGAGCGCATCGAGGCCGAGAAGGCAAAGCTCGCGTCGTTGAAGGTGCAGCATGCGGTTTCGCCGGTCGAGAATCCTTCGATCATAAAGAAATCCCGCAGAGATATAGCTCGAATGCTGACAATTCTGCGTCAAAAGAACCCTAAATGTTAATTACCACTATGGAAAGAAATCTTAGAAAAGAGCGCATCGGGTTGGTTGTCAGCAACAAAATGGATAAGACCATTGTGGTTGCGGTAGCGCGTAAGGTTAAGCATCCGATCTATGGCAAGTTCGTGAACAAAACTACGAAGTTCGTAGCCGAGTGCACCGACGAGAGCGTAAAGGAGGGCGATACCGTCCGCATCATGGAGACCCGCCCCCTGAGCAAGACGAAGCGTTGGAGATTAGTACAAATCATTGAAAGAGCTAAGTAGTTATGATACAGCAAGAAAGTAGATTAGTGGTAGCTGACAACAGCGGAGCAAAGGAGGTTCTTTGCATCCGTGTGCTTGGCGGAACGAAGCGCCGCTACGCATCTATCGGCGACAAGATCGTCGTAGCTGTGAAGAGCGCCAGCCCGTCGGGCGACGTAAAGAAGGGAGCCGTTTCGAAAGCGGTTGTAGTAAGAACGACCAAGGAGATCCGTCGTACCAACGGTTCGTACATACGTTTCGACGACAATGCCGTAGTGCTCCTGAACAATCAGGGCGAGATGCGCGGCACGCGAATCTTCGGTCCCGTGGCACGTGAGCTTCGTGACCAGTATATGAAGATCATTTCGTTGGCACCTGAAGTATTGTAATCAAAAAACGAAGTAAAAGATGTCAGTCAAATTACATATCAAGAAGGGAGATATGGTTTACGTCAACGCGGGCGACAACAAGGGTCAGCAGGGTAAGGTCCTCGAGGTTGATCCGGCGAAGCAGCGAGCCATTGTCGAGGGCGTGAACCTTTGCAAGAAGGCAACCAAGCCCAATGCCAAGAATCCCCAAGGTGGAATCGTGGAGCAGGAGGCCCCGATCCACATCTCGAATCTGCAGGTGCTCGATCCGAAGAGCGGCAAGCCTACTCGTATCGGCCGCAAGGCGGATGCCAAAGGAAAATTAGTTCGTTACGCTAAAAAGTCAGGAGAGGAGATCAAATAATGGCATACGTACCAACACTCAAAACGCAGTACAAGGAGCAGATAGTTCCTGCTCTGATGAAGGAGTTTGGCTACACCAGCGTAATGCAGTGTCCCAAGCTCGAGAAGATCGTGATCAATCAGGGTATGGGTCAGGCCGTGTCGGATAAGAAGCTTATCGACGTGGCTCAGGCCGAGCTGACGCAGATCACGGGTCAGAAGGCAGTTCAAACCAAGTCGCGCAAGGATATTTCGAACTTCAAGTTGCGTCGCGGTATGCCTATCGGCGTGCGTGTCACGCTTCGCCGCAACCGCATGTACGAGTTCTTGGAGCGTCTGATCGCCGTGGCACTGCCGCGTATCCGCGACTTCAAGGGTATCAACGAGAAGTTCGACGGCAGCGGTAACTACACGCTGGGTATCAGCGAGCAGATCATCTTCCCCGAGATCGATATCGACAAGATCACGAAGATCTTCGGCATGGAGATCACTTTCGTCACGACGGCACAGAGCGACGAGGAGGGTTATGCCCTTCTGCGCGAGTTCGGCCTTCCTTTCAAGAACGCTAAAAAGAACCAATAGGTATGGCAAAAGAATCAATGAAGGCACGCGAGGTAAAGCGTGTGAAACTTGCAAACCGTTATGCCCACAAGCGTGAGGAGATTGCAGCCAAGGTTAAGAGCGGCGAGATGGATCACGAGGAGGCGTGGATAGCACTCTCGAAGCTGCCGCGTAACTCGAATCCCATACGCCAGCACAACCGTTGCAAGCTGACGGGCCGCCCGAAGGGTTATATGCGTCAGTTCGGCATCAGCCGTATCCAGTTCCGCGAGATGGCCTCGAAGGGCCTTATCCCGGGTGTAAAGAAGGCAAGCTGGTAGCAGACAGATAGCGTGGGGGTGCGACGTGAGGTCGCACTCCGCACGCGTTTTTTCGATGTGTGGAAGAGCTGCGGCTCTGACCCCATCGATACAACTTCCCGGAAGACCATTTTTCGGAGGGTGCCTATATTAAAAGGCAGGGAGCGGAAAGCAGAGAGCTGAGGGCAGAGAGCTGAGAGCGCAGGGAGCAGAGGGGAGAGAGCAGAGAGCGCAGGAGGCAGGAAGTCGGAAGCAAGGAGCGGAGAGCAGGAAGCTGGAAGCGGAGTGCAGGAGAGCAGGAAGCGAGGAGCGGAGAGCAGGAAGCTGGAAGCGGAGAGTTTGATGCATGAGTGGAGAACTGGACGCTGAGTGCATAAAGCAGGAAGCGGAGAGTTTGAAGTGGAGTGCAGGAAGCAGGATGCAGAGAACAGGAGCTGGATGCAGGCGGCATGGGTAATTGCGCATGACGTCATGTTAAACCTGAATGGTGCCCGTGATACGACTGTATGGCGTATCCAAGAGAAGGTCTTCTATACGGATGCAGAATCCCGAGTAATCCGGTATCTGACATTGAGGAAAGTGCCGCCGCAAGGGCGGTAACTTCTCGGTGGCGGGCCGTTGGAAAGGGTTAGGCATCGAGTTACGCAGCCCGAGGCCGGCCGCTATGGCGGTGCGATTGTCCCTACGGCGGACGATCATTACGGACAAGGGCGACATGGTTGTGGCTGACCCGCGCGTGGAGCGCGGTGCCGGTTGCGACTTTTGTCGTTGTCGGCATTCGGATGCTCCGAAGCCGGCGCTTCGGGCCAATTTTGCGCAAAAAACCGTATAATCGCTTAAATATTAAAGCTAAGAAGCGATTTTTCGGAATTTTATGCGTATATTTGCGCGCATTGTCGCGCGGGTAGCCTTACAAAGGCTGTTTATGACCCGCGTCGCAGCGCCCCCGAAAGGGGTAAAACAGTGTAGGAAAAACCTTTTAGTATTAATTTTTAACTTTTAATTCATTATGACAGATCCAATCGCGGATTTTCTAACTCGAATTAGAAACGCAGTGAAAGCCAACCACAAAGTGGTTGAAGCTCCTGGCTCAAAAATTAAGCAGGAAATAACCAAGATCCTTTACGAGCAGGGCTACATTCTGGCCTACAAGTTCGACACCAACGAGAAGGGTCACCCCACCATCAAGATCGCGCTTAAGTGGGACGCAGCTACCAAGACCAACGCCATCAAGGACCTGAAGCGTATCAGCCGTCCGGGTCTTCGCCGTTATGCGTCGGTATCGGAGATGCCCCGCGTACTGAACGGTCTGGGTATCGCCATCCTCTCGACGTCGAAGGGTATCATGACCGATGCCAAGGCTCGCAAGGAGAACGTCGGCGGCGAGATCCTCTGCTACGTATACTAACAGCCGGGGAGCGCAAGGGTATAAACCGGAGGGGCAGAGTGTGAGGCCGTGATTCGAGGGGCCGAAAGCAGTGAGGAAGACCGGAAGCAAGGAGTAGACCGAGAGGTAAGAACCGAGTTGAAGCCGGGAACCGAGGGGACGATCCAAAAGCGGTTGGAACCCCGAAAGTGAGGAACCGAGCTTAAGGCCGTGATCCGAGAGAATGAAAACGGTGGCACGCAGAGATAGCCGGTGAAGGTAAGGCCCGAGCGCAAAGATGTAACCTGAAAGAAAAGAAATTCACTAACAAAACAAACAGAAACAATGTCAAGAATTGGTAAATTACCTGTAATCTTGCCGGCGGGAGTGACCGTAGAGGTAACGCCCGACAACACGGTATTGGTGAAAGGGCCACTTGGGACACTGAGTCAGAAGGTTGATTCAGACATTAAGGTCGAGGTCGGAACGCACACCGACGCTCACTCGGGCAAGCAGGAGCCTGCCGTCATCGTGAGCCGTCCCACCAACCAGCCCCGTCACCGTTCGCTGCACGGACTCTATCGTGCACTGATCAACAACATGGTCATCGGCGTATCGAAGGGCTACGAGATCAAGCAGGAGCTCGTAGGTGTGGGCTACAAGGCCGAAGTTAAGGGCAACATCCTCGAGATGAGCCTCGGCTACTCTCACGACACGGCGTTGATGCTTCCTCCCGAGATCAAGGCTACGGCCGTAACGGAGAAGAAGGGCAACCCGATCATTACGCTCAAGAGCATCGACAAGCAGCTCATAGGTCAGGTAGCGGCCAAGATCCGCTCGCTGCGCAAGCCGGAGCCTTATAAGGGTAAGGGTATCAAGTTCGTAGGCGAGGCACTGCGTCGCAAGGCCGGCAAGTCAGCTTCTAAATAGTTAAAACAAGTCAAGCGTTATGTCATTGAATAAGATAGAAAGAAGAGAGAGGATCAAGATGCGTATCCGTAAGATCGTGAACGGAACGCCCGAGCAGCCTCGCATGACTGTATTCCGCAGCAACAAGCAGATCTACGTACAGTTTATTGATGACCTCGCCGGTGTAACTCTGGCCACGGCTTCTTCGCTCGACAAGGAGATCGCTGCCGAGACGGCAGGCAAGACCAAGAGCGAGGTGGCGGCTATGGTAGGCAAGTTGGCGGCTCAGCGCGCCGTCGAGAAGGGAATCTCGACCGTGTCGTTCGACCGTAACGGCTACCTCTATCACGGAAGAATCAAAATGTTAGCCGACGCCGCTCGCGAGGGTGGACTTAAATTCTAATCGATATGTCAAATACCAACATAAAGAAAGTTCGTACAAGCGACCTCGAGCTCAAGGACAGGCTCGTCAGCATCAACCGCGTCACGAAGGTGACCAAGGGAGGTCGTACATTCAGCTTTTCGGCCATCGTGGTTGTAGGTAACGAGAATGGTGTTGTAGGCTACGGCCTTGGCAAGGCATCGGAGGTTACGTCAGCGATCGCCAAGGGCGTAGAGGATGCAAAGAAGAATCTGGTGAAGGTTCCCGTGATCAACGGAACGATCCCTCACAAGCAGGAGATGCGCTTCGGCGGCTCGCTGGTGATGATACGTCCGGCCGCCCCCGGTACGGGTATCATAGCCGGAGGTGCCATGCGTGCCGTTCTGGAGTCTGTCGGCGTTAAGAACGTGCTTGCGAAGAGCAAGGGTTCGTCGAATGCCCACAACCTCGTGAAGGCAACGGTAGCGGCACTGTGCGAGCTGCGTGATGCACGCAGCGTGGCTCAGGCTCGCGGCATATCAATGAACAAGGTGTTTAACGGTTAAAAAGCGCAACAGGATGGCAAAATTGAAAATCACTCAGGTTCGCAGCCGTATCGGCGCCTCGTCACAGCAGCGCAAGAATCTCGACGCGCTGGGTCTTCACAGGATCCACCAGAGTGTCGAGCATGAGGATTCGGCTATCATCAAGGGTATGCTCGAGCGCGTAAAGCACCTCGTTGTGATCGAGCAGGTAAAGTAAGTTTAACGATTAAAGATTGAATTCAATATGGAACTCAATAACTTAAAGCCCGCCAAGGGGTCGACGCATCACGACAAGCGCGTTGGCCGCGGAGCCGGCTCGGGCCGCGGCGGCTACTCGACGCGCGGTCTGAAGGGCGCCAAGTCGCGTTCGGGATACTCACGCAAGTTGGGATTCGAGGGCGGACAGATGCCGTTGCAGCGTCGTCTTCCCAAGTTCGGATTCAAGAATCTGAAGAGAGTAGAGTTTAAGCCTATCAACCTTTCGGCGTTGGAGGCTCTGGCTGAGAAGAAGTCGCTTACGGCGATTTCGGTCGATACGCTGGTGGAAGCCGGATTCGTTTCGTCGAACGACAAGGTTAAGATTTTGGGCAACGGATCTCTTTCGAAGGCACTGACGGTTACGGCCCACGCCTTCTCGAAGAGCGCCGAGGCAGCCATCGCGGCCGCCGGCGGCAGTGTTGAAAAGTTGTAACCTAAAAACGTCGACTCGATATGAACGGTTATATGATTGTTGGCATAGTGGTAGTGGTCATCATAGTGCTGCTGCTGGCTACCAACAAGAAACTCATCGAAACACTCAAGAACATATACAAGATCGAGGAGCTGCGCAAGCGTATACTCTATACGCTGGGTCTGCTTCTGGTATTCCGTCTGGGTTGTTTTGTGGTAATACCGGGTATCAATCCCAACGCTTTGGGCGCGGATTCGGCCTTGGCTGACCAGATGAACAGCAACACCCTGCTGGGTCTGCTGGACGTATTCTCGGGAGGTGCATTCGCCAATGCCGCCATCTTCGCTCTGGGTGTGATGCCGTATATCACCGCGTCGATCATCATCCAGCTTCTGGGTATCATGGTTCCGGCCGTGCAGAAGCTGCAGAAGGAGGGTGAGAGCGGCCGCCGCAAGATGAACCAGTGGACGCGTCTGCTCACCATCGTAGTGCTGTGCCTTCAGGGCCCGGCCTACGTTGCCAACCTCTATGCCCGTATGCCCGAGGCGTTCGTCTACGGAGGAACGTTCCTCTTCTTCGCCTACGCCACCGTCATCCTCATCGCAGGTACGATGTTCACGATGTGGCTCGGCGAGAAGATCACCGACAAGGGTATCGGCAACGGAATCTCGCTCATCATCATGATCGGTATCGTGGCACGTCTGCCTCAGGCTCTGCTGGCCGAGTTCTCGGCCCGTGTGAGCACCTCGACGGGTAGCCTGATCATGTTCGTGGTGGAGCTTGTGATCTTGTTCCTTGTGTTCATGGTCACGATAGCTGTGGTGCAGGCTGTCCGCAAGGTGCCTGTACAGTATGCCAAGCGTGTTATCGGTAACAAGCAGTACGGCGGCGTACGTCAGTACATCCCGCTGAAGATGAATGCGGCAAACGTCATGCCCATCATCTTCGCTCAGGCGCTGATGTTCATCCCGATGCTGATCCCCGGATTGCAGGGCGCGTTCTCTAACATTCAGGGATTCTGGTACAATTTCACACTGGCAGTGCTGGTGATCGCCTTCACCTATTTCTACACGGCGATTATCATCAACCCTCAAATGATGGCCGAGGACATGAAGCGCAACGGCGGCTTTATCCCGGGCGTAAAGCCGGGCAAGCAGACGGTGAACTACATCGACACCATCATGACGAGAATCACCCTTCCGGGTTCTATCTTCCTCGCGCTGGTATCAATACTTCCGGCGCTGGCGATGAAGTTCCTCGGTGTGCAGCAGCACTTCGCCTACTTCTACGGCGGTACGTCGCTGTTGATCATGGTAGGTGTGATCCTTGACACTCTGAAGCAGATTGAGAGCTACCTGCTGATGCGTCACTATGACGGTCTGATGAAGACGGGACGCATTCAGGGTCGTTATTAACGGAGCTTCCGCAAAAGGACGGAAGCGCCTCGATTGTAAAGAACAAAGTCAGTGAAACGCATCCGCATGATGCGGGTGTGAAGAATACGTAACTAAGATGATTCATCTGAAAACGGACGAAGAGATCGAAATCCTGCGCGAGAACAACATTCTGGTCAGCCGCACGCTGGCCGAGGTGGGACGCCACATGCGCCCCGGCATCACGACGCGCGAATTGGATAAGATAGCCGAGGATTTTATCCGTGCGAACGGAGCCATCCCGGCGTGTCTGGGGTATGAGGGCTATCCGGCCGCGACCTGCATATCCGTGAACGATCAGGTCGTACATGGCATACCGTCGGATCGTGTCATCAAGGAGGGCGACATAGTCTCGGTTGATTTGTGTACGCTTTTGAAGGGGTTTGTTGGTGATTCGGCATATACGTTTGCCGTAGGCGAAGTCAGTGAGGAGGTAAAGCGACTTCTGGCAGTCACCAAAGAAGCTCTTTATAAGGGTACGGCACAGGCCAAGGCGGGAAATCGCGTGGGCGATATCTCGGCGGCGGTGCAGGAGTACGTCGAAAGCTTCGGCTACGGCGTAGTACGCGAACTCGAGGGTCACGGTTTGGGGCGACACATGCACGAAGCCCCCGGTGTCCCCAATTACGGAGCTCGCGGCAGAGGACCCCTTCTGAAAGAGGGTATGGTCATCTGTATAGAACCGATGATAACGATGGGCAGCAAGTCGGTGGTCTTCGAGCGGGACGGTTGGACCGTCCGCACGCGCGACCATAAGCCTGCGGCACATTTCGAATTTGCCGTTGCGATCCGTCACAACGGGCCCGACGTATTGACCGACTTTAATATAATCGAACAGGCACTTAACAACTAAGTAGAGGCTCTATGGCAAAACAAACTGCTATTGAACGGGACGGAACGATCATCGAGGCGTTGTCGAACGCCATGTTCCGTGTCGAATTGGATAACGGACACGTTATCACGGCCCACATCTCGGGGAAGATGCGTATGCACTACATCAAGATCCTTCCCGGCGATAAGGTCAAAGTGGAGATGACCCCCTACGATTTGAGTAAGGGTCGCATATCCTTTAGGTACAAATAATCAGATTGCTTGAAAAGTCATGAAAGTAAAAGCATCAATCAAGAAGCGTAGCGAGGATTGCAAGATCGTGAAGCGCAAGGGAAAGCTCTACGTCATCTGCAAGAAGAATCCCAAGTTCAAGATGCGCCAAGGGTAATGTTCAAAAGATTAATTAAAGAAAGGAATTTATGGCACGTATAGTAGGTGTAGATTTACCTAAAAACAAGCGGGGCGAGATAGGCCTGACCTATATTTACGGTATAGGCCGCAGCACGGCCCGCAAGATTCTTGACAAGTCAGGGATCTCGTACGACGTAAAAGTAAACGACTGGACCGACGAGCAGGTCGGCGCAATCCGTTCGGCCATAGCCGAGATGGGCATCAAGGTGGAGGGCGAGTGCCGTTCGATGGTGCAGCTCAACATCAAGCGCCTGATGGATATCGGTTGCTATCGCGGCATCCGTCACCGTCTGGGACTTCCGGTACGCGGACAGAGCACCAAGAACAATGCCCGTACGCGTAAGGGCCGCAAGAAGACGGTAGCAAACAAGAAAAAGGCAACGAAGTAATAAATAGAGAGTTATGGCAAAGAAAACTGGAACGGTCAAGAAGAAGGTTGTCAAAGTGGGTGCCGTTGGTATGGCTTTCGTACACTCGACTTTCAACAACGTAATAATCACTATCACCAACGAGGTCGGCGAGGTAATCAGCTGGTCATCGGCCGGTAAGATGGGATTCCGCGGTTCTAAGAAGAATACTCCCTATGCAGCGCAGACGGCAGCGGCCGATTGCGCGAAGGTTGCCTACGATATGGGACTTCGCAAGGTGAAGGTCTATGTCAAGGGTCCGGGTCAGGGCCGCGAGAGTGCCGTGCGCACCATCCACGGAGCAGGTATCGAGGTTATGGAGATCATCGACGTGACTCCGCTGCCGCACAACGGCTGCCGTGCTCCCAACCGTCGTCGCGTATAGTGTGCATTAGGTTGAGAGAGGACCTGAATAGACTTTTAGTTAAAGCGTTTTAAAAAAGTTAAAAACAATGGCAAGATATATAGGACCTAAATCGAAGATCGCCCGTAAGTTCGGCGAAGCTATCTATGGTGCGGACAAAGTTCTTGAGAAGAGGAACTTCCCTCCCGGCCAGCACGGTCTTGCTCGCAAGCGCAAGAAGAACTCGGAGTATGGCGAGCAGCTCAGCGAGAAGCAGAAGGCCAAGTACACCTACGGAATTCTGGAGAAGCAGTTCGCCCGCACGTATGAGGCAGCTGCCCGTATGGGCGGTATCACGGGTGAGAACCTGTTGAAGCTTCTGGAGTGCCGTCTGGACAATGTAGTATACCGTCTGGGCATAGCGCCGACGCGTGCGGCAGCCCGTCAGCTGGTATCGCACCGTCACATCTGCGTTAACGGCGAGGTAGTGAACATCCCGTCGTACTCGCTTCGCGTAGGCGACGTGGTTTCGGTACGCGAGAAGTCAAAGAGCTTGGAGGTAATAACGTCGGCAGTAGCAGGCTCGTCACGCAGCCGTTACGCATGGCTCGAGTGGGACGGCGCCACGATGAGCGGCAAGCTGCTGCAGAAACCCGAACGTGAGGAGATTCCGGAGAACATCAAGGAACAGCTGATCGTCGAGCTGTACTCGAAGTAGTAATTAATACAAATTCAATAATTTATGGCAATATTAGCATTCCAGAAACCTGAAAAGGTTATTATGCTCGAAGCCACCGCGTCGTTCGGAAAATTCGAGTTCCGGCCGCTGGAACCCGGCTTCGGTATGACAGTCGGCAACGCTTTGCGACGCGTTTTGCTCTCATCGTTGGAGGGTTATGCAATTACGACCGTAAAGGTAGCCGGAGTGAACAATGAGTTTGCCGCTATTCCGGGAGTGATGGAGGGTATGATGGATATCATCCTGAAGCTCAAGCAGATCCGTTTTTTGCGCACGGTAGACAATCAAGATTTTGAGAAGGTTACCGTCAACGTAGCGGGTGTCACGGAGCTTACCGCAGGATATATCTCGAATTACCTGTCATCATTCAAGGTTCTGAATCCCGATCTTGTAATCTGCCATCTTGCGCCGGGTACGAAGATGCAGATTACGCTGACGATCGGCAAGGGCCGCGGATATGTGCCTTCTGAAGAGAACGCCCCCGCCGAGAAGGAGATGGACGTTCTTCCCATAGACTCGATCTTCACGCCCATCAAGAACGTGAAGTATTCGATCGAGGATTACCGTGTGGAGCAGAAGACCGACTACGAAAAGTTGAATTTGGAGATTACTACCGATGGTTCAATCCATCCCAAGGAGGCTCTGAAGGAGGCCGCCAAGATACTTATCCAGCACTTCATGCTCTTCTCGGACGAGAAGATCACCATCAACATGGACGACAACAGCGACAACGACACGCTTGACGACGAGGCATTGCGCATGCGTCAGTTGTTGAAGACGAAGCTTTCGGATCAGGATCTGAGCGTACGCGCCCTGAACTGTCTGAAGGCGGCGGATGTCGATACGGTCGGCGACCTTGTGAAGCTGAACCGCAACGATCTGTTGAAGTTCCGCAACTTCGGCAAGAAGTCGCTCACGGAGCTGGACGAGCTGCTGGCATCACTTAACCTTAAGTTCGGAATGGACGTATCAATCTACAAACTTGATAAAGACTAATTATGAGACACAATAAGAATTTCAATCACCTCGGCAGGAAGGCGGGCCACCGCAAGGCGTTGCTGTCGAACATGGCCTCGTCGCTGATTCTGCACAAGCGCATCGAGACCACCGTAGCCAAGGCTAAGGCTGTACAGCAGTTCGTGGAGCCTCTGGTAACCAAGTCGAAGGAGGACACAACGCATTCGCGTCGTGTAGTCTTCTCGTACCTGAAGCAGAAGGATGCCGTAACGGAGTTGTTCCGTACGGTAGCGCCCAAGATTGCTGAGCGTCCGGGCGGTTACACCCGTATCCTGAAGACTGGTTTCCGTTTGGGAGACGGTGCCGACATGTGCATCATCGAGCTGGTTGACTTCAACGACGCCTACACCTTCGGTAAGGTTACGACGGCGGAGGAGTCTAAGCCCAAGACCCGTCGTTCGCGCAAGAGCGCAGCTAAGAAGACCGATGCCGTAGAGGATGCTACGATCGTCGAGGAGAAGAAGAGCGCAGCACGCGCCAAGGCTCCGAAGGCTGCCCCCGTGAAGAACGCAGCGGCTCCTGCCGTGAAGAAGACCAACGTTGGTAAGAAGATGTAATTCGGCGCGTCCGAAAATCATATTACCGTTGACGGCCTCCCCAATTCGGGAGGCCGTTTTTTGTGTGCGCAATTGGGGCGGGGTGTCGGAAATCAGGTGTTTAACGGTATTGAAATGTGTTGAAAGGTATTGAGATGTGTTGAAAGATATTGAATGTGCTGGACGGCTATTGTCGGGCAGCGCTTTGCCGGGTACGGGGCTGCCGTGCGGCAATTGTATCATGCGGCGTCGATATGTGATGGCGGTTGCGTATTTCTCTCTGCGTGACGTGCTATATATGCGGGCGGGGATTGAAAGGACGTGAAGATATGTAGAAGATATATGAATATATATAGACGTAAAAAGCAGGTCGGCAAGAATCTCTTGCCGACCTGATTTTGTGTGTGGATGCGGAGTTTGTTTTTCATGAGTCACCCGATTATGAAAGCAAGGGTGGCTCGCGAAGTTATATCAGACGTTCGACAAGGATACGTTTGTCGCTCTGGAGCACCTCGAGGAAGGCCTCGTCCGAGCGGCGGTTCTTGCGTATCTGTATGAGCAGGCGTGCGCGGTATATTATTCCCGTTGCGGTGCGTTCGTTCTCCAGCTCGAACGATACGATTACGTATCCTATCTCACGCAGGCGTGCGAGGGTCTCGTCGACGGCGTCGCGTTCGAGTGTCGAGAATACGAGCGAGACGCGGTGCGAGCCGAGCTTGCCGAAGAAGAGGTTGAGCACCTCGAGCCCTACGAGCGTGAGGATCGTGGCGGCGATGGCCACGCCATACATACCGGCGCCAGTGGCCATACCTACGCCCGATATTGCCCAGAGGCTTGCGGCGGTTGTGAGGCCGCGGACGATCTGTCGGTGGAATATGATGGCTCCGGCGCCGATGAAACCTATGCCGCTAACGACCTGTGCCGCGACGCGGCTGGGGTCGAGCCTGAGGCCGTCGTGCGCGGCGAGGAACTCCTCGAAGCCCCATTGCGATATGATCATGAAGAGAGCGCTTCCGAGCGATACGAGGAAGTGCGTGCGGAATCCCGCCTCCTTGACGCGCCATTCGCGTTCGATACCTACGACGGTGCCGAGCAGTCCGGCCACGACGAGGCGAAGGATGAAGACCCAAGTCATTGACATAGCTGTGGAGATTAGATTTTATTTGTCCATATACGGCGCTTGCGCACCGGTACATTGCAAATATAGCGCAAAAACCTTAACGGTGCATACCGTGCGGCCTCTATCTTGCGGCGCGGTGGTTGGCGGATGGAGGTAATGCGGCTGCCGGACGACGCTTTAATATATTCGCACCGTCCGGCACTCCGCATGCAATGTCTGTCATAATGGTACGCATGCGCTTCGGTGTCAGAAGAATCCGCCGCAGAATATACCTATCAGTATCGGTACGCTCACCTCGAGGGCCATGCCGTGTGTGACGGCCAGCGGCACGACATCCTTGTCGTGGGCCTCGCGCACGATCGTGGGCAGGCATACGTCCATCGAGTTGATGCCGGCGACGGATATGGGGGCGTATCGGCCGCCCCAGCGGGCGAAGAGCGAGGCCCCGAACAGGGCCGACATCTCGCGTATGATGTTGGCGAGCAGGGCTATCGTGGCGAGCTCGGCGGCGTCGGGGGCGGCACCCTTCATGTCGGCGATGAGCACCGACGAGAGGGAGTAGTAACCGAACCCGCTGCCGAGGGCAAGGCAGTCGGTGAGGCTTCGGTCCCCGAGCAGGAATACCCCTGCGGCCGAGAAGAGCAGCGTGCCGATGATGGTGGCCGCGGGCAGCAGGATCATGCCCGCACCGAAGGATTGTTTCATGCGTTGCAGGTCGTTCGAGGCTCCGAGCCCTATGCCCACCTGAAATATGAGCGCCGAGAGTATGTATACGGGCACGTCGTGGCTCAGCAGCCATGCCGGCAGCAGATCCATGCGTGCGGCTGCGATGCCTGCGGCGAAGCAGCCCATGATTATCAGATTGCCTTTCATCTCTCACCTCCTTTCCCGAGTATGCGTTTTGCGGCGCGGGCGGCGACGATGCTGCCCGCGATGCCGAGGATGGCGATGACGGCGGCCTGCCATCCGTATCGGCCGAGATTGTCTATGATGGTGTCGTCGGCGCCCACGGCCGCCCCGAATACGAAGAGCAGGGCGGGTACGGTGATCTGTATGCCGTGCTCGGCGACTTTGGCGGCGGGGGTGTGGCGCGCAACTGTCCCCACCGCTATTCCCGTTATGAGAATCAGCAGTATGCGAAACATATTTGTCGGATTTATGACCTGCCGTATGCACACCGCATGGCGGCAAATGACTGCTGCGGCGTGTGATCGCTGCGGCAGGTCGGGTTTGTCGTTTGTATTGAGTGTTGGAGATTGTGGCGGGGCACAGGAATGTGAACCCCGCAGCGCCCGTGGGGCGCCGTGCGATCAGATAAATCCGCTGAACCAATGGACGTGGGCCGTGGCCGTCGAGAGCATCCTTATGCGCTCGCCGCCGTTACGTGTATGTCCTCCATGCAGTCTCATGCCCACAAAACGATTGCCGTGATTGTTTATTTTGCAAAGGTACGAAAATTTTAACAAAACTGTTCAGGTATGCAATACCGCCACCTCTCGACCGATATGGCGAGGAGGTGGCGGTATCTCTCTTTTTCGTGTGTTTGATGATGAAGTGGAAAACGCCGCAATGCGTTATCGCGCTGTGTAGATAGCTAATTATAATTCTTTGAATGTTATATTATCCGGTACGCCAAGTTCCCTCCGTTTCACCTCGAAATCCTCTTTGCCAAAAGGTCCGAATTTGCTTTCTTGAGCTTCCCATGCTTCTTGTGTATTGTTTACGGGAATGATGTAATATTCGGTTGTGCTGCTGTCGTAACGGTGTAATGATATGCCGGTTCTGTCTTTTAATGCGGGATAGGCCTTGACAAGGATAAAATCATTGTCGTATCCTGCCGCATAGACGCTTGCTCCGGTTATTCCCGTATATGGCGCATCCCCTCTCTGTGGGTGGTAACACACGTCCATATCATCCTTTGAGTCCACCGCTATCAAGTAGTAGTTTCCTGTAAGATGGCGCTGATATACGAATCCGCAGCCTTGTGTCAATGGCAGTATAAAGAGGATTGACAATATAACCGTTTTCATCTGTATGTATCGCGTTACTGCCTTATCCACGAGAGAAGCTCCTTGAACGAGGGGCGCTTGCCGTGCATGAGGATGCCGACGCGATAGATGCGTGCCGCGATCCAAATCATTACCGCTACCGAGGCATAGAGCACCACCAGCGAGAGGATGATCTGCCATGAAGGTATGTGCGAAGGTATGCGCGCGATCATCACTATGGGCGATGTGAAGGGTATGATCGAGCCCCAGAAGGCTATGGGCGAGTTGGGGTCCTCGAATACGGTCATCATAAGTATGAAGCCGAGGATTATGGGTATCGTCACGGGAGTCTGGAGCTGCTGGGCGTCCTGTATCGAGTCGACGCTCGAACCTACGGCGGCGAACATGGCCGAGTAGAAGAGGAATCCGCCCACGAGGAAGAGCAGCAGGTAGACGAACATCATGACCATCTGTGCGGGGTCGGTGGCCAGCGATACGGCCGAGATAAGGTCAGCATCGACGCCGGCCTGAGCGGATGTCATGGCGCCGGTCTCGACGGCGCGGACGGTCTCCATCATGTCGGCGGGCACGAGAGCCGACATCATCGCCGCACCCACGCCGCAGATGAGTATGGCCCATATTGCGACCTGTGTGGCGGCTACTGCGGCCACGCCGAGGATCTTGCCCGTCATGAGCTGGAAGGGCGAGACGCTCGATACGAGTACGTCGAGCACGCGGCTGCCCTTCTCCTCGATGACCGAGGTCATGACCATCGAGCCGTAGATGATGAGGAACATGTAGAGGATGATTCCCATCGCGCCGCCCAGAGCGTAGGATAAGGCCGACGAGGTGGCCTCGGAGGGCTCCGTACCGTCGGTAAGGTCGGTGCGGTAGGCCGAGAGCGATACCTTAACCTTGACGTCCTTCAATATCTGGTCGAGGTTCTCGATATTGTAACGCTTCAGACGCTCGTTCTCGATTATGCGCTCCATCTGCGAGGTGATCGTACTCTCCAGCGCTACGGATGACGACGAGTTGGTGTAGAGTTTCACGTCGGTGGGGTTGTCCACGATGTCGCCCCCGATCCACAGAACACCGAAGACGTCGGTGTCGGTGCGTGCCTCTTCGAGGCTCTTGTCCGTAGGCTCGAATACGACCTCTTCGCCGCTCTCAAGTCCCGGGGCGATGATGCCGCTGTCGTCGATCACCAGCAGGTGCTTGGTCTCGCCCTTTGCGAAGAGCATTATGAGCGTTGGCGCCGCCATCAGCGCCAGCATCAGCACCGGCATAAGGATGGTGGTGATGATGAATGACTTTTTGCGTACCCGCTCGTTGAATTCGCGGGCTATGATTATGCTTATCTTGTTCATTGTCGTGATGTTTTATTGTATGGGGCGTGTAGTCCGTCTCTCGATGCTGTTTCAGAGCTTGCCCTCGACGGCGCGGATGAATATGTCGTTCATGCTTGGGATCACCTCGTTGAACGAACGCAGGTTGACCGTGTCGTTCACGGCGGCAACGATGTTGCGCACCGACGTCGTGGGGTTTAGCTTGAGACGTGTGGTGTGGTAGGGCGTATCGCTCACCTCGGTGGTGCCCAACAGTTCGGCCATGGGTGCCGCGACACTCTCCAGCAGTGCCGTGTCGCCGTCGTAGGTCACCTCGAAGATGTTCTCGCCGAAGCGGCGGCGAACCTCGTCGACCGACCCAGAGAGGATGTTGTGCGACTTGTTGATTAGGGTTATGTGGTCGCATATCTCCTCGACGCTCGACATGTTGTGGGTCGAGAATATCACCGTCGAACCGTTGTCGCGCAGACGCATGATCTCGCGCTTGAGCAGATTGGCGTTTATGGGGTCGAAGCCCGAGAAGGGCTCGTCGAAGATGAGCAGCCGCGGCTCGTGCACCACCGTGGTGATGAACTGCACCTTCTGGGCCATACCCTTCGAGAGATCCTCGACCTTCTTGTCCCACCAATCCTCGATGCCGAAGCGTACGAACCACTTTTTGAGTCGCTCGACGGCCTCGCGGCGCGAGAGACCCTTGAGGCGTGCGAAGAAGATGGCCTGCTGTCCCACCTTCATCTTCTTGTAGAGACCGCGCTCCTCGGGCAGGTAGCCTATGTGGTGTATGTCGTCGTCGGTGATGGGGTGTCCGTTGAAGATTACGGTGCCGGCGTCGGGCAGCGTGATGCGGTTAATGACGCGTATGAGCGTCGTCTTGCCGGCGCCGTTGGGCCCGAGCAGTCCGTATATGGAGCCTTGCGGCACCTCGAGCGAGACGTCATCGAGAGCCGTATGGCCCGCGTAGCGTTTGGTGACGTGCTCGATTTGCAGAATATTCATGTCGTGTCGTGTGTTATGTGTTATAATATTATTGTTTGTTCGTATAGTCAGTCGCACCGGAGAAGACAAAATTACAAAACCGAAAATAAAAAATCTTATTTTCTCCGGTTAAAATATCATTATGTTGTGAGGATATGGGTTATACGGCCGTCGGCGCGTCGGCCTTATAAAGAGCTGCCGTACCGACCCCATCGGCCTGATGTGCGAAAAGAGTCGAAAAATTTGGCGGCCTCGGGCGAATGTCTTATATTTGTCGCCGTATCGGTTTCCCGAAGGCCGGCATCGCCGGTCTGGGAATCAAAAGGGAAACGGGTGAGAATCCCGTACAGTTCCCGCTGCTGTATGCTCCTCCGCCTTAGGGCGGATGTTGGAAACGGCTCTCTTGACCACTGATCCTGCGGGATCGGGAAGGTGCCGCCTCCGGAGCGAGTCAGAAGACCTGCCGATGCCGCGACACACGCTTTTTACCTGCGGCGAACGGGTTTTGCGTCGGATTTACAATCTGTATATTTTGAGTATGGGCACGCGCCGTGCCTGCGCACCGAAGCCTTCGGAGGGTTTCGCTCCGTGGGTTGTCGTCTCCGCCCTGCGGGTGCAGAGTGTCGTCACGGAGAGCATGTCGTCCGCATGTTGTCGCGCAATGGGTCCCGACAGACCATTGTTAAACATAAAAAACTGTTGTTTATGAAAAGAATGAAGACAACCTGCAATTACGAAGCCCCCGAGCTCCATGTTGAGGAGATCGCCGTGGAGCGCGGATTTGCCCTCTCGGGCAGCACCATTGACGAATGGGAAAAAGGAGGAGAATTTTAACGCATGGGAGGTGAAGATATGAAGACTGCACGTTATTTTGCTCTGGCGGCCGCAGCGGCCGTCATAGCCGGATGCTCGAAGCAGGAGCCCGCAGATATCCGCCCGACCGATGCGACGCATGAAGTCTATCTCACGGTGAAGGCCTCGTCGGCCGATACCCGTACGGCCATATCGCCCGACTACGCCATCCGCTGGGCCGAGGGCGATGCCATAGGAGTGTTCTATAATACGGCGGAGATTATGGCCGAACAGAAGGCTTTCAGTTCGACGAAATTCAACGGTGTATTGCAAAACCTGAAATATGGGATTGCATCGGGACACGGCACTGCTGCCGCGGCCTTTGCCTGTGAGCAGGACAAGGAGCACGAGCACCCTTATTTCCCGTATACGGGTAACTTCCAGTGGCAGGACAAAGCCTCGCAGACGACGCTATATGCCTACTATCCATATTACTACGATGCCGTTGCCGGTTCGGCCTATAATGTAGAGTATATGCCTTTCCACCTGCCGACGACGCAGACGGGTTCGCTGGACGAGGTTGCGGAGAACGATCTGGCATACGCTTCGGCGACGATCTCGCGCGGCGCGGATGAAGTGGTTCGCGGTGAAGCCGACTTCCGGTTCAAGCATCTCTTCTCGATCCTCGAGATCACGGTCGATAACTCGCTTTCGGATGCCGTGACCGTGGAGTCGGTGACCGTAACGGCGGCAAATGACAAGGCTCTTGTCGGCGACTGCACCTTAGACCTTACTAAGGGAGAGGTTGCGATGGGCAAGCGAGCCGACTCTTTCGGCCAGATCGAGGGCACGGCGCTGTCGTCGGTACTCGTAAGCCCCGACGCGGGCGTGACGTTGCAGCCTAAGGGCTCGACGACGCTCTATGCCGTTGTCGCTCCGTGCGATCTTGCGGGCGCGACGGTGCGTGTCACCACCACGGCGGGATATCAGGATTTTACCGTTACGGGCATCACGACCGAGGCGGGCAAATACTACCGCAAGAGTGTCGCGTTGTCGGATCTTACCCCCAATCCCGTTGCTAAGGTCTATACCATCGACTTCGAGGATGTGAAGCTTGAGACGGAATCCCAAGATGGAAGCGTGGGTGCAACGTTTAATAATGTATATTCGTCGCTCGGTGCCGACAAGAGTGGTTGGGGAAAGGATGATTCCGGACTGGCGCAGATCGGTACTATATATACTGTTGACGGTGTGAACTTCAACAGCTTCTATTATGACTACTATGGCAGCTATAAGACTTGGGGCGGATTCGGATTTTCGTCGAATGTTACGACGGAGTTTTCACTGACGACAGATCTTGCATATCAGTTCCACGCTATGACCTCAAGCAGCGATGACAACATATTCTCTGTCGTTTATGATTTTGCAAATGGTCTGTTCGGGCCGGGATATGAGTCTAAGATAGATTTCGCGCGAGTGGTGAATCCCGTCTCGGTGGATGTTACGAATACCGCCATAATGGGTGGGCATATGGATGAAAATCCCGTCGTGACCTTTGTGGGTTACCGTTCGGGGACAGAGAGCGACAGCGTGAGCTTCAGCCTTGTCGACGTGAAGGAGTGGACGGAGGTGGATCTGTCGCCTCTGGGCCGTGTCGACAGTGTAGAGGTTGTCATGAGCGGCAAGCGGACAAGTACCCCCTTCTACGTGTGCCTCGATAATCTGAAATATACGATCGCCGAGTGAGGCTTCGATATATTGTGAGAGTTTAGTGTGTGTCCGGAGCGCAGTGATGCGCTCCGGTTTTTTGTGGCGTGCGTGCGGCGTGCGGGCTTGTGCAGTGCGGTTGAGGACAAGAGGTTGGATTATATTTTGAGGTGTCGATTAAATATATTACCTTTGCGGCCGTATCGGTTTCCCGAAGGCCGGTTCTGCCGGTCGGGGAATCAAAAGGGAAACGGGTGAAAGGCCCGTACAGTTCCCGCTGCTGTATGCTCCTCCGCCTCGGGCGGAATCGCGGAGCGGCTCTCTTTAACCACTGGTCCCGCGGGATCGGGAAGGCGCCGCCGCCGGAGCGAGTCAGAAGACCTGCCGATACGGAACCCTGAGCATAAGATCTGCGGCGAACGGATCGGTGCGACACAAGGTTTAATCCGTATATAGAAATTTGGGCTTGTCGGCCTGCCGATAAAGGTTTGCTGCGGAGAGTGTTTGTGCGTGTATTCATGCGCTTGGCCGTAATCCGTATCGTCCGTGCGGCATGGTGTGCGGAAACCGTTCCGCCGTCGGGCGGAGGCATGAAACGCGCAGAGACTGACGGTATGCTGCAAGCCGGGGGCAGGACGTCTGGAGAGAAGGCGTGGCGGGAACGATATGAGGGAGAATATAGGTTTAACCAAAAAACTGAATAATGAAAAAGATGAGACTTTTGGCTGCCATGTTTGCCGCAGCCGCCATGTTTGCAAGCTGTTCGGAGGACGGGCCTTCGATGGAGACGGCCGTCGTGACGTTCGAGGGTTCGGAGTGGACGCCCTTCGTGGCATCGTCGTTCGACGCCACCTATACGGGTTCGGTTGCTACGCCCGACTATGTATGGAAGGACAGCGCCACCTCACTGACGGGCCCCAATATCTTCTCGGGAGGATATTTCTCGGGCGGATGGGTCGTTTCGTCGTACAACTCGAACGATCTGGCCACCTACGGTGACTACACGAGCGACCTGTATGTGTACAACGCCTCGAACGAGAATTCGATGACGCGTGGCGGCCACAACGGTTCGGATACCTTCCTTATCGGCTACGGCAACAAGAGCGACTGGGGCGATTACCGTCCGACGCTGCGCTTCGCCGACGGCAAGGCGCGTGTCGTTTGCGGCTGCTATGTGAACTCTACCTGCTATTTCCTCAATATCGCGCGCAACGGCAACTACTCGTCGCCTGCCATCGCCGAGGGACAGAAGGTGGAGATCCACGCTACGGGTTACGATGCCGCCGGCAACGAGACGGGCACCGTGACGATGACCTTCGCCGAGAAGGACAAGATGATCACCGAGTGGACGGCATGGGATCTCTCGTCGCTGGGCGAGGTCGTGGAGGTCAAGTTCGACATGACGGGTGACGTGGAGAACGAATACGGCTTCTCGATGCCTACCTACTATGCCATCGACGACGTTACGGTCGAGTGGCAGGCCGAGTAATCGGATAAACCTTGAGAACCAGAAAGCCGATTTTCGGCCGCGGAGTCTTTGGTGGCACCGCGGCCGAAACTTTTTTTGTGCGTGGGCGAGGTTGCGGCGTGCGCGGTTTGTTCGTCGGGTTGAATATTCACATGCATGCAGGCGCGAAATGGCAAAAAAGTTATATATTTGTATATTTACGGCCCTGCGGTCGGCGGCGTCGGGGTTTCCCGATGTGTGGCGTCGGGCGGTGTCGACGTAAAGAGATATTCAACATATAACGCTTTTCGTATGATCGTAAAGAAGATTTTGTCGTGTGCGGCCGTTTTGTCAGCACTCCTTTTCAGTGATGTATGCGCGGCGCAGGATGCCCTGTCGCTTGTGCCCGCGGATGCGGGGGTGGTGATGCGCATCGAGGCGGGCCGTATTCTGGAGAAGATGGGCGGCGAGGAGTTCATCTCCAAGGTCGTGGTTTCGGATGACGACACGGCGGAGATGGAGAGTTTCTCTTTGGAGGAGTCGGGCATTGCGCTCGATAGACCGGTATATCTCTCGATGCGGCGGGATGAATCCCTTGTTGCGGTGATGAGCGTATCGGATGCGAATGACTTTGCCCGCACGGCGCAGATGATATGCGAAGGCAAACTGCACAGCCGCAAGGGTGTCTCGTGGATTGTGGATAACGAGCTGTGCATCGTCTTCGACTCCGACAGGGCCGTAGTTGTGAGCGCGGACAAAAAGGCCGACGCGGGGTATTGGCGTTCGGCGCTGATGTCGGACGACGGGCGTGTGAAGGGACTGCCCGCGAACGGCCTGCGCCGTCTTGAGGAGTCGGATGCCGATATGTTCGTCATGGCCTCGGGGAAGTTCTTCGATGATGAAGAGCTGGCACGGTTTAAGGAGGTTTACGGCGACGATATCCCTGCCGGGGATCTTACGTTCGTGTGGAGCCTTGACGGGGACGACGGCGTTGCCCGCATGCGCTACGGCGTGGTTGCCGAGAGCGACGCCGCGGCGGAATACCTCAATAAAAATATGATTGGCGTGAAGCGCGTGGAGGGCCGTTATGCCGACTGTATTCCCGCCTCGTCGTTGTTCATACTCTATAATGCCATCGACGGCGAGGCGCTTGCCGAGGCTATTGCCCGTCTTCAGCTCTTCAACGGGGATGATGCCGACATGAATGAGATTTTGCGTCTCGTGGCTTCGGTTTCGGGCGATATGGCCGTCGTAATGGGTACGCCGGTGGTCGACGGCGGCAACGCGTCGATTCCGGCTACGGTCATGGCGCGTGTGAAGAATCGGGAGATAATGGATTTCGTGGTGCAGATGTTTGGCGATAATGTCCCTGTCGAGAAGAGTGACGACGGTTATGTGATCGGTGCCGGTGGCGATAATATTATTATGAGCTGCCGCAACGGCGATATGGTCGTAACGACCGTCGGGGGTATGACGTCGTTGCCGCGTGCGGCCGAGCCAACCACCCTGAAGGGCAGCCGCGAGGGTTACGGCGGGCTCTATCTCGACATGAAGGGTCTGCTGGCTGCGGCGGGGCCGCTGATCGGTTTGTTGGACGGGGGCGGGTCGGCCGTGTCGCTGCTCTCGCGCATAGAGTGCGTGGAGAGCTATGCCGAGCGTCCGGACAGCTTCCTCTGCACGGTGCGCCTGAGCGATGAGCGGGACAACATCTACCGCATTCTGGCCGACGCCATCGTGACATTCGAGGTGGAGGATGACGGTGAGGCCGTCACCGAAGAGTAGGTGTGGCCGGGACCGGGACGAGCGTCGGGACAGACGCAAGAGAGTGCCCGAGAGAGGTTTGGAATATAGCATATAGGCATATTGCATGCCGAAAAGGGCGTGCGGGCCGAAGATGCGGATGTTGGAGAGCGAAAATTTCGCTCGTTTGAAAGAAGTTTATTACCTTTGCAACAGCAAAATATAAAACACACAAGAGTGATGAAAGAGATGGTTCTGGTTTCGGGCGGCGCGGGCTATATCGGTTCGCATACCGCCGTGGAGTTGATAAATGCCGGCTATGATGTTGTCGTTGCCGACAACCTGTCTAATTCCGACATGAGCGGCGTCGAGGGCGTACGCAAGATCACGGGCGTGGATGTGCCCTTCGTCAATGTCGACTGCTGCGACAAGGAGGCCTTCAGCCGCGTGTTCGAGCAGTACAAGTTCAATTCGGTGATACACTTCGCCGCCTTCAAGGCCGTTGGCGAGTCGGTGACCGACCCCATGAAGTATTACCGCAACAACCTCACTTCGTTCATGAACGTCGTGGATCTGATGCGTGAGTACGGCCGTCAGAACATCGTCTTCTCGTCGTCGGCGACGGTTTACGGCGAGGCTGACCACCTGCCCGTCACGGAGCAGACGCCCCGCAAGCCTGCAACCTCGGCCTACGGCAACACCAAGCAGATGTGCGAGGATATCCTACGCGACTCGGTTTCGGCATACAAGGGACTGAAGGGTATCGCGCTGCGATACTTCAATCCCATCGGCGCCCATCCGTCGGCTCTTATCGGCGAGCTTCCGCGCGGCGTGCCGCAGAACCTCGTCCCCTTCATCACGCAGACGGCGGCCGGTGTGCGCGAGTGTCTGAGTGTCTTCGGTGACGACTATCCGACGCCCGACGGTTCGTGCCTGCGCGACTATATCGACGTGGTGGATCTGGCGAAGGCTCACGTGGTGGCAATCACGCGCATGGTCGAGAACCGCAACAAGCAGGGTTACGAGATATTCAACATCGGCACGGGCAAGGGTACCTCGGTGCTGGAGCTGGTACACAGCTTCGAGCGTGTGAACAACCTGAAGCTCAACTACAAGATTGCGCCGCGGCGTCCGGGTGACGTTGTAGCCATCTGGGCCGACACGACGCTCGCAAACAAGGAGCTGGGATGGAAGGCCGAGCGTTCGCTCGACGATACGCTCCGCTCGGCGTGGGCGTGGGAGAAGCATGTCCGCGGCATAAAATAGCCGTCACATAAAATAAAATGCCGCCGCGGCGCGTTTATTGTTGTACAAGGATGCGCCGCGGAGGTTTTGCGGTGTGGCAAATATAGATTTACGTAATGAGAAAATTTCTGCTTTTGTCTCTGCTGGCCCTCTTCTGCTGCGGCATGACGGCCGAGGCGCAGAGGATAGTCCCCAAATACAAAAAGAAGAAGGAGGTGCGCGAGTACGACCTCGGCATGACCGACCGCCGCTGGACGGTGACCTTCGGCGGCAGCTACAACATGGCGCTCGGAGGCTTCGACCGCATCCGCTATGTCGACCGTGACGACGTGATACGCTACGACCGCGAGCCGTCGCTCTCGGGCGGCAGCGTGCATCTGGGTGCCGGATACAAGTTCACCGACAACCTGACCGTAGGTGCCGAGGCGGGTATGCTGTTCCAGTACAACGACTACGCCCTTCCCTTCTACGCCACGGCTACATACTACTACGGCGAGCCCAAGGGCAACTTCCGCCACCGTTGGTTCAACTATGTGAACCTCGGCCCGCAGTTCTACTTCAGCGGCAACACCAAGACGGGAGCCATGGCCGGTGTGGGCGGCGGTGTGCGTGTGATCGTGAGCGGCTCGCTGAAGATGGACCTGCAGCTGGGTTATCAGATCAACATGCACCGTCCCGATATATGCGATACGGGCAAGTATGACCTTCCGGCAGCGAGTGTGCGTTACAAGGAGTATACGCATGTGTTGCAGGTGGGCATCAACTTCATAATATTCTGACGCGTCCTGCCGCCGCAACTGCTTGCGGTATGAATGCGGACGGCGGACGTCCGAAATGTATGGCGTCCGATGTCGGATGAGTGCGGAAGGACGGACATGACAAGTGTCCGTCCTTTTGTTTTTTTGCTGGATACATATAAACAAACGAGATCTATATGAAACGGTTGAGGATTATGGCGGCGGCGTTGTTCGCCTTTGCGGCGGCATCTTTCATGCCGGTGCCGTCTGCGGCGCAGACGGAGATGCCGGCACCGCGTGTGGCGCTGGTATATACGGTCACCACGCCCGAACTCAAGGCCGACGTCGAGCGGGCGCTGCGCGAGAGTGTGGGTCGGAATGTCGAACTTATGGTATATGAGGTGCCTGATGCCTTCAACGAGATCCGTGCCGAGGATTACTTGACGCCCCATGCTGCGGCCCTCATAGCCGGGACATATATGCGTGCGGTGGAGGATGGCGCCGACGCCGTGCTGAGCATCTGCTCGACGGTGGAGGATGTGGCCTATGCCATGCAGGATGCGGCACGCCTTGTCGGGGTGCCGGTGGTGATGGTGAACGACGCCATGTGCCGTGAGGCCGTGCGCCGCGGCCATACGATAGCCGTCGCGGCTACATTCCCGTGTTCGATAGCGCCTACACGCCGTACGCTGGAGCGTGCGGCACGTGAGGCGGGACGGCGTATAGAGGTGCGAGAGGTCGTGATCGACGGCGGTTTCGGCATGGAGGAGGGTGAGTTCAAACGGCTGCTTGCCGAGCGTATCTCGGCCGAGGCGTCGGATGCCGATGTGGTGATATTCACCCAAGGCTCCATGGCATACGTAGCCGAAAGCGTATCCCGAGCGCTGGGTGTGCCGGTACTTGCCAATCCCGTATTCAGCGCGCAGGCCGTGGCTGAGGCGTTGGCCGCGAAAGGAGTCGTGGCGGAGCGGTAATGTCGTGTGGGGCGATTACGGATAGTCGTGATGTAGTGTCCGGGTCGTTTTAATACGGTTTGCACGATCCCGGTATCCCCATTATGAAGATGGAAAATTTTGATATTTGGATATTAAGGCATATCTTTGTCCCCGATTTCAGGCATGATGGGAGAGGCCGGGCCGCGGATGAATCGACGGTGGAGGCTTCTTGAGTAATGCCGCAGGTAATAACATTAAATTACATTTGAAAGATGAAAACACTTCAGCTCAAAGCAGTGAAGCGTGCCGAGTTCGGCAAGAAGGCCGCTAAGGCGTTCCGTCGCGAGGGTCTGGTACCCTGCATGATCTACGGCGGTGGCGAGGAGATCGCATTCACCGTAGACGCAAAGGAGGTAAAGCCTCTGATCTACACTCCCAATTCGTATATTGTCGAGCTTGACATCGACGGCAAGATCGAGAAGGCCGTAATGCGTGAGGTTCAGTTCCACCCCGTACGCGAGCAGATCCTTCACATCGACTTCTACCGTGTACAGGAGGGCAAGCCCGTAGCCATAGCCGTTCCGGTACGTCTGAGCGGTACCGCCGAGGGCGTCAAGATCGGTGGTAAGCTGGCTCTGTCGGCCCGCAAGCTCACCGTGAAGGCTCTTCTGGACAAGCTGCCCGATGAGGTTGTCGTAGACGTTACTCCGTTGAAGGTAGGCCAGACGATCTTCGTCGGCGACCTGAAGATTGACGGTGTAAGTTTCGTTACGCCCGCCACGACGGCCGTCTGCGCAGTACGTGTAACGCGTGCAACGCGCAGCCAGCAGTAATCTGGCGCATAATCCGACGAGCGGATGAAATATCTGATTGTAGGGTTGGGAAATATCGGTGCCGAGTATGCCGATACCCGCCACAACATCGGATTCAGAGTGTTGGATGCCTTGGCCGAGGCATCCAACGTCTCTTTTACGGCGGGGCGTTACGGCTCCACGGCGACGCTGCGTTACCGCGGCCGCACGGTTATACTGCTCAAGCCGTCGACCTACATGAACCTCTCGGGCAAGGCCGTGCGCTATTGGCTGGAGCAGGAGAATATCCCGATCGAGAACCTGTTGGTCATATCGGACGACATAGCGCTGCCGTTCGGCGAGTTGCGCATGCGCAAGAAGGGCAGCGCGGGTGGACACAACGGATTGAAGAACATAGCCGAGCTTCTGGGGCGCGAGGATTGGGCCCGCATGCGTTTCGGTATCGGGGGCAACTTCGCCCGCGGCGGGCAGGTCGATTACGTTCTGGGCCATTGGACCGACGAGGAGCGTGCCGCAATGCCCGAACGGCTGAAGCTTTTCTCGGATGCGGCGTTGTCGTTCGTGGCCGTAGGCC
>ULRF01007518.1_pt1 | contig 33186 bp, 28 predicted proteins | sample 1955131 | NCBI WGS metagenome assembly ULRF01 (sample SAMEA4835673, study PRJEB28245) | human gut metagenome | biome: gut microbiome; material: fecal sample | place: Denmark | collected 2008
ACTTAGTCAACAGACATATAGTTCCCGGAATTCAAACCGGATTCTGAGATTTTGATTATATTTGTTATTATTTAAGGTAATTTGAAAGATTATGGGCTTTTTTACTTTTCCTGGAGAACAGGAGCATAGGAGATTCAACTATAAGCCCCTCTACTACGATAAGGAGGAGGAAGAGCGCCGGCAGAAGTTCGGAAAGGTTGACGGCACTTTTGAGAAAGAAAAGGAGAAAGGTGAATATGTACCTGGCTCCTACATCCGCGGGTCGCTGCGTGAAGGCAACTACGCGAGAAGGACAACCGTGGCCACCAAGGCACAGAAAATCATCGGGATGGTCGGATTGGTCCTGCTCGCTGTGGTCCTGATTTATTTCACGAAATTCTATTCACTGCTTTAGGATGGAACTCAGGATACTGCCTGGAAACATAGCGAATATGATCGCCGCGGGAGAGGTTGTGCAAAGGCCGGCTTCCGTGGTGAAGGAACTTGTGGAGAATGCCGTAGATGCGGGGGCGGAACAGATCTCGGTGATAATCAAGGACTCGGGACGGACTCTGATCCAAGTCATAGACAACGGCAAGGGGATGAATCCGGACGATGCCGTGCTCTGTTTCGAGAGGCACGCCACATCGAAAATCGCGACCGCGGAGGATCTGGAGGACATCACGACCTTCGGATTCAGGGGCGAGGCGTTGGCCTCGATCGCGGCGGTGGCTGAGGTGACGCTGAAGACCCGCACGGAGGATGAGGAGGTTGGCTGCCAGGTCGAGTTCGCGGCGTCGGTCCACAATTCCACGACAGAGATCGCCACTCCGAAAGGGACAAACATAGCTGTCAGAAATCTTTTCTACAATGTGCCGGCCAGAAGGAAATTCCTGAAGTCGGACAACGTGGAGTTCAAGCATATTGTCGAAGAGTTCACGAAAGTGGCTCTGACGAGGCCTGAGATTGGGTTCTCGCTCAGTCACAACGGGAAGGACGTTTTCGTTCTCAAGCCGGCGAAATCCTTGAAATACAGGATTATGGATCTTCTCGGGGCATCTGTCACCGGAGATGTTGTTGATGTCTGCGCGGACACCTCCGTGGTAAGCCTGAGGGGTTTCGTTGGAAGGCCGGACACGGCGAGGAAAACTTTGGGAAACCAGTTTTTCTTCGTCAACGGAAGGTATTTCCGGAGTCCGTACCTGCACAAGGCCGTTATGAAGGCCTACGAGGGGATGATCGCTGACGGAGTCACTCCATCCTATTTCATCTATCTGGAAGTGGATCCGCACAGCGTGGACGTGAACATCAGCCCGACTAAGTCCGAGGTGAAGTTCGAGGACGACTCGTTCATATTCCAAGTCGTCTATGCTTCGGTGAAGGAGGTGCTGGGGAAAAATGCGTTCGCGGGAGGGATTGATTTCAGCAATCCGGAGGCTAACGACATGCCGGTGCTCGGGTCTCATTTCTCTGAATATCAGCCAGAGAGCATTCCGCAGGTGGCTGTTGACGGTGGGTACAATCCGTTTGACCCGGTCACTTCGGCAGGATCTGCGACGGATGAATATGGTGCCGTAGGGAGGGGCGCTTCGACAGGCTCAGCGACCGAACTTGGCGGCCCGGCGAATGAGTTTGGCGGCCCGGCGAATGAGTTTGGCGGCCCGGCGGGCAAAGGATATGGCTCGGCGACCGGATGGAAAGACTCCGGAAAAGAAAGATTCGGGCAATATGTTGACCGGCGGGAGGACTATGGCAAACTTTTCGAAGAGAAAACGCTGCCGGTCACACAGACCATCATCCTCGGCGGAAAATATATCGTCGCCCCGGCAAGGGACGGCCTGATGATTGTGAACGTCAGAAGGGCCAGAGAACGAATACTTTACGACAGGGCGTTGGCGGCCCTCACAAAGAACGAGCACGTCACGCAAGCGAATATGTTCCCGGTGAAGGTAGAGGTCGGAGCCGCGAACAGAGCCGTTTTCGACGACAAGGCCGAGCTGCTCGCCAGACTCGGTTTTGACATCTCACCGTTCGGGACAGACACGATTGTGGTCAACGGGGTTCCGGAAGGATATTCGTGCGAGGCGGGAAAGATCCAGACGATGGTCTCTGACCTGCTGCTGATCCTCTCGGATGACAGTTCATCGCTGCCGGGAGTGATGGAAGCGGCTATGGCTGAGAAGATTGCCCTGCTGGGAGCGTCAAGCTGCGACCCGCTGGCTTCCCCGATGGAGGCGCGGCACCTGCTGGACACCCTGCTTTCAAGCAGCAACCCCGAACTGACCGGCAATGGCAAAAGGATCATGGCGATCATGACCTCCGCTCAGGTGGAAAAGTTATTTTAATTTTTTGAATATTATAGGATTATGCCCTACTACTACGATGACAGGCAATCAGGAATAGGCGGATTCCTCAACAGGTTCCCGCCGGTCACACGGAATATTCTGCTGATCAATATAGTGATGTACATCGCCACGGTGATCAACCAGAACTTCATGGTCAGCACATTCGCGATGTTCTACCCGGCCTCCCCATTCTTCCGCATCTGGCAACCAATCACTTACTTGTTCATGCACGGAGGGTTCTGGCATCTTTTCTTCAACATGTTCTGCCTCTTGATGTTCGGTTCGGCACTGGAGAGGACGATCGGTTCAAAGAAATATCTCATCTTCTATTTCGTGGCCGGACTCGGAGCGGCGCTGACCCACACTGTCGTGGAATATTTCCAGATGGAGGCAATGGCGTCAGCCAATTCGGGAATCCTCTCCGCAGGACAGATCAATCTTCTGCGCACCCCTACGCTCGGAGCCTCCGGAGCGATCTATGGAATCCAGATCGGCTACGCTATGCTTTACCCGAATGACATCTGGACATTGATATTCCCGCCAATCTCTCTGAAGGCCAAATGGTTCGTCCTGATATTCATCGCCATTGAACTCTTCACCGGCGTGACCGGGACAATGGACGGCGTGGCGCATTTCGCCCACCTCGGAGGAATGCTGTTCGGCTTCCTGCTACTTCTCTACTGGAAAAAATCCGGAAAACTCTGGCAAAGGTGACAAACTGATCTGGGATGAGCGGGAATTCACATGAGACTTCGTTCAGCGGCATCATGGCGAGATTGCTGATGTTGATTTCGGCTTTCCTGCTTCTGCTCAGTTACGCCTCGATGGTCGTGAATCCGGCAAAAGCCTGGTATATGACCGTCTTCGGGCTTTTGTTCGTGCCTATCGCGATCCTGAACGGGATATTCCTTGTCCTTGCGATCAAAAGAGGCTCGAGTTCGTTTCTGATTCCACTGCTGGCGTTGCTCCCTTCGCTGATATTCATCGGCCGGTATTTCCAGTTTTCATCCGGTGCGGCGGAAAGAGGATCAGAGACAGTCAAAATACTGACTTACAACGTGGGGCACTTCGCCTTGGGGAGCGCTCAAGAGTTCAAGGAAGAAGGCGGCAGGGCGGCATGCGCCGACTCGGTCGTGAGGTTCATCATGGAGAACGATGCCGACATCGTGTGCCTTCAGGAAGTCAATCTGCCTGGGGAATATGATGTGGCGAGGTTCTTCGAGAAGCGTTTCCCCGGGTATCATGTTGGTTACTTCATGTTCGTGACAGACAAGGGAAGTTACGGCAACGTGACACTGAGCAAATTCCCTATTCTCAACAAGGGAAAACTGATGTTCGACAAAAGCTCGAATCTTGCGATATTTACTGACCTGAAAATCGGAGAAGGTGCCGAAATCCGGGTCTATAACTGTCATTTTGAGAGTTATAACGTGTCGTTGTCACGGCTCAAGAAGTCTGTGGCGGACAAGGACGGAGAACTGATGTGGGAGACGGAGGAGAAAATGAAGAAGTCCATCAGAAGGAGGCCGGAGCAGGTGGACAAAGTGATGTCGGACATCGAGGACTGCACGCTGGAGGCCATCGTGACGGGAGATTTCAACGACAATCCGATGTCGTACACCTACAACCGTCTAAAGAAGGGCCGGGACGACTCCTTCGTGGAAGCCGGCAAAGGCTTCGGAGCGACATATTCATTCCTCTGGCCTTTCATCCGCATCGATTATATTCTTTACCCGTCACATTTCACCGCCGTCTCCCATTCCGTCCCCCGCATCCGCTACTCAGACCATTATCCCGTCATTGCGGAGATTAACCTGAAATAGCACACCGAAGACTTTGTGACCGAATATAGGTTTGAACCATTCGGACAAGTTAGCCCATAGGCAAATACCCCTCTCGACCCAAGAATTTTGGTAACGTGCAAAATTCTGGTTGAGAGGGGTATTGCCTATCCCTGACTGTATGCAACTTCGATGCTTCGACAGGCTCAGCAACCACAAGTTCAGCAACCGCAAGATAAGTGGCCACAAGTTTAGTGACGGAATAAGGTTTGAACCATTCTGACAATTTACCCCATAGGCATATACCCCTCTCGACCCAAGAATTTTGGTAACGTGCAAAATTCTGGTTGAGAGGGGTATTGCCTATCCTTTAGAGGTTGTTAGATGTTTCGGTGCCTCTACAAGCTCAGCAAACGAAGTTACTGCACAGAATTAATGTCAATGAGATTGTTGAGGATCGCATAGACGGTGAGACCGGCGACGGTCTTGATGCCGGTCTTGCGCGTGATGTTCTTACGATGCGTGATGACGGTGTAGATGGACAGACTGAACTTGTCGGCGATCTCCTTGTTGAGCATCCCCTGCGCCACGCACACCAGAATCTCCTTCTCACGCGCCGAAAGCTCATCCCCATCGGAAGCCACGTCAGGCTGCCGAGAATCATCCGCCGAATGAATCTTCTTCAATATCCCCACAGAATCATCATACAACGAAATAGCCCCGTCATACTGCTTCAGAACATCCTCCGTCACAGCCGGCCCCTCCAACGCGATCACGGAAGCGTCGCAAAGCTCGGCGATCGCCAGACGCCCCTCCTTCCGACCCTGGAAATCAAAGACAGACGGGTCAATGATGATGATGTCCGGAGCCAGATTGCGAAGCCTCGCCTCGCTGGCCCTTGAACAGTCAACCAGATTCTCCTGAACCTGAAATTCACCGTGTTCAGAAAGAATGCTCTCAAGCCCCCTGGCGACAATGTCAGACGGCACGATCAATGTCACAGTCTTCCTATTTTCCATCACGCTCAAACCCGCTTACTATCGGCACAAGAATATTATTCTCAACGTAGGTATGCCTCCTCAGATCATCGTGCAGATGATAGATTGACAGCAACACCATAATCTTCAACTCGTTGGAGCAGTCCCCCGGAAGATATTTCATCACGATGTTCTTCAAGTCCTCAAGCTTCTCCTCCACGTTCTCGTGATGTTCCTCGAACTGTTCGATGGAATATTCAGAGTCTCCCGCCGCGCCTCGCAGCAGGGACTCGACATACGGAAAGACCACCTCCTCCTCGTAGGCGAAATGCTTGTCCAGCTCCGCCTTGTAGTCATTGAAGAACTTCAGAACCACCTTCTTCTGCTTCTCGTTGAACGGAGCCACAAGCTTGTCGAACGAGTTCTCCAACACACGGAGAGCCCGCCCCATATAATAAAGGTGCGAGCTATGCAGGTAGTCTATGATGTTCCGGATGTCGCCGCCGGCCAGTTCCTCCTGTGACGGAATGTGATCCGGAAATGAGTAAACGTTGCAGATCAGGATGAATGTGTCCGGGTCGATGCCACATTTGCGGCAGGCCTCGGCCACCGGCAGCCCGGCGTACTTCAGGTCAAGCCCCATTCTGGAGATCACCTGGAGCAGACTGTAGTCGATGTCGATCAAGTCCGACACGGACATATCTATTGTATATTTCTTCATATTCAGATTTATTTACATTCCCTCAAGCCTTCGCGCCTTCACCGAAAGCGGCGGAAGAAGAAACTCCCCTACAAATATATTAAATATTCCTCAATAGCCTCTATATCAGCAGTGCGGTGATGTGGAAGCCGATGAAGGCGGCGAGCCAGGCGACCACCATCGTGTAGGCGCAGACGGCTATGGCCCAACGCCATTTGCCGGTCTCGTTCTTGATCGCCACAAAGGTAGCGATGCAAGGGAAATAAAGCAAGATGAATATCATATAGGCCACGGCGGCAGGCAGGGTGACCGAGCGCGCCAATGTGCCTTGAAGCTGGGTGTCGGCGGCAAGGACATCCGTGTCGGCGGCCTCGACAGCTTCGGAGACAGCCGGCTCGTCCGAAGCGTACATCACACCAAGGGTGCTGACAACCAACTCCTTGGCGACGACTCCGGTCAAAAGGCCAATGTCCATCTTCCAGCTGAATCCGAGCGGATCAAGAGCCGGAGAGACAGCCTTGCCGAGCTGGCCGATGTACGAATGTTCCTGCTGATACTCAGCGCCTTTGTCGGAGCGCGGGAAATAGCCAAGGCACCAGATCACGACTGAGCCGATGAGAATCGTGGTGGCCATCTTCTCAAGATATTGCTTTCCCTTCTCCCAGGTGTGTCGCCAGATGGCCTTTCCGGTCGGCACCCTGTAAGGAGGCAGCTCCATCACGAACGGAAGGTCGTCCTCCTTGATAAAACGACTGAGCACAACCGCTGACAGGATCGCCAGCAGGACTCCGAGGAAGTATATTCCTAAAAGAGCGAGGGCGGAATTGTGGGGGAAGAAGGCTCCGGCGAGGAGGACGAAGATCGGCAGCCGGCCGGCGCAGGACATGAATGGAATGATGGCGATCGTGATGAGGCGGCTTTTGCGGCTCTCGATGGCTCTGGTCGCCATGATCGCCGGCACGTTGCAGCCGAAGCCCATAACCATCGGGATGAAGGATTTCCCGTGAAGGCCGATCCTGTGCATCAGCTTGTCCACGATGAACGCGGCGCGCGCCATGTACCCGGAGTCCTCCATTATCGAAAGGAAGAAATAGAGAATCAATATGTTAGGCAGGAACACCAGCACACTTCCCACGCCGGCGATCACACCATCCACGAGAAGATCCTTGAACCAGCCGTCCTTCATAAAGTTCGCGACGAAATCCCCGAACTGCCCCACCAGCCAGTCGATCCAGTTCATCGGATAGTTGCCCAGCGTGAACGTGGACTGGAAAATGAGGTAAAGAAGGAGTATGAAGATCGGGAACGCGGCCCATTTGTTCGTGACGACAGCGTCAATCCTGTCGGTGACGGTCTTCCGCGGCCTGGCTTCGACATGCTGGGTGTAAGTCTCGGCGAGGGCTCCGTGGATGAATGAATATTTCGCATCGACGATGGCGGACTCCGGACTCGTGTGGATCAGGTTCTCGATGCGGGCCGTCTCCTCGGAGCGCACCTGGGCAATCTCGCCGGCGTTCGGCAGGGTGGCGATCACCCCGTCGATCTGCTTGTCGTTCTCCAGATACTTGATGGCCAGATAGCGGGTGGAGTACCTGTCCCGGATGTCCTGGTTCTTCTGGATCAGGAGCTTGATGCGGTCGATGCTCTTCTCCAGTTCAGGGCCGTGGTTGATGTGGATGTGTCTGGCCAGCCTCTCGTCGTGCTGCTCGTAGATTTTGATCACGGTGTCCAGCAGCTCGGGGATGCCGGTCCCGTCACGGCTCACGGTCGGACAGACAGGCACACCAAGAAGATAGCCAAGCTGCTTGATGTCGAGGCTGTCTCCCCTCGCCTTCAACTCATCGTACATGTTCAGAGCCATCACCACACGAAGGTTCATGTCGATAACTTGGGTAGTGAGGTAGAGGTTCCTCTCGATGTTGGAAGCGTCCACGACATTGACCACGACATCAGGCACGTTCTCGACCAGGTTCTTGCGGACGTAGAGTTCCTCAGGGCTGTAGGCTGACAATGAATATGTTCCCGGCAGATCCACGAAGACGAACCTGTAGCCGCCATATTCAAAATGCCCTTCCTTCGCGTCCACTGTCACGCCGCTGTAGTTGCCGACGTGCTCGTGGCTGCCGGAGGCGATGTTGAAGAGGGATGTCTTTCCGCAGTTCGGGTTGCCGACGAGGGCGACGCGGATGACGTGGTGCCTCTCCTTTGCCAGACGGGCCATCTCCAGATTCAGCGCGGCGACCTCGTCGCAGTCCACGTCGCAGATGGACGTGAAGTCCTGCTTGGAGTCAACGGAGGCCTTGGCCTCCTCCTCGCTGATCACGTCGATCAGTCCGGCTTCGGAGCGGCGCAGCGAAACCTTGTAACCAAGTATTTCATATTCAATAGGATCTTTAAGCGGAGCGTTCAGCACGACAGCAACACGCTTTCCGGAGATGAAGCCCATCTCGATGAGCCTCTTCCGGAACCCCCCGTGGCCGTTCACCTTGGCGATGACTCCGACCTCTCCAGTCTTCAGTTCAGAAAGTTTCATATACCTTGTCTCCCGCAGACAAGTGATTGCCTGCTGTAAAAATTATCTCTCAGTTGCCACCAACACCGCCGGCATCCCACTCCTCCAGCATAGTAACATCTTAGTAACATTTAAAAAATAACCTGCATCATCTTAAGGAATCTTTTCGGTCTAGATCTCTTTTCTCATCAGTCATGTGCCACCGGCACACTCCTTCTTCAAAAAAAAGATCTATCCTCGAAAATCTTCTCTTAATCTGAAGCAACTTATTATTTTCATGTTCCTTAATATTCAAATTACGATACAAAAATATTCATTTTGTAAGATTTTCACAATCGCTAACTGTTGGTATTCGCCAGCGTGGCAGGCAAGAAGTTGATTATCAACTATAAGAGCCATCTCCTGGTGTCAAATCCAAGACCAGAATATCGGTCATTTAGCTATAAAACAAGCAGTTAAGTGCCACGGCACTAAAAAGAGAGGGCGCATCACCGTGCTGGTCACCATCACAAAGAGTGGTTAAGAAGCGGGAATATTTTCCCAATTTATTGGCATTGACCAAAGATTGGTTTGATGATAATTTTGCAGCCTGAAAAAAAAGAAAATCAAAAAGTGTTCGAGGCAAAAATAAAGTCATTAACCATCATCGTGGCGGCGACGTTGCTGTCTATCAGCGCGTTCGCCCAGGTTGGCGGCACCGTTGTCGATCAGGCGGACGGTTCGCCGGTCGCCGGAGCCGCCGTGACCATAAAAGGTAACCAGGCGGTCTGGGATGTCACTGACTCTTTGGGGCGGTTCAAGCTGAAGGCCACCGGCGGGACGCTTCAGATCACTTGTCTTGGTTACAAAACGCTGACCACAGCGGTAAGGAAGGACGGAAGATATTCATTAGCCCAAGATTCATTCGCCATCAACGAGGTGGTGGTGACGGCGACCGAGAGCCACGGGCTGACAAGCTCGTCACGGATCGGGCAGGACGCGATCGCGCATATCCAGCCGTCAAGTTTCGCTGACCTGCTGGAGTTGCTGCCAGGCGGACGCTCCGTAGATCCTTCATTCTCAACTCCGAAGACCATAGATTTGAGAGCTGTTTCGGTCTCCGGTGACAACTACAACACCTCATCCCTCGGAACACGTTTCCTCATCGATGGAGTTCCGGTCAACAACGACGCGAACCTCCAGACCACACCGGCCTACAGTAACTACGGATCATCATTCGTCAACGCCGGAGTCGATATGCGCACAATCACAACCGAGGATGTGGAATCCGTCGAGATCATCCGCGGAATCCCTTCAGTTGAATATGGCGACCTCACCAGCGGCCTTGTCAACATAAAGCGGCGCAAGGGCGGCAACGACACCAGAGCCCGCTTCAAGGCCGATATGAAGAGCAAGCTCTTTTACCTCGGCAAGGATCTGGAGTGGGGCAAGACCGACAAGCTGACGATGAACTTCAGCGGTAACTTTCTGGATTCCAGGGCGGATCCAAGGAACACGAGACAGAACTACAAGCGTCTGACCGGAAGCTACAGGATCGGCAAGACCTGGACCGGGGAGCTTGTCAGAACCCTCAGTGGAAGCCTGGACTACACCGGTTCGTTCGACAACCAGAAGTCCGACAAGAATCTGGACTTCGGCGACTGCGGTCCGATCGAGACCTACAAGTCCAACTACAGCCGCTTCGCGCTGGGCGGGGAATATACAGTCCGGAGCAAGAGCCTGAAATCGTTCTTCCAAAGCCTCGACATCACAGGGTCCCTGACCTACGAGAAAGACCTGATCGACAGATGGAAATTTGTGGAATATAGTTCACCGATGCCGCTTTCGACCAGTCTGGAGGAGGGCGAGTTCGATGTCACGATCGTGCCTTACAAGTACGAGGCCACCCTGAAAGTGGACGGGAAGCCGTTCTATGCTTACCTCAACGGCGCGGCGAAGTTCCGCAAGGACTTAGGGAGCATCTCAAACACATTCAAGGCCGGTGCCCAGTGGAATGTCAACAAGAACTTCGGCAAAGGCACCATATTCGATCCCGAGAGGCCGTTCTCCGTGGATATGAATGTCCGCCCGAGAGACTATTCCTCAATCCCGGCCACACACCAGATGTCGGCTTTCATCGAAGACAATTCCGTCTGGACTTTCGGAAACGGGTTCAAGGCCGAATGGCTCGCCGGAGTGAGGGTGGCGGCGATGGCGGGAGCCGGAAAGGAATATTCAGTGAATATGAAGCCGTACTTCGACCCGAGGCTGAACCTCAGGCTGGAGAAATCCCTCGGCAAGGATGTCAAGGTCGGACTGTCCGGAGGAGCCGGATGGCACACGAAGTTCCCAACGATGGATCAGCTTTATCCGGATCCTATCTATTACGATGTCACTCAGATGAACTACTGGCCTGTCGAGGAGAATCTTCGCAGGATCAACGTCTATGTGCTGAAGATTAATCCTACCAACTTCGGTCTCAAGGCGGCGAGGAACTTCAAGTGGGAAATCGCCGCCGATGTGCAGGTCGGCCGGGAGTTCTCGTTCAACATCGACTATTTCAGGGAGGATATGACCTCCGGGTTCAGGTACGCCAGCGAGTTCACACGGCTCATCTACAAGGACTACCAAGAGGAGACGATCGACAAAAGCACCCTTACCGGCCCGCCTTCCGTGGAGACGACCCTGTGGGTTCCGGACACGCTTCTGGTGGGATATTCATTCAACACGAACGGCAGCCGCACCCTCAAGGAAGGCATCGAGTTCACCTTGTCCGCTCCGAGAATCCGCACGGTAAGGACCAAGGTCACCGTCAGCGGCGCCTGGTTCAGAACGAGGTACAGCAACAGCCAGCCGACATATTACAGGCCTTCGGTGGTCGTGGCCGGCAAGACCTATCCTTACGTCGGCTACTACAAGGACACGGACGGTTTCCTGCGCGAGGTGTTCAACACGAACTTTATGTTCGACACCCAGATCCCGAAGCTTGGGATGATCTTCTCGACCTCGTTCCAGTGCCAATGGTTCACCGGAAGCCAGAACACGGCGAAAGACGCCCGCCCGATATCCTACATCGACAAGAATCTGGAGAGCCACCCTTTCACGGACGAATCCGCCGCGAACGGAATCCTGGCGCAGATGATCCGGGAATATACCCCTTCGATGTCCATCTATTTCAGAATCCCGTTCAGTATGAACATCAACCTCAAGGCCACCAAGAAGATCTACCACGACAAGATCTCCTGCGCCCTGTTCGTGAACAAGATTCTGGATGTCTCGCCTGACTACAGGACGAATATGGGCATCCTCGTCCGCCGCTCCGTCCTGCCGTACTTCGGAATGGAGCTTAACTTCAAACTTTAATGAATATGCTGACACACAAAACCATACGAAATATTCTCCTGATGCTTTCGGTCGTCCTTTGCGGCTGCGAGAAAGACTCCGGCCAGAACGTATTCTCGATTGTGACCCTCAACGTGACCTGCCCGTCCGTCAGCGCCGGAATTGAAAGGGTCGAGGTGGACAATTCCCTTGACGGGTCATTCATCCGAGACCTCAACACGAGGCAGGAATATGATATTCCGACATTTCAGGTCGGGACCGCCACGGTCAAGCTCAGGAAAGGAATATATATGATCTCCTTCGACGGCAAGGCCGTGTTCAGCGACGGTCAGCGCAAGAAGGTACGTTTCGCGGGTTACAACTCGCCGATGACCTCCGTGACCTTGCTGAACGACAAGGAGACTTTGAACCTTGAATTGACAGTACTGAAATGAACAGGATCGTCTGCATAATATTCACAGTTCTGGCGGCCGTGACACCGGCCCGTGGACAAGATAAATCTGATGTCAACTCGGCCTCGGAGAGATATCTGTCCCCTGTCCGTGCCTTGGGGCGAAGCGAGATCGCCGGCCACAACGCAGGCAGTTTCCTGCTCTGGGACATCCCGACATATTCAGAGATCAAGGCGGTCTATGACTTGCGCCGGGAGGATGACGCTCTACTGCCACAGGAAGGCGACGGGCTGGATCAGGGTTCGGTGAAGGTATATTCATTGATCAGATTGCAGAACCATTCGGCGGTCAGGGCCGGGGCGGAATATTCAAGAGGGGTGAAAAGGAACGTCCTTTGGAACTCCACATCGGATTTTGAGCTGCTCTACCCGGATGTGATGGTGGACACGATCGGCGGCAATCTCCAGAAGGAGCAATATTCATTCTACGGAGCTTGGTCCAGGCTGATCGGGAAGGCGCACATCGGGGTTTACGGTGGTTACAGAGCTTTGCACGAGTTCCGGCAGGTGGATCCGCGTCCAAGATCGGTCACATCCGACCTGAACGCAGCGCTGACCGGTGGAATCGCGGCCAAAGGCTATGTCTTTGACCTTAACGCCGCGTTCAGGGTTTACAAACAGTCGCAGGATGTCAGTTTCTATGATCCGCTTGGGGCGAACACCTCGGAACTGCATTTCACAGGTCTGGGAAGCCATTTCGCCAGATTCGACGGTGCGGGAGACTTTACCTCAAGCAGGTACAATGGCCACGGTTGGGAAGTCTCCGCGACGGTCACGCCGGGCCATCCCGACGGTTGGACCGGATTGCTGTCCTACAACAGCTTGGGCATCGAATGTCTGCTGGTCGCCAACAATGAAGTGCCGATCTCGGATCTGTGGATTCAGAAAGTGGACGGTCTTGTCGGTTACAAACGGTTCAGCGGCTCTGTGAAGTGGAATGTTCTCGCAGGGATAGGCTACGAGCTGCGGCAAAGCACGGAGAACATCATCGACACGGGCAAGAACAAGGAATATGCTGTGTTAGGTTCCCTGACTATGTACCGGAACCGGATTCTGTCCGCCAATCTTAAAGGCGCGGTGGAGATTCCGTCAGCCGCAGGAACGATCAGCGTGGCGCCGGACTTTGAATATTACCAATCGTCCGCCGAATACATATTCCCGAAAAGGGAGATGTCCTTCGGATTCGCGGAGGCGGGTTTGAACGCGGGTTTGAGGAAGTCGCGCAAGGAGTGGCTGTTCAGCGCCGAGGTGAGGTTCAACCACGCATTCGGGATGGCCGGGACGCTTTCGATTCCGGCGGAGTACACTGAAGCGAGGGTTCTGGATCATTACGAGCATTTTCATTCGATGATCACCTCAGACCGGACGACAGCCGGACTGAGCCTTGGAATCCAGCGCAAGGTCGGGCAGAACACCGCCGTTTTCCTCAGGCCGGATTTCACGTTCAGAGCCATCGACGGCTTTGGGCACGCTGGGTTTCTGACCGCCGCGATAGGACTGGCGTTTTAGAAAAAGAATTCAATCATTGTTAACAACTAATAGATTATGAAAAAGTTACTTTTGATCCTTTCGGCAGCGCTCGCGCTTGCGGCCTGCAAAGATGAAAATCCGGTCTTCACAATTTCAACCGAGGAGTTGAAGTTTGACGCCAACGGAGGCGAGCAGAAAGTTTTCATCTCCACCAACAGAGACTGGACGGCACAGGTGCCGCAGACAGACACTTGGTACACGGTCTCGGCTCTCAGCGGAACTTCCGACACTGAGGTCACCGTCACGGTCGAGCCTTACGAGGACGCTACCCCGAGAACCTCTACGCTGACATTCAACACGGCTCTCGGACTGCAATCTTTCAAGATCACCCAGAACGGTCCTGTTCCGCCGGAGCAGCCTGAGTCTTCCGCTTTGAAGGTCAGAGGCAAAGGTGGCAGAGTCGCTTTCCCTGCCGTTCAGGGCTATGTGTATGAAGTAGGTGAGACTCCGGAATGGATTTCCGTGGCCGAGACCAGAAAGGACAGTGTCGTCCTTCAGCTTGACACCAACAGGACCGACGCTTACCGTACCGCTGATGTTGTTCTCAAGACAACCGCCGGAGCGGAATTGGAGAAAGTCTCTCTGGAGCAAAGCTGGAGAAACATCGAGCCGGGCGAGGTTCTTATCGAGGAAGTGTTCTTCACCAGCAACGCTCTTCCTACAACCGGCAAGCCGGACAAGTTCCACGGGGACCAGTATTTTAAGATCACGAACAACTCCGACGAGCTTCTCTATCTTGACGGCCTTATGATCTCAGAGGCAAAGTACCCTTCTTCCACAAAGACTCCGTTTGAGTTCCTGGATCCGATCAAGAAAGAGGCCTGTGGTGTGGGAACCGTCTATGTCATTCCTGGCGGCGGACACGATGTTCCTGTGGAGCCTGGTAAATCCCTGATCATCGCGAACAACGCGCAGAACCATCTGGCGACCAATCCGAACTCATTCGATCTGAGCGGCGCCGATTTCGAATGGTATGACAAGTCCACCTCATCATCCAACCAGGATGTGGACAACCCGGATGTGCCGAACCTTGACATCTGGTTTACTTACACACTTTCAATCTGGGTTCTCCACGACAGAGGATTCGAGGGTTACATCATCTCTATGCCACCTTACGGTGTCACAAAGGAATCCTACCTCGCCGGCTATAAGTGGGAAGGCAAATACATCAACCACTCCCTCGCCGGAGACTTTGAGATGAACATCTCCAGAGCCTACAAGATTCCTAACACTTGGGTTCTGGACGGCGTGAACACCGCCATCGAGGAGAACTTCCAGTACACCAGTTGGGATGAGTCCATCGACGCCGGCTGGACACACTGCGGCAAGATCGACAAGGACCCTGAGCGCTACGGCAAGTCCGTCCTCCGCAAGAGAGGCAATGACGGCAAGCTGACCGACACCAACAACTCCACCAACGACTTCACCCCGGACTCCACACCGTCGTTGAAAAAATAGGACGATTGGTCAAAAACAGGTAAAAACGGCTATCCCGGATTTTGTGACATACAAAATCCGGGATAGTTGTTTTTTATCACTTTTTACGCTTTTTTTCCCATTCCAATGATAGTTCCAACATGCCATTCACCCCATCTCCAATCAACCTGAAAGTCGCCGTTCCCATGAAAGGACACGCACAGGGGGGGGGGGGGGGGGGACCGCCTCATTATTAATCACTTATGAATATATAAGATGAACGGGGTTTGCTGTCGCAGCAGACCCCGTTCGCAATTCTAACCTAAAACTTAACCTATGAAAAAACTATTCGTTGCAAAGGTATATCTTTTTTATAAAACAAGCAAGGTTGGATGAATTTAATTTGTTCCAAACTACTGTTTTTCTGCTCTAAAAGGCGGAAATGATGTTTTTTGCCTTTTTTGCTATTGTTATTCTGCATCTTTTTCCGTTTCCGATGCGACCTCTTCAGTAATCTGCACCTTCGGCAAACAACTTTCGTCAAGTTTGATTGTCTTGATGCGGACATCCATCAAAGGTTTGTCCCTCTGATCGGTAGCCACCTGAGAGATTCTGTCAATCACATCGAGGCCGCTGACCGTCTCCCCGAAGACAGTGTAGGCACCGTCAAGCTGAGCACAGGCATTAGCGTCCTGCACAATGTAGAACTGTGAGCCGGATGATTCCTTCTTCGGGTTGGCCACATCGCCTCTGCGAGCGGCGGCGAGAGCGCCCTTCTTGTGGGTATATTCAGGGACAAACTCCGCGGGGATCGTGTATCCCGGGCCTCCCTGGCCGTACTTAGCCACAGCGGCGGCGGAAGTGTCACGCGTGAAAGGGTCGCCTCCCTGGATCATGAACCCGTTGATGACCCTGTGGAAGAGAAGGCTGTCATAGTAGCCTCCCAAAGCCAGTTTCTCGAAGTTCTCCCTGTGCAAAGGGGTCTTGCTGTAAAGTTTAACCTTGATTGTACCGAGATTGGTCTCGATGTCAAAAACCGGCTCTTCCGGCAAAGTGGCGATTGTCTCCATGATTGTCTTTGCTTTTGCGGCTTCCTCAGCGGCCGCGATTGAATCCTGGCGGGCCTTCTCGGCGGCAGCCTCGGCGGCGGCTTTCTTGGCTCCGCTGCCACAGCCGAACATCATGGCCGCGGTGGTGGCACATGCCAGGATAGTGAAAATGTTCTTTCTCATATTCATTGAAAATTAAAATTTGCGGTAGTTGTAGCCCAGGATGTCGAAGATCTTGAAGGACTCGGCCTGAAGAGCGGCTTTGTACCTGTCAAGATTCTTGTCCTCCGGCCTGCACCACTGCACCTCGCTCAATGCGGCCATACGAGGCAGGAGCATGTACTCCAGATGCTCCGGCGTGGCGACATATTCAGTCCAAAGGTTGGCCTGGACGCCAAGGATGTGCTTCCGCTGCTCCGCGTCAAGCCCCTCAAGAGGCTCGTAGCCGTAAACTTTCTCAAGCGGAAGATCTCCGCCGATGCCGAAAGGCTCCTTGTCCATGTCCTGGGACTGGTAATAGTCAAAGTAGCAGTAGGTGTTCGGCGTCATGATGACGTCAAATCCCATCGCGGAGGCCTTGATGCCGCCGTCCGTGCCTCTCCATGACATCACGGTCGCACCCTTGGCGAGCTCGCCCTCAAGGATCTCGTCCCAGCCGATGATCTTGCGGCCGTGGTCGTTGAGGAACTTCTGGACACGTGCCGTCACATAGCTCTGAAGGAACTGCTCCGCAGTGTGACGCTCGTCAGCCTTGATGCCAAGGGCCTTGATCCTGGCCTGGCAGGCAGGGCACTTCTCCCACTCGGTCTTCGGGCACTCGTCGCCGCCGATGTGGATATATTCAGAAGGGAAGATGTCCATCAGCTCCGTGAACACATCCTCAAGGAAAGTGAACATTCCATCCTTACCGGGGCAAAGGACCTGATCCGAGATGCCCCATCTGGTCCAGACCTCGTAAGGGCCACCGGTGCACCCAAGCTCCGGATAGCCGGCCAAGGCACCCATCATGTGGCCAGGAAGGTCAATCTCCGGGATCACCACAATGCCCAACTTGCCGGCGTAGGCGACAATGTCCTTCATCTGCTCCTGAGTGTAGTAGCCACCGTAGCGGATGCCATCGTTGGAGTCCCAATCCTTCTTGATGACAGTTCCGTTTCTGAACGCGCCTATCTCCGTGAGCTTAGGGTACTTCTTGATTTCAACCCTCCAACCTTGGTCATCAGTCAGATGCCAATGGAAGCGGTTGAGCTTGTAAAGCGCCATGATGTCCAGATACTTCTTGACTTCCTCGACGGAGAAGAAATGCCTCGAGCAGTCAAGGTGCATGCCTCTGTAGCCGAAGCGAGGCTTGTCCTGGATCTTCACGCAAGGGAAGAGGAACTTCTCCGCCGGATCAGGATCCTCACCGAATATGCTGACGCTGGTCAATTGCTTCAGCGTCTGGACAGCATAGAGGAAGCCATTGTACGAAGAAGCGCGGACGATGCAGTTAATCTTGCTGACGGCGATGGAATATTCCTCCTCCGCGAGACTCGCGTCATTAAGGAATATGAAGCCCTTCACCTTGTCGTAGTCCTTGTCAAGTCCCATCGGAGTGGCGTAGGAGCATATTCTTCCGCTGACGAATGTGATCTTGTCGGCGAATTCCTTGATGATCTCCTGACTCTTGGCATCAATGGCCTGATCGCAGTTGAAATTGGCGCCGGCACCCTTGAACGTACCTTTCCCAACCTCGACGCTTTGAGGATAAGGGATGACATTGATCGTTGTTTCGGATTCCTTCGCCTTCATTGAACAAGACGCGAAGAGAAGCGCGAGAGCGATGATGTTGATGACTTTTTTCATTTTTGAATATTTTAACGTTGATTCATGCACAAAGTAATCCTTAAAAACACAGGCAAATCCTTTCAAGTTTGCCGGCAAACGCTAAAGATACGAAATTCTTTCGGTTATCAATACAGCAGCAAGCCCAGAATGCCTCCCGCGATGATTATCTTGATCGGTCCGATCCTGAAGACCATAGATGCGACGACGGCCGCCGCGAACAGCCCCCAGCTGATCCAGTCCGGGAAATTTTCCTTGACTATGCTGATCTCAGGCACGAGCCCGTTCCAATCCACGGAGAACATCAGGATCAGGGCCGCGGCTCCGATAAGGCCGACAACGGCTGGCCTGAGACTGGCGAGAACGCTGGCGAACACCCTGCTGTTCTTGAACTTTGTATAGAACTTGACTATGGCCAGCACGATCATAAAGGACGGAAGTATCACGGCGAACGTGGCCGACAGCGAGCCGAGGATCCCGACAAGGTGACTCGCACCGGCCTGGTGCAGTACCTCATAGCCGACGTAGGTGGCGCAGTTAATCCCCACCGGACCCGGGGTCATCTGGGAGATGGCCACGATGTCAGTGAAAGCGCTCTCGGTCAGCCATCCGTGAGCCACAACGACCTGTGTCTGGATGAACGACAGCATAGCGTAGCCGCCGCCGAAGGTGAACAGTCCTATCACAAAGAAAACCCAGAAAAGCTGGAGGATAAGAGCAAGCTCAGTCATTTTTAGCCTCCTTTTTGTTTTTGATGACAGCAATGCTTGCCGAGACCACGATCAGTACAAGCAGGATGTAGATCGGAGAGAAGCTCAGGAACGCCACGAGGAAAAGTGTCACGATGGAGATAGCCCAGGCCCACCAGGTCTTGTTGTTCTTCCTCGCCATGTTGATCATCGGCACGGCGATCAAAGACACCACCACCGGACGGATGCCTTTGAATATTCTCTCAACAACGGGATTGTCCCTGAAGTTTGTGAATATCATAGCGATAAGCAGGATCGTGATGAATGACGGGATCACCGAGCCGAGCGTAGCTATCACGCTTCCCTTCACTCCGTGGAGTTTGTGACCGACGAAAATGGACATATTCACGGCAAGCACTCCCGGGGCGGACTGGGCCATCGCTATGATGTCCGGGAGTTCCTCATCGGTCATCCAGTCCCTCTTTATCATCTCGTCCCGGATCAGGGGTATCATGGCGTAGCCTCCTCCGATGGTGAAGGCTCCAAGCTTTGCGAAAACCAGAAAGATCTGCCAAAGGGAGACTTCTTCCTTGGGGGCATTCAGTGTTTCTTCCGACATATTCATTGATTATAATTAACCATAGCGGCCACGACTTCGCGCGAGGTTCTGCCGTCTGGGCCATGGGAGGAGGAGTGAAACTCCTTGCACCCGGTTGATGCCTCAAGCCGGGCGATGTTCCCCGGCCTCACTCCAGAGCCGGCGAGGATGATGATCCTGTCGCCAGCCTTGATGTTCAATTCCTTAAGGGTGCGCTCCCCATCGTTGACATTGCTAGCATGTCCCGCCGTGAGAAGCCTGTCGCAACCGAGTGAGATGATGTCCTCCAGCGCCCTGAACGGCTCGGCGCACTCGTCGAACGCCCTGTGGAAGGTGACGCACAAACCTTGCGCCTCGGCCATCAGCCTTCCGACTGCCTCTGTGTCAACGCTTCCGTCCGCCCTCAAGGCACCGACAACCACGCCGTTCACGCCAAGTTCCCGGCACATCCTCACGGATCCGATCATGGCTTCGATCTCAGTCTCGTCATAGACGAAGTCTCCCCCACGCACTCTGATCAGCACATTCACGGGGATATTCACCGCCTTCAGTGCCGCTTCGATGTCCGCGCGGCTTGGCGTCACTCCCCCGCACGGCAGATCCTCGCAGAGCTCCACCCTGCCGGCCCCGCCCCTCATGGCCTCGACCGCCTCCGCCGCATCCGTGCAGCAACACTCCAGAAATCTTTTGTTTTTCATGCTGCAAAGGTATACAAAATCCGGAATATGGACCGGAAAAACAGCGCTGGATTTTCCGGTTAAGTGAGAGCGCCAAATTACATTTATTTGTAACACTCAACTACAGAGCCGCTTACAAAAAGCATCCGTCTCAAAACGTCTGGCATCTAATGAGAAAGATTTTGACTTTTGTATGTGTGGCACTGCTGATGGCAGGGCTGTGCGGATGTGAGAAACCGGATATGAGCAAACTGGAGGGCACCTGGTCTGAGCAGTATGCCCCCTCGGTCTTTGCGATGGATGGTTCCGTGGAATACACCTTTGACAGGAACAATAATTACCAGCTCCACACTTATGATGCGCTGGGTGGCGAACCGCACGATTACAGCGGCAGGTATGCCATCGACCTGATCAATAAGGGCACCATCACGATTAATCCGCAGATGTCGGACTACAGCAATGTCACCTATACGCTCGTCAAATTGACATCCAAGGAGATGGTCTGACAGAAGGAAGGGACGACGTATTCCGTGGGGACGTGGGGGTCTGAATATCGGCACTTTGTGAGGGTCAAGTAGAATTCGGGCAAATTGACTGGATAATAGAACTGCCGCCACCTCAACGAGATGACGCAGTTCTTATGCTAAAGGTTCTGGCCCTTTATTTTTACTGATTATCAATCAATTACGCGCAAATAACCGTTATTTCAGCTCTGTTATTGGTCCTTTTTCTGGTCCTTTACCTGCTTGCTGATTTCATTAAGACCAATCTCGACGGCTTTGGTGATCAATGCAATCTCACTCTCGTATCGTTTGCTCAATGAGTATGTCCGCATTTTACCTTCTCCGGTATAAGCGAGCATCCCATTTTCTACAAGTTTCTCAATATAGCTTCTAATCTGCTTTCTCGTGAGGTGGCCGACAAACAGATTGGCAAAATCACCCATCTTGGCCGTTTTGTTCTTCTTCAGGAACGACGCGACGATTGACAAGACCTGGTTTTCGTCCCAATCTGTGAGAGTGAAATATTCGGACATTTTTCCGGACAGTTCATAGTAATCCTTCCCCAAAATGTAGTAGGTTCCACTCGTCCGTCCTCGCTGTTCAATGTATCCGGCCTTAAGCAGTTTCGTGACAATCTTCTTGTCCAAAGACTGACGGTTTTTAGTCTGGCGGATTGTATTCAGCGTTAGAATATCATAGACGTTCAGTTTTGCGTCATCCGGGAGAGAATCTTGAATGGAGTTGATAAACTGAGAAAACGCGGCATCCTCGATCTTGGAGGACAGAATGAGCGTAACGCAGAAGTCGTCAGTCTTGCTATAATCAGGTGCCGGCTTACCTTCGGAAAGAGTGTCCAAGAATATATTGTCTACACCTTGTCCGGAACGTTCTACCAAACCGGTCTTTGAGAGGACATCTGCAAGAAGCCGGTTTCTCGGGGTACTCTGAACATAGAGGATATTGTCAATGGTGACTCCGTGCGGAAAGCCGCCTGGATTGACGAATATCATCTGCGTTGGGTATTGTTTCACGACAATCTCTCCCTGAATATCGTAGGCACGATGAGCGATGGCGTTGTTTAATGCCTCACGAATGACGTCTTCGTTGAAAAGAGGAATGTCGTAATCCTTATATATGCCGTTACGGACCGGAACGGAACCATTCCGAGAGTTAATTGCAGCCCAAAGCTTGTCAATCATGATATAGTAAGGACCATCAAAAAACTCACGGGCGTCAAAGTGGATGTTAGATTCACCCGTCCGGTATTCAAGTGATATTTTTGCCTGAGGGTACTTGCTGTTGATGATGTCTTTCTTGCCGACAAGGATAACGGCCGCATTCGTCACTTTCCCTTGAAAGATTAGACCTAAATCAGAAAGTGCCTGATAGTTTTCCAAAGAGCGGAAGGAGGGATTCTTCTGCTTCTTTGCATACTTATCCTTCAGAATCTCTATGGCCTCATTGTCTAAATCGTCGATCGAAACACCTTCGCAAAACTGCTCGGAGAAATCCGGCTCCTGTTCCTGAATGATGCTGAGATATACTTCATCTGACATCGGTTTCAGTTCTTCTCCTACTCGCATAAGCGGCACATCTTCGAACTTGAAGATTCTTCCCCTGGGGCGTGAAGGAACATCTATGACCAACACGCGCTTGTCATTCTCGTAAAGCTCGTAGATGTCTGTCCTGATGCCGGTATCATTATAGATCCTGGACTCGGCAGACCGACGCCGTCCTCGTTCTGCTTCGTTCCAATAACCGTGTGAGGATAGGAATCATGCATTCCTATGACCAGTGAGCCGCCTTTTTCATTGCAAAGAGCGGTGACATAACCCAAGATACATTTGCGCCTATCGGAAGGATTGACCTTGTTTCCTCCGCTGTAGGAGACATTCCCTTGCTCGCCTTTCTTGAACTCTACGTGATCTTCGGTCTCGCGCATCGTCTTGAGTTGCTCAATCGTCTTTCTCATTATCTGGCCCTTTAATACCTGAATTATATATTGATTGTTAACACCTTATACTTAACATGCTTTACTAATCTCTGCAAATATAGTCATTTTTTCTGGCCCTTCAAAAGGACCAGAAAATCTTTTGTATAAAACAGCGGAATTATTCTTCCATAGCTTTCGTAGCGTAGCGGCGGAGGCTTTTTGGTAGGTTCAGTTCGGCTTCGACATGGGCGAGGATTTCGCGGTGCTTCTGTGCTTGTTTGCGGGCGAATTCGTGGTTCTCGCGGCGGATGGAGAGGTAGTGCTCGTATTTGGTCTTGGCGGCCTACAAATCGGCCTCTATGCGCGTGATGGTGGCGTCAAGATTCTTCTTCGAGAGTTCGCATTCCCCTACGGCGATGACGGTTCTGGCGAGGGTGTCGAGGCGCTGGGCGTTGAGTTCGTCGCAGGCGATGTTGCGGGCCACTTTCTCGCACCAGAACTGCTCGTTGGTCTTGGGAACGGTGTACTTGGTGCAACCCCGGTAGCCGTGCCAGAAGCAGCCGTTGATGAAGATGTCGGCGCGATATGGTGCATCTTATCGGATTTCAGACGCTCAAAATCTGCATTTTATCGGAATTCGGATATTTTTCTATCTTTGTATCAACCATTTAGGCAATGTTATGATTGAAGAAAGAATAATACTGCAAGTCCTTGCAGAAGGATGACATCAGCAACAGAGTGTGGTGGGATGTCGCCGACAACAGAACCGGAGTGCTGACAGAAGAGCAGTGCACTCCTCCGATCCTGTAAAGAGTCTGACGGCGAAAGCCCCTGGATTCAATGGATCAAAGGCTTACACCGAAAACCCCGGGAGTCAATGACTTCCGGGGTTATCATATTCATGGCCATCTTTGCGACGGCGACTGTGCCATACTAGTCGCTGAGGGAGAACCTCTTGAAAGCAACCACTTTGGCGTCCTTGTCAACAGACTTGATGTAAGCGGCGACAGAAACCTTCTCGTCAGACTGAACGAAGTCCTGCTCCTCAAGAGTCTGCTCTTTGAAGAACTTCTGGATACGTCCGTTGGCGATGTTCTGAATCATCTGCTCAGGGAGAGACGCGGCCTTCTCGGCGGAGACGGTCTTGATGATCTCACGGGCCTGCTCAGCCTGCTCTGGAGTGATCCAACCCTTGGCGGTGTTGGACTCGATGTGATCCTCGCTGTCAACGTGGGCAGGATTGATGCCGACCTTCTTGAGAGCGGCCTCGACAGCCTTCTGAACCATCTCGTCCTTTGTCTTCTGGACAGCGAGCTCGCGCTCCTTCTCAACCACCTCAGCAGGGCAGTCGGCCGGAGAGACAGAGACAGGGTTCATAGCGGTGACCTGCTGGGCAACGGCCTTGCCGAGCTCGGCAGGAATCTCCTTGTTGAAAGCGACAATGGCGCCGAGTTTTCCGTTGAAGTGAACATAGTCACCGATGTACGGAGCCTCAAGAGCGGCATAGTAAGCGAGAACGTGCTTCTCACCGGTCTTGCCGGTCTGGGCGGAGATCTCCTCCTCGACAGTGTGACCGTTAGAGCACTTGCTGGCCTTCAGGCCTTCGATGTCGGCAGGGAATGACGCGATTGCCGCGTCAGCGATCTCTGCGGCAAGAGCCTTGAAGTCAGGGGTGGCGGAAACGAAGTCAGTCTCGCAGCCGAGACATACGATAACACCCTTTGTGCCCTGGATGCGGACGAGAACCGCACCCTCGGAGGTCTCGCGGTCGGCGCGCTTGGCGGCGACGAGCTTACCCTTCTCACGGATGATGTTGACTGCCTTCTCGAAGTCACCCTCAGCCTCGGCGAGAGCCTTCTTGCAATCCATCATACCAGCGGATGTCATCTTGCGTAATTTCATTACGTCTTGTGCTGTAATTGCCATAACTCGTTCTCCTTTATTATTCAGCCTTTGGTTCCTCAGCAGCCGGAGCCTCAACCGCAGGAGCGGCCTCAGCCTCTACGTCAACCGGCTTCGCGCTTTTGCGGGCGCGGAGCTTCTTGCCTGTAGGGTTTGCGAGAGCCTCACCCTCGGCAGCCTCCTCGTTGGCCTCTTTCTCCTTCTCAAGCTTTCTCTCGCTCAGTCCCTCTTCGATGGCCTTGCAGAGAACAGTCATGATGGTCTCGATCGACTTCGTAGCGTCGTCGTTTGCCGGTATCACATAATCAATCGGGGTAGGATCGCAACAAGTGTCAACCAATGCGAATACCGGGATGTTGAGGCGGTTGGCCTCCTTGACGGCGTTGGCCTCCTTCTGGATGTCAACTACGAAGAGCGCGGACGGGAGACGGCTCATGTCCTTGATGGAACCAAGGTTCTTCTCCAGTTTCTCTCTCTGACGGTTGATCTGCAGACGCTCTCTCTTGGCGAGCTTCTCGAACGTGCCGTCCTCCTTCATCTTGTCGATGGTGTTCATCTTCTTGATAGCCTTGCGGATGGTCGGGAAGTTGGTAAGCATACCACCAGCCCAGCGCTCGGTTATCGATGGCATATTGACTGCCGCAGCCTTCTCGGCAACGATCTCCTTAGCCTGTTTCTTTGTGGCTACGAAGAGAATCTTGCGACCTGAACGCGCAAGCTCTTTCATTGCATCGGCAGCCTCGTCTATCTTGACGATGGTCTTGTGCAGGTCGATGATGTGAATCCCGTTCTTTTGGTCAAAGATGTATGGAGCCATCTTAGGGTTCCATTTCCTGGCCAGATGTCCGAAATGTACACCTGCATCAAGAAGTTCTTGGAAATTTGTGCGTGGCATTTTAAAATTCTTGTTTTTTGTTTAAACTTTCCTCCAGACCTTTTGCCGACAGCCTGAAGGCTCTTTTCTTCAATCCCTGAGCAGTGGTCCCCGACCAGTCTCTGAGATTTTCCGCAGTCCCGGCAATCCCCGGTAGTGTTCATCGGATTCTCATCCAGCGAAAAGTCCGCGGGATTTGAAGCACCGGACTGTGCTTTTTCATAAACCAGCTTATGCCGCTGACAATCCAGACAAGACTAACGCTTGCTGAACTGGAAGCGTGCACGTGCGCTCGGCTGACCAGGTTTCTTTCTCTCGACTTCGCGGGAGTCACGTGTCAGGAAGCCCTCAGCCTTGAGAGCCGCGCGGTAAGCCTCTCTATCCAGATCGCTGAGAGCGCGGGATATTCCGAGTCTGATCGCTTCGGCCTGGCCTTTGGTGCCGCCGCCGACAACGTTAACCTTCACGTCAAACTGACCTTCTGTCTTCGTAACCGCGAAAGGCTGGTTCACAATGTAACGGAGAGCATCAGTCTTGAAGTACTCCTCAACACTGCGGCCGTTGATTGTGACATTGCCTTGTCCAGCTGCGAGATAAACACGAGCTACGGCTGATTTACGTCTTCCAAGGGCGTTTTTCTGTTCCATTTGCTCTGTTAGATTTCGTTCAACTTAATTTCTCTAGGGTTCTGTGCCTGGTGAGGATGCTCAGGGCCTGCGTAAACGTGCAGGTTGCCTATGATCTTGTCACCAAGACGGGTCTTAGGGAGCATACCCTTCACTGCTCTCCTGACGAGTTCAGCAGGTCTCTTCGCGAGGATCTCCTTCGGAGTCGTGAAACGCTGTCCGCCCGGATAACCGGTGTAGCGAACGTAAACACGATCAGTCATCTTGCTGCCTTTGAGGATGACCTTCTCGGCGTTGATGACGATGACGTTGTCACCGCAGTCAACGTGAGGGGTGAATCCCGGTTTGTTCTTGCCACGGAGGACAAGAGCGACCCTTGAGGCAAGACGTCCGAGTGCCAGATCCGTGGCATCGATGACAACCCACTCTTTCTGTACAGTAGCCTTGTTCAAGGAGACTGTTTTGTAGCTAAGTGTGTCCACTGTCTTGATCTTTAATGGTTTAACATAAAATATTGCGATCCCTACACAACATAGGGACCGCAAATATAGGCATTTTTTCTGAAATATTCAAACCTATTCTTTTATAGGTTACGGCCAGACTTCGGCAAACCTGGTGACCGGAGGCCGTCAGGTTGGTGAATCCGCCGGGCCATCGGAGACGGTCGCTTCAGAAAAAACTGAAGAGAAAGCGGACACAAGTAGGAATATTCAGATATTTTCCCCAAATTTGTCTGCCGATTTTGCCAGACACACCGGCGCCGGTTCAGCCACAAAGTTGAAAATGACACCAATAAGAATTGTACTGACAAATATATTCCTTCTGTTCACCTTGTCCGCATATTCGGAGAATGTGGTGGACTCACTTGTAACGGCATTCGATCACCAAAAAGGCTCTCAAGCCGCTCGGACAGCGGAAGCATTCTTTAGGTATCTGGCCGAAAGTGGATTCACCGAGAACACTGTCGAGTTGATTCCAGGAAGCGAAGCGGACAGTGTCAAGGCTCTGACTTTGTACTGGGCGGGAGAATGGTACTATGACATACAGGATTATGACAGATCCATTGAATATTCAAGCAAGGCGCTGAGCCTCAGCCGTAAAGTGTCCGCCAAGGAAATAGAGTGCGATTGCGACAACATCCTCTCCATAGCGTACTTCCGGAAGTCAGACTTTCATAAGTCGCTGGAATACGCGAAAGCGACCCTTGCGCTGGGACGTGAGCTTCAGGATGAGGAGCGGATCACATATTCATTGAACACCTTGGCTGGAATCTGTCTTGCGTCGAAGCAGCCGGCGGAGGGCGTGAAATACGTTCTTGAGGCTATCCGCATCTGTGAGAAGCGGAATGATTCGCTGAAACTGGCTGTGCGCTGCGGCATGGCTGCGGAGATCCACCACAGCATGGGCGAGGATGAGAAGAGCCTTGAATATTCCCGCCGCGCCTATGACATCAACAAGGCCATGGGGCTGGAAGACAAGGCTGCGGTCCGGCTGTCGCAGATGGCGGCGGCGCAGATTGCCCTCGGCTGGTACGATGATGCGGAAAAATCTCTTCTTGAGGCACTTCCAGAATTGGAGAAAGCCGGAAATATGCAGTCATGGGCCATCAGTTGCAACCAGATGGGCGACATCTGTCTCCAAAAAGGGAACCATGAGAAGGCTGTCGAATATTTCCGGGCTGCGCTGAAAGTATTCACAGAGAAAGGGGACGCTTACAACAAGAGCCACTCGCACTACGGGCTAAGCAGGGCTTTGACCCCCCGCAATTCCAATGAAGCCATAGAGCATCTGATGCTGTACACACACATCAAGGACTCTCTCTATAACAGCGAGATGAATCAAGGTCTCAATGAATATAACGCCCGCTACCGCAATGAGCAGATCACCAGCGAGCGAGACCATCATCTGAACTCCAAGCGCCGGATTCTGTGGTGTTGCATCGCAGCCATCGCCTTGCTGGCGTTCGCGATCTGGTTTCTCGCCCGGAGGAACAAGTCGATAAAATTCATCCTGGACGACACGATGGCCAAACTCGACGCGGCAAGGAAGCATACAGCCTCACGTCCGTCTCAGACTCCGGAGCGGGATGTGGTCGAGCCGTTGAAGGCCGAGATCAGAAAGCAGATCATGGAAGGGAAGGAAGTGGATCTTCAAGAGGCCGCCGCCGTGCTCTGCACCACGAGGTCGAATCTTAACCGCCAGATCAAGACCCAGACCGGTGGCAGCAGCAGCGCCCTGGTGACCGAGGTCAGGATAGAGATGGCCAAGGAAATTTTAAGCGGACAGAAGGACAAGCCTGTCTCCGAAGTCGCCATGCTTTGCGGCATCAACGATGTGTCATATTTCATAACCTTGTTCAAAAAAGTCACAGGCACGACTCCGAAGCAATGGCGGGACGGCAACATCGGACAATAGCGGAATTTCAACGCTGATTTTGTCAAAATATGGCAAAAGAGACACATTTTGCCTCTTTGGCCATATTCCTTTTGGGGCATACCGGCTAACTTTGCGACACTTATGCAAGCTTAAAAAATAAGTTGGTAAAGATCTGGCGGCATTTTCGAGGATAGATGTCTTTTGGAGGAAGGAGCGTGCCGGTGACACATGACTGATGAGAAGAGACATATAGACCGAAAAGACAATCAAAGATCACCAAGTTATTTTTTAAGGATTACTATAAAACCAAAAGAATCATAATTATTAAAACTATTTCTATGGCTTACACAGAAACAACAACGACCACCTATGGTCAGCGCGTGAAAAAATCCTTCGGAGGCATCGGTTCAGGTATCCTCCTCTTTATTGTCGGCACCATCCTCCTTTGGTGGAACGAAGGCAGAGCCGTCAAGACAACCAAAATGCTCAACGAGGCCGCCGGCGTGACGGTCGAGATGACGGACATCGGCACCATCGACCCTCAGTTCGACGGCAAGCTTGTCCATGCCACGGGCATGACCGCCACCATCGACTCGCTCATCGATTCCGATTTCGGAGTAGGGGTGACCGCGGTTAAGTTCAACAGAAAGGTTGAGTACTATCAGTGGGTGGAGAACTCCAAGAGTCAGACCAAGGACAAGATCGGTGGAGGCCAGGAGACCGTCACGACCTACACGTATGAGAAGAAATGGGTAAATTCCCCTGTGGCGTCAGAGAATTTCCACGATCCTGAGTATCAGGGGGCGAACAGGATCAGAATCGCGATTGACGATCTGAGACAGACCGCCGAGAACGTTTCCTTCGGAGCCTATCGCCTGGCAAAGAGCCAGATCTCATCCATTTCCGGCGATCAGCCTTATGTCTTCTCTGAGAAGGACAGCGAAAGGATCTCCAACGAACTGTTCAAGGAGGAATGCCAGGTAGACACCACACTTACTGTCAAGGTTCAGAACAATGTGATCAGCTTCGGCTCCAATTCCGGTACTCCGCAGGTCGGTGATGTGCGCGTGACCTTCACAAAGGTCCTTCCGGGAGAGGTATCCCTTATGGCTCAGGTCAGCGGCGACACGTTCGTGCCATTCACGGCCAAGAACGGCAAGTCTTTCAGCGTGCTTGAGATGGGTGTGAAGTCCGCCGACCAGATGTACGAGGGTCAGCACTCGGCCAACAAGATCTGGCTCTGGATCCTCAGAATTCTGGGTATATTCCTTGTGATCGGAGGTCTGAAGGGCATCTTCGGCTTCATCGAGACTCTCGCCAAGGTGGTTCCGTTCATCGCCAACATCATCGGGGCCGGTGTCGGTCTGGTCTGCTCGCTTGTCGGCTTCGCCTGGTCCTTCATCGTGATCGCCATCGCTTGGCTTGCCTACAGACCTGTTCTGGGAATATCCCTGATCGTGATCGCCGTAGCGCTGGTCATCTTCCTTGCGCGCGGAAAGAAAAAGGTGCAGACAGCGTGAAAGGTCTGGTAGGGTTACTTACGTGTAATGATAATTATCAAATAGCATAAAATCAACAAATTATGAAAATTCTATCAAACATGAGGAAAGCGTTTGGCCTGGCTCTGGCCTTTGCTCTCGCATTATCCTTGAGCGCTCCGGCCCAGGGGCAGAGCGTCTTGAACCAGATCGGCAAGCGTGCCAAGAACGCGGTCAAGACCAGGACTACCATGGGCGCTGACAGGGCTATCCAGAAGACATTGGACAAAGCGGAGGACGCCATTGAGAAGGGAGTGACCAACGCGGGAAGAGGACGTTCCGGGAAGGGACACGCTCCGACTGTCGGTAAAGGTTCGGCTGCAGGCGGCGGAGCCGTGGCTGGCAATGGATCAGTGGCCGGCAACTCCGGCGGCACCATCTACTATGTCAGCGAGGCCGGCAACAACAAGAACGACGGCCTCAGCCCTCAGACTCCTGTGAAGAATCTGCAGAAGGCTTTGGACATCGCTCCTGCCGGAGCCACTGTCTATGTGGCCGCGGGCAACTATTACGGCATGCTCCGCTCGGGAAACATCTTCGTCCGCAAGCCAGTCTACATCTATGGCGGTTTCAACGAGGACTTCACCGCCCGCGACATCCTGACCTATCGCACACTGATCCAGCCTACTCCTGAGTCCAACGGCAGCGCCAAGGCTCCTACTGTTCAGCTGGAGGTCAATGTGGCCAAGTACAGCAACAATCTTGAGTACAGGAATCCGGACGTGCTGTTCGACGGTATCATCTTCGACCGCGGCAACTCGATCTCTTACTATGCCGGCAAAGACGAGGAACAGAAGGGACAGCCGGAAGGTGTGGAGACCCCAAAGATGAACCCTATCGGATCCAAGGGAATGGGCGGCGCGGATCTCTCCAACCTGGAGACCTTCACGAAAGAGACCTGCATCCTTTACCTGAACAACTCGAACGTGGATCTGACCGTTCACGACTGTGCGTTCATCAACGCCCCTAACCATGTGATCCTTGGCCTTTTCAGGGGTAGCCTGACGATTGACAACAACATATTCGTGAACTGCAGGATGGAGGCTATGGATGCCCGCGGCTCGGATTCGAAGGAGAATTCCAGGATTGACTTCACCAACAACACGGTGCTGTTCATGTGGTCGTTCAAGCAGAACCTTGAGACCATGGGCTATGGCTTCCGTTTCCAGCCTGGCACGGATTGCTATCTGGCCAACAACATCTTTGGCTGCTCGATGTTCACGGCGCTTGACTACACGCACATCGACAGCGACAAGAACCGTGAGGCCACCCGCAACACTGTTGTGGAGAACAACGTGTTCTTCCTCAACAGGATGGGCGACCTTTCTATCCCTGGCGGCGGCAATTTCATCAACATCAGCAGCGCCGATTTCTCTGACGTTGAATACATCGACTCCGAGAGCGGCAACACGACGGTTCAGGACGCGAACATATTCAAGGGCAAGATTGACGAGGCTTACCTGAAAGGTTTCCTCAACGCATCTTACACGGCTGAGATGCAGCACAACCCGAATTCGGCGGTGAACACCTTCCGTTCGGCGCTCGGCATGAACCAGATCGGCACAATGACCTCCAAGGTCACGATGTACGCCAACCGCTACAACTGGGAGAAGGCGCTCCTGCTCTTCGGTGCGATGCCGGGGTACGGAGCACAGATGCCTCAATAGTTGTGTGTTATGTATGAATATGGCGGCCTACACGCTTCGAGCGCCCTGTCCGGGTGAATGGCCGCCGCGGCCTCACCGCCACCGGAACTTCCATTACAGTTCGTAAAACAAGCACAGCCGGACATATTCATTCTAAAAAAAGAGAATGCATCCTGCCATGAAGTGCCATGCGGTGACATACAGGGGCGTGGCACTTAAATAGCTGACTGTCAACAATAAAAACATTGACCTTGTGCCATAATCAGCACAAGGTCAATGTTTATCTGATTAATATTCAACCTCTTATCTGCCACGCAGCCCACAGAGTGCCCAAAAGGAGACAATGACAAAAAGAACAGCGTCCCGGCCTTGAGCGGAACGCTGCGAAGGAGGCTAAATGGACAGGACGGCCAGAACGTTGATGAGTTCCTTGTCGATCGGTTTATCCAGTTTGATGGCCTTTCCGACAGGAACGTAAACAATCTCGTTGTTGGAGACACCGACCATGATGTTCCGCTGGCCCTCCTGCAGAGCCTCGATGCTGGCGTAGCCGAGGCGGCTGGCGAGGATCCTGTCGTAGGCGGAAGGGCATCCTCCACGCTGGAGATGGCCCAGGATGGTGACACGGACATCATATTCAGGATACTCCTTCCTCACCCTTTCGGCGTAGTGCATCGCTCCCCCGTCCTTCGGGCTTTCGGAGACGAGCACGATGGAGCTGTTCTTGCTCTTTCGGCAGCCATGGCTGATGAACTTCTCAAGCTGGTCGATGTCGGTCTGGTCCTCAGGGATGATGGCGGCCTCGGCACCTGCGGCGATGGCTGAGTTCTGAGCGAGGAAACCGGCGTCACGGCCCATCACCTCGACAAAGAATATGCGGTCGTGGGATGTCGCCGTGTCACGGATCTTGTCCACACACTCGACGATGGTGTTAAGCGCCGTGTCATAACCGATTGTGGAGTCCGTGCCGTAAAGGTCATTGTCAATCGTGCCTGGCAGACCGATGATCGGGATGTCATATTCCCGGGCGAAATCCTGCGCCCCCGCAAGGGATCCGTTGCCTCCGATAACGATCAACGCGTCAACTCCGAACTTCACGAGATTGTCGTAGGCCTTCTTGCGTCCTTCCACCGTCATAAACTCCTCGCTGCGGGCGGTCTTCAGAATCGTTCCGCCCCTCTGGATGGTGTTGCTGACACTTTCTGTCGTAAGTTCCTTGAAATCACCGTTGATGAGACCTTCGTAGCCGCGATAGATACCCATAACCTTCCATCCGTTGTAGATCGCCGCGCGGGTCACGGCCCTGATGGCCGCATTCATTCCCGGAGCGTCTCCGCCTGACGTCAAAACTCCGATTGTCTTTATCTCTTTCATAATACTTGTTAACTGAATTAATTCTTTATACTATCATGCAAAAGTAGTAATTTTGCAGATATTTGGCATCTTTCCGCAAGGAAAATGCCAATCGGAAATAAAGTCAAAGAATAACGACATTATGACAATAGGCGACATAGATCTTGGAGTAAGGCCCGTGCTTCTGGCTCCGATGGAGGATGTGACAGACGCTTCCTTCAGAGGGATATGCAGGGAGCAGGGAGCGGACATGGTCTACACTGAGTTCATTCCGTCCGAGGGTCTGATCCGGGACGCCAAGAAGGCCTACGCCAAGCTCAAGACTTCGGACGACGAGGCCCCGGTCGGAATCCAGATCTACGGAAGCGACCCTGACGCGATGGTCGAGGCCGCGAAGATGGCGGACCACGCCCCGGAACTTGTGGGCGGACACGGATGCGACGTGATCGACATCAATTTCGGCTGCCCTGTGAGCAAGATCGCTGGCCGTGGAGCTGGCTCGGGGATGATGAAGGACCCCAACAAGATGGTGATGATCACGAAACGGATAGTAGAGGCCGTCGGCAAGCCGGGCACGGTCAAGACC
>ULRF01014273.1_pt1 | contig 31596 bp, 30 predicted proteins | sample 1955131 | NCBI WGS metagenome assembly ULRF01 (sample SAMEA4835673, study PRJEB28245) | human gut metagenome | biome: gut microbiome; material: fecal sample | place: Denmark | collected 2008
GACAAGTTTCTCGGCTTCGATGCCGGCAGCGGCTGAAACCACCTTAATCGTTCCGGGGAGTGTCACCGTAGCACCGGGCACAACGTATTTCATCGCACCGATGTATTCCACTGTCTTGGGAATATTGATGGCTTTGATGGTGTTGTGCGAGCCGCCATAATTTCGGTTGAAACCTATTACTTTCAATCCTTCGGGCAAGGATATCTCCAAGTCCGAGCTTTCGTTCTCGGGATACTCGGAAAGCCACATAAATCCGAATACGGGATATTCGGTGCCGTTGATAGTTACTTTCTCGGGCACGGTGATTTTGCCGGAATACTTCACGCTTTCATCATTATTCGGAATTACGATAGCCCCGGCGTACTTGTATATGGAGGCATTGTAGTTGTCTCGAACGGTCTCATTGACCGCATATCTGAGATTGCCCACCGTGTATGTCGGCAGTCCGTAGAAGGAGGTGTCCTGTATGCCGTCTTCGATAGCGCGGATTCTTTCGAATACCCCACACCGGGTCGGCCTTGTATGCCTCTATTGCCACCCTCGGTACATAAAGTGTCGCGCGGTCGCACATCGTGGGATGGTAGTCGTAGCCGTGAGGGTCATCGGGATTGTCATTGGGGTATAACGGGTCAAAGACGGATTTTTCGAGGCGGAAGGCGTCCTTATGCGCTTTGGGAGGATTTTCGTATTCGCAAGTAATGGCCATAATGTCATACGAACTGTCACAGAAACCGTCGCTAAATTCGGGTGACGCATCTTTATTGGCGGACTTCTTGATGATTAGGTGCTTCAAGTTGTCGGCATACAAGGACGAATACCCGAGCTTTATCGTGCCGGGTACGGTCAAGACTGCATTGTTACATCCGAGCGAATAGCCGGAACAATGCTCCACGCCATCCTCAATACTCAAATTGTCTGCCCATACAAAAGCCTGGTAGCCGATTTGCTTTACGCTCCCCGGAATTGTCAATTCCGGTAAAGTGTATCCCATACTGGCGATGAAGCGCACGGACTCGGGGATATTGAGAGACTTGATCTTTATGCCTCCTAATCCCATAGTGATGCCAATCACCCGAATTGTGTTAGGGAGTGTGATCTCAAGATCTTCGCTTTCATTTTCGTGCGTTTCTGACAGGTTGACAAAACCGACAACGGGATACTCGTGGCCTTCAATCACCACTTTTTCGGGAATGACAATCTTCCCGGAGTACTTCTTGTCCTTATCCATATTGGGGACGACCGTGGCCCCGAAATTGCCGTCAAATGACAAAAGGGGCCGTTGGCTTTCGTCGGTATATAAGGCATACGAGATGCCGTCTATTGTGTATACCGGCAGGTTGTAATATTCTTGTCCGGTATTAGTCGATTGTTCTGCCGCATCCGGCAGGACAAAGCTCCCCGGTGTGGCGATCTGTGCATATGCACAGCACACGCCCAAAGCCACTGCTGTCAGCAGCGCTTTCACTCTTCTGGCGGTTCTGTTCATACTCAGGTGTTTTTAAGGTTGGTATTCTTTCTCTCTCTGTCCCCGGATGTCCAAGTGATTTCTAAGGGGCATTGGCGGGAGAGAGGATTTATTCACGGCAAATTTACACAACGATTTTCCGATATGCAAATTTTCTACAAAATAATTCTCGTACTAAATGAAAAATTCTTCCGTCATGTTTTCAACCGATTGCGCAGTCTTATTGAACTCCGGAGTTATATAAACAGTGAGAAACGGCAAAACAATGTAACAATGCGATTGGCAGCACCCGACACTTCATTCGCACCCGACACATTTCGGGACAGCAGCAGGATGCGAGATGGCCGGCGGTCGAGGCAGCGGCTGCTCACTGCTGCGGACGGGAAGTCAAAAGCGACAGGAAGCGATCGGCTATGGCCGAGGCGGCAAAGCGGTCGGCTATGGCTGTATGCATGGCAGCGCGGTCGGCTGCAATATCACGGCAGGAGGCGCGTTCGGCAAGTTGTGCATCTATGGCAGAGGCTATGGCTTTGGGGTCGTCGGGACACAGCGAGCCCAGCGAAGTATCCGTGACGATGTCCGACTGCCCGCCGTGCGAGGTGGTGACCGCACGTGCGCCGCAGGCTATGCCTTCGATAAGCGTGCCGGGGAGCGTCTCATATCGCGAAGTCGAGAGCACGATGTCAGCGCGTCTATACAGCAACGGCAACATCTCCATGCCCACACGTCCGAGGGCGAGGTGTGGCATACGCAGCTCGTCCAAGGCATGAGCATCGCGTATTTCGCCGAAAAATACCGCGAAAGCGCCGTCGGCCGTAACAGCATTGAGCGCCTCCACGGCCAAAGGGAGGTTTTTGATTGGGTCGTCAAGACGTGCTGCGCCCATGACGATGACGCGTGCATCCTGCGGCACGTCCGGGAAGGCAGCCACTTCGCCGACAGGCATGAATGATTCCACCGGGAAGGCATTAGGCACCACCGAGATGTCTGCATCACGCATCAGCGAAGACTCGCGACAACGTTCAGCCAGCCAATTGCTGACGGCGACAAAGCGTATGGGCACGGCTTCGTATAAGGCCTTCTTAGCTGCCTGTGTACGCGTGGACAGGTCGGTGGCATGAGGCCGTCCGTGCAACAGCGGACAAGCGCCGCAAACGCCCGTAAGGCGGTCGCAGCCGTCCACGGTATGGTGGCAAATGCCGGTGGCATTCCATAGGTCGTGCATCACCCACAGTATATGCTTATCGGGAAATGCGGCGTGCAGCCGTTGTATGCCGCGCAGCGACACCGTTCCCTGATTGACCCAGCCGAGAACCACGACATCTGCATCTGCAACATCCGGATGCTGCCACAGCGGCAGTCCGGCCGTAGCCGTAGAAATCTTGAAGAGATTGTCGCGTCGCACCCCGCGATGGCGGAAGATGTCTATATGCTCGGCCAGAAAAGCCATGTGCACCGCCGTAGACGATGCTAACGGCCTGACTACCGGATCGTCCGCAGAGACGTTGGCAGCCAGCACCACAACGTCCACTCCGCAGTCGCGCAAGGCGTGCGCAAGGCGCAGGGTGACCACGGCGGCGCCGCCGCGACTGTCGCTATGTGTGACAAGGGTGATTTTCATCGTGACAAGTGCAAGCGTTTGGGCAGCCGTATACCCTCGTGGCGTATGACTACAATGACAAAAGCCGCAATAAGCAGTGTGCGCAGGGGCAGACGCAACCATACCTGCGGCATATCAATAACGTACATTCCCACAGCGTATAACACTGCCGCAAGGACAAAATAAGCGGCGATGCGTCGCAACGGATAGCCGATAGGATACTTGGCTCGGCCTACAAAGTAGCTGGCGACCATCATCACCGTATAGCATGCCAGCGCCGCCCAAGCACAGCCCATATACCCCATACGCGGCACCAGAATGACATTGCCGAGAATGGTTATGCCCAAACCCAGCAGCGAGAAGTACATACCCCAGACGGTCTTGTCCGTAAGCTTGTACCACAGCGAGAGATTGAAGAATATGCCGAAAAAAAGCTCGGCAAGCATCACTATCGGCACCACCTGCAAACCGCTGAAATATTTGGGCGAAATAAAGTACTTAAGGATGTCTATATAGAACATCACACCGAGGAAAATCACCAAGGCGAATATGACGAAGTACTTCATGGCATCGCGATAGGCTTGGAGGCGTTCTTCGCCCTTATCGCGACTTTGGGCAAAGATAAAAGGCTCGTAAGCAAAACGGAAGGCCTGTATGAACATCACCATCACAATGGCAATCTTGTAATTGGCTCCGTAGATGCCCAAGCCGTCCATAGCCTGCGCCTTGTCCGCTACCAGCGACGGATACAGGATTTTGTCTATAGTCTGGTTCATAATTCCGGCAACGCCCAGCACCAGCAGCGGCGCCGAGTACACAATCATCGAATGCCACAGGCGGCTGTTGAAGCGCCAGCGGAAGCCGCGCAACTCGGGCAACAGCATCACCAGCGTCAGTAACGACGATATGAGATTGGCCAAAAATATGTATCCTATGCCGAAAGAAGGATTGTAGAACCATGACACGGTGGCCGGAGCTACGCGCATCAGCCACGGACACAGCAGGATGAAGAACAGATTGAGCACGATGTTGACGCCTATATTGACAAGTCGCAGCACCGCAAAGCGCACGGGGCGCTTGCGATAGCGTAGATACGAGAACGGTATGGCCGTAAAGGCATCGGCGGCCACGCATACGGCCATCATCATTACATATTCCGGATGGCCGTCGCACTCCATCCACGTCGTCACCGGGTCGAGAAACAGCGCCACCAGCACCACAAAGGCTGTAGAGGATACCGCCAGCGATATCAGCGAGGTGGAATATACCTCCATGGGGTCTTTCCAACGGTCGTGATTGGCAAAACGGAAGAAGCCCGTTTCCATACCATATGTCAGTACTATGAGCGCCAAGGCCACCACCGAGTACACGTAGGTGTTAACGCCATACTCGGCCGGGGTGAATTTGATGGTATATAGCGGCACCAGACACCAGTTGAGAAAGCGCCCGATGATACTGCTCAGGCCGTATATGGCCGTATCTTTCATCAATGATTTTATCGAACCCATATCGTATGTCTATGCGTCGAGGTTGTCAAAAAGTCCAGGCATATCGTCCGCCGACATCTTGACGCCCAAATGTTTGAAAGCCTTTAGCGTGACTTCGCGCCCGCGCGGAGTGCGCTTGACAAAACCCTCCTGTATCAAGTAAGGCTCGTACACCTCCTCGACGGTGCCGGTGTCCTCGCCCAAGGCTGTGGCTATGGTGGACAGCCCCACCGGCCCTCCGCCGAACTTGTGTATAATCGTGGACAACAGCTTGTTGTCAATCTCATCAAGGCCGTACCTATCAATATTAAGCGCCTCGAGCGCATATCGCGCAATGGCCATATCGATGGTGCCGTCGCTTTTGACCATAGCAAAATCGCGCACACGGCGCAGCAAGGCATTGGCAATGCGCGGCGTGCCGCGACTACGCATAGCTATCTCAAGGGCCGCATCATCGGTAATGGGAACCTTCAGCAACGCCGCACTGCGCCGTATAATGCGCTCCAAGGTGGCGTGATCGTAATATTCGAGATGGCAATTGATACCGAAACGCGCACGCAGGGGAGCCGTCAGCAGGCCGCTGCGAGTGGTGGCACCCACGAGCGTAAACGGGCTCAATGACAATTGCACCGAACGCGCCCCCGGGCCCTTGTCTATCATAATGTCTATGCGGTAGTCCTCCATGGCAGAGTACAGGTACTCCTCAACCACGGGACTGAGGCGGTGTATCTCGTCTATAAACAGGACATCGTTTTCTTCGAGCGTGGTCAGAATGCCGGCCAAGTCACCGGGCTTGTCCAGCACCGGGCCGCTGGTGACCTTGAAGCCTACGCCCAATTCGTTGGCTATGATGCCGGCGAGCGTAGTCTTGCCCAGTCCGGGAGGCCCGAAAAGTAATATATGATCCAAGGCCTCATGGCGCATACGCGCCGCCTCGACAAAGACCTTGAGGTTGGCAACAATCTTTTCCTGCCCGTTGAAGGCTTCGAAATGATTGGGGCGTAAGGCTCGCTCGAAGTCCTTGTCCCGCTCGGAGTTGCGTATATCGAAATCCTGTTCTTGATTCATTGTTCTGTTCGTTTGATATTGACGGCGCGATCCACGGCATCTACGATGGCCTGCGGGGTGACGGCATCGAAACATCGATAGTCGCCGAAGCGACATTCCTTTTTGCCGAAAATCGAGCAAGGACGACACGCAAGGGTGTCATCACCAAGCATCAGCGAGGCCTCACCCTTCCACGGAGTGAAGCCGGCCGCGGGATGCGTCGCACCCCAGATGCTGACCACGGGCACGCGGCACAGCGCCGCCAAGTGCATATTGCCGCTGTCCATAGACACCATAGCGTCCAAACGCGAGATTACGTCTATTTCGCCGGCAAATCCGACCTTAGCCGCAGCCATATCGACCACATCGAGACCTTTGGCACTCAACTGCGCCTTCCATTGCGCCAGCACCGGCGTCTCGGTCTTGCCGCCGCCGAAGAGGTATATCCGTGTGCCCTGACGGTGCGCCAGTTCTTCGACTACGGCAAGCATACGCTCCGGCGGATACACCTTGCCGCGATGTGCCGCAAAGGGGGCAATGCCTATACGTGTAAATGCTGCCGATGGGCAGTCCTCCGCCACGGCTTCACTGCTGTACCCGGCAAATTCGTTCGGATGACACTCCAATCCGAGTGCGGTAAATACGTCCGCATAACGGTCGATGACGCGCTCCAAGGGTTGAGCCGCCAAGGCTCCGGCGGCACACAGGCGGCGACGCTGTCGGCGTTGCTTGTCCAGACGGCACACACGCACACCATGCAGTCGCAGACATTGCGACAAAATTCCGGTGCGTAATACATTGTGCAAATCGGCAAAGTCGGTTACACCTTTTCGGCGCAAGTCCGATGCCAAGCGCCACATTCCGATAGCGCCCTTATATCGGCCTTCGCGTAAGTCGATGCCAAGCACCTCAAGATTGTCCGGCCGCTGTCCGTATATCGGCGCAAACGCCTTGCGCGTCACCACCACGAAGCGCACATCCGGATTGGCGGCACACGCGGCATACACTGCCGGTACCGTCATCGCGATGTCCCCCATGGCCGAAAACCGTGCCACAGCCACCGTTCGTATCTCTTTAGCTTTGGATTTTACCAAATAATCTGAAGTATAGAGGTTATACCTAATTTTTGATGTACAATTTCGGTGGCACCGGCTTATATTTCGTCGTCACCATGACCCATATCGCCATCATATTTTCAATTGAATTACCGTTATGATTCGCGAAATATGCATAGCTCATCCGCGCGGAGTACGGTTTTTTTTGCCTTACTTTTTGTCGGCGGCGTAGAGGACCGGGTTGGTGGAGGGGTCGTTGTACATTTTCATCTGGCGGTAAACCTTCATGTACTTACGTCCGGCGGCAATGTCCTCCAGGAGGGTGTCGATGGCGGCGGTGAGGTCGGCACGCTGTTCGCGCAGCACTTCGAGTTTGGCTTCGCAGCGTGCGCGGTGCTCGGCAGTAGCATCTTGACGTGCCACTTGCTCGGCCATGTGATAAATTTTCAGCGCCAATATGCTGAGACGGTCAAGCGCCCATGCGGGGCTCTCGGTGTTGATGGTAGCATCGGGTTGAGGCACCACTGCCGAGTATTTTTCGCGGAAATACGTATCCAGTTCCTCGACCATATCGGTGCGATCCTGGTTGGACTTGTCGATGCGGCGCTTAAGCACCAGGGCCTCCACGGGGTCGATGTCCGGGTCACGTATGATGTCCTCCATATGCCATTGGGCGGCATCGATATGGTTCTTGGCAAAGAGTGTATACTCGATGGTGCCGGGTGTATACGGATTGGCGCACGGAGCGTCGATGTCATCGGCGATATGGTATGCCTCGGTGGCGGCTTCGAAGATGCCGTAGCAATGCTCGGCAAAGGTCTTGTCAGTAGTCATATTTCGGTGGCTGTTTGGTTATCTTGCAAAGTTAGGCATTTCCGCCGACATTTCCGCCTGAAAAATTCACCGCCCTACACTCGGTATGTTCCACAGGCGCAGGATTTGTGCAAAACGGCAAAATGCCGGATATTTTTCGTGCGTCATATATTAATGACAGCATAATCATCGCACCTTATTTATTAGGCCGAATATTATGCTTTTATGTCCTGTTTAAGCCTATTAAGACGCTTTTTCAACATATCGATATACTTATCCTGTAAATCCCGGCTTAGAAAAGAACTTTTTATAACCTCCTCAAACTTGGATTGCAGTCTGATGTATTTATCAATCAGGCGCGTAACCACCACCGGCTGTATATCTAACACTTGTGCCGCCTTGATAAAATCTTCTCGCTTCAGATTCTTCTTGCGTCCATTCAAGGTCAACGCCAATTCCTCATCGTCCTTTGGATTAATAATTGCCGCATTTAGTAGGTCATAGGCCGGAGCCAAACATATACCTTGTCCGACGTCATACAACGAAAAGTTTTTCAAGTGCATATCGTTATTTCCGGTCAGCCAACAAAACAGCACCACCTCAAAGTAATTTGTGACATCCATTTTGGGCAGCGATGAATATTTCAATATCGTCTTGCCTACACGTTCATAACTACTCTTGTATTTATATTCGGTCTGTCGTTCGGTCAATTGACACATATCCTCCATCGCAATTTTTTCTCCGCTCGGAGTCCGATCTATACGCCGAGTAAGATAGCATATCGAATCGTCCGCCATTCGCATCAATGTATGCGGAACAACATTGATATGTGCCGCCTCGGCAAGATGCATAGTTAAATCTTCGACCTCCGGCATCATTTTGTATTGTGAGGTCTGAGGCTTACAGATATATCCGCCCCAAAGTCCGACAATAGTCAATCGCTTGCTACCTTCATGGTCTTTTAGATGCAACGACAACTTGGGCTGCACTCCGGTCAACGATGTCTTATTTTCAATAATTTGCATCGCCAACCGGTCGAGTTGCCGTATTGTATAATCAAACGTCGGTAATGCTGTAGTGCCAAAAAATTTTTCGCAGCACGCCGGATGCATATCCTTTTCACCCGTTTTCAATGGTCGGTAGCAAAACAAGCACTTACTCATAATTTTCCTCCTTATCTTCTATAGCAATAACACTTACAGCACCTATACAATCCCTGCAACAGGTCAACAACAATGCCATTCGGTCGAGAATGCTAATGTCTGTATTGCGCAAGGCTACATCCAACAACCATCCCTCAGGTATCAAACCATCAAAAAACGGGAACAATACTTGACTCTTATATGCCTCTTTTTGCAGTGGCAAAGTCAAGCTGATAGGCTTCGCTGTATCCGGCGAAAGGTATTCGGGCAGATAGACAAATTCGTAGCCGGTATCATCCTCCGTCAAAATGCCGGCCAATAAATCTTTATAATATATCCGAGCTCGTCTCATAAATATACACTATTATTTGAGGGTTAGTTCTGAAAGCAATCTTGGCCGGTGTTTTGTTCTCTGACCTTGGGGACGGCAATCATCTCGTAATTAAAAAAATCAAGGAGCTGATTGACTTTGTCGAGACGTAACGATGCTTTGCCTTGCTCAAGATCGCGCACAAAACGCAGTCCCACGCCGGACTTCATCGACAACTCTTCTTGTGTCATTCCATACTTCTTGCGTTGCTTTTTTACGGTGGCAGACAAATTATTCATATCTTCATTATATTCTGTAATCGTGCTATAAATCAAGCTATAATATACCGAGTTATGTCGAATTCAAGCCAACAAACGACGTCTCATAAAAGATTACATCACATCTCGCCGACAGCGAAACTATACCTCTTCGGGTACAAAGTTACATATTTTTCTTGATATTATACCTTTTGGGGTATATTAATTGTTTTTTACTCGCGTGCTATACCCTTTCGGTTATAAAAAAGAGCGCAATGCCGGAACATCACTCTCATTATACGGTAAGGTCTCAGGTCAGAGAACATCTGTTTTTTCTGATAGAATCCAATCAATCAGTTTTTTTCCGATTTAGCCATTTGCATATCATAGCGTAATTGGATACGCAATAATAATGCAGCAGGAACTCCGAGAGCTGCCTCAAAGAGAAATGCCGTAGTCGTAGTAAGAGACCTGCGGCCATTGAGGATTTCATTCAATGCCGTATGCGACATTACAATATTCTCCGCCAACTTCCGTTGGGAAATTTTTTGGTACTCGATTTCATCTTTGAGTACTTCTCCGGGGTGAGAGGGATAAGCCCCAAAATCGTTGTCAGACATAATGCTTTTATTCGGCGTATAAATCAATTTTTATAAGCATAATCCCGGCATCGGAATTACTTCTGTTTGCTTGTTCTTAGACTGAAACATAGCATCATACAAAATTACGGAGGGGAGACGTCGCGGCGCCTCCCCTCCTGTATTATGGGATTATGATATCGTGCTTATTTTGCGTCCCAGGTGCAGTCGATGGGTTCGAACTTGCCGGGGGCGGTGACGCGGAAGCGAGCGGTGTATGGCGTTGTGGATGCGCCATCATAAGCATAGAAGTTGATGGTATAGATGACATCTATTCCGGCTACGGGAACTGCATCGGCGTGCAATGTGGCCAGGGCGCCGGGCATAACTTCGTTCATGAAGCGAGTCTTTTCGAGGGCTACAACAGCAGCATCGTCCATATCTTGATACTCGGCGGGATACTGACCCTTGGCAGCGGAGGGACGCAGGTCGACGTTGCCTTGGAATGCGGATGTGCCGCTATAGTACTCGTTGTTGCCATAGGAGGATACGTAGAACTTACCGCTCTTGATGTCGGTGTCGCCCAGAGGCACGCAGATGTTCTCGTATACCCAATTTACACAAGCCTGATAGTACTTGGTGGAGAGTTCCTGGCCTTTACCGGCGGGCAAGGTGATGGTGACGCAGGGGTCATACATCCATTTGCCGGCGTTGCGTACAAACTGGTTGGTGACCGCTGTGATGCCGGTATTGAGAGTCCATACGCCGTCTTCGCCGCAGATGTACGGGTCGCAGGCGTACGAAGTAACCTTGGCCTTGGAGTCATAGTATAGGTAAGCAACATTGGTGGACTCGCCGGGCTGAGCATAGGGGTACTTGGCTGCGAGGTAGCGCGGCAGGTACTTGGTGGGCTCGGTAAGGTTCTGGTACTTCTGACCCATGGCTGTGTAATCGCCGGGGTTGAGGACGCAGAAGCCCGAAGCGGCTACCCAGTTACTGCCGTTGAAGTGGTACATGGCGTTGTATCCGGTGGTGGGCACGGTTACAGCCGGTGCGTTGTGACGACGCGGGGCGGCGGTGACGGTTTTGCCGTCCACGGCGGTGACTACGAAGTTGCAGAATCTGCCGCCGGCAATGGCGATGAAGTATCCGGTGATGGAGGCTTCGCCGTCGTTGGTGAATAGGCCGCGCAGAGCATCAGTGATACCATAGACACTGCCTTGAGCTTTCTCGGTGCCTTCGGGTTTGACGTTGATGTTGCGCTCGGTTACCGTAACTTTACCTTTGATGGTTGCGTATACAGCCAGTTCGTTTTCTGTGCGTGTAATCAACTGATCCCATTCGGCGGCGGTGTAAGACTTGGCGGCGGGATAGGTGACTGCCTGTGTGCCGACGATTTCGACTTCGGCCGAGGCTCCGGTCACCTGGAAGCCCTTGTTGTAAGCGCCGATGGTGCCGTTAACCTTAACCTGATTGCCGACAGCTTGCGATTTGGCGTCGAAGCTGCTGCCCATGTATACGAAGATGCTGCCGGAATTGTCGGTGATGACGTATCCCTGGCCACATACAGCCGTAACGACAGCGTTGATTTCAACCTGGTCGTCGACTTTCACGCTTCCGATGACATCGGAAAGAGTGAAGGAGGGGGTTTCGCCACCGCCTACATTTCCGAACACAGGTTCCTGCTCGGACTGCGCGTACGAAACTATGCAATAGAGTCCGTCGTTAGCATCGGCTTCGTTGTTGAGAATCTTACCGAGATACTTGTTGGCGGGATGCGAGGGAGCAAATCCGTCGATGAAGTTGTCTTCGGATTCCCAGACATAAGCCTTGTAGTCGTCCGAGGAGACGGTGTACTGCTGTGCAGCGGCGGCTTCCGAGACTTCGGGAGCTACGGGACCGGCAACGTTGTAGGTCACTTTGACGCCCGAGCCATCGGTGAGAGTAAAGTACTTGAAGGAATTGGAGGCGAGGAATGCCGGGAGGTATTTCTCGGCCGGAATGGCATCGGAGAAAGCCTGGCGGGTGGCCACGGCAGCGAGGTCGGCCTTGAATTCGTCGCCTGCGAGAGCCTTGTTTGTGGCGTTGGAGGCGATGGCCTTGTAGTCATCGGCAGTGAGGGTGTACTCTATGTTCTGCTTGTTGGAAATAGGCTGGTCCTTTTGGTCCTCGAATCCATCGAGGTCGTTGTTCCAATCGTTCTCGTCGCAGGCGGTGAGTGTCAAGCCCATGACCGCTGCCAACATCGTGCTGAATATATATCTTGTTTTCATAATGATGTATGTCGTGGAATGTTGGTTGGGTTATTAGAAGTTGACGCGAAGTTTCATGGCGTAAGTGCGGCCGAAGCTGTAGAATACGCGGAAGGCATTTTCCCATGTGCCGGTTTCGGACGACGGGGTGTATGCGTCGACTACGTAGTTGTAGTTGAAGAGATTGTGCACGTTGCCGGAGAGTGTGGCTTTGAGGCCGCCGATTTCGAAGGTATAGGCGGCGTTGAGGTCAAGCTGTTGTCCCCAGGGAATACGCCATGGATCGGCCACCTTGACGGTGCCGTTGGGAGTATAGGACGATGAGCTTATGGTGTAGTCGCTGTAGTTGTTGGCGGCCACGGTCCAATCGAGGCCTACGCGCAAGCCCTTGAAGGGACGGAATGTTGCTCCGAGAGCGGCGGTAATCTGTGCACTGCCGCCTACTTTGACGCCTTTTTGCTCGAGTGTGGCGTGGATGTGGTCTTTGGCAAGGATGCCGCTGGCAACAGAACCTGCGAGGTCGGCCAGAGGTTGGCCAAGCTGGTTGTAGAAGTAGCCGGTCGAGTTCGAATCCCACTGATAGTCGCCGATAGATGCCATACCATTGACTTCGATCCAGCGTGCGGGGATGAAGGTGAAGTTCAATTCGAGACCCATGTGGCGTGCGTCTACACCGGCCATATTCATATAGTAGCGGTCACCGGCGTGTTCGCCTACTTCGATGTTGCCCGTACGAGTAGTGGTCTTGTCCATCCACTTGGTGTAATAGGCGTTGAAGGTGGCCGAGAATATGGGCGAGCCGAAGCCGTAGCCCAATTCGGCGGAGAATACTTTCTCGTTGATGGGGTCGGGGTTGGCGGCATTGGATGTTGCTTGGCTCAAGAATACGCCGGAGGCGAAGAAGGGAGCGCGGCTGATGTATCCGACGTTGCCGTATACATTGTTGTGGCGGTCAAGGTTGTAGTTGATACCGAACTTGGCCGTTCCGCCCAGGAAGTTGTATGTGGGGGATTTGGAGTGTTCCTTGTCATAGTAGAAGTGGTCGACGCGCTGGTATCCGGTGTTGCTCAACGATCCGGAGAGGACGATGTTCATGCGACGGTCCAGCAGGGTGTATTCGCCTTGTGCATATACGCCTTCCTGGTTGGTGCGTCCTTCGTAGTCGCGGTATACAACATCACCGACACCGAGTTTTTCGTAACGCCAGTTGGGGTCGGCGGCAGCGGCGTTGTTTTCTACCTTGACATTCTTACGGCTGGAGTCGTCCATGTAGTATTCGCCGTCATAGAGGTCTATGATTTTGTTGTTGTGGAAGCCTACATAGTAGCGCATGTCGATACCGGCTGTGAAGCGCAGTTTATTGTCAAAGAAGCGGTTGTTGTATGTCGAGATAAGTCCGTACCAGTTGTGCGAGTTGTTGGACTGAGACATTACCATATTCGAACCGGTAGTGGATGCGCGGTTCATCAGTTGGATTTCGTCGTAAGCGAAGGTTCCGTCTTCGTGACGGAAGAGGGTATTGGGCACACCGTTGGTTGCGCCATACCACGAGGAATTGCTCAGCGAAGTGCCGTTGTATGTTCCGCGGCCTTGGCCGGAGTATCCGCCGCCGGTAGCGATGGATACATATGCGGTAGTAGACAGCGAGGACTTGTCGTCAATCTGCCAGATGTGGGCCAGCGAAATTTGGGGCTTGTGGTAGGTGTTGCGGTTGGAGCTGCGTACCTTTCCGTCAAGGCCGAAGCCGTAAGTGGGATTGTACTTGTAGGGGCTGTCGCTGTCCATGACGCGCTTGGCGTAGGTCTGATATTCCATGATGGTAAGACCGTCCTGGCTTGAGCGCTTGTTGTGGTTTTGGGGAGCGCCGAAGGCTGTCAAAGACAATTGATGACGGTCATTGATGCGCTTGGAGATGTTGAGGAAGTAGCTGTACGAGTTGAAGTCAGTGCCCTGTACATACCCGTCACCCCAGCGGCGAGCGCCTTGCAGAGTGATGGCCCAGCCGTTTTTCATCAGGCCGGTGGAGACGTTCATGCCTATGTTGTTGAGGCCGTCGTTGCCAAATCCGTAGAACACGCTGCCGCCGCGCTTGGCGTCAAGGCTGCGAGTAGTGATGTTGATGGTACCGCCGATAGAGGGAGCCGAGAGTATAGCTGCACCCAGACCGCGTTGTGTCTGGATGTTGGAAGCCACGTCACCAAGGCCTGCCCAGTTGGACCAGTACACCCAGCCGCCTTCCATATCGTTGACGGGAATACCGTTGACGAGGACAGCGACGTTGGCGCTTTGGAAGCCGCGCATGTTGATTTTGGCATCACCAAAACCACCGCCGTCTTTGGTAGCCCAGACGCCGGGAGTGGTTTTGAGTACTTCGGGGAGTTCCTGCGTACCGAGTTTGTACTCGATGTCAGCGGCATTTACCTGGCTGACGGCCACAGGGGTCTGGCGTGTGCGAGCCAGAGACTGCGTAACGACGACGTCGTTGAGAACTTCGGCCTGCGTGGGAAGGGTGATGGTTCCCATATTGCGGGCAGCGGCGACTGTGACAGCTTTGCATCCTACAAAGCTAAAGGTGAGTGTGGATGTCTTGGCCGGGACGGTCACGTTGAAGTGTCCGTCGACATCAGTGGTGCCTACGGCATTCTTGCCGGTGATGACCACACTGGCGCCAATGATAGGTTCGCCGTCTTGGTCAACGACAATACCGGTACATTTCATGGTGCCTTGGGCGAGCATGCCTATGCATGTCAGGCACATCACCACGAATACTGATAATAGTCTTTTCATTCCAAAAAATGTGATTTAGTGGTTAGGGTGAATATTAATATATCTAATTACAATTTTTCATGTTAAATATAAGCCTTTGGAAAAGGCACTAAAGACGCTTTCGAAACCATACGCAGTCCCGAAATAGTTGTGAATCAATCGCTTTGTATCATTACTCAGAGGGTAAATCTGTTTAACGTGCATTCAAAGGTAGCAATAATCTTTAACATAGCAGCTATTCCGCCGCAAAATAGTTTTGCGCAAAAGCAATCTCGGGCTTCCGTGGGTCGCCGTTTTGGGCTATAAGGTAGCAGGCATAGCGCGTCAACAGTATGTCATCTATCTGACGTTCAGCACCTGATCCAAGCAAGACCATTTTCCCGACGTTGGAAAAATGGTCGGTAATTGACTCTCCTGCATTTACGCAGGACTCTTTGGCCCTGTTTATAGCTTCTTTGAAACGATCCCATCGGGCATATCCCAATACAGGGTAAAGCTCACGTGCACTCCAACATTCAACGCCTTCATATTCTATGGCTATGGCCTCGAAGCTCTCGAATAATTGTTTGGTTTCTTCTGCTTTCATTTCATGGTCCTTTAATACTACCGCAAAAGGTAGCCATTTTTCTTAAAGCGTGAAAGGCGGTGGTGGCGGGATACCGTCAGGTGTTGCCGGTAAGACGCATGGCTATGTGCCACATGGCTATGGCGGCAGAGACGCTGACATTGAGCGAATGTTTGGTACCGAATTGCGGTATTTCGAGATAGATGTCGCTGGCAGCCACCACGGCCGGGTCCACGCCATCAACCTCGTTGCCTACGACTATTGCATATCCGCGTCCGTCCGTTGGCGCAAAATCTTGGAGCGAAACACTTCCGTGCACCTGCTCGAGACAGCACACAGCATATCCGCGGCTGTGCAATACGGATATGGCTTCGAGGGTATTGTCATAGTAAGACCAGTCCACCGAATCTTCGGCACCGAGGGCTGTCTTGTGTATCTCCACCGATGGAGGTGTGGCGGTGATGCCGCACAGGCACACATGTCGCACGGCAAAGGCGTCACATGTACGAAAAATTGCACCTATATTATTGAGCGAGCGTATGTTGTCCAGTACTATTATCAACGGCAGTTTTTCCTTGGAATGGAATTGTTCTATAGTATCGCGGTGCATCTCTGCGGTGGTTTTTTTGCGTGGCGCACCGGCGGTCATGGTGCTTTCGGGCGTCCATCCGGGGCGCAGGAAGTGCATGGGTCTCATGACAAACGTGCGTGCGGCAGCATGCGGATGCGGAATTTTGAGCCGCGGATGCGAATACACCAAGTCGTCTATGGCTATGATGTCGATGTCGATGCTACGGTCTATGTAGTCGCCCAAGGAGTTGCGGTGTGTCTCGCCGGGGGCTATGATCTGCTCTATAGCCTGTATTTGATCCAATAATGCAAGGGGTTCCACTTGCTGTCCCTCCGGGAGATCGATGGCGATGCCGACGTTGATAAACCGGTTGACTGTATCGAAGCCCCATGCATCGCTCTGTATTTCCGGGGCACGCCGTATGCGAGACCGGGGATAGCGTGATGCCAGCATGAGTATGGCTCTTTCGATATTGGCGCGACGGTCGCCGAGGTTGCTGCCGAGGTTCAGGTATATGGTGGACATGTCTTTGGGTGTGGATGTTATTCGGATATTAGGAAATATATTTGTTATCAGTCTTTTAGGTTGTATGATGGATGTCAGCCGTTGGGTGTCTTGGTTGTATTTTGTCTGTAACGGGGGTGATGTTCGAGTATCTCCTGGCGCAGACGTGAGTTTTCGATATGGAGATATATCTGCGTGGTGGCTATAGACTCATGTCCCAGCATCTGCTGTATTGAACGGAGGTTGGCGCCGCCTTCAAGAAGATGGGTGGCAAAAGAGTGTCGCAGCGTGTGCGGCGACAGTGGAGTGCGTATGCCGGCACGCGCCGCCGCATCGCGCAATATGTAGAAAATCATAACACGCGACAGATGTCGGCCACGGCTGTTGAGGAACACCGTATCGGCATCGACCGATGCTATAGGAACATCATTACGGTCGGTGTCCACATAGTTTTTTATGCGCGTCAATGCCACTTCGTTGACCGGCACGAGTCGTTCCTTGGAGCCTTTACCTCTTATAAGCATTACCGCATTGCGAAAGTCTATGTGCGAAATCTGCAGTGCACACAACTCGGAGACACGCAGTCCGCAACCGTACATGGTTTCTACGATTGCGCGATTGCGGCGTCCCGTAGGGGTGTCCTCCATAGCCGCTATCAAGGCGTCTATTTCTTCCAATGAGAGTACCGAGGGCAGACGCGACCCCACGGACGGACTTTCGAGCAATTCGGTAGGATCGGTTTCCATGATGCCCTCGAGACGCAAATAACGGTAAAAATTCTTGATGCCGCTGAGTATGCGTGCGCACGAGCGCGGCATGATACCGAGGTCGTGCAAGTCGCCCATGAATGTACGCAAGTCGTCCACAGTGGCCTTGGTCGGGTCGATATCGGCGGCAGCAAGCGCATTGAGTAGCTTTGAAACGTCCGTGACGTATGCATCGCGCGTGTTGTCGCTGTATCCACGCTCGACAGTGAGGTACGACCCGTATCTTCCCAGTATTTTGTCTATATCCATGGTCGGCAGCGGTGTTATAATGAGCCTTGTTCGACAAGCGTAGCCACGCGTTCTATGATGGCGTCTTCACGTTTCTTCTCGGGTTGGAACTTGCCTCGCAGGTTGACGCCGAAAAGCCTTCCGAAGCCTTGCCAAAATACGGCTCGAAAGCTACCGAGAAATGCCTTGACAATTTCGTATGACGATTGGTCGGTTTCGCGCTGTATAAGCTTTACCAAAAGCCGCGCCTGGCTTTTGCTCAGTCGCTTGAGTATTGGCTTGTACTGTTTGAAAAGTTCCTTTTCCATGCGTTTGAGATATTGCTCACGCTCCTTCTGTGTGTCAAAAGTCTCTATGTACTCGTATGTCTCGATAAGTGTCTCGCGTATCATTTTGGCATACGGAAGGGTTACCTTGACATTGCGTACGGTTCGCCAATAGAATTCCTCTTCCTTCTTGTTTCGGAATTTCATAGGCGGATACACCGTGAAAGGACGAAGGAAAAATATTGTCATTGTGTCGCCCGTTTCCGGATCGACTACGAAGTTGTATCCTTGGTAAATATTTTCGCGTGCAGAAGGCAGGCGCATATCCGGGCCTTGTTCCTGCCCTGAGGCGGAACATAGCGTGCCGGCTACCATGATTGCTACGGCGGCCAGCGCTATGACCATGCTGCGCCGCTTCATTTTCACTGATGGTCGTGCGGTACCGGGGGATAGTCCACAGTGTAGTGCAAGCCTCGCGACTCGTGGCGTTCCTTGGCTTGCCGCATAATCAGGTAGCCCACGTTGATGATATTGCGCAATTCGCAAATATCACGTGACACTTTTGATTCCTTGAACAGTTTCTCGGTTTCTTCGTACAGTATATCGAGACGATTCCAGGCACGGTCAAGACGTAGATTAGAGCGCACAATACCCACGTATGTACCCATGATTTGGTTGACTTCCTTGATACTTTGGGTAATTAACACCATTTCTTCGGGATGGCGTGTACCCTCGTCGTTCCAGTCCGGGACATCATGGCGCAATTCGTATCCGGGGGCATGGGCCACGGCGTGTCGTGCTGCCGCATCGGCATATACCACAGCTTCTATCAGCGAGTTGGATGCCAAGCGGTTGCCTCCGTGTAGTCCCGTGCGGCTGCATTCGCCCAAAGCATACAAACGATGTATCGAAGACTGACCGTCCAGATCGACGGCGATGCCGCCGCAAAGGTAATGGGCAGCCGGTGCCACGGGAATATAATCTTTGGTGATATCTATGCCGAGGCTCAAGCACTTCTGATAAATATTGGGGAAGTGATGGCGTGTCTCTTCGGGGTCTTTGTGCGTTACGTCAAGATATACATGGTCGTCGCCGTAGAGTTTCATTTCGCTGTCTATAGCGCGTGCAACAATGTCACGCGGCGCCAGCGACAATCTAGGGTCATACTTCTGCATGAATTCATCGCCACGTAGGTTGCGCAATACCGCACCATAGCCGCGCATGGCTTCGGTAATAAGGAATGATGGACGATCGCCCGGGTGGAACAACGCCGTAGGATGGAACTGTATAAATTCCATATCTTTGACCGTTCCCTTGGCACGGTATACCATAGCTATACCATCGCCGGTGGCTACAAGCGGATTGGTTGTTGTCTGGTATACGGCGCCGACGCCGCCGGTAGCCATGACAGTTACGCGTGCAAGGAATTTTTCAACCTTGCCTGTCTCTTGGTCCAGTACATATGCTCCATAACAAGTTATGTCAGGGGTTCGGCGTGTCACTATGCGTCCCAAATGGTGTTGGGTGATGATTTCTATGGCAAAATGATGCTCGTAGATGTCTATATTGGGGTTATGTCGCACTGCCTCTATAAGACCGCGTTGTATTTCGAATCCGGTGTTGTCGGCGTGATGCAGTATTCTGAATTCGCTATGTCCACCCTCGCGGTGCAAGTCAAAAGACCCGTCTTCGCGACGGTCAAAGTTCACACCCCAAGACAGCAGATCTTTGATACCCTTGGGCGCTCCGGTGACCACGGCGCGTACTGCTGCCGGGTCGGAGAGCCAGTCTCCGGCTACCATAGTATCATGTATGTGTTTCTCGAAGTTGTCCACGGCAAGATTGGTCACCGAAGCGACCCCGCCTTGTGCCAATGCAGTGTTGGCCTCATCGAGAGTAGTCTTGCATATCAAAGCTACACGACCGTGCTCCGCCACTTTAAGGGCAAAACTCATGCCGGCTATACCGGAGCCTATGACCAAATAATCGTATTCCATATTATTATTTATTTTGCAAGAGGTGTGATTAGATAGTGTTTTATGTCTATTGTATGATTGTTTTATTGGAATGTTTTTTATTTAACTACGACATTAACTATCTTGCCCGGCACTACTATAATTTTTACAATCTGCTTGCCTTCCAACCACTTGGTAGCGGCGGAATTGCTGAGTGCCAAACGCTCGACATCGACGCGTTCGGTACCGGCAGCCACAGTAATGGTAAAGCGTGCCTTGCCGTTGAAGGATACGGCATACGTCTGTGTATCGGCTTTGAGATAGCGTTCCTCGGCTTGCGGCCATTGGGCATCGCAGATGGTGGTAGTGTTGCCAAGCGCATGCCACAATTCTTCGGCAATATGCGGCGCAAATGGTGTAAGCAACACCAAAAGCGATTGCAATACCTGTCGGCTGCGGCAGCGATGCGAGGTAAGTTCGTTTACACATATCATAAAGGCGGCCACCGAGGTGTTGAACGAGAAATTATCAATGTCGGCCGTAACCTTGGCTATAAGACGATGGAGACTGCGCAGGTCTTCTTCGGAAGCGGCGCTGTCATCCGGCAAAAATTCTTCTCCTTTGTAGAAGAGAGCCCACAATTTTTTGAGGAATCTATTTACACCGTCTATACCGTTAGTATCCCACGGCTTGGACTGCTCCAAAGGACCGAGGAACATCTCGTAGAGACGCAGAGTGTCTGCACCGTAAGTGGCTACTATATCATCGGGATTGACAACGTTGAACATCGATTTGGACATCTTTTCGACTGCATATCCGCATATATAGCGGCCGTCATCCTCGAGGACGAATTGAGCATCGTTGTATTCGGGACGCCATTTACGGAAGGCTTCCGTGTCGAGTACATCGTTCTTTACTATATTGACGTCCACATGTATGGGAGTTACATCGTAGTCTTTCTTCTTGCCTGCACTCACAAAGGTATTAGTATCCTTAATGCGGTATACGAAGTTCGAGCGCCCTTGTATCATGCCTTGGTTTATGAGTTTTTTGAAAGGTTCTTCCTCTACCACAATTCCGAGGTCATAAAGAAACTTATTCCAAAAGCGACTGTAAATCAAGTGTCCCGTGGCATGTTCGGTGCCTCCTATATATAGGTCGACATTGCGCCAGTACTCGTCAGCCTCTTTGGATACAAGTGCATCGTGATTGCGCGGATCCATATATCGCAGATAGTAAGCCGAACTGCCGGCAAATCCCGGCATAGTGTTCAGTTCCAAGGGATAGCCATCGGCAGTTTTCCAGTTCTTGGCACGTCCCAATGGCGGCTCACCTTTTTCTGTAGGCAAATATGCATCTATTTCGGGCAACAACAGCGGCAGGTCCTTGTCATCGAGCATACAAGGTATACCCTCCTTGTAGTATACGGGGAAAGGTTCGCCCCAATAGCGCTGACGCGAGAATATGGCATCACGCAGACGATAGTTAACCTTAACACGGCCTATGCCTTTTTCCTTTATAAATTTTTTTGTTGCGGCAATAGCTTCCTTGACGGTAAGTCCATTGAGATTAAGTTCGGGGCCTTCGCTGTTCATCATGATGCCTTCTTTGGCATCGAAAGACTGCTCGGATACATCGGCACCTTCTATAAGCGGAATTATAGGAAGATCGAAATGCCGGGCAAAGGCGTAGTCACGACTGTCATGTGCAGGCACTGCCATGATGGCGCCTGTACCGTATCCGGCAAGTACATAGTCGCTTACCCAAATAGGTATCTTTTTACCCGTAAGAGGATTGACGGCATATGCGCCGGTGAATACACCGCTGACATGCTTGTCTATGAGTCGCTCGCGTTCGGTGCGGCGCTTGGTAGCGGCTATGTAGGATGTCACGGCTTCGCGCTGTTCGGCAGTGGTGACTTTGTCCACATATTCGCTTTCGGGAGCAAGCACCATAAAAGTAACACCAAAAACCGTATCGGCACGAGTGGTGAATATTTCGAGGTCTATATCATCTTTTCCATCGATGGAAAAATGCATTTCTGCTCCTTCGCTACGACCTATCCAGTTGCGCTGTGTTTCCTTGAGCGAGTCGGTCCAATCAATGGTGTCAAGTCCCTTAAGCAGGCGTTCGGCATATGCACTCACACGCAGACACCATTGGTACATCACTTTTTGCTCTACCGGGTAACCGCCGCGGAGCGATACGCCTTCGGATACTTCGTCATTGGCCAGTACCGTTCCCAATTTGGGACACCAATTGACCATGGTGTTGCCGAGATATGCTATACGATAGTTCATCAACACGTCAGACTGCTGCTTGGCATCCATAGACTTCCATTCGTCGGCGGAGAAAGTAAGTACCTGCGAAGAGGCTGCCGGAGTGTCGGCATTGGCACCTTCCTTTTCTAAACGTGCCACAAGTTCGGTGATGGGCATGGCCTTGCACGCCTGAGTGTCATAGTAGCTCAGGAACATGCGCTTAAAAGTCCATTGAGTCCATTTGTAATACTCGGGGTCACATGTACGTATTTCGCGCGACCAGTCGTAGCAAAATCCTATCTTGTCCAGTTGTTCGCGATAGCGTGCTATATTGGTTTGAGTAGTTACCTCAGGATGTTGTCCGGTCTGTATTGCATACTGCTCGGCAGGCAATCCGTATGCATCATATCCCATGGGATGTAGTACATTGAAGCCTTTGAGCCTTTTGTAACGGCTTACAATGTCCGAGGCAATGTATCCTAAGGGATGTCCAACGTGCAAACCTGCTCCCGAGGGGTAGGGGAACATGTCAAGTACATAGTATTTGGGTCGTTTGGTGTCTATGTCTACGCGGTATGTATTGTTGTCACGCCAATACTTTTGCCAGCGGGCTTCGATGTCGCGATGATTATATTCCATTATATATAGTGTGTATTTTTTTATGTATATTTCACGAAAGTTCGAGCATTCTCTTTATTGGAACGATGGCACGGCGAGCTGTCTCGGCATCCACCTTGACTACCGGAGCCATGTCGCGCAACGAGTTGCGTATTTTTTCAAGGTTTATCTGTTTCATAAACGAACATTCGTTGCATCCGCATCCAAGTTCGTCCGGAGGCGCCGGTATGAAATTTTTTTCCGGACAGCTTTTGTGCATCTGATGTAGTATGCCACTTTCGGTGGCTACGATGAAGGTATCAGCATCGCTTTGTTGTGCGTATTTGAGCAAAGCCGCCGTAGATCCTACATGGTCGGCAAGCACAAGCACCGCTTTGGGACATTCGGGATGAGCCAGCACCGGGGCTCCGGGATATTGTTTTTTGAGGTCTATGATACCTTGAACGCTGAAACGTGCATGCACATGGCAGGCGCCTTCCCATAGTACCATATCGCGTCCGGTGACGCTGTTGATATAACTTCCAAGATTGCGATCCGGACCGAAGATGATGGGAGTATCTTTGGGCAGGCTTTCTACAATCTTGCGTGCATTCGAACTGGTGACCAAAACATCACTGAGAGCCTTAACGGCTGCCGAGGTGTTGACATACGATATGACCGTATGTCCGGGATGATCCTTGATAAAAGCCTCAAAGCGATCGGCCGGACACGAATCGGCCAAAGAACATCCGGCCGTAGGGTCGGGAATAATCACAGTCTTCTCCGGACACAGGATGGCGGCAGTTTCGGCCATGAAATGGACGCCGCACAGCACTATCACTTTTTGAGGCAGTTTGGTGGCCTGCTGAGCCAGTGCCAAAGAATCTCCTATGAAGTCGGCGATGTCCTGCACTTCGGGCTGCTGGTAATAGTGCGCCATGATGACAGCACCGCGTTCCTTCTTGAGGCGCTGTATATCTTCTTTGAGTGCTTCGACGGACTGTCGTCCGGAGTTTTCAACATCCATATTTTATTATAAGGTTTAATGAAAATAATTTCTTCAAAATTTCTATAAGAACAATAATGGATGTAGATAAAGATTATAACTTTTTCACTGAAAATTTGGAAAATACGTTATCAACATCTTGTTGTATATTGTCCTTAGGGGTTATAAACACCCGGTTTTGCTTATCCACAACAAGATACAAACTTTATAAACATGGTGTGGATAACGTGCAAAGTTAATAACTTTTCGGCAGTATTAGGATCTCGTAGGTTGAAAAGATGGTAGAAAATGGTAGAAATAGGATACGATAACTTATTATTTAATTTTTTTTGAGCTTTTATATTTTCTCCTTATATGTTCAAGTCTCCGATATTTCCAAATATAGTTTTCAATAGTTTTTTATCAGTTATAGACATACTTATTGACACTATATGTAAAGTATAGGAGTTCTTATAAATAAAAAGAAAAGGAGCATATCGACCGCTCCTTTTCTTTTTTTTTAATTTATTTTTGTGCGTAGAAAGCTTTGAATGCGCGGATGATCATTTCGTGGTCGCGTAGCGAGGCGGTTTCTCTCGCCGAATGCATAGCCCAGACGGCGGCACCCATATCGACACCGCGTAGCGGTATCTGCGAGGTGAGAATGTTGCCCAGAGTCGACCCTCCGGCAACGTCACTGTGATTGACGAAATACTGTACCGGTACTCCGGCATCCTTGCATATAGATGCAAATACGGCGGCACTGTCTGCATCGGTCATGTATTTGCAATTGGCGTTGATTTTGATGACCGGGCCGCCACCGAGCAACGGATGGTTGGTGGGGTCGTATTTGTCCATATAGTTAGGATGTGCGCCGTGGGCGTTGTCGGCGCTGACCATAAAGGAGTCGGAGACACTGCGCAGGTATTTTTCTTCGGGAGCATCGGCGGCGGCATATACTCGTCGCAGTACGTAGTCCAGTATAGGCGATCCGGCTCCTTGCTTGGTTCCGGAACCGGTTTCTTCGTTATCGAAGATGGCCATGACCTTGAGTGTGCCGTCGGACGAAGGCTGTGTATCGGCGATGGCGGCAGTGGCTGCATGTACCATGCTCAAGTCGTCTATGCGTCCCGAGGTGATATAGTCTTCATAAGCGCCTACTGTGCAGGCTTTGGTGGTGTCGTATAGCGATATATCGTAATCGAGAATATCTTCGGCTTTGACTTCGAGCTCGGCCGCAATCTGTCGGCACAACCATCCTTCGGGTTTTTCATCTTCGGGAAGCGTACCCACTACAGGGAGCATGTCGCGTTGGCGGGATAGGGGGTTGCCCTCGTTGACGGCGCGATTGAAGTGTATTGCCAGGTGTGGGATGGTGAGCATGGGGCGGTCGAAACGCACCAGACGTGTGACAGGGTGCATGGCATCATCGCCGCGCAGTATCACGCGTCCCGCCAGGGAAAGCGGGCGGTCAAACCAGGTGTACAATATAGGGCCGCCATAGACTTCGGTATTGAGGCGCAGCATACGACCTTCGCCAAGCATCTCGCATTTGGGTTTGACACGAAATCCGGGAGAGTCGCTGTGGGCGCTGATGATGTGGAAGCGGTCGGGGGCGTGGAGTTTTTTGTCGCCGCTGTCCGGTACAATGAATGCAATGACGGCGGTGCCGTTTTGCAGCGTATAATATTTGCCTCCGGGGACGAGGTCCCATTGCTTGCGTGCATCCAAAAATTGGAAGCCTTCGTAATATAATTGGTGGCATATAGTGTCAATGGCCCAGAAATTGACCACTGAGGCATCAATAAATTCTTTGAGTGAAAGCATGGCGTTTTTTTTCTATGAGTTTTGGATGTATTGTATTATCGTATTGTCCATATCAATTGACGATGATGCTTATTTATGGTGTGTATCAGCAGGCACGCAGGGCGTTGAGCGCACGCAGGACGTTGCATAATATTCCGCTCCAATACTGGATGAAGTCGGCACGCAGAGCCTCGGTGGCTGCATCGACCACCCGGTCGGTGGCATCGTCGCGTATGGTTTGCAAGTAGTTGTAAGTGCTTTGGAAGATGTCGCAGAGACCTTCGGCAATACTTGCGGCAATAGGCGTATCGGAGTATTTCATATCTTGATGGAATACTTCAAGGTAGGTGTCATCGGCGCCCAGCAGTTGTTCGATGGCGCTGCGTAGTGCTTCATAAGAGTCTTCGTCGAGCACATCGGCAATATATGCGTCGGTATCGTCTATGCTTTCGGGAATGTCATTGGCGGCAATGTATATGCGCGGTAGCAGTCGCAACATAGTGCTTACGAAGGTATCGCGTGCCGATGTATCATCATCGCCGGCGAGTTGGCCCGAAGCTACGGATTGTATGGCCTGGCAATATTCGTTGCACAGCGCCATTACGGCTAATGTATTATTGGAAAGTGGCATTGTCAGTTTTTGTAGAGTTTGTTTAGGATGATATACTCGTAGACTTCTTTGGGTACAAAGGCACGCATGTCGCGTCCGTCGGCAATGCCTTGACGTATCATTGTGCTTGATATTTCGAATATGGGCGCATGAACCTGACGCATACGCTCGTGCATCTTATCTTCGGTGATTTCGTAGCCATAGCGCGGATATACCAAGACGCCGAATTCGGTGAGTATTTTGTCGTGGTCGCGCCACCGGTCAAAGATGAGCCAGTTGTCGCTGCCTATAATAAGTTTGAAATTCTTGTCCGGGTAAGTGACGGCCAGTTTGCGCAGTGTGTCTATGGTGTAGGAGGGGCGAGGCATTGACAACTCTATATCGCAAGGCTCTACTCCGTCGATGTCGTGTGCGGCTTTTTCGAGCATCTCCATGCGCAGTGCATAAGGCAGAATATCCGATCCTTGTTTCAGTGGGTTGAGTGGTGACAGCACCAACCATACACGGTCCACATATTTCCATTGAACCATATATGAAGCCAGAGCAATATGCCCTATATGCACGGGACTGAAAGTTCCGCCTAGTATGCCGATGGTTTCTTTCATATGCGTGTGTCGGAGAAAGTTCGTTTTCCTGTTGTTTATATATGGGCTTTCGGACGGGCTGAAGGACGGATTTATTTTTCCAGAAAAGAAATGATGGCTTGGCGTGTCTCGGCTATGGCTGTATCGAGGTTATCGTTGGTGATGCGCATGTCGCATTGTCCGGCAAAGGATATTTCGTATTCGGCCTTAGCCACGCGCTGATTAATGGCTTCGGGGTCGTCGGTGCCGCGTGTTTCGAGACGCCGGCGCAAGGTATCTATGTCCGGCGGCAGGATGAATATGGTGAGAGCAAGGTTGCCGAAATGGCGCTTGACATTGAGGGCGCCTTTTATGTCTATGTCAAGTATGATATTATCGCCGGCGTTTATGGCGTTTTCGACTTCCGAAGTCAGGGTACCGTAGTATCGTCCGGGATATACTTCTTCCCATTCGATAAATCGGTTTTCGGCTATGGCGTTACGGAATTCGTCGGTGGACATAAAATGATAATGCACGCCATCGACTTCGCCGTCACGAGGCGAGCGGTTGGTGGCGCTGACACTGAAGCGCATGTCTATGTCGCCCGCATCAAGTATGGCGTTGATAATTGTGGACTTGCCGCAGCCGCTGGGAGCGCTGATGACAATAATCTTGCCTTGTTTCATAATTGGTGGTATGTAGGGTTACATTACATTGAGTACCTGCTCCTTGATTTGTTCGAGGAGGTCTTTCATCATCACGACTATGCGTTGCATTTCGGCATGATTGGACTTGGATCCGAGAGTGTTGATTTCGCGTCCCATTTCCTGGGCGATAAATCCGAGTTTTTTGCCTTGTCCGGGGTCTTGTTCCATGGTTTCCAAGAAGTAAGCCAGATGTTGTGTGAGACGTTGGCGCTCCTCGTTGACATCGAGTTTCTCTATGTAGAAAATCATTTCCTGTTCCAGTCGTCCCTTGTCGTATTCGATGACGGGGATGCTTTGGAGCGCCTCGGCCAAGCGTGTGCGTATGCGCTGTATGCGCTCGGCCTCGTATTGGGGAGTTTGCGCCAGCAATTCTGAAATGTGCTGTATGCGCACTGCAAAGAATTCTTCCAGCTTTCGACCTTCGGCGCGACGGTAGTCCAGCAGCGCATCGGCGGCCAGTGTGGTGACTTCGCGCAATGCGCAAGCGACAGCCTCATCGTCCACGCTTTCTTCCTCGTTGGCCTGCATCACGTCCGGGAAGCGCAGCAATACGCTGTACCAATCCTCCGGTTCGGGTATGCCCAAGGCCACGGCGGCTTCGGACACCTGTGCGCGATATGCAGCCAGATTGTCCACATTGAGGTGGCAAGATACCGCTGCCGCCGTATTCTCGACAGTGATGGCAAAGTCGGCCTTGCCGCGTTGCAGCTTGGAAGCCAGAATGTTGCGCATATCTATTTCGTGGGCGCGTAGGGATGAAGGAATGCGTGTACTGAGGTCGAATTGCTTCGAGTTGAGAGACTTTACTTCGGCGGTAATTGTCCGTCCTGGTATGACTACGGTGGCTTTGCCGAAGCCGGTCATGGATAATAGCATGTGTATTAGTTTTTTATGTTGTACGTACATGCGCGGCAGTGTGGTTGTCTGTATATCCCGAACTGCTGCGACATCGCAAATTTAGTCATATTTTCCCTAAATGGCAAAATCACCTGCGGTTGCGTTCTTCGGGGTTGCGGTTTTATATTTTTAGAAAAAAAAAGTGAAAATGTGGTAGATAGAAAAAAAATGCGTAATTTTACGGCCGAAAAAGATCCGCAAGGATTCTTTTTGAATACTATATCATACTACTTACTTTTTACTTACTTGTTTTTATGAAACACAGCTACCGTATTTTCGCGATGGCAGCCGTTGTATCTGCTGCAGTCGCCACTGCCTCGGCACAAAGCCCGGTATATATTACCGGCAACGTGCCCGGACTGACCGCTACTTGGACTCCCGAGGAATCGGCAACGCTCACCTACGCCGACGGCGTATACACCTATGACATGACCGACGCCAAGCAGGGTCAGATGTTCAAACTATCTACCGCCAAAGGCGACTGGTCCACCTTCAATGCCGCTGCTTTCGGCATGGCCGATGACAATGGTAACTACACTCTGCCACTGAACACCGCCGTGACTTGGACGGAAGGCAAGTGCGGAAACATGGTGGTGCCTGCTACAGGCGACTTCAAACTGGTCGTAAACATGGATGCCAAGACCCTTGAGCTGCAAGGAGAAGGCTCGTACACCGATGTTTTTGAGATTTATATACTCGGCAAAGCCACGGGATGGGCGGCAAAAGACGCCTACAAATTTAACTTTGTCGAGAAAAACGCTTCCGGCGAAAACGTCTACGAACTGACGCTGCCCGAAGGACTGCTCGGCGAATTCAAGGTTGCCACAGCCGACTGGACCGCAGTAAATTACGGCGTATACGACAAGTCTATCGAAGCGGGCCAGACTACCGAGCTGAAATATAATGCCAATAACATCAGCTCCACCATCACCGAGAGTATCAAACTGACATTCTATCACAATCTTGACACCAACCAATCTTCGTGGCTCAAGGTGGACCGCTACAGCGGTATCGGCGACATTGATGCCGAGGCAGCCGCAACTCCTGTCTTCTACAACCTTCAGGGTGTACGCGTGGATCGTCCTGCAAATGGCGTATACATCAAGGTGGCAGGCGACAAGGTCTCCAAAGTCTTTGTGAAGTAATCTCTTACGAGGCACATATATACGGCGAGGGCGCTCCCATGCGAGGGCGCCCTCGTTGCATTTTTATTATTATTGTGTCTAAGTCGCACAAAGTGACTTCATCGAGGTTGAGGGTGGGGGTACTGAAACTATGGAGGTTTGCTTTTTGTCCTTGATGATAGAAAGATGGCGGGCAGTGGGCAAGCTGTCGATGCCACGCATGTGCCGGGACGATAACGCCCGGGTGTGCATATGTCAATAGTCGCTGAACAGTTGCGGCTTTATAACTATGCCTATGCGCAACTGGCTATGGAATTTGTTGTACTCGAGCAGGCCTTCGCCATAGCCGTTATAGTATTGCAGAAAAAGGAATTGGTTGTCGCGCTTCCAGAGTCGGTAGCTGAATTCGATGGTTGTGTTGTAGCTTTGGCGCCAGCCGCGGCGCTTCACCAGGGTGACTCCGGCGTTGAAACGGCGATTGGAGCTGAAGAATTGCAGCCCCACTTGATAAAGTCCGCAGTAATCGAGGATGTCGCGGTTGTTTTCGCCGTCAATGATTGGTATCCATACTTTGCCGTGTACCATAAGCATGGGGTCTATCATCACGTTGGCGCCCAAGGATATTTTGTTCCACGAGCGCGAGGCGTCGCCATCGCGGCCGTTGCTTTCGTGCTCGGCCATCAGCGTCACTTTGCCGATATAACGGTTCTTGACAAACAGCGGCTTGGTAAGTCCGATACCGGGATTGAAGTTGAGGTCGGTCATGGGCAGCGACTTCTCCAGAACGTTCCAGAATACTTTCTGCGTATAAAACAGGTACAGATAAGTGCCTAATGGTAGTGTGGAACGTGTCAGACGTTGCGAAATCGAAATCTGAAACTTGACATTGGTATTCTCGTTGGTGGGGCGACTGCCTATTGCCGGTCCGAAGATAAAGTAGTTGTCCTTGTACAGCCCGAAATACGGGCGTTTGTCAAAGGCGCGACGCATCGAGTCTGCATCGATGCGCTGCTCCGTTGAGGATACAATCTGCGCACGCGCATCTTCCGGTATGGATACGCATAACGTCGCCATCATCAGACACATAAGGCAGCGTAATACTGCCGAAGAATATGTGGAGCGTTTGTCCTGCATGTTTAATTTATGTGATGCCTCCGTCTCAGGGTGTATTCACTCCGCAAAATTACGAATAAATCTGCGAGAGATAACAGCAGAGTCCGCGCCTTTTATTGTTCAAAAGGCACAATTATTGGAGTATACGGCGCAAGGGCGCGTGTCGGCGTGGCTTGAGTCTCTTTTCGGGGTCATCCGGTCATATTCGGCGCCAATCAGGTGAGCCACAGCGACAAACAGTGCATAGGCAAACCGAAAGGCAGCCCAAATGTTTACTAAATATGAAAAAAGCGCAGATAGATATACTCAGATATTTTTTTACGGATTTTTTTTACTAACCTGAATAATAACGAACGGTATGCAGATGATGATGATTATTGGTACAAGGATGTTTTCCAAACACCAATCAAATATTAGTTGGAGGAACTCCGGTAGCTCGTTATGGAAGCCTAAATCGGTTATCCATACAAGTAATAGGGTCGCGAGACCCGGTAGCACGAAATAGAATAGCATAAATGCTATCCAGAAGTGCTTGTCGATAAGCCGGTCCATAAGCCGGCCTATTTTTTTACATAGTCTCATAGTCGCGTATATTTGTCAAGATACCCACGCGGTGCACCTAAGCATACGCGCGTGGTGAGTTGCCCATTGATAATCACGGGCGCATCAAACTTGGCCGTTGCGGCCAGTCTCGTTAAGATTGTTTGTACCGTCTGCATTGTCGGTTATACCAAAGCTGGTTGTTTGACCAGTAGATTTTGTAGTTTGTCATTGTCGTTGTCGTTTGTGTCTAGCCCGGCGCGGTTGCGAGATTGCCGCGCCGGATATGGTGATTTTTTTATTGGATAGCCTCCGATAATAGCCGGCGGGTGGATTATCTCGCACTCGGCTATCTCTTTGCGATAGTCGCCATCCTCGACGTAGTGGATAGCGGTGGCAACCCCGGTGTATTTATCCTCGTCAGCCGCTATGTCGGCCATTACGCGGTCAGTATCGGTTGCCGCGTACTTGAGCGTTACAAGCTGGTGCCCCTGTCATACGTCTTGTGTTTGGACGTATGTATACTTGCGTCTTTTGCGGCCGACCATGAATTTGCCCGTTGTGTCGGGTGTGTAGCCGTTATATATCGGCCCGGTCTTAATCTGTTTCATTTGGAATTTATTTTTTTGTTTTTTGTTCGTCCTACAAAGATGCGTTTTTGTGAGAGTTTGTTTGTTGCCCATCAATATTAAATTTAGTTAAGTACTGACGAGCGATGTATTAATTCCAATATTGTCCTAAATAAATTTAGGCGACAGCGTAACG
>ULRF01061401.1_pt1 | contig 31267 bp, 35 predicted proteins | sample 1955131 | NCBI WGS metagenome assembly ULRF01 (sample SAMEA4835673, study PRJEB28245) | human gut metagenome | biome: gut microbiome; material: fecal sample | place: Denmark | collected 2008
TACCATGGCCGTGTCGGCAAGCTGCACGGTGATCTGTCCCACCTGTGACAGTATGACGGGCATGGCCAGCCGCAGATTCTCCTTGTAATAGGGAACGTATGTTTTCAATGAGATCATAGCGGCCGCAAATGTAGTAAAAAATCACCGGATGACGGTTGCCGCAGCCGCGATATGGCCGCGAGGGCGTATCGTCGTGGTCGTTTTTTGCATGTATGAAAAAAACGTTTGCAGGCACAGTGCCCGCAAACGATTATCCTCTCTTGTAGACTCAACCAAGGATCAGAATGCCTCGTTGACGTTGAAGATGAAGCCGCTTGTACGTTTTCCGAAACCGTAGTCGATACGTATGTTTACGCGGTGCTTGAACTCCCAGCGAAGCCCCACGCCGTACGTTGGCAGCATGTTGCGCCCGTTGAACTCGCGGAAGCTGGGGAAGACTGTTCCGCAGCCGCCCCAGACGGTGCCTCCGATACGTTTGTAGATACGTTGCCGCAGCTCGACCTGACATGAGACTATGTTGTTGTCTATGTATCGTCCCGCATAGTAGCCGCGCATGCGGGTGCTGCCGCCAAGCTGCTCACGCAGAATCCACGGCGTATCCTTGCCGTTGAAGCGTCCGTAGAGGTCGGTGGCGATGATGCCGCTCTCCCACAGACGGTGGTAGGTGTCGAAAATGAGCGTTGTGCGTGCCAGCGTCTTGTCGTACGAGGAGAGAAAATGCGGATAGAGCGTAACCTCGGCCATGGCATATATTCCCTTTTGCGGGTTGGGTATGAAGTCGCGGCTGTCGTATTGCAGCGAGAGCCCTATGCCGGTAAAGGTGTAGGAGCGGGCCTGACCCTGAAGATACGAGAGGTCGTTGATCTTGATTATGTTGGCATACGATACCTCGCTGCGGACACCGAACAACAGTCGGTCAACCATGCGGTAGAGATATTGTATGTCGACCATGACCTTGCGGCGTGTATAGTTCGTGGCGGGATTGTCGGCACAGGCCGCGTAGTCGATACCCCACAACTTGAGCGGCTGGTTGGCAAACGAAATCTCGTACGACAGGCGCGAACGGTTGCCCTTGAAGTAGTTGTTGCCGCCGAGGGCTATGACGTATAGTCCCGATACGGATATGTTGCCCATGATGTTGACGTCCGAAGGCTTCATTATGGAGTCCGTGCGGTCGAGACGGTAGAGTCCTGAGGCAAGGCCGCCGATACCGAAACTCGCTTCACGCGTATAGGACGGTGAGATTATGAAACTCACGTCGAACTTCTTGTCGAAGGTATGGTCTTCGTTGCCCTTGAAGAGCTTGTGCCAATAGCTCGTGCGTTTCTTCGGCTGATTGCCGTCGGCCGTGGAGTCGGTCGGCATTGCCGCATGGAGCGTATCGGCCGCGAGAGTGATGGTGTCGGCTCCGTTCAGGGTGTCGCATGCGGGACGCAGCGTCGAGGGCATACGTTCCCGCAGGGTGAGGTTGCGCGACGCGGTGTGTGGAAGATCTTTGTTCCCGTCGTGCGATGTGCGCGCGTAAGCAGGCACTGTCGAGAGAAGCAGTAATGCAACGATAAGAATGTTTCTCATGCCAAATGTTTCCGTGCGTTAAAAACTGCGCAAATATATGACAAAAAAGCGATGTAGCAAAAATCATGACCAAGCAGTAGCCCTATCGGATATTTTTGATCCCGAAGCGGTGGAAATGACGGAGATATGTTTTCTTGCGGAGTCGCGTACTACTTGATTAACCAAATGCCGTGTTAACACGTGTGCCGATGGTAGAGGTGCTGACGGTGGCGGGCGGATGCTTATAAGGCGTCTTAAAATTTGCGGTTTCGGGATGTGTGAGGTATCTTTGTAGGATATCGGAACATTCATTGTACCATAAGAAGAAACTACTAATTCAGTTTATCGCATGATCACCACAAAACGTGTAAAAGGTCTTCTTGCCGCCGGCATCTGTATTGTTTGCTGTGCGGCGTTGAGCCGTTGCAGTGGCACGGCCTCCGATACCGAAGGCGGAGAGGCTCTGCAGCCGGTACCATTCCAGAGAGTGAAGATAGAGGACAATTTCTGGCTCCCGCGCCTCAAGACGCAGAAGCATACGCTCGTGCCCTTTGCGCTGGGCAAGACCGAACCGGCCGTGGAGAATCTCCGGCGTGTCGGGGCATATCTGCGAGGAGAGAAGACCGAAGGTCTGCTGCCGTTGGCACGTTACGTGGCTTCCGACCTGTTCAAGGTGATGGAAGGGGCGGCTTACCTGCTCACCGTCGAGCCCGATGAGGAGCTGGAGCGTCGCATGGATGAGATAATCGATATCATCGTTGCGGCACAGGCTCCCGACGGTTATCTCTACGAATCGCATATCATGGGGTCGGCCATGGTAAACAGCGCCGATGGTGGTACGGGTGACAAACCCTATTCGTGGGTTGTGCACAGCCACGAACTCTACAACATGGGACACATGTACGAAGCGGCTGTGGCATATTATCAGGCCACGGGCAAACGCAAGTGGCTCGACGCGGCGGGGAAGAGCGCCCGCCACATAAATCACGTATTCTTCGAGGGCGACCCTGCCTATAACGACGGCAAGCCGGTGAATCAGGCTCCCGGACATCAGGAGATCGAGTTGGCTCTGGTGAAACTGTTCCGTGTGACGGGCGATTCGCTCTATCTCAACATGGCAAAACGTTTTCTCGACATACGCGGCGTGACGTACCGTCCCGACGGTGAAGGGGTGATGGCTCCCGACTATGCGCAGCAGCACATGCCCGTGCGCGAGCAGCGTACGGCCGTGGGGCATGCCGTGCGCGCCACATACATGTACTCGGCGATGGCCGACGTCGGTGCCCTGACGGGAGATACGACACTGCGTCCGGCGCTGGAGTCGATATGGCACGATATAGTCGACCGCAAGATGCACATTACGGGCGGTCTGGGTGCCGTGCCCGGCATCGAGGGTTTCGGGCCCGATTATGTCCTGCCGAACAAGAACACCTACGACGAGACATGTGCCGGCGTGGGAAATGTGTTTTTCAACTACCGTCTCTTCCTTATGGAGCGCGACGCCCGTTATGTCGACGTTGCCGAGGTGGCGTTGTATAACAATGTTCTGGCGGGCGTGAACCTCGCCGGTGACCGTTTCTTCTATGTCAATCCGCTTGAGGCCGACGGCCGCAAGGCATTCAATCAGGGGCATCGCGGCCGCTCGCCGTGGTTCGGGACGGCGTGCTGCCCGTCGAATCTGGCACGTCTGATTCCGCAGGTACCCGGTATGGTCTATTCGCAGACCGATGACGAGATCTTCTGCGCCCTGTACGCGGGCTGCTCTACAACGCTGAATATGGCGTGCGGCGATGTCACGCTGACGCAGCGTACCGAATATCCGTTTGATGGCGATGTCGAGATCGAGGTTACGCCCTCGGTCGACGGGGCCGAGTTTACGTTGTGGCTGCGTGTGCCTACGTGGTGTACGGGCGAAGGGTTCGTCCCGGGTGAGTTGTACCGTTATGATGACGGGGTTAAGTGTCGGGCCGAGGCCAGTGTGAACGGGCACCGTGTCCGTGCCCGTGCCGTGCGCGGCTTTGTACCCGTACGGCGCAAGTGGCATGCTGGCGACAAGGTGCTGCTGCGGCTTCCGATGCCTGTGCGCAGCAGCGCTGCCGATGAGCGCGTCGAGGACGACAGGGACCGTCGCTGCATCACGCGCGGCCCGCTGGTATATTGTGCCGAGACGGCGGACAACAGCTATCCCGTGAGTGAATATTTTGTCCGCGGCGGCAGTATTGAGACCGATTCCGTCTACCGTGCGGCGGACGGTGTGCTGAAGGGCATAGTCGAGATGGGGGTTGAGGCCGAAGCGGTGGCTGGTGACGGAACGAGCGCTGCGGAGCTTACGTTGATACCTTATTACGCTTGGGACAATCGCGGTGACGACGCCATGAACGTATGGTTTGCCCGCTCGGAGGCGACGGCACGCGAGTCGGCGTTCCATTTTGCCCGAAACATATCGGGTGTCAAGGCTTCGTTTACATATTCGGGCGATGACGAATATGCCGTGGCTGACGGTGCCGTCCCCGACAACTCTTCCGATACGAAGATCCCGCGTTGGACGAGCTGGCCCGAGTGCGGCAAGGAGCAGTGGGTCGAGGTGACTCTTGCGAAACAGATGACAGTTGAGAGCGTGGCCGTATATTGGTATGATGACGGAGGCGGCGTGCAGTTGCCCGTATCGTGGTCGATGGAGTACCGTTCGCAGGGCGAGTGGCACACGTTCCGTCCATATACGACCGACCGTTTCGGAGTCGAGCGCGACCAGTTCAACATGGTGCATCCCGACGAGCAGATCACGGCCGATGCCCTGCGGCTGAAGATCGTTCCCAAGGCATCTGCCGCCGCCGGTATATTGGAGTTGGAGGTGAACTGACGGCGACGGATATAGATAATAAAAAGAGGGTGGTTCTTTGCTAAGAGCCACCCACTTCCTATTATAAAAGCCCCGCCTCGTAGTAGACGACGATCTGTTCGAGCATGCGGTCGTCGCCCTCGCCGTCGTATTCGGTCTTGAGGTTGTTGCCGAAGATGCGGGCAATGCCCTGCCAGAACCCCGCGACGAAACCGCTGCGGAAATCCTTTATTATCTGGTATGCCGTGTAATCGGTCTCGCGGTCGATGAGTTTCAGAAGTATTCGCCCCTCATATCGGGTCATGTCATACAGTACGGGTGTATATGTGCTCTTGAGCCGCTTCTCGACCTGCTTCGTAAACTCCTTCTGTGCCTCTATCGTCGGCAGGGCGCACAACTCGGCCTCAAGGGCTGCCATCTCCTCACGGGCCTTCTTCGCCAGCGGGTAGACCTTGCGCACAGCACGTATCATCTTAAGGTAGCGGCGGCGGTCGATGCCGCGGTCGAAGACATACACGGGGAGCAGCTGGAAATGTACGATCGAGTCGCCCGTTTGCTTGTCGCGATCCCAATATACATCCCAGTAACCCTTGCCGAAGTATTGTGCCGAGGCGCATTCGGCGAGGGCCATAAGCAGGAGTGCTATGATGAAGATGCGGCGCATGACGTTCGAGGTTGTTCCCTTTGCAATATAACGCAAAAATAGCCATTCTCATGCGAAATGGTGGGCCGGTATGACGAAAAAAACTATTTTTGCGGTGTGATGATAGTCGTAACACATTAAAACGATAAAGTATGCTTGAGAAAGGATTGAAGAGTGAGAGCCGCACCGTAGTGACGGAGCGGAACATGGCTTCGACGATGGGTTCGGGCGACATGCCAGTATTTGCCACGCCGGCGATGGTCGCACTGATGGAGAATGCTGCCATGAATGCCGTGGCCGCGGAGCTGGAGGAGGGCAGTTCGACCGTGGGTGTGGAGATGTCGGTCTCGCACGTCAAGGCATCGGCTGCGGGTGCCGAGATTACGGCATCGGCCGAGCTGGTCGAGGTCGACGGACGCAAACTGACCTTTGCGGTCAAGGCGTGGGATGCGAAGGGTACGATAGGCGAGGGACGTCACGTGCGTTTCGTTGTTGACCGAAGCCGCTTTATGGCCAAACTCGGATAGCGTCACGGCCCTTATCCGTCCGTTGTCGGCCGCATGCGGTGCAGACAAGCGTCGGAACGGGCTGCGGAACCGAATATTGGGGCCGAAATTTTGACTATTGATTTTTTTACATTACTTTTGTGGCGCTTACGAGCGCTTGATTGAGCTATGGTGTAATGGTAACACAGCAGATTTTGGTTCTGTTATTCTGAGTTCGAATCTCGGTAGCTCAACCCGACGGGAGAGGTCGTGAAAACGGCTTCTCCCTGTTTTTTTATTCGCCGCAATGCGTTATCTTTGTATGATCTCATATCGGTGCCTTACGCCCGATGGAGTGAATTATGGAATACGGAAAGATAAGCGAGACCGACATAGATGCGGTAATGCGTATAATCGAAGGTGCAAAACGACGTCTGCATGATCGTGGCGTAGACCAGTGGCAGCGCGGATATCCGTGCCGCGCGAGCGTCGAGGCCGATGTGGCGGCAGGTGTCGGTATGGCTTTGCGCGACGGGAATACAATAGCGGCATACGGGGCCGTGATATTCACGGGCGAGCCTGCGTATGAGGATATTCGTTGCGGGCAGTGGCTTACCGCAGGCCCGTATGCCGTTGTACATCGTCTCTGCGTGGCGGAGGATCGTCTCGGCAGCGGCTGCGCCACGGAGTTCATGCGTCGTACGGAGCAGTTTGTACGGCCGCATGTCAAGAGCATACGCATAGATACGCATCCGGACAATATACCCATGCAGGGGCTTATACGCAAGATGGGATTTACGTATTGCGGCGACGTTACGATCGAGAGCCGACGTCTGGCTTTCGAGAAGCCTTTCGATAAGTGATGCGGGTCGTCGTGTCAAACTGTGCGTTCCGTCCTGACTGGAACATTTCAACGAAAAAGATAAATTTATGAAGAAGACCTTGATTTTTCTCTGTTTTGCCCTGAGCGCTACGGGTGCTGCGGCTCAGGTGGACGGTGGCGGAATAAGCGACTCGATGATGGAGCGCATCCGCAAGGGGTACACCGCAACTCCCGAACAGAAGGCGGTGAAGAATGCGCTGGCATCGACCTCGATCGCTACGCTGGCCATAAATTCGGACAATCTGGCCATGTGTGACACACACTTCTCGAACCGTGTCACCACGCGCGGCATCACGGATCAGAAGTCGTCGGGCCGCTGCTGGCTCTTTACGGGGTTGAATGTGCTGCGTGCCAAGATGATTGACAAATACGATCTGCCGTCGTTCGAGTTCTCGCAGAACTACTGTTCGTTTTACGACCTGTTGGAGAAGTCGAACCTCTTCCTGCAGGCCATCATCGATACGCGTGACAAACCGATGGAGGACCGTACGGTAACGTGGCTCTTCCAGCATCCGATAGGTGACGGCGGGCAGTTCACTGGTGTGTCGAACCTCATAATGAAGTACGGTGTGGTGCCCAAGTCCGCGATGCCCGAAACATACCAGAGCAACAATACGGGTCAGATGACCATGATCCTGTCGTTGAAGCTGCGCGAGTTCGGTCTCGAGTTGCGCGGCATGAAGGCGTCGCAGACGGCCGAGCGCAAGGTCGAGATGCTGACGGAGATATACCGCATATTGGTCGAGTGTCTGGGTGTGCCGCCCAAGGAGTTCGAATGGACGCGCTGCGACAAGGATGGCAATCCCGTAGAGACACGCAGCTATACGCCCAAGAGCTTCTATGACGAGTATATAGGCGAGGATCTGGAGCACAACTACGTGATGGTCATGAACGATCCCTCGCGCGAATACGGCAAGGTCTATGAGATAGAGTATGACCGCCACGTCTACGACGGCGAAAACTGGCTCTACATAAATCTGCCGATAGAGCGTATAAAGGAGATGGCCATAGCCTCGATCAAGGACAACACGGCGATGTATTTCTCGTGCGACGTGGGCAAGTTCCTCGACCGCACGAAGGGTACGCTCGATGTGGCCAATATGGACTACGCTTCGTTGTTCGGCACCTCGTTTACGATGGACAAGCGTCAGCGCGTGCAGACCTATGCCAGCGGCTCATCGCATGCCATGACACTTATAGCCGTGGATCTGGACGAGACGGGCGCGCCGCGCAAGTGGATGGTCGAGAACAGCTGGGGTGCATCGTCGGGATATCAGGGATGTCTGATCATGACCGACGAGTGGTTCAACGAGTATATGTTCCGTCTGGTCGTCGAGCGCAAGTATGTTCCGCAGGACATACTCGACATGCTCAATCAGGAGCCCGTCATGCTGCCTGCGTGGGATCCGATGTTCGCTCCCGAAGAGTAGTTTCTTACATTAATTGTTGAGACTTGTCGGACGGTATCTGTCAAAAGTGACGGATGCCGTCCGATATTCTTTTTGGCTGCCGCTACAAATGAAAAACTCCCGTCGGCCGATGCCGCGGGAGTTATCCGTCCGTTTTCGGGGGTTGTGGAGGCGGCGGGAGTCGAACCCGACACTGTATGATGTTGATAATTAATGATATGCCCTTTGCTGGGGCTCTATGTCCAACGAAAAATCCAACGTATCCAGTATATGATGACGTGAGACCTTTATCATGCAAAGATATGCAAAATGCGGAAACAGTGCAAATTTATTGTGTGTAAATTTTGTATTTTTAGCAAAAATACAGTAAATTTGTGATAGCTTTATACGCTGGATAAAGCATCATAGTTCTTTATTTGCCCTACCAGCGAGGGTAACACATAAAATTTTAACAAATGCAAAGCGATGCAACAGATTTTTATGGAACTGCATCCAATGCAGCTACGGAGACTTTGGTAAAGTCACAGTCCGTAGAAAAATTGGAAAAGGATGACTTAATCCTTTACGATCTTGTCGATCTGATGAATATATTTAAGGTCAGCAAGAGAACTATTTTTAATTGGAGAGCAAAAGGGGAGATAAACCTCATTTGCGTTGGCGGGAAGTTATATATGACCCGCAAAATGCTCCTGGATCTTATTGAGGCGAAAGGAGGTGTGGTATGAGTGATATGTCACCTCAGTTATTGCCGGTTAACCCGGTAGATCAAACGCCGATTGCGACTCAGTTGCAAGGATCAGGTGCAAAATCTGTGATAGATGAAATACAAAAGTTTCTTACAGGAACTTACCACTTTAGATTTAATTATATCACACACAGGCTCTTGGTGAGGAGTATAGATTCCGACGAGCAATACCATTATTTGGACGAATATGAGTTTAATTCTATTTTGAAAAGAATTAAAACTCAGAATATTAGCTGCTCGAAGGATACTCTGCTGATGATTCTGAAGTCGGACTATGTCGAGAGATTCGATCCCTATGTTAGTTATTTGAACGACCTGCCGGAGTGGGATGGAAAGGACTATGTTGCGTATTTGGCCGATACGGTTGAGGTTACGCAACCTGAGTATTGGAGGAAGTGCTTGAGAAAATGGCTAGTGGCGTTAGTCGCATCCTTAAGGGATCAGAATACGATAAATCAGACTGCAATAGTTTTGTCGGGGCCGCAGGGTATAGGTAAAACTACATGGTTTCATACTATCCTGCCTCCTGAGTTTCAGGAATTTATTCACGAGGGATATGTCCAAACAAAGGACAAAGAGACATCTGTGAAGATCGCTGAGTGTGTTCTTGTTCTTATGGATGAGCTTGAGAATCTGTCGGATAAAAGTATGGATGGCGTAAAGCAGCTGATGACGCAAAAAGGAACAGCGTTGAGACGAGCTTACACAACCATCACGCAGTTTTATCATAGACGGGCTTCATTTGCAGGAACGGTTAATAAAAAGCACTTTTTGAAAGATCTGACTGGAAATAGGCGATTTCTATGTTTTGATGTGTCGAAGATCGATTTGCAACATCACGTTCCGATGAAGCAATTGTACGCTCAACTTGTTCATCTGCACGATAGTGGATTTCAATTCTGGTTTGACGAGGATGAGATCGCAGAGCTGAACATGATGAACGCAGAGTTTCGAGACATATCCGTGGAGGAGGAAGCGTTTGTCAACCACTTTGAGAAGTGCAGTGTCGACGATGAAGATGCTATATTCTTGACCACTACGCAGATTAGACAAAAGTTAGTGCAAAAAACCGGATATTCGTGCCTATCGATCCAAGCGTTAGGACATGTCTTGAGAGATACGAAGGTTGAAAGGTTAAAAAGATCTGGTGTATATGGCTACATCGTGAAAGCTAAGAGCTGATTTTTATGGAGGAAATGTTACCCTGCGCCCTTTCGGGTAAGCAGGGTAACTTGTTTTTATAACTTATACATCGTATGGTTGATGGTCTTGGATGTGAATGAACCTAATATGCACAATATCAAACTTTTAAACGTAGGTACATACAGTAAACTCCTATTGACAGGATACTTAAATATCATTTGTATGTGCTCAATTAAAATGTTTAAAGATGAATTTATTATCTTTGTATCAGATAATATTTTATTTGTTAACTGTGGAATTTTGATATTATGAATAATATAGTATCATTTAATATGTATACGCCTGGCGACGTTGCCAGGCAAATTGCAGCAAGGGTCAAAACTCGGAGGCTGGAGATGAACCTAACTCAGGAAGGCATGGCGGCAAGAGCGGGTCTTAAGTTCGCTACTTATCGCCGTTTCGAACAGACGGGAGAAATTTCTTTGAAGGGGTTGCTTCAGATTGGATTTGCTTTGAATGCGTTATCAGAGTTTGATGCTCTCTTTGCACAAAAGCAATATCAATCATTGGATGATGTATTGAACGAACAAAATGTTACCCGCAAACGAGGAAAGAAAAATGAATAGCATCAAGCAGATAGAAGTAATATATAACAATCGGCAGGTCGGACGTTTGGCTCTGACGAAAGCAGGACTGTGTGCCTTCGAATATTCGGCAGAGTGGCTTAGTTCTGGTTTTTCTATTTCCCCGGTTGAGCTGCCTTTGCGAAGCGGCGTTTTTATTGCCAAACCGCGTCCGTTTGAAGGTGGATTCGGAGTTTTCGATGATTGCCTGCCCGATGGATGGGGCCTTTTTATCCTGGACCGATACCTGCAACAAAAGGGGATCAATCCTCGCGCACTTACTCTACTGGATCGTCTCGCATTGGTTGGGTCGTCGGGACGTGGAGCCCTGGAGTTCCGTCCGGATCATAGTGTCGTGACGCGACAGGATTATGCTGATTTTGAGAAGTTGGCATTGGAAGCAGAGCGGATATTGGACAGCGACGAATATAGGGGTGAAGGCATCGAGGAATTTCAAGACCGTGGTGGCTCTCCGGGTGGTGCACGTCCCAAGATCTTCGCCCATTATGAAGGCAAAGAGTGGCTGGTAAAGTTTCGTGCCAAGAGAGATCCGCAGAGTATCGGTATAGATGAATACTGCTATTCGTTGCGTGCTAAAGAGTGCGGAATCGAAATGCCTGATACACGGCTTTTCGAAGGCAAGTATTTTGGTGTGGAACGTTTCGACCGAACGCCTCAAGGCAAACTGCATGTCGTTAGCGTGGCTGGTCTTATCGGTGCCGATTATCGGTTGCCAAGTATCGACTACATACATATTTTTCAGGTGTGCGCCATGTTGACACATAGTGTAGCCGAGCTGTGGAAAGTCTATCGACTGATGGTGTTCAATTATCTCATAGGCAACAAGGACGACCACGCTAAAAACTTCGCCTTTATTCATCGGGATGGCGATTGGCGTTTTGCTCCGGCCTATGACTTGTTGCCCAGCGATGGCATTAACGGCTTTCGGACAACTTCAATTAATGATAAGATTGAACCTGCCAAGGAGGATTTATTTACTGTGGCTGTAAAGATCGGATTGAATAGCAAGGAGACGGAGGAGGCTTTTGAGAAGATTCGGGGAATAGTTGTAGAATCTAAAATTTAGTATAAAATGAATTATATCAATCAAGATTATTTTCTTCCATTGTTGGACGATTTTTATTCAAAGACAAAGGATTTATATGATTGCGGCTATGATCAGGGGCCATTTATTCCGTATACGATGCCATTGTATAGTGAATCAAAGTTGAAGATTTTTTATATGGGTCGAGATACATATTGGTGGTGTCCGTATCATGTGTTGCAATTAGCCTACAACAAATCTTTGTTATCGGATTATATGAACGCTAACAAGAATTGTGTAGATGTGGATAAAATGTTAAGTTGGAAAAATAATGCCGGTGCATTTTGGACGTTTGTGTGCAAATTGCATTTATTTATAAGAACAGGCAGGTATTATGATGATATTACGGATATTACTCCTCGGGATGAGGAATATAAGATGCTTGAAGAGATCGGATACGGCAATTTATATTCAATAGAAACACCCGAAACACTGAAAAAAGAAGAGCGTGGTGTTTGGAGTAACATCTCAGATATTGAAAAGTATCACAAGATTTGTGATGCTGCTCAATCTTTTGAAAAGTTAAAATCAATAATCGAGGCATATAATCCGGATGTGATATTTATTATGACTTGGCACGATGAGGATTCTTTTTTTGAGTGTACCGATTACGAGTGGCAAAAGAACTATTATGAAGAGAATTTTAGGGCAGTCTATTTGAGTAAGACATATAAAGCTAAAATTATATGGACATTACATCCTCGCCGATTCAGTTTCTTGAGAACCAATATTCAAGAGATGTGTACATACCTTGCCGAGACATTGAAGATGCTGCTCTAATTTGTTGTTTTTGAGGATAATATCTGCATATTATATTATATGTTGAGCTATAACAGGAAGCACAACTGGTACCAAGCTGCCGAGAAAGCCGGAGCGGAAGATGCAGGTAGCAGGTAAGCGGATCAGGCTGGCGGGATTGCACAGAGATCTCAGTATTGCTCAGGTTGCCGAACGTGCCGCTTGTTCATCCCTTGCGGTTCACACATGGGAAAGACGTGCCGATATTGGCAATAGGCATTTATCCAAGGGCGCTTTATGCGCTCCATCCAGATGATGATATTCTTATGCTTGCAAATGAAGACGCGATGGGGAAGGCGTTGCGGGATTTGAGCCTTAAGAAACGAAAAAGAGCATCCAAAAAGAATAAGACATGGAAAGAATAACAAAATAAGATGATTGCAATTTTTGATCTGCAAATACCTCAGTCCAATATATTGACGACTAAATACCGAGGTTGCAACCATTCGTGCGAAGGCTTCAACTGTCGCTTAGGTTTTATGATGTGTTCCTTGTAGCCAATATTGGAACACTAATGGTTACAATAACAGGTTGTTGCCTTTTGATCTATAAATGGCTTTCCGAACAATTTCTTATTTTTACATTTTTCATTTGCCTGGCAGCATTCCATACAGCCTCGATGAAGTTTACGTGTGATATTGTGATTTCATTGTCTTTCGAAAAAACCGGCACTACGCAATCCTCTTTCAGGTGTCGTATTGTAGTTTCCTTTGTATTTGCTTCAATAACGGCCGCCTACTAGAGATATGGGTATCTATAACCTTTTCGGCAACATATACTGTTTTGGCGTCTATTGCTCTGCCTGTACTTGTGAAAAAAGTGTTCGGATATAGTCTAGTAGCAGGTTGTAGCTGTAATGTGTGTACTGCGGTTTGCATCGTTTCTTACAAGATTAGGTTGATGATTGATTTTTGTCTGTTCGTTGTTGAGTTGAAGCAGTTGTACTTTCTTCTGTTTGAAGTCAGCTATAAGTTGACTGCTCCACTCCGGAAATAGATTGTATACTGACGTAAGCTCTTCAATGGAGCTGGCTTTAGATATTTCAGCTCTTATCATCTCCAATGTAACTCCGTCATTACACCAGTCGAGGATGATTTTGCCTGTTGCCGGTGTAATGGTAAATTCGGGCTTGCTGGCAAAGAGATTTGTTCTGTCTTTTGATACTAGGGCCTGGTGTTTCATGTTGATGTCAAAGACTATTGTATATTCATAGTCTATACCGTCCCTCATCACTGCTTTTAAGCCTACCTTTTCCGGGACCATTTTACCGTTCTTCTCCGACAGGACATAGTCTTGTTTGCACCTCATGGTTGAGATTACGTGACGGTTTACATCCAAAATCTTCTGGATTAGAGCGGTCATCCTGGGAGTAACCTTTTGCCAATTAGTAAATGAATTGCCAGGCAACCCTGCATGATATTCCAATAGGTTGTCCCAACATTGACTCATAGAATCAATGATGATGACCTCCATGCCAGCGTGTTCGCAAGTATTAATGGCCTCAATGTAGGTTTCGGGGTCATATTTACCCTCTAATGGAAGTACATTGTATCCACCTAAGTGGCATATAAATCAGACGAGTTATTTTCGCTGTCTATAACTGCAATCTTACTCCAATCTCCACAAAGACCATAGGCGAGGAATAATGCGCTCATTGTCTTTCCGCTTCCAGCGGGGCCTTGAAGAGCCAACTTTATTTTGGCCTGTTTCTTTGATGATTTTCTTAACTGCATAATTACTATCGTTTTGACAATTTAATGCGACAAAAAACAAGGCAAGCCATTCTATTCAGAAAGACTTACCTTGTTACGATAAATGATATCTGAGAGGTTGATATCAGAGAGTGGCTAGGGTAGTAGTACACCCTTCACCTCTCTGATGAAGCATGAAGAACATATCCCCGGTATCTGGAGAGCATACTTCGGAGATAACAGGGTTTGTGAGACCTCCGTTAAGAAACTTTTCAGATACCGGTCCAGTTTCTCGTCCGTAGATAAAAAAGCATTTCCCTGTTTTAGTGTTCTGCTTGATTTGGATCTGACCTACACCCTGCATAGCTTTGAAATCCTCAATAGAGAATGTTTTGATAAAATGTAACTTTTCCATATGCATAGCTTATTATTGTTGTGGAGGGGGATTATCCCACCTCCAAAAGAGGGGGAGGGTATCTGCTGGTGTATATCCTGCTCATGAATATATAGTGAGCAAAAAAAATTAAAAAAATTGGATGACAGCAACATAGCCTCTATGCCTGTCATGTGCGATTATAGCCGGTAATTTTAGTTATATATAATACATCAACCTCCTGTCTTAAACTGTAGTGACCGCCAAAAGGTTTATGTCAAACTTTTGGCGGTCACTACAAAGAGGCCGTATGATAAGACCTAGAATGTTATAAGTTAGATACCAGAATATTTTATATGTATTTCTTCACCAGTTCTGTTAAGGCTGCGACATGTTCCGCTTCCGATTTACCTTGCGGATGTTCTGTCCCGATGAAAACAGTATCTCCGATTTTGTAAACAACGGCTTTGTATCCAGCCCAGTTTTTCTCCTCAAGAACAGCAGGCGCCGTATCATTGTTCACACTACACAGGAAGTCATAATTCCAATATTTCCCGGTGAGCAATATCACAACCTTTGGCCGCAGGATAGACAATTCCTGCTTGAATATCTCAAAACAGAGGTTTTCCTGTTTCTTGCACAACTCATCGGAAGGATTAGAGCCATCAGGAGACAGTTTGTAAAGATTGTCCCACGCAATATGTTCATACCAGTCCGGCTGCGGGCCAATCACCCCATGCGTAACGTTTCGGATAACCCGCCAGAATGTGGATCTTTTCCAATAACTCTCCACCCACTTCATCTGGTCGGGGCGGGCAAATACCTGCGATTCGCAACCATCCGTAAACAGTCGTTCTGTATCCCGGTCATCCACGGCCCATCCGTAAGTTGCACGCCCGACGAACAGCATACCTCCGGGTTGGTATTTTTCACCCCACTGCACGCAAAATGTCGTATAGCTTTTCTCCTGTTCGATTTTCGCCAATTCCTCATATAATGGGTAAATGGCGGCTTTCAAAGATTCTTTTATATTCATAATGCTTAAAACATGTCAACGATTTGAAGTTAAACAAATATATACAAATTTTTATAAAAATTAATCGCCATCTAGGGATACGCGTTTTTTGTTGCTCGATACAAAGATAGGCCTTTCATGTGCCAAATTGAAGCATATAATCTCGGGAAAATATCAAGCCGCAACATCAATAAACATATGCCGTAATTTTTCTCAAGTGCGCTCTATTTTTGTCGCATAACCAATCATTTCAACGGAAAATGACACTCTGCGACTTGCTGCACATGGTAACATGGGAGGAGGTACGGCCCTACATCGAGCAACATCTGGCCGAATGCCATGGGATGAAGCTCTCCGACTATGAACGGATGTTCGAACGCCTGCGGCGCATGGCACCCGAGCGGTGGGTGGTGCCGGGGCTGTTTCGATTCTATATTAGTCCCGATACGCCATACAGTCGGGAATGGAAGGACATCGCACACGACACGATCAGTGCAACTGGCTACTATGTAACTGATCATGCCTTTGGTGTTCCATGGGCCGTTGCACTGGCTACACGGATCGAACAATGGGGAGATCTCTATCTGTCCGATGCCCAATGGGCTGCCTATTGCCTCTGGGAGATGTCACGAGAGAAGATCGAACGGGAGATCCCTGAATCGATGCATTGTTTTCGGAACAAAAATAAACCTCCCCTTTTACGACGGCTTGGATGGCTTCTCTCGGATTACAGGATAAACCGCCTGTATAAACACCTAAGCTCGCCCATTCCCTCCATGGATTCCGATAAGGCTAAACTTCGCAAACGACTGCAACGTATCGAAGCGGCCATACTCCGCATAACGGGACAAGATATGAACCGACTGTCGGTCCGACTTATTCCGGAGAAAAAGCGGGAATGGATCGGGGAGCTGATCGGAGTGCGACAAGTGCTGCTCAACCGGATGTTTGCCGCGACAGCCGAAGAGGTGGAATGCATGGACAGGGTGAATGGCCTCTTGTTGGATCTTACCCAACAGATGTATCGCCGCAGCGCGGAGCTATACCGCAGGGTGCTGGACACTACCCATGACAAGACGTTCGACGATGACGTCGTGGTGGAGGGCTCGCTGAGATACGGCTGCAACGGTCCGGAATCGGTGCTGCATCTGACCAACGACCCCTATTACGGATCGGATTTCACGAGGATGCTGCAAATCATTGACTGGCTTTATTCGTGTGATGTCGACGGGTTCGAGATTGAAGAGATCGAGTATACGTCGAAGGAAAGCATCGATCTTGACAATGACACCTCTATGAGTGATGCACAGTTGGGATTTGCAGACGATCTTGACGACGGCACAACATGGGCGGAGGGATGGCTCTACCATCCGGCATTCAAGCATATCTGCATCTGCCATGCCGTGCACGACATCTGTACGCACAAGAGCTATTCGATTCCCGACCTGCTGCGCATGAACGATTTCTGGTGTGAGGTAAAGGTAACGCATCAGCACATTGTCGACCAGAGCGGCAGCCGGTGGAAATGGTGGAAAAATTGTTCGTTCGAGGAATTCCGCGACAAACTGCGCACCGAGGCAGCACACCGCCCGGAACAGCTCCGCCTCGGCCAGTACATCATGGCCCGTACCTCCCAACTGTTTCCCGTTACGGTGCATCCTACGCTTTGGGGCAGAGTGGACGACTGCTTTAACGACGACGATCGGGCCGACGCCTATCTGCGCAGACTGTATGACACCATCCAAAAACAGAAAGAATCATGAAACTGAGAGAACTGATTGTCCACTTTCTGAGGAACCTTGCCTCCGATGGATTCCATCCCGATAAAAGCGACTATTCCGATAAAGCTTCGCGGAATCCTTACGAAGAGAATGCCAGAAACAAAAGCGCATTCAATGGTGTACCTTCTGGTTTTATGGAGTTCGATCGCGTGACGATGGGTTGGCAACCATCTGACCTGATCATCATTGCCGCACGGCCCAGTATTGGTAAAACAGCCTTCGCGCTTTCCATGACCCGTAACATAACAATCGACTACCACAAGCCCGTTTGGTTACTTCTCGCTCGAAATGAGCGCACAATAATTGGAAATGCGTTTGTTAGTTGCCGAATCGGAACTCGATTCATGCGATCTGCGCAACGGACAACTGTCTCCAGATCAAAGGAAGCATCTGGAAACCTCGTCCCTGACCAACGCCCCGCTCTTCATCGACGACACCCCTGCGCTGAGCATCACCGTGTTCCGATCTAAAGTCAGTAAACTCAAGACTCAGCACGATATCCAATTGATCGTAATCGACTATCTGCAGCTTATGACCTTTGACCGCCACGACACAAAAGGAACCGCGAACAGGAGATCGCTGCCATCTTGTGTTCGCTCAAGACCTTCGCCAAAGAGTTCGATCTGCCTATCATCGTCCTCTCCATGGTCAGCAGATCTTGTTTAGCCAACAAACGCCCGCAGTTGAGTGACTTGGACTATTTGAAAGTCAACGACATTGAGAAGAATGTCTACCTCGTCATCTTTATCCACCGTCCCGAATATTACGGCATAACCGTTGATGAAAACGGCATGGCCACAGCGGGTGTGGCCGAGTTGATCATTGCCAAGCACCGTAACTGTGCAGTTACTAATATTGAACTTCATTTTCTAAAAGATTTGATGCGTTTTACCGAGATCGACGGTACCGATCAGCTGCCAGACGGATGTACCGCCACAACACTTGTTTAATTCATTAATATATAATATTTTAAGCATAAAAAATATTTAACTTAGTTCATAATGAAAACTTTAAGCATGATGACAACCGAAAATGGACATGTTTCCAATTACAGATTTCCTTCCGTTGAGCTTTTGGAAAAACGAAGCGATGGAAAAGAAAAGATATCGATCGCGGAAATCGCAGAAAATGAAAACAGGCTCAAACAAGTGCTGGAACAATTAGGAATAAAAATTGCCCGGATCGAAATTATAATCGGTGCTGCGATAACACGTTACGAGGTAACGCTTCTTCCCGGGTATAAGTTTTCTAAAATAAAACATCTTGAAGCAGAACTTGCCTTGCCGCTTGATGTGCTGCGTGGTCGTATAGCGGAAATAGATCCTTTCCGCCCTGCTATTATTATCGAGATTCCGAATACAAATCGGGGGACTGTATCCATGTATTCGCTTATTCAATCCGAGACATTCCGGGAAAACAAAGCGGAGCTTCCGCTGGCAATCGGAGAAACCGTGGAGAATTCACCGTTTATCTTGGATTTGGCCAAAATATCGCATTTGCTGATAGCTGGAGCTACAGGTCAAGGAAAGTCTGTGGCTCTGCATGCCATGATTACCTCGCTACTCTACAGCAAGCAGCCCACACAGCTGAAATTCGTGATGATCGATCCTAAGAGAATCGAGTTTACACCGTATGGGAAGATAGAGCGCCACTTTCTGACCAAGGTGGAGTCGGAGGAAGCCATCATCACTGACCCTTATAAGGCTGTCGATATGCTCAATATTCTCTGTCTGGAAATGGGTAATCGTCTGGAACTACAAAAGGAAGCCAGCGTGCGCAATATCGCCGAATACAACAAAAAAATCACTTCGCAGCAGCTCGACGTACAGCACGGACACCGCTATCTGCCCTATATTGTGGTGGTGATCGACGAGTTTGCCGACCTCATCATGACAGTCCGCAAGATCGAAAATCTCGTGGCGCGTCTGGCCCAGAAGGGGCACACCGCAGGTATTCACCTGCTTATCTCCACACAGCGTCCTTCGAGTAACGTTATCACGGGTATGATCAAGGCCAATTTCCTGGCCCGCATTGCCTTCCGTGTGGTGTCGAGAATTGATTCGCGGACGATTATCGACAGTCCGGGTGCTGAACAACTTATCGGTCACGGTGACATGTTGGTTTCAGTTGCAGGTAAAACGACACGTGTGCAAGGCGCATGGATAGACCCGAGTGAAACAGAACGGATAGTACAGTTTATATCCGAACAGAAAGTATGAAAACGATAAAACCATATATCAATGGTTATCAATGATACGTTTCAACATCTGAAAGTTGAATATAGGACAATAATTGACAGCCCTTAAATATGTCTTCTTTAATTAGTTTGATATTTTGGGGAATACGAATAAATTACAATAGGAAAATGCACCTACTCCAATCCCGGGTACAGAATCGGGGATATAGATGGACTGCAAAGAAATACATTTCTCAAAGGCGTATGCACTAATTTCGATTATAGAAACCGGAATATCGATAGATTGCAGATAGGTGCACCTCCAAAGCATGTTTACCTATCACGGTTACAAAAGTTGGGATCTCGATGGATTGTAAGGCAGTATAGTCCTCAAAGGCTCTTTCGCCGAAAATCTTAACTCCTTCCTAAATACGATACTCTGATAGATCGGGTATTTGCAGACCTTTTAGCAAGGTTAGTCAGTCTGCACTGTACTCGGTGCCATAGGCGTCAATCCATGTAGGTGTTTTTTCCATTTCTGTCATGATGTATTCAATTTTTTTCGGTAAAACCATAGCTTATGTCGCGATTTGGCGTTTAACTGAATTATCTTTGTCAAAGATTCCATTGAAAGAGTCATAAAACCGATATCATTATGCGACAGAAACAAAACAGCAGAAGTTCGTCGAAGAGCAATACCGCGATATTGTTCAACCGCTATGTCTGGCTGGTCGATACGATCTACCGTGCCGGACGCATCTCGTTCGAGGAGATCAATGCGCAATGGGAGCGCTCGTCTCTCAACGATACGGGCTAAGAGTTACCCCTGAAAACCTTCCACAACCACAAGAATGCCATCCGCAGATGTTCGACATCAACATCGAGTGCGACCGTCGGGCCGGATACCTTTACTACATCGAGCATACTGAGGATATGGAGCAGGGCGGCGTGCGGACCTGGTTGCTGAACACCTTTGCCGTGAATCACCTCATCAATGAAAGCCATCATCTCAAGCGGCGCATTCTCTTCGAGGAGATTCCATCCGGACAGCGCTTCCTGACACAGATTATCGAGGCGATGCTGGATAATCTGACCTTGGAACTGACCTACCAAAGTTTCTGGAATAATGCACGTTCGAAGTGGCACCCTACTGCGTTAAGGTGTTCCGGCAACGGTGGTATGTTGTGGCTCGCAGTTTGAGCGACGAGCAACTGCGAGTTTACGCTCTTGACCGCATCCAGGAGCTTCGCACGACAGAAAATGCCTTTGCGCTGCCCGAAGATTTTGACCCTCAAGCCTATTTTGCCGATTCGGTCGGAGTGGTTGTCGATGAGAAGTGTGCGGTGGAACGGGTGAAAATTCGGGTACAGGGTATCCAACGACAATATATCCGTACGCTGCCGCTGCATGCCTCGCAACAGGAGGTCGAAACGAATGAAGATTCTTCCGTCTTTGAGTTTCACCTGCGTCCAACACTAGATTTTCAGCAGGAACTGCTGACCCATGCTGTCAATGCGGAAGGAGACATCGAAGTGTTGGCACCCCAATGGTTGCGCGAGCACATGAAAAGCATCGGAGAGGATTTGTGGCATAACCATCAAAACGTGTAACAGCCATGTTGCAGGATCCGAAACAAATTACAGAACAGGATTGCGTTTGTAACGGCTTTGCTGTCTTTGGCGTTGGACAGAGAGAGAATCGCAGATACGGATTGATTGATCGCAATGAAAACGTATTTCCCAAACAAGAACTTCGAGTAGCATACTAAAATATCATCAACGTGTTAAAATTCATAACTATGAAAAATTTTTGTTTTCGCCACAAAACTTTGATTATAAAATATATAGACCCCAAAGCAGTCGAAATAATTGTCGATCCTACCATGCGAGTGTTTTTCTCAAAAGCTGCTACAATCCTTGCAGGTTTTTTCTCTTGTATGGAAGATGAAATGGGTACGAATGAAGATTCTGACGACATAGGACATTCTTATAGCTCTGCCTCGATTCCGCTTTGTTTGGAAAAGATGATTTCTGACGAGTCCGTGTTTCGGTATATCTATGCACATTGGGATCTCTGGATTCGTATGACTCATAAAACAGCGTTATTCTACAATACATGTTTGCAATTTTTTGCTGACCATGCAGAATGGCTTGACCAGACAATCCATATTATCAGAACGGCACGTAATACAGAAGTTGCTAAAGACGAAATGGAACGAGCATTCGGAGTTCGGCGAAGTTTCGCAGAGATGCTGTTGAACATGTCTCTATCGGAACTGTCCGGTCTGACCCAACAATCGTGCATCGATCTATTTCGCTATTGGAGTGATTTGGAGAATGAACTGATAAAGTTGTCTATCGACAGATATTAAGAGAGCATGCATATTTTCAGCATATTAAAAAACAAGGGATGAATAGGGTTATCTTTTTAGACTTCGACGGAGTACTGAATGCCTTTTATTATCCGAAGCTGTTGGCAGATCACGGGCAAGTATGGAGAGACCGCTTTGGGGTATTGTTTGCACCGGAGTGTATTGCCCAACTGGAGCGTACCATTGCAGCTACGTGTGCGCATATCATCATCTCTTCTTCATGGAAGATCCCTTTTGAAAGTGAGACGGATGAAATGGCATTGAACAGTCTGAAGCAAATGTGGAAAACACGCCAATATCCCGGTCGAATTGACGGTGCAATTCCCAACCTGACCTTCCAAGAGATTCTGGACATGCATTGTGACGGTGATTTTATATGTCACAAGGGTTTTGAGATTGAACAATGGTTGAGACAACATCCGGAATGTACCAAATATGCTATACTTGATGATGAGGAGATTGTCCTGCCCAAACATAAATCACATTTTATCCAAACGGACAGAATGGTCGGATTACAAAAAGAAGATGCCGATCGGGCTATCGAAATATTGCTGAATTGTGTGGATAATGGGATACATTGATTGATATGTAAATAATAAATCCGGCATATTGTGCCGGATTTTAATTTAATATGGCTATAATGCCGGAGCATGCCGTCCTTTTAATGGCCCGTTGGGATGTCGTAAACAGTAGCCGGAAGTCAAGGATGAAATGCTGTTGAACGATTGCCCGCAATATTTACAGGTGTATTTGCTTTTCTCGCTTCCTTCATAGAGCTTATGTCTGCCCTTATGAGGGCCATCAGGGTGTCGTAAGCAATAACCGGAGGTCAAAGACGATACTGAGGAAAACTTTTGTCCGCAGTATTCACAATAGAAATTTGCCATAGCGTGTGAGATTAGTTTGGTGTATCAAGAATTAGTTTTATCTATCAAATATAATATTTTTTGAAAAAAAAGTATTTCCATTATCATGTAAATTTATTCTGAATGCCCAATTATTTTTTCGAACCGGCGAATGTGTCGCGCACAAAGAATAAAACCGTACTATTCATTTCGTTCATTTTTTGCAAATATATCGATCGGATATGCCAAACGTAAGCCGAACAAATCAAAAAAATATTTTTAACCGCCAGATGCATGTGTCATAATTTGGCATATCATTATTTTATCTTTGCTGCAGACAATCTGTTCAAGGAAAACCATGAATGAACCAAACCATAAAACCATGTCAAAGAGTAGAAAGACGCGCAGTTCGTCGAAAAGCAATGCCGCCGTATTATTTAACCGTTATGTATGGCTGGTTGATACGATCTATAGAGCAGGACAAATTACGTTTGAGGAGATCAACGAACGCTGGCAGCGTTCTTCGCTCAACGAAACCGGCGAAGAGCTTCCCCTGAAAACGTTTCACAACCACAAGAACGCCATCCAGCAGATGTTCGACATCAACATCGAGTGCAACCGCAAGGGCGGCTACCTCTATTATATTGAGCATGCCGAGGATATGAAGCGGGGTGGCGTGCGGACATGGTTGTTGAACACATTTGCCGTAAACCACCTCATCAACGAAAGTCATCACCTCAAGCGACGCATTCTTTTCGAGGAGATTCCCTCGGGGCAGCGCTTTTTGACGCAGATCATCGAGGCGATGCGCGACAGTCACACACTGGAGATGTCCTACCAAAGTTTCTGGAACGATACGCCTCGCTCGTTCGAGGTGGCGCCCTACTGCGTCAAGGTATTCCGCCAGCGGTGGTATGTCGTGGCATGCAGCACGAGCGATGACAGGTTGCGCATCTATGCATTGGACCGCATTCAGGAACTTAGCACGTCGGAACATCTGTTTGTCTTGCCCGCAGATTTTGACCCGCAAGCCTATTTTGCCGACTCGTTTGGTGTGGTGGTTGACGGGAATTGCAATCCGGAACGGATTCTGGTCCGCGTAGCAGGTATTCAGCGACAATATATCCGTACATTGCCATTGCATTCCACTCAGAAAGAGACTGAGATTTCGGAAGATTCATCCGTATTTGAATACCATCTACGGCCAACATTCGATTTCCTGCAGGAGTTGCTGACGCATGCCGCCAACACCGATGGGCGAATCGAGGTATTGGAACCACAATGGCTGCGTGCCCAAATGAAACAGGTGGGATATAATTTATACACACATAACAACAATGACTAATATGATATTGGATTCCAAGCATATCTCTTATCTTGAGGGGTGTTATAATGGATATGCAGTTTTTGCCATGGGAAAGGGGCGTGATCAGAAATTCGGCTTAATTGATCGAGAAGGCGCGATTGTTGTTAAACCTGAATTTCCGATAAGCCTGAGGACAGACAAATCGCGATATGTTAGATTCTTCAATAAGCGTTCGAATTCTTTTCGATATGCGCGCTATTACGATTTGATCAAAGGTATATTCGTTAATATAGATGAAAAATACAATCCGATTCCAATTGCAGGAAGTGATGGTAGATATTTTCGTACTTTTACCAGAAACAGAGCAGGGATAGCAGACTACACTGGTCGGCAGATTCTTCCAATGAAGTATGGTTTTATAGGATGGTGCGGAGGAAACTTCATTGTGCAGGATCCGAATACTCAGCTTTTTGGGATTATGACACCGGAAGGCGACGTGGTTGTTCCTTTTTCAAGGGAATACAACTGCGTATATCCTGGAGATGTGGAAATGCCGGTACTGGTAAAAGAGGATAAGAGATGGTTCTATATCGATAAATACGGAGAGGCAATTATATCTAAAGGAGAGCCGGAATTACCTGTCGAAGAAAAGTTAATGTATCTTGAATGTAAAAAACGATATACAATATACGGGGTCTCAAGAAAGACTGCGGTTAAGTTTGGAATGTTGGATGAATCGGGGCAAGAGGTCATTCCTCCTATTTATGATAATATATACTTGTTCAATCAGAAATATGTCTGTACCAGAATCTATGAACCATATAAAGCAGGGTTAAAGGACCTCTATGGTAATACAGTTATTCCGACTGATGGCAATAGGTCATTATATTCAATCTCCGGAGATGATGATTTGATAATAGTCCAATATGAGAACGACAAGTTTCACGACTCTTCTGAAACATGTATTGTACGTATTGAGGCAGATGGAGCACTTACGGAGGTGGCCTCTTTGAAGTATTGTATTTGTAGTAATCAGTCTGATTTGATTACTGCTGCATCGTGGAGAGTTTACAGAGGAAAGAGAAAGCCCGGGAAACATGGTCTGTTATCTTCAAGTGGAGAAGTACTAGTCCCTTTTGAATACGACAGAATAATATATTGGGACGATAAGGAGCGTATTGCTGTTAACAAAGGCAACGAATGGTTCTTTATAAATGTGAATAATGAGCGGACTTTATTTTAAATCTAAAGAAAAACTATAGTTGTATATAGAGTGGAATGGCCAGATTTGCGCAGCCCTTATATTCAGATTGTAACGCTTTGCTCCAATACTATTTTTAACATCGAGCAGCGATACGATGAACGTATTGTTTGCCTGCGTCGACATAAAACTATTTTTATATAAAACTCATAAGCCTTATGAAGTGCACTCAAAAGTTTTGTGTCTAACTTTTGGGGTGCACTTCGCAAATTTTAAAAGCGGTGGATTTTGTATTAATTGTAATTCATTTCAACCCTCATCATCTCGTTTTTGATAGATGAGTCCAAGATTCTTGCATAGTGTTGAGTCATCCTTATGTTGGCATGTCCTAGCATTTTGGATACATTTTCTATTGAAACATTGTTTGCTAAGGTAACTGTGGTTGCGAATGTGTGTCTTGCCAGATGTGTGGTCAGTTCTTTTGTTATGCCTGCTATAGCTGCAATCTCTTTCAAATAGGCGTTCATCTTTTGGTTAGATAATACTGGTAAAAGATTCGTGCTTGAGCGTGTCGATTGTGCATACTTGTCTAATATGGCTTTAGCGGGCTTGATTATCGGTATGTGACACATGACCCTTGTTTTGTGTCGAGCTTTTTTTATCCATCCCGTTCCATTATCTTCTACCAGATCATCCCTTGTCAAGGAGTGAACATCCACATATGCCAGTCCGGTGTAACAGCAGAACAAGAATACGTCCTTGACCTGCTCCAACCTTTCGATGTCAAACTTTTTGGCAGCCAGTCTGGAGAGCTCATCTTTTGTGAGAAAACCTTTATCCACTACTTCTGTTTTTAGTTTCATGTCCTCTATTGGGGAGGAGCTGATAAGTTTACGAGAGACACCTATATTGAGAATTTTGCCTAAATTTTTGAGATACTTGACAGTCGTATTGTTATTATTGTGTCTCTCGGTCATTAAGTAATGTTGATATTTCTTCAGGATCCCCAAATCTACTTCGTCTATCGGTATATCTTTAACGTTGTACTTATGTTCCAAAAACTCTCGAAACAACTTAAGCGATGTCTCGTGTCTCTTGTATGTAGCCAGCGTCGTAGTTATGTTCACTAGCTCTTTTAGTTCATTGTTGTGTTCAGCATACAATGTCAATATTCCTATTTTAGGCGTATCGATGTTTTTATATCGGTCTAAGATCTTTTTTGCGCTTACCTGCTTACCCGATCTCTGGATTTGGAGCGTAATATCCTGAAGCCTATATTCCATCTGGTCTAAAAACGCATTTATCTGCTTGTTGGTTAGCGTATTGCCTTTGGCTCGGCCTTTGACTGCCACCCACTGTGACGGCAATACTCTTTTCCCGGTTGCAATTTCTGCTGAAATGTTGTTAACGGTAACCCTTGCAAAAATAGAAGCTGCACCATCTTTTAGTAGCTTTTTCCTCTTTATAAAAAATAAAATTGATCCCATATGCACCTATGTTTTTGTTTGTTGTTATCTTAGTGCAAAGGTCTTCATTATTAGCTAATTATGCAAGCGCAAAATGTTGTAAATCAGCGCAATATGAGGAAGGGCGTTGGACCTGGTATGGAAAATATTTAAGTCCAACGAAAAGTCCAACGGACAGCCTTCCGAGATGTGCATCTATATACATTGCTTTACCAAGCAAAAATCCTGTAATTCATCGAATTACAGGATTTGTCGTTGTCTTTCATTGGGCTTTTGTGGAGGCGGCGGGAGTCGAACCCGCGTCCAAACAAGGAACCCGAAGGCTTTCTACACGTTTATTCTGCGATTGATCCTCTTGCGCGGGATGGCCGCAGACGGCCTGACCCTTGCCGCAGTCTCTTTAATTTCGCACGGCGGCCGAGACTTCCGTCGCACTATCCCCTAATTGATGATACCCCGTATGAACGGTTGCCAAGGGCGGGGCCCCCGTTCGGGATACTCGTCATCCGGTCTCCTTGGATCAGATGATTAAGCCCGATTTTCCTTGAAAATTAGGCAGCGAGTGCATAGCTGTTATTGCCATTTGTAGTTCGAGTGTTGAGATTTACGAGCCACCACACAAAGCTCGACGTGCTTACGATCAGACTCTGCAAGCTGTCAAAACCGGTCGCCCCCGGCAAAGACTCCGCAAAATTACGAAATTATTTTTACATCGAGACGTTTTTGTCGCTACATTTGCGGCCATGATTGGAATTTTTGTGATCCTCGCGTGCTGGGGCGTCGGTAATCTCCTCAGTATGCTCACGGGCGGATATGTGTCCGGAAACGTTATCGGTATGGTGTTGCTCTATGCCATGTTGCATTATCGCGTGGTCAAGGCCGAGCAGGTGGCTCCCGTGGCCAAGTTCCTGCTCGGGGCCATGGCGCTCTTCTTCGTCCCATTCGGTGTGGGGCTCATGACCTCGTATGAGGTGATTGCCGAAAACTGGGTGGCCGTAGTGGCCGCAGCTGCAATAAGCACGGTGCTGGTGATTGCCGTGATAGGTGTGGTTTGTCAGAAAATGCGTAAAAGATGATACATCAATTTCTCGAGTCGGAGACCTTCCTGCTTGCACTCACCATTGCAATATATTGCGGCGGTATGGCAATATACCGGCGCACGGGCATGTCGTTGTGCCACCCCGTAGTGATCACCTTCCTGTCTCTGATCGGATTCCTGCTGGTGTTCGACATACCTTACGAGTCATACCGTGAGGCGACGCGCATCCTCGACTTCGGTCTCGGGATGTCGGTCGTAGCCTTGGGATACCTCCTCTACGAACAGGAGGAGCGTATGAAGGGGCAGGTCGTGCCGATCCTCGCATCGGTAGTCACGGGCAGCGTCGTGGGTATTCTGAGCGTTGTCTACATCGCCCGTTTCTTCGGGGCGTCACGTCTGATTCAGGACTCGCTTGTGCCAAAGTCGGTCACGGTGCCCATAGCCGTCACGATATCTGAGAATATTGGTGGCGAGACCTCGATAACCTCTGTCGTGGTATTTGTCGTCGGTATATTCGGCGCCTTGATCGGATTCTCGCTCATGCGCCTGCTGCATATTGACGACCCCGTGGCGCGTGGTCTGGCAATGGGGTCGGCCGCGCATGGTATAGGTACCGCCCGCTCGATCGAGAAGGGTGCCGTCGAGGGCGCGTTGAGCGGTCTTGCCATGGCCCTGATGGGGGTATGCACGGCATTGCTGGCCCCCGTAATCGCCCGGTTCCTCTATTGACGGTCGAAATGTCGGGCGGTTCCATGTATGGATTGTCGATCCTGACGCGTTGAAACAGATGCGGCGTCATCGCGGTTGCGGTGGCGCCGCTTGTCATGTAATGGTGACGGGAGTTGATCGTTGGACCCCGGCATGAATATGTCTCGCTAATGGATAGCTGTCTAGAGGCGAATACGGTGTATGCGGAGCCGCCATGGCTGCAAAATGGTTAAAAATCGGCCGCACGGTCTGCATATAGAGATATTTTCACGTCTTGCGGTTCGTAAATCGCTTAAAAATGATATCTTTGCGCCTTGTTCCCGAATCAAATTAAACATTCTTTCATGGAGTGGTTGTATAATCTGTTCACAGGCGAGGGTATCGCCCATACCGTCATGGTGATCTCGGTGGTCATAACACTGGGCATACTGCTTGGCAAGGTGAAGGTCAAGGGCATATCCTTAGGCGTGACGTGGATATTGTTCGTAGGCATTCTTGCCGGTCATCTGGGCCTTAGGCTTGAACCGCATACGTTGGATTTCATTCAGGAGTTCGGCCTTATACTCTTCGTCTTCTCGATAGGTTTGCAGGTAGGCCCGGGATTCATCTCCTCGCTACGTGAGGGCGGCATAAAACTTATCGGATGCGCCGTGGCTGTCGTATTGCTGGGTGTGGCCACGACATACGTAATACACGTTGTTACCGATACTCCCATACCGACGATGGTGGGCATAATGTCCGGAGCCGTAACTAATACGGCAGGTCTGGGCGCAGCGCAGGATGCTTATGCCGACGTTACGGGTTTCGACGATCCGTCCATAGCGTTGGGATATGCCGTAGCCTATCCGTTCGGCGTGGCGGGAATAATACTCTCGATGCTGTTCCTGCGAGTGGTGACGCGAGTGAATATGGCCGACGAGAACCGCGCTCTGGAGCAGATGCGCGGCGAGCACGGGGATGCCGACCGCATCTCGGTGTTATTTTCAAATGGAGCGCTGGAGGGGCAGAATATCGCCCATCTGAGTGAGTTGATAAACCGTTCGTTCGTCATCTCGCGCATAAAGCACGCCGACGGTTCGATAACGATCGCCGACGGAAACGATGTTCTCAAGGTGGGGGACCGGTTGCGGTTGATATCCTCTCCGGAGGATACGGAGGCCATCGTAACTTTCCTCGGGCAGCGTGTGGACATGCCGATGGAGGAGTGGGGTGCCGGACAGATGGCGCAGAAACAACTCGTCTCGCGCCGCATAATCATCACCAAGTCGGAGATAAATGGCAAGCGTCTGTCGGACCTGCATCTGCGGTCGAAATACGGCATCAACATAACGCGAATAAACCGTGCGGGCTTCGACCTTATTCCGTATCAGGGTATGGAGCTGCAGATGGGTGACCGCGTGATGGTCGTAGGCAACGAGAAGGCTATCGAGCAGGTGGCGGGCGTTCTGGGAAACTCGCTCAAGAAACTGCGCGAACCTCAGCTGCTGACCATATTTCTCGGCATAGCGCTCGGCGTATTGATCGGGTCGATACCTTTGGTCAATATGCCGCAGCCCGTAAAACTCGGACTTGCCGGCGGCCCTCTGATCGTGGCTCTGCTTATAGGCCGTTTCGGCCCGCATTTCCATCTGGTGACCTATACGACGATGAGTGCCAATCTGATGTTGCGAGAGGTCGGGCTTGCGCTCTTCCTTGCGTGTGTGGGAATAAGTTCGGGTGACGGTTTTGCCGCCGCTATCGCCGATGGCGGCTATCGTTGGATCGGATACGGGTTTATAATCACCGTTGTGCCGACCGTTCTCGTGGGGCTTTTCGCGCGCCTTAAACTGAAGATGAGCTATTACACTCTGATGGGACTTATCGCCGGAAGCACTACCGACTCTCCGGCTCTCGGATATGCCGGTGATGCGGCCGGAAATGACATGCCCGCCGTCGGATATGCGACGGTATATCCCGTTGTTATGTTCCTGCGTGTGCTGACGGCACAGATGCTGATCCTTGCTGCGTGATGTGTGGCGCCGGTGCGTGAACTATGCGCCACAGGGTGTTTGCGCTGACGGGTTATCTATGAAACCTATTTCGGACGTCGGGTGCATTGTCCCCGGCGCTCCTTTATATCCCGCAGCGGACATGCCGTGTCGGAGCACGAGGAACACGATGAGTAGTTGCGTGAGCGTATGCTCCGCACAATGCCGCGAACCGCTACAATCGCTACGACGATGCCTATGATGACAACTACGGTCTCTTGCCAATCCATTACTGATGGTGTTTTGTCGGGATAAAGATACGAATAAATAGTCGTGAAAAGATCGGCTGCGGGATTGTTTTTATGGTGTTCCCTGCTCGGAAGACGGCGTTGCATATCATGGGGTGCGGCTCGATTTTAATTGCGGCAAAACACTTTTCGACCACTGCAAGGTGCGATTTGCATCTTATGAGGCGGAAGTCTTGACACCTTCCACGCCATCCATAAATACGCCATTCGGACGTGTATATGTGTCAGTAGGAATGCAGGTTGTGTCTGTTGGTCGGGATTGATGGCGTTTTTTCGGTAAAATTGCTTGGTTGTCGGAAAATTTTGTATATTTGCACAAATATCAAACCATTAAACTAAAAATTGCTATGAAGACTTTGATAGATCAGATCGCAGCTCAGTACGAGGCTTTCTCGACCAATGCAAATGCTCAGATTGAGAAGAACAACAAGGCTGCCGGCGTACGTGCCCGCAAGGCCGCTCTCGAGTTGACGAAACTTCTCAAGGATTTCCGTAAGATGTCGGTTGACGAGGCTAAGAAGTAGTCTCTCCGTATACGAAAAGCAAGGAGGAGGATTCCACGGAATCCTCCTCCTTGCTTATTATGTGTCCGGACTGCTACGGAAGCATTATGCCCATACGTGCGAAGTTGTCGCGCTGCATGGCGTCGATACCTATCTGTTCGTCGAGCGGTACAGCCTCGTTATGATCGTTGAGATAGTATCGCGTGGCCCCGTAATCGAATTCGGGACTCAGCAGCGACGCCTGCTCATTACAGTATGGGGATGTTATGGATGCCATATCGGCTACGGTG
>ULRF01009152.1_pt1 | contig 30061 bp, 28 predicted proteins | sample 1955131 | NCBI WGS metagenome assembly ULRF01 (sample SAMEA4835673, study PRJEB28245) | human gut metagenome | biome: gut microbiome; material: fecal sample | place: Denmark | collected 2008
GGACGCCTTCGGCAACCACCTGTACACGTCCTACGAGACTTCCGTGGCACCGGTTTCCGTGGGCAGCCTTCCCGGGCGCACACGGCGCACGTCCGTGCGTGCGTACAGCGGCGATGGCCACGTCTTGCGCGGCGGCGCGGGTAACTCCGCCGCTGACACGCTGGAGATGCTGCGCTTTGCCGGCGGCTACTTCGACGCCGACCTTGTGCCGCACTACTACGTCACAGACTACCTCGGCAGCAATATCGCCGTCATCCGCTCCGATGGCGCCCTCGTCCAGTCCGCCACCTACTACCCCTACGGCGAGCCCCACCGCGACCCGTCGTCCTCCGCCGGCATCGGCATCGCAGGCCCCGACCTGCCGATTTCTGCCACGGCTTCCGCATCGAGTAATTCCGCCACCGCATCCACATTCTCCAATCCCTACCTCTTCGGCGACAAGGAATACGTCCGCCGCGACGGCTTGCGCGAGTATATCTACGGCGCACGCATGTTCGTCCCCTCTGAAACACGGTTCAATAGCATGGACAGGTTATGCGAAAAGCATCCCGACCAGTCCCCCTACCTGTTCTGTGGCGGAAATCCGATACGATACGGAGATGATTCGGGCAATGATTACCACGTGAAAGTGAACCACGAAGAGCAGACAATCACAATATCAGCAGATTACTACGCTTATAGGAGTGATGCCCAATCAGTGACCGCCGCCATCGGTTTTTGGAACGATCTCAGCGGACAATACACGATGGATGGCTACACGGTTAACTTCGCTCTGACATACCACGAAGTCGAACCACTTACGACTTCAGAGGGTAAAGTAGCCAATCAAAGTGGTTCAATTCGGAATGCAATGCTTGAAGATAAAGTCGGTAATTTGTATATGACTGTTTCTAAGATTAGTGGTGACCCCAATAGTGGGAGTAATGAAAATATTACTGCGGGTGCATATGGCAGTAGGGCGATAAGTATTTCAAAGACGAATGCTGTTGAACTTACAGGCGCGCACGAAGTAGGACATTCGTTGGGTTTGCAGCATTCAGATAAAGGTATTATGTATCCTTTTGGAAATGACGGCAAACGAACAAAAATTGTATCTGAGGATGATATTAAATTGATGCTCAAGAATGCGATGACCGGAGTCGTTGCTAAGGATGATAAAGGGAATGAAGCCGGGAAAGGCCATTTGGATAATAAAGCTGAAATAGAGGCAAAAGAATGGAAATATGAAGTTGAAAAAAGACATTAATGAAAGGGTGCTTTTGTTCGTGATTATGTTCTCAAGTATTATTGCATGTTTCACGCAGAAAGTATGGGTGAGAGACAATCCTACTCCACAGAACTATCCATTCGGAGTCACAGCCGGACTTTTTAATGAAGACGGAGGGATTAACATGTATATCCTTGATACAGTGTATCGAGCAAATATGACATTCTTGCTGGGAAAGAAAACACTCCATCCATTTATAGTGGTTGATATTGACAAGGCAAATATACCATATAATATATCTGAAAAGGATTTGATGAAATCGCCTTATTGTTATCTGTCCATTGCTACACAGGGATATATATATCTTGATTATATGTGTTCCGTTCCGGATTCTCCAATAGCGCCCATAGGATCAGTCGGAGATACAATTATTGACTTTGGTAATTGGGGCTTTTTCGATGTCTTAGAGTCAAAAGAGTGGACATTGTATACTCCCATACAATATATAAATAAGAAAGAGCTAAAGAACCCATACAAGAATTTCTATGTCATACCATTTGACCAACCAACGGATAAGGCAGTGTTATGTATGATGAAAGCGAAATTGATAAATCGATATACGGGAGTCATTGCGCCTCATATTGATTACATTTCCACGGATCCATCAAGGCCACTTACGCCGGAACAACTACCCAAAAGAGAATATATCAAACCATATAAATTCGAAAACGAGGAAGTGTTCTACAAAGTACTCTTCCCTTACGCGGACAAATAGCTCCGCATAATGCCGTCAAATATGATAATCTCGCAAACAGCGAAGCAGATGCCTTTGAATGCCGCCAGTATGCGGCGTTCCGATGTCGCCAATGGGCTTAGCCACATATCGCCGACGCTCGGCGGACGGCAGGTTGCCAAGTACCGCTGCGGCATGACGTATAGCGAACTCGAGGAATTTGCATCGGTATGTTGCACGGCCTCGCTAACGGCGTCAGCTGACGAATACGACCGTGGCGGCTACTTTGATGCAAAACTCGTGCCCCACTACTACGTTACCGACTACCTCGGCAGCAACATCGCCGTCATCCGCTCGGACGGCGCCCTCGTCCAATCCGTTACCTACTATCCATATGGCGAGCCCCACCGCGACCCCTCCGCCTCTGCCGGCATCGGCATTGCAGGCCCCGACCTGCCGATGTCTGCCCCGACAAGCAATACCGCCACCGCATCCACGTCATCCAATCCCTACCTCTATGGCGGCAAGGAATACGTCCGCCGCGATGGCCTGCGCGAGTACGTCTACGGCGCACGCATGTGCGTTCCCTCTGAAACACGGTTTAATTCGGCAGACGAGCTATGCGAACTCCGTCCGTGGGAATCGCCGTACCTGTTCTGTGGCGGAAATCCGATACGATACGTAGATGATTCGGGCAATGATTACCACGTGAAAGTGAACCACGAAGAGCAGACAATCACAATATCGGCAGATTACTATGTTTATAAAAGTGATGTCGGATCAGTGACCGCCGCCATCGGTTTTTGGAACGACCTCAGCGGACAATATGCTATGGATGGGTATACCATAAACTTTGCATTGTCCTATCACGAGGTCGACCTATATATAGATCCAAACGGAGAGGAATTGGAACAGCGTAAATCTATAACTTATGCAATGAAAGAGGACAATGTCGGCAACTTGTATATGTCTGTGCCAAATATTCCAAACGACAAGGAAAATACGGTTTCTGCGGGATCGTATTCAAACAGGTTGATAAAGATATCAGAAGCAGACGGACTAGAACTTACCGGACCTCATGAAGTAGGACACTCTTTGGGACTATTACACTCTACAAAAGCCGGCCTTATGTATCCTTTTGGGAATGATGCCAAACGGACAAAGGATGTATCTATATCTGAAATAAAGGCCATGATTGAAAATGCCATTACAGGTTTTGTTCCAAAAGACGAGAATGAAACAGAGGTGGGCAAAGGTCATTTGGATAATGAAGAAGAAATCAAAAAAATAGAATGGAAATATGAAGTCACAAAAGCTCAATAGTATTAGACACAAACGGACATTTATTGCAATGGTGATGTTTATAAGTGTTATTATGTGTTTTACACAGACAGTATTAATTAAAGATAAGGTTACGCCGGATGAGTATCCGGAAGGTTTAACTAATCGCTTTTTTAATGATGATGGTGGTGTTAACTTTTATCCATTAGACACAGTATATCAAGCAAATATGACTTTCCTGCTTGGCAAAAAGACATTACACCCATACATTATAGTAGACATTGACAAAGCCAATCTCTCCTATAATATCACAGAAAAAGAATTAATAAAATCCCCATATTGCTATCTGACCATAGCAACATCCGGCGTTTTTTTTCTTGAGAACATGAGCTACCCAGGGCCTATACCAATAGGGGGAATAAGAAATGACGCAAAAATTATTTATGATGGGTATATGAACTTTTTTGAGTGGGTTCATACAAAGCGATGGTGGATGTATGAACGGATAGGCTTTTGGGATAAGGATGACCTCAAAAAAAGTCCATACAAGAATTTCTATGTCGTACCATTTAATCCACCGACAAACAAAGCTGTATTGTGTATGATGAAAGCAAAATTCATCAGTAGATTTACCGGTATTATTATGTTTGTTGACTATGTTTCTAAAGACCCCTCCAAACCGCTCACATCAGTTCCTGATGATGAACGTATAGCACCATACAAATTTGACAATCCGGAAGTATTTTACAAGGTGCTATTCCCATATGCCGATAAGTAGTCACACAAATAATAGTTCTCAAAAGTCTGTGATTTCAGGTCAGATGATTACACGCAACCACCTGTATACGTCCTACGAGACATCCGTGGCATGCGTCCCGGGCGCACACACCGCACGTCCCTGCACGCGTACATCGGCGATGGCCACGTGCTTCGCGGCGGAGTCTGACACCCCACTCGGCATCAAGGAATTGGCGGCAGCGTTCTATGGTGGTGAGTTACGACTATAATGTGCATGGCCGGCTTGTGTTGCAGAGTACGGCTTGGTCTATATGCCCAAAATGCAAAATAAACGGTGGAATTGACCTATGGGCAATGGACGAATAAACACTCGGAAGTGAATTATGCTAAAAAACATGGATGTTGGTTTTGCCGAGAAAAGTTTGTATCTTTGTGGCGTCTAACGAGGGTGTTTGAACGCGCCTTCGGATGGCAAAACGTCGGCAAAGCACTTTGGAAGCCTGTTCGGGAGTGGACTTTTGCTTGCAAAATGCTTGTATTGGCGACACAAACAGACAATAATCCAAACATACAACCTCATTTCCACATATTTTGACACTATAACAATCATATAGTCAAAAGAGTAAGTATTACAACCCCATGTTAGACAAAACCAACGTCAAAGTCCTCGACAAGGTCGTCGTGCGTTTTTCCGGCGACAGTGGCGACGGCATGCAGCTTGCCGGCAACATCTTTACCAATGTATCCGCCGGCGTCGGCAACGAGGTGTCCACCTTCCCTGACTATCCGGCAGAGGTACGTGCGCCGCAAGGCTCGCTTAGCGGCGTCTCCGGCTTCCAAGTGTCGGTAGGCCGCGGAGTCCACACCCCCGGTGACCGGTGCGATGTGCTGCTGGCTATGAACCCGGCAGCGTTGAAACAGAATGTGCGCTTCCTCAAGAGCGGCGGCATCATTATCGTCGACAGCGACAGTTTCGGCGAGGCGGATTTGCGTAAAGCGCTGTTCGCCACCAATGACCCGTATACCGAGTTGGGTATAGACCCGGCACAGGTGCTCGAAGTGCCCGTAACCACAATGACGCGTGCGGCCTTGGCCGACAGCGGCATGGACAACAAGTCCATACTCAAGTGCCGTAATATCTTCGCCTTAGGCGTCGTATGCTGGCTCTTCGACCGCCCCATAGAAGCTGCCTGCCACTATATTTCCAAGAAATTTGCCAAGAAACCGGCTATAGCCAAGGCCAACTGCGCCGTGGTACAGGCCGGCTATGACTTTGGACACAATACACATGCCTCGATGTCGACATACCGTATCGAAACCGAAGATCCGCGTCCGGGCGTGTACACTGACATAAATGGCAATACTGCGACCGCTTGGGGGCTGATTATGGCTTCCGAGAAGTCCGGACGCCCGTTGTTCCTCGGCTCGTATCCCATCACTCCGGCTACTGACATCCTGCATGAGCTTGCCAAGCGTAAAGATCTCGGTGTCAAGGCCTGCCAAATGGAAGACGAGATTGCCGGCGTATGCTCGGCCATAGGCGCATCGTTTGCCGGCAATCTGGCAGTGACTTCCACTTCCGGCCCCGGTCTGGCGCTCAAGAGTGAGGGCATAGGTCTTGCCGTCATCGCCGAATTGCCTTTGGTGGTCATTGACGTGCAACGCGGCGGACCTTCTACCGGCCTTCCTACCAAGACTGAACAAACCGACCTGATGCAGGCCCTGTATGGCCGTAACGGTGAGTCGCCCATAGTGGTACTCTCTGCCGCTTCGCCTACGGACTGCTTCACCATGGCTTTCGAAGCATGCCGTATCGCCATCGAGCACATGACTCCGGTCATCCTGCTCACGGATGCATTCATCGCCAACGGCTCGAGCGCGTGGCGCATTCCCGAAGCCGGTGAGTATCCCGAAATACGTCCCAACTTCGTGCCCGAGCACCTGCGCAACAGCTCGTGGCGTCCTTACCTGCGCAACCCCGAGACCTTGGTGCGCTACTGGGCCATCCCGGGTACCGAAGGTTTGCAGCATCGTTTGGGTGGTCTCGAAAAAGACGCCAATACTTCCGCAATTTCCACCGACCCGGTCAACCACGAGAAAATGGTGATGCTGCGTCGTCAGAAAATAGCCAATATCGCTAAGGATATCCCCGAAGTCAAGGTTTACGGCGACGGCAAGGCCGATACCCTGCTCGTAGGGTGGGGCGGCACTTACGGACACCTGCGCACAGCTGCCGAGGAACTTACCAAACAAGGTACTCCCGTGGACTTGGCGCACTTCCGCTACATCAACCCGCTGCCCGCCAATACAGCCGAGGTGCTGCGCCGCTACCGTCGCGTGATTGTGGCCGAGCTCAATACAGGAATGTTTGCAGACTACCTGCAAGCCAAGTTCCCCGATGTACGCATCGAGCGCATCAACAAGATACAAGGTCAGCCCTTCCTTGTCAGCGAAGTCATTGATGGCGTCCGTCTCAACCTTTCAAAAGAAAAATAAGTCACACCAGCCACTTAATCATATAAGATAATGCAAACACAAGAGAATACCCCGGCATATACACCCGCGGACTTCAAAAGTGACCAGGCCGTGCGCTGGTGTCCCGGCTGCGGCGACCACGCCATCCTCAACACCCTGCACAAGGCCATGGCCGAAGTCGGCGTACCGCCTTACCGCACTGCCGTCATCTCCGGCATCGGATGCTCGTCCCGTCTGCCCTATTACATGAACACCTATGGTTTCCATACCATCCACGGACGTGCAGCCGCCATCGCGACAGGCTTCAAGGTTGCCAATCCCGAGATGACCGTATGGCAGATTTCGGGTGACGGCGACGGACTTGCCATCGGCGGCAACCACTTTATCCACGCCGTACGACGCAATATAGATATCAATATTGTGCTGTTCAATAATAAGATATATGGTCTGACCAAGGGACAGTACTCGCCTACGAGCGCTCGCGGTTTCGTATCCAAGTCATCGCCTTACGGCACGACAGAAGACCCGTTTATCCCGGCCGAACTGGTGTTCGGCGCTCGCGGTACATTCTTTGCTCGCAGTATTGATGTCGAACTCAAGACCTCGCAGGAAGTCATGGTGGCCGCAGCACGCCACAAAGGCACCTCGGTGGTCGAGATTTTGCAAAACTGCGTAATCTTCAATAACGGCATCCACAACGCCATTACCGACCGCACCGTCCGTGCCGACCGCACCATTCATTTGGTACACGGACAGAAGATGATCTTCGGCGCCAACGGCGACAAGGGTCTTGTACGCGATGGATTCCTGCTCAAGGCTGTCACTATCGGCCAAGACGGCTACACCATGGACGATGTCCTGGTACACGACGCCCACACCCCCTCGAACTTCCTGCACCAGCAGCTGGCCATGATGGACGGCATGACGCTACCCCTTGCTGTCGGCGTCATCCGCGATGTCGAGAGCCCCAGCTACGAGACGGCTGTCAGCCAACAGGTAGACGAAGTGAAAGCCGCCCACGGTTTCACCTGCCTGCGCGACATGATCCTCGCCGGCGACACCTGGGAAGTCCCCGCCAAGTAAGATAATGACACTATTGCCATAGGCATGTTCGCGAGCCTTAGCAGGCCGCGGACACGCCTATGGCATATAAAGCGAAATAGAGGTCGGTGCACTCCGCGATAGTAGCTATGAACATAGCTGCAATGAAACTGCGAGCAAAGTTTCAATGACAGTTGTCTGAAATGGCGAGACGATTGCGAAAGAATGCATCGGCCAAGAAACTCGTATTTCAGGGCGTTAGATACGTCTTTTACATTTTTTCACAGTTTATAATAGCGAAAAATTTCGTTATTTAGAATATTTTAGCTTACTTTGCACCGCTAAAACAGAACATTACTAATTAAACACTAAAAGATTATGTCAGAAATCGCAGATCGCGTGAAGACCATCATCGTTGACAAACTCGGCGTTGACGAAAGCCAAGTAACCCCCGCAGCAGCATTCACCACAGACCTGGGCGCAGACTCGCTCGACACAGTGGACCTCATCATGGAGTTTGAGAAGGAATTCGGCATCAAGATACCCGATGAGGAAGCTGAGAAGATTCAGACTGTAGGCGACGCCATCAAATACATCGAAGCAGCTCAATAATAGCTGTTTGACGACGGTCACCACATTCGACACAAAATAACCGCCTATGTCGCCCCGGGTGCCCCACGACGTCCGGGGCGTACATTTGGCCGGTAACAACAAGAACACACAACCTTGCGGACAGTGCCTTGAGCGTAATGCTCCGACAGGTAATAGCAAAAGCATCGCGACTTTCCGGGGATATAGGTCCGGACTTGCGGCAACTTTTGTCATATAAAGTCTAATCAGTACATATACGATAAATCTTTCATGGAACTCAAGAGAGTAGTAGTTACGGGACTTGGAGCCATCACTCCTTTAGGTAACGACGTAGACACCACTTGGAGTGCCGCGTTGGCCGGTGTCAGCGGCGCCGCGCCCATCACCCATTTTGACGCATCGCAGTTCAAGACCAAATTTGCCTGCGAAGTCAAGAACTTCAATGCGGCCGAATACTTTGACCGCAAGAAACTGCGCCAGCTTGACCTGTATGCCCAGTATGCCCTCTATGCAGCTCGCCAGGCAGTTGCTGATGCCGGTATCGAGACCGAAGGCGCTATAGACAAAAACCGCGTAGGCGTAATCATCGCTGCCGGTATTGGCGGCCTGCACACCTTTGAGGAGGAAGCCGGATATTATGCAGTTCACGGCGAGCAAAACGGCCCGCAGTATAATCCGTTCTTCATTCCCAAAATGATTGCGGATATCGCCAGCGGCCATGTGTCCATGGAATACGGTTACCATGGCCCTAACTATGGTGTGGTCAGCGCCTGCGCCTCGTCAAACAACGCCATTATCGACGCTTTCAACCTTATCCGTCTGGGCAAGGCTGATGCTATGGTTACAGGCGGTGCCGAGGCTGCCATCTTCCCCGCTGGCGTGGGCGGTTTCAACTCGATGCATGCCCTGTCGACACGCAACGACAGCCCCGAAACGGCTTCGCGCCCCTTCTCGGCTTCGCGTGACGGCTTCGTCATCGGAGAAGGTTCGGTGGTACTGATACTTGAAGAAATGGAGCACGCTCTGGCACGTGGCGCCAAGATTTACGGCGAAGTCGCCGGCGGCGGCATGAGTGCGGACGCATACCATATCACAGCGACACATCCCGAAGGTTTGGGCGCGATACTGTCTATGCAGAACGCTCTCGACGATGCAGGGATGACACCCGCAGATATCGACTACATCAACGTACACGGCACCAGCACCGGTGTCGGTGACATCAGCGAAGCCAAGGCCATCATTAAGCTTTTCGGCGAAGATGCTTATCGTCTCAATATTTCTTCGACCAAGAGCATGACCGGACACCTTTTGGGCGCTACCGGCGCTATGGAGGCCATGTTCTCGCTGTTGTCTGTACGTGATGATGTCGTACCCCCGACAATCAATCACGCCGAGGGTGACGATGATCCCGAAATAGATTACAACCTCAATTTCACCTTCAATGAGGCTCAGAAACGCGAAGTGCGTGCGGCCTTGTCCAACTCCTTCGGTTTCGGTGGCCACAATGCCACGGTGATTGTCAAGAAGTTTGTCAAGTAACAACGCATAACGCATCATAGGCCCTGAAAAGAGCGCTCTAAGGCTCCCCGGTCTTCATGACATGCGGGAGCCTTAGGTGTCTCGGTACGAGGCAAAGTCCTGATAGATACGGATTTTTGTCTTGGATGAGGAAAGCAATCGGCCTTTATTGAAGGACATTGCCCGTCGCATCAGTCGGATGCATCGGCGGCGATGATTCAATGATGGGAGATGTCCTTCGATGAGTAATGCTTTGAACAATATAAAACACTATCTATCATGGATATTTTGGAAGTGCACGAATACTGCTTGTCGCTGCCTTTTGCGACCGAGGACATGCCGTTCGGCGATGATGTTGTGACCTTGCGCGTGGGCGGAAAGATTTTTGCAATGCTGAATCTCGTTGACACTACGCGTGTGTCTCTGAAATGCGACCCGGATTATGCCGAGAAATTGCGCGAGCACTATGAGGCCATACGTCCGGCGTGGCACATGAATAAACGCCATTGGAACGATGTGGGCCTGGCCGCTGCCGTGCCTTCGCCATTGTTGCGCAGCCTTATTCGACACAGTTACAACTGCGTGGTACGTGGCCTCCCACGTGCCATCCGCGATACTGTTCCGCCTTTGTCCGAGTCTGAGGACTGATTGATGCCGAAAATACAGAGAGGGCGCATTCCGTAATGGAGTGCGTCCTCTCTGTGTGTATGGATTTTTGTCGCTTACTTCTTGAAGTAGCGATTGTACAGGCCTTGGAAACCCTGGCCGTGGCGTGCTTCGTCCTTAGCCATTTCGTGTACGGTGTCGTGGATGGCGTCAAGGTTGAGTTCTTTGGCGCGTCGAGCGATGCGCATCTTGTCGGCGTTGGCACCTGCTTCGGCGGCCATACGCTTTTCGAGGTTGGTCTTGGTGTCCCAAACTACTTCACCGAGTAGCTCGGCAAATTTGGACGCATGTTCGGCCTCTTCGAAAGCGTAGCGCTTGAAGGCTTCGGCAATTTCGGGATAACCTTCGCGGTCGGCCTGACGCGACATGGCCAGGTACATGCCCACTTCGCAGCATTCGCCGTTGAAGTGTGTACGCAGGTCTGTTTTCATTTGTTCGTCGGTGTCTGCGGCGATGCCGATTTCGTGTTCGGTGACAAATTCGAGTGCGCCGGTTTCTTCCATCTCTTTGAATTTGGAGGCAGGAGCGCCGCACAGCGGGCATTTTTCAGGAGCTTCGGTGCCTTCGTATACGTATCCGCATACGGTGCAGATAAATTTCTTTTTCATAATCGTGCTTTTTTTGATGACTTGATAAAGATTTGTATGTGAGGATTTTGTGCTTCGGCCGTTTATGACGGCCGTTTGTACAGCGCAAAGTTACGCACCTTTGTTGAAATATGCAATAGTGGAATGAAAATAATTTTGGAATTAGTCTAATTTTTTTGTTTTCCAAAAAAGTCAGATAATTTTTGGGGTATGCCGATGTGTACGAGCCTTAATTGTAGAAGTCATCGCGAGCCAATCTATACAGATATAGGCGTGTTGCTTCATACTCTCAAATATACGGGTGTCACTCTATGGCGCCTAATGCCGTGATGGCTCCGGTCGTGGGGTCGAAAGTCGCGTATGCGGGGGCTTTCTTATCGCTAAATAGGGCGGGATTGATTCCGAAGACTACGCCCAATTGTGCCAGTGTCAGGTCTTTGTGCGTGATGGTAGCTCCGTCGTACGTCAGAGTGACCGATGCTGTGCCGGGTATGGTGTAAGCCAATCCGCCTTTAGGGAAGCGCTTCGGTTCGCCTTTTTCGGTGACGGGCATCTCGGCCTTAGCGATATTTGTCAGCGATATGTATATTGGGGCGCCGCTGAGGTCATCGGCAGGTACTATGCCTTCGGTGGGCGATACCCGAGCCAGAATTTCGCGACTCTCCGCTGTGCCGGGTGTATATGTGAGTGTGGTCACGCGTGTGTACGTCTGTGTCGTGCCTGCAAACATTGCAGTTAGAGCGGCTTCCTGCGCCGCGAGGTTGTCCAAAACCAATTGCATGGCTTTGCCATCGGCCGGCGGGTTGTCGGCATTGCCACTGAGTAGGTCCGAGCGTGTCTCGCGCAGTTCGAAGATGCGTTGGGCGGCTAATTCGGCCTTCTTGGATATGGATGAGCTGCGCGTCATGTCTTGCGTAACGGCTTGACGTGCCGCATCACTTTCCAGTGGGGTGGGCGCTGCATCCACGGCCACGGGTAGGGTCACGGCATTTGTAGAGGCGATGCTGTCGGTGTTCACCGCCAGGGGTATTCCGGTTTCGGTGAGCAGCATTGAGGCAGCGCTGCCGTTTTTAAACTGTACTTGCCAGCGGCTGTCGGCGCCTCCGGGTATACCGCGCGGAATTATGGTGACGCTTTTGACGCGCACGCTATTGGATGGGGTGGTGATGGCATCGGTGATGCCCAGATAGCGTTTGGCGTAATTGCTGAATTCGCCGGGGAGTGTCGCCGTGTGCACGGTCTCTATGGTGATGTCGAGGACGGTGCGCGGAAGGCTGTATACCAGTGCGTATTCGTTGGTTTTGTCGGCGGTGAAGCTGCGTGTGGTCTGTGCTGCCGTGACAAGTGCGGCGCATATCGCCATGGACGTGATAGCTGTGCGTAAGTTGTGCATAAGTCTTACTATTGTCGGGTGATGTAATGTCTGTAAAGGATTATTCGGCGTTGGCTACAAGCGCTATGGCGCGTCCGACGTTGGCGGCTATATCTTCGGCCGTAACACCATATTCGCCATGGTTCTCGGCTGCTATTTCTCCGGCAATGCCGTGGATGTAGCACGCCAGGAATGCTGCCATTTCAGGCTTGAAGCCTTGGGCCAGGAAGCCGGTCATAATGCCGGTGAGGACGTCTCCGCTGCCGGGTGTAGCCATAGCCGGTGTGCCCGAGGTGTTGAAAAACGCCTTTTCGTCGGGGCGTATTATGGCTGTGTATCGGCCTTTGAGTACTATGATGATTTGGTAGTATTTTGCTATTTCAATGGCCTTTTTCAGCCTTGCCTCGTGCGAAAACTGTTTGCCGAAGATACGGTCAAATTCGCCGATGTGCGGAGTGAGTATGGACATCATCGGCAGGTACTCCAGCATGGCCGGGCGTGCGGCGATGCATCCCAGAGCTCCGGCGTCCACCACCACGGGGCGTGGAGCGGCGCTCATTGTCTTTAGAAAACGGCCCACGGCTTCGGCCGTATCATCGTTGACATCGAGTCCCGGGCCTATGCCGAAGGCACTGTAATGCGATTCGTGCGGGATATCGGTAAGGTGTTCCCGGCCGCTGTCGGCACGCATCATGGCCGAAGGCACGGCACATTGTACGGTGTTATAGAGGCTTTGGGGGCCGTAGACGGTGACCTTCCCGGCACCGGAACGCAGGCATCCGCGAGCCGCCAAGACGGCGGCGCCGCCCATGCCGTGGCTTCCGCCGGCAATGAGTGCATCGCCGTAGTTGCTCTTATTGGACCACGGGTCGCGCGGTCGCAGGTAGCGCCGTACGTCCTTGCCTTGCACCATCCAGTAAGAGAGGGGGGCATTACGCACGGCTGTACTGTTGAGGCCGATGTCGAGCAACTTCCATTGTCCTACGGCCACGGCATTGTCCTCGATGAAGAAAGATAGACGCGGTGCTCCCAGGGCTAAGGTCAGCCCGGCGTGCACCATGTCGTTTCGTGGCGTATCGCCGTTGAATCCATCGAGCAATCCCGAGGGAAGGTCTATGGAGATGATGAAAGCTCCGCTGCAGTTGAGATTTTGAGCCAAAAGCTGGAATGGCCTCGGCATGGGGCGGTTGAGTCCGCTGCCAAAAATCCCGTCGATGATGATTGTGTCCGCCGGGGGTTCGGGGAAGGTGAAAGGCGTTTCGCCGGTCACCTCGTGCAGTGTGTGCGAAGCTTCGCACGCGGCCAAGCGATCGCGCATCAGCTTGCATTCGGGGCACAATCGATTGCCTCCGATGTTGAAGAGGTAAACCTCCGGAGCATATCCACGGGAGGCCAGCAGACGGGCGGTTTCGAGGGCGTCCGCACCGTTTTTCCCCCATCCTGCGAACACCATCAGCGGGGTGCTGTCGCTGCAATACCCGGCCACTTCGTCGGCGATGGCGCGTGCTGCACGCTCCACCAGCTGGACCGAGGTCACGCCATCGTTGTCGATGGTATATCTCTCTATCTCTTTTATATCGTTGTTAGACAGTATTTTCATTGTGTGAGTTTTGCTTGTTTCATGGGGCGGCGACACCTCCGGCCAACGTCCCCTATTCATTACTGCAAAAATACAACAATTTGGGCAGAGTGAAAAACCGCCGCCGTCAGAAAAAAATCTCCATAACATTTTTTTCACTTATCAAAAAAACGTGACTTTGTCGCGTTAGGCAAATTTTTCAACCATAACAACCTCTATATACCATGAGACATCGAGCAAGTTGTTCCACCACCTGTAGGTATGTCATAGGTACTATAATCATTGCTATGATGTCGTCATTATCTGCAATAGCTGACACATATTATGGCCCGAAAGACTACTCTATCGTGCCGCCGTTGCCATGTGCTGCCTCCGAGCGGCAGTACGGTGCTGAGGGCGAGGGAGTGTCGCAGACAATGTGGACATACCGATATGACGGCTTCGGACGTCTTGCCGAGGCTTCGGCCACGGACGCCGTGTCCGCCCCGGACCGCGCCTTGGGCGAGGTCTTCGAGTACGACCGCAACTCCAATATTCTGTCGCTGGAGCGCGTCTACGCGGGCGAGCCGGTGCAGGATGCCGCGATGTCATATGTCGGGAATCGCCTTACGGGCGTCAACGATGCCTCGATGCCGTACAACAAGGACATTGTACCGTCCTTTGCCGCCGGGACTTACGCGCTTGAGTATGACGGCGACGGGCGGCTTGTGGCAGACGGCACGCGCGGCATCACGGACATAAAATACACAACGGACGGCATGGGACTGCCAACACGCATCGACCTCAGCGCAGATAACAAGGTTTACTCGTCCTACCTGCCTGATGGAACGTTGATTGCGCGTGATTTTCGCTCGGTACGTACGCGCACTACCGTGCGTGTCAACTCCAAGGGCGACACCATAGTACGCACCATCCGCGAGCCGGTGATAGACCGCACGCTCTACCGCGGCGACTGGGAAATCAGCGGCTATCTGGGCAGCGGCGGCTGGCGCCTCAATACCCCCGAAGGCATCGCCAGGGTCGTCAAGAACGGCGCGACATCTGACGCCGGACGGACGTTTACGCATCTGTGGTACGTGCGCGACCGCTTGGGGAGTGTGCGCACGGTCGTGGACGACAACGGCACGATACGGCAATGCACAATGTTCTACCCATCGGGACTGCCGGTGCAGCTGTTCGGGACGGAGCGCGTGACCGACCGCGCCCATATCGGCAACCGCTGGAGCAACTTCGCCGGGCTGGGCTGGCACGACAACACCGCCCGCTGGCACGATGCCATCCTCGACCGCTTCACCACCCCCGACCCCAAAGCCGCCGACTACCCCTCCTTCTCTCCCTACTCCCACTGCGCCGCCAACCCCCTCCGCTTCACCGACCCAACAGGAATGTGGACGGTAAAAGTGTCCGCATCACCGGGCAGACAGGCTCATCCGTATGCATTGTATAGTGTTTACAGTCAGGATAATTTATTGGTGTTTCGCACTGTTGTCTTAGTAAAGGGCTCTCACAATGGGCCAAGGGATAGAACAAACGGAGACACGCCGCAAGGAGAATATGAGATCCTTGGGTGGAGAAAAACATGGCCCGGCACTAATTATAGGACAGAATCTTTTGGCAAGAACCCTCTATTGGCACAGCACTATTTAGGCGGAGAAGGAGGCCCGAACCGCGATGGTATGCATACGCATGGTGGCAGACCGAGAAGTAACAAATTGGTCAACACAAATGGATGTATCCGAATGTCTGACGACGATATCGCGGCATTAAAACAAGTCACTGACGCGCTGACAAGATCAAATCCGGACGACAAGCCGGGAATTCTAACGGTCACAGACGACTTGTTGTCTCCAATAACATTTGACGATATGGACAAACTTCGGCTGATTGAGTTCAACGAACTTGACACAATAGTTGTTACGCCTGAAAATAATCCTGATAAAACGGATTTTTGGACTCCGATATTGGATATTATCAATCAGTTATTCTTTAACGGAAAATGAACGTGAATTTACTTATGGTCATACTTTTAGCAACCTGTATGGGTCTTAGCTCATGTAGGCAAAATACGCCATCATCAGACGCCGTAAAAGAGGTTGAAAGCAACGCTGACATAGCAACTGTATCCTTAGATGATTGGGCTGTCGACCATGCAATTTACAATATTCGCTACCAAGTGTCTGACAGCTTGGTAGTCCACGGAACAGCCAAGATCTTATTGGACAGGAAAGACCGGAAATTATCCATACAGGATTTTGCTTTACTATACAATTACTTTGTTTTTGTACGTATACACGATGAAGAACGCGCAAAAGAGTTAATAAAGCACGCATTTTTAATCAAGTATCTTAATAGCAACCATTTCTATCATAGTTTTGTAGAATATGCTAAAGTCTTATACGAACAAAGTAGAGGCCTGTTTTATAAGAGCCTCGGCGCTCACCTATTAAATAGGCGCCGAAAAGACTGTATTCTTGATGAAAATGAACTGCAAATATCTGAGCAAGATACTACTTCTGTATATGACGGAATCAAGTCTGTCCTTTATAATATCTCCGACAGCATGGTTATTTGCAAAACGACAGACATTCTATTGGATACAAATATTCACCATCTGTCCACATCAGAATTCGCCACGATATACGCCTACTACCTAATAGGTGGTATCGACGAAGCAGCAAGTGAGGCAATCAGCGACTATGTCTTTAGCAAGTTTCATAGCGACATAAGCTTTACAACGAGTTTTATAGAACACACTCAAGCACTAAAAAAGAAAAATAAAGATGAACTTTACCGGGATATAATAACCGATTTGGCATTTAGCTGGTATGCAAATAATACCACAGGCGAGTACGAGGACAATCTAAAAACGCCGGAGAAGATCAAGGCTTTTCTGAGAGAGGTTTCTAAGCCTTTGTACACAGAGCTTATTCAACCCGAATACAAGCAGCTATTAATCTCGATAAGCGATAATGTTTCTGCGGACTGACCATCCACAGTCATAAATAAACCATAAACGATGAAACGTCTAATCCTACTAACATTTGCAGCACTAAGCGTATGCTTTGTCAGGGCACAAACAGCGGATGTGGCATCCGAGACATTCCACGCCGATACAATAGCTGTTAAGGATCACGGGCTTGTCATTTTTGACAAGATTCCGGATTCGATGGTTATAGCCATCAACTCCGCCAAGAATTGCCAAGACATCACCGTGTATAATCCCCGGAATCCGGATGTACGCATTGATATGACCTTCAGGCCATCAGCATATTTAGACTTCTCTAAATTCAACGGATCAATATATGATGTAAACAAGATTGTGATCGGAGCAAGCACTCTAATCGAAGTGTTCAGCGGAGAATATAATGCCTGTCTACACTATTTTTTACAATCGCCTCTATATGTCACTGCTGTTGCAAAAGGCGTTCCATTGTCTAAGACCGAATTGGTTAGAGACATTATGCTTAACATCCAGATGTGCCCCGATAAGTCTAATTATAAAAACCGACTTACTAAAGGCCGCGTAGAAATACGGCAGTATAAGGTAGAGCCATTAATACTGGATTAGACAGAAAGGCTACTTAGAATATATTCAACAGCCTACAAATAACCGAAACACAATGGCACAGCATATCAAGATAATTATTTTGGCATTACTGCCTATCATCTGCTCGGCATTTTCGGCAAAAGCATATGCGGTATGCTATAGCGACACTGTAGCAGTTTGGAACAAACTTGTCATTTTCGACAAAATTCCGGAGGAGATGAAAATTGGTGTTACTTCGCTCAAAGCCCCATTAGGCATTTGTGTCAACGACCCCGGAAATGCCAACGTGAATATCACGATGATATTCTTCTCGGAGGTGACCGCCATATTGGAATTTTCACCCGAGTTCAAAGGCAATATCACGGACGTGAATAAAATCGAGCGAGGGGATTTCAAACTCATCGAATTATCCGGAAACGGATACTGGAGCGCTCTACTTAAAAGCAAAGATGGGTTTATCCGGGCCATAGCTTCAAACATACCCATTGAGAGAGCCGACCAAATTCGGGAAATCATGATGAATATCCGAGTCGAAAAAGATACCATCGGATACAAAAACACTTTCGGTGGTCATAAGACTAAATTCAAAGTCAAAATAATGGAGTGAACTAGAACGAATTGCGCCCACTCAGACGAAAGTTATCCATTATTTCAAAATCTTTTTTTTGTGGAATGGTGTTTGGCGGAGTGGAATAAAATGCCTACCTTTGCGAGGCCGTAACGAAAGGGACGGCAGTACATTGATATACGCTCGAATGGTGGAATGGTAGACACGAGGGACTTAAAATCCCTTGGCCATTACCGGCTGTGTGGGTTCGAGTCCCACTTCGAGCACACATCCATCATCCCCAACTCGAAACGTGTCGCGAGACACCTTCGGTATGGTCGCCGACACCACACATCCCACCCACGTCGGCGACCTTTTTGTTTGCGGATGTACCGCGGCGTGCTTCGGCCGATGCGGTGCGTTCGATAGGGGTATTTCGGCTTGACCCGGTATTTCTCGGGTGCTATTTTTTTGAAATGTAAACAAACGCTACGATACAATGAAACAGAAATATACATACACACCGCACGGCACATGTTCGCGTAATATCGAGTTTTCTATCGAGGACGGACGTATACATGACTTGCAATTTACAGGCGGCTGCATGGGCAATCTCAGCGGCTTGTCTTCTTTGATAGAAGGCATGGACGCACGCGAAGTCTCGCGTCGCCTTCATGGCATCCAATGCGGAGTCAAGGGCACCAGTTGCCCGGATCAATTGTCTCGTGCCATAGACGAGGCGTTAACGTCACAGAAGTAGTCTTCGGCCGGGCTTGCCTTGTGCCTTGGTGATACCCGATTGCGGTTAAGACTCCTCGAGTATTCTGTTCGCACCATATGGTGGCGTCGCATGAGTAATATAATCCGAAAAAATCGGGCTTGTATTGTGCAAATGCTCGAAAATGTGTATATTTGCGGTGATAAAGACGTGCCTAATGCGTCGTACGTAAATACATAATCAAAGCAAATATGTCACTTTGGAGTTTTTTTAGAGATTTAATCATCTTTGACTGGCTGTTTGGAGACCACCGCTGCCACCACAATGACAATAGTGTGATTCCTCCCATAGGAGGTTACCATAATAGCATGGACGATGGTTTCCCGTGGCATTCCACGCACCATGACAGTTTGATGGACGATCATGACGACTACGGCGGCATAGGTGGCTATGACAGCTTCGAATCTTCGTCAAGTGATTTCTTTGATGATGATTATTGATGCTGTGTACGCGCCGATACATCTCGCCCGTAGGCGAATTGATGCTTGGCGTCGATAGAATTACCGGGGCTTTGTGTCTTTGCGACTGGATAGATAACAGGCATTACGACTGGAATATGCGCAAACTTATTGCGACAGTCGGACCGATTGTCGCGGATCGGGAATCATCGGCCATGACCGAAGTAGTGTCTCAGTTGGACCAATATTTTGCATCGAAGCGTATGGCTTTCGATTTGAGGCTTGGCGCTGTGGGGACTCCGTTCAGGCATCGTGTCTGGGATGCCCTGACAACGATACCATACGGGATGACGATGTCATATGGCGCTGTGGCGCGAGCTGTAGGATGCCCGCTTGGATTTCAGGCTGTAGCTGCTGCCGTTGGAGCCAATCCAATATCTATCATTGTGCCGTGCCATCGAGTGATAGGCAGCGACGGTTCGCTTGCCGGATTTGCCGGCGGTCTTGCGGCCAAAATGAAGCTTCTGGAACTTGAAGCTTCTAATATCAAGCAATAACGAGCAGATTTTCTTTAATAGAGATTAGTCGTGCCTGTCGGCCAAATGGCGGCGAATGGTGGCGGCCGATATATCGCTTTCGAAGCCGCGGCTGACGGCGGCACGGAATATGCGGGTGCGGCCTTCGTAGGTATGTGCTGCGTCATCGCCTATGCGGCGGACGGCGGCGGCGATGACCGCTTCCAAAGCCTCGATATAGGCTCGTTCGTCAATTTCGGTCAAAGCTTCGGCTATGATGTCGCTGCCTATGCGCTTGTAGCGTAGAGCCATAGCTATTTTGATGCGTCCCCAGCGTGCAAAGCGCACCTTGTCGGTTACGAAGGCATGAGCAAAGCGAGCATCGTCAAAGAAACGACGTCGCCGCAGGCTGTCGATGACGGCGTCGGCATCGGCGGAGGCGATTTGCCATGTCCGCAGTTTTGTGCGCAATTCGCTTTCGCAACGCTCGCCGCGGACACACAGCTCCTCGAGGCGTGCCAAAGCTTTTTCCGAAGTGACTATTTTTCGGGACAAAGGCATACGGCATAACGTTTTTTACCCCTGTAATCACGACGGATGTCCACGTCTTCAAAGGCGAGAGAGCGCAGCATCTGTTCCATATCGGTGGCATACAGGGGATTGATTTCAAAATACAGCGAACCGCCGGGGCGTAGCGCTGATTGCGCATAAACGGCGATGGCGCGATAAAAGCGCAACGGGTCATCATCGGGGACAAATAGAGCCGTGCCCGGTTCGTAGTCCAGCACGCGTCGGTCCATATCCGCCTTCTCGGCGACGGTGACGTACGGCGGATTGCTGACGATGATGTCGTATAGTGGCGCTGCCGGCATCGGGAGGTGTAAGGCATCCAATCGGATACACTTGACATTGGATGTGCCGAGGGCTGAGGCATTGTACGAGGCCACGGCGAGCGCTTCGGAGCTGATGTCGGCGGCCGTTACGGCACAATAGGGCAGGGCGCGTGCCAAGGCGATGGCGATACATCCGCTTCCGGTGCCGATGTCAATGATTTGCAGGTCTTTGGCTCCGGAATACTCGTCCGTGATAATGTCCACCAGCCCGGCAGTCTCGGGGCGCGGTATCAGGGTGTGCGGCGTCACGCGCAGGCGCATACCCATAAACACGGCCTCGCCCAAGACATATTGCAGCGGCTCGCCATCGGCCACACGCCCGACTATGGCACTGATGCGCGCCACCGTGGCGTCTTCGAGTAAGCGTCCCGGATCGATAATGGCGGCAGTGCGCGACACTCCGGCGGCATCTTCGAGTATGATGCGAGCCATGGCTTCCGCCTCGTCTTTGCCAACGTGCGGCGTCAGGCTGCGGACAATGCCTTCGCGTATTTCCTTGACGGTATTCATACGGCAAATATAACGATTTTTGTTCATATCGCAGTTGGGCCGGCCCTATTGTCGGTGTCGTATTACCGTCTCGAGCAGCGGATGCTATTTCACCAAGAAGTCATAAAAAGGTGTGTAGTAGAAGTTGTTAGGCTGTAAGTGCAATATGTCGCTTTTGAAGTCGATAAGCATGTTGAACCGCTTCAAGAAATTGTTGCCGATCATTCCATCGATGTCTTCCTTGCTTTGCATCCCGGCGGTAAGTGTCGAGAATGCTCCTGCGACCTTCGGCATTATGAACGGGCCGACGATAACTTCGTCAAAAAACACGTTCTTCAGCTCTCCGCTTCCGCCATCCGAGCTTGCTATGTGCGAAATGGCAAAAGGCTTCTGTGTGCCAAGGAGCCGATGCTTGTTTACGAAAGGCGTGTTCAGGTCGATGACGCGGTCCGAGCCGGTGTCTACTTCAAGCGTAAGGTTATGAAGTATTCCGTTAATCCTAACAGGCAGCTTGATGAATGGTACGTTGTATTTGTAGATGAAGGGAATCGATACAGTATGCCTGAGATCGTTAATTTCCAGGGGCTCTTTGGCATAGCAATATATTTTGAAGTCATCGTAATTGATTTCGATGTTGAATGCGGCCAACCCGTTCAGACCGAAAACACCGTCCCAATACTCGGGTGGATAGGGGATATGCGCACATCCGGCTTTGTCATAGTGGATTGTGCCTATATCGACCGAGTTGTCGTTGCTGTATTCGATGTCGTTTTCGCCGGTAGATCCTAAGTTTTGGGTAGTTTCGCCTTCGTGTATAAATCCCTTGAGCTTAGGTGAATTTGTGTTCAAAACGATTGACGAAGCGCCTGTGTCGACGAGGAAGTTAAGTGAGCCCGAGCCGTTGACAAAGGCGGTGACATATATACGATTATCCTCTGCAATAGAGAAAGGTATTACACCGACCGATTCGTGGTCGACCATGCGAGCGCTTGCACACGTCACTATCGCGGCTACGTACAGCAGCGTTGCAACTATGCGGTTGACAGATTTCGTCATAAGTGTATGGTTTTGTCGATTTTGATGGCGCAAATGTACGCATAAATGCCCATACGGCAAATAATGTTTAGCGCTGTTAAGATATTTAAAGGCTTTTGTATCGAAAAAATGAGTAACTATGCCGCGTCAATCGGTGACGCATTGGCGCAATATAGCGTAATGCTGATAGCCGGAGAGAATGAGTATATGCACGCCGGATGCCTGCATACGGAAAATTTACATGGTGCTCTGAGCAACAGAATAAAAAAAGAGCGCTTTGTTCCTTTTTTTTGTGGTAAAAAAAAGTATGAGAGGCGAAACTCCCGTGAGTGAGGTCGCTTTCTGGAACACTTTGCAATGAATAACTTTGTTTTGGTATGATTGTGCTGCGATTGATGTCGCGGCACGGTTTGCCCTATTGTTTTATATAACACTTGTGCCATACTTTGGCGGAAGATTTCGGTCATGCCAAGTATGCCGCGGTGTCTGTTTCCTCCGATTGACACGGTCCCATGCCGAACGGATGGCTGCAAGTCAGCATTTGATGCTTGCGCTCAAGGAGTGTTATGGCTATCTGGCTCTTGTAGTTGTAGCCCTTACGGCGCTGGCTCTTGCATGGCGATATAGGACGGTTTTGCGGCGCTTTGTTCCACGCGTCGTTGCGGTGGCACGATGGGTGCGCAGCCCTCACCGCACGCCTGATCCGATGTTGTCCGGCTCCAAGTAACGGGTCAATGGATACGTTGCGTTTTAAGGGTTTGTCTGTTTCGGCAATAGTATGTATCTTTGCAGTGAAGAGCTGCGACGTTTTGTCATTTTAACGTGGTATTTCGTCCTTTATGCGTGCCGATGCTTGACATGCGGCCGCGGTTTATACTACCTTTGCAGTGTGCGTGTGCGAAATGATACGCCACAGACAAGACAATGCCTATATACAACCGTATAAAACGTTTAGCAAGATGAACAACGATACATCCTCCTTCAAAGAGAATTTGGCAACGGGTAACGTTGCCGCTACGGACAGCGTGTCCGCCGCCCCCGGAATGATGGACGGAGCTGCCACCCGAGACAATATTACCGAGGCTGTAGATCCGGCTTATGTGGTCTCTGAAAATGATCCTGTATTGTCGGCGGATACGACCGAAGATGCAATGCGTGCCGCCGAAGCCTCCGCGATTGAAGGACAAGCCGCAGCGGCTACTGCTGAGACAGAATCCGGATTGCCGCCTATAGCTACAGGGGTTAACGATAATATGTCGTTTTCGCAAGCTTTTGCTGCGGCGCGTGCCGAAGTAGGTGCCGGTGGCGCCTTCGAGTGGCACGGTCGGGTTTACGGGACCTATTACAAGAACGAATGGGACGGAATGAGCGCTCAGGAAAGACACGATTTTGAGATCGCAGCCATACGAGGCAGTCATAACGAGGCCTCTGCCAATACCGGAGCAGCCCATGCCGACCACTCCGTCATGGACGAAACCACGGATAAGTATACGCACGACGGTCAAAACGAAAATGTGCAGCACGATATGGTGCAGGTAGACACAGTAGACGATGACGATGTACGCATACTCGGTCTTGAATCCGTACAGGGCGAGGACGGCAGCCAAATCAATATCGCAGCAATTGACATCAACGGCGAGCATGCAATGCTTGTGGACATAGACAATGATCAGGTGATGGATGTTCTTGTGCACGATGACAATGGCGACGGCCAAATATCCGAGGACGAGATGCACAACATCTCCGAATACAATATCACCGTTGGCGATATACAAGGCAGCGTGCAGAGCCAAGGCGCTACGGTCACAGCCGACCAATATGCCTCCAATGATATCGCCCAAGCCAATCCTTCGATTGGTTATGATCAGGACTTCTCCAACAACGACATGGATATGTCCGACTTTGATAACAACGCCGATGTTTCCGACTTTGTATAACAGTATTATACACACCCCAAGACAGTGACGCCAGACCCGACAAAAGCATATGTGCGCTGTCCTAATAAGGATTGCGCCAAGGTGCTGTCCTTTAAGGTTTTTCCGAATTACAAGGACGCACCCATAGAGTGTCCGCACTGCCATACGCGAGGCAAGGTACGCGACTTCATCGAATTGCGCCCGCGTGTACTTGCCGACTCGACACGACAGCCGGTGCAAGCGCCTTTGCAGTCGCCATCGTTGCCGCCGCAGTCACAGAAGCCTTCGGCTCAGGCTACTATGCGTTTGCACGAGCAGCACGAGGCCGTTGTTACGCTCGAAAATGTTGACACCGGCGAGAGCCATAATCTCCTGCCCGGCGACAATACTGTGGGTCGCCGCACCGCTACGCCACGTGCCCAAATTCTGTTTGACGATCCTGAGCATTACATGAGCCGATGCCAAGTGGTAATTACCGTGCGCAGTGTGGCTGCCGGTACGGAGGTGCTGTTGCGTGACGCCGGTAGCGCCAACGGCACTTTTGTCAACGAGGTGCGCCTGCCCGAAGGGACGATGGTGCGACTTACCGACGGCGACACTTTTGTGATGGGCAAGCACCTATATCGCCTTACTATAAGCCGTCAGCCGATGCACGTGCGACGAGCATCCGATACCATACTATTACATTAACGTATTGATACGCAATGTTTGATGACGATGATGCACTTCCCGAGGGTACGACGTTGCACGGCGCCGACAACCATGTATACACCATAAGGAGCGTACTCGGGACAGGTGGATTCGGCATAACGTATGCGGCAGATGATGTAGAGGGTAATATCTTTGCTGTCAAGGAGATGTTCCCCTCGGATCTCTGTCGCCGCGATTCTGCCACCGGGATGCTCATTGTGGACGACCTGTCCAATATAGATATGGTGGCAAAATTGCGCGAACGCTTTATCAGCGAGAGTAATAATATCGCACGATGCCATCATCCTTCCATCGTACGCGTGTATGACACTTTCCGCGCCAATGGCACGGCGTATATGGTAATGGAACGGGTAAGCGGACGAAATCTCAAAGAAATTGTACGGCGTCATGTCTTGGACTATGCCGCCACGGTGGATGTCCTTAGCCAAATGTCCTCGGCATTGTCGTACTTGCATAGTCACGGCATAGTACATTTGGACGTCAAACCTGATAATATAATATTAGGAAACGATGGACGTATTGTGCTGATAGACTTCGGATTGTCGCGCAGTGTCGGGCCATCGGGATTGGTCTCGGACAACGACCGGACGGTGGCAGCCGTCAGCCACGGATATGCCGCTCCGGAGCAGTATACGAGTGCGCGCGGTGCCGAGCCGGGCGTACGCAGCGATGTGTATTCGCTGGCGGCCACGGCGGTCAAAATGCTCACGGGCAACACCCCGCCGCGCCCCGAGCAGATATTTGACCATCCCGAAAGTATCAGCGTGCCGACCATCCCGCCGTATGCCAATGCGGCCATAGCGCGTGCTATGGCTTACGATATGACGCGCCGCACACCTTCTGTCGCCGAATTCTTCGCATCGTTCAGCGATGCCGAGCATACGTCAATTATTCCGCAACCTCGGCGCAGGCATAGTGTATGGACCGTTTTGGCTAATATTCTGTTGCTGTGTATATTGGCCGTTGTCGCACTTTGCGCCATCGACGACAAGCGGCTGTATTCCATGGCTTATTATGTGGACAAGCAGGCCGTCGTGGCATACGCCGTTCCAACGGTCGTGTCCCTGGCGGCTTTGTGTATGCGTCGCGGTGTAGCCAAGGGATTATCCGTGCTGCTGGCCCTGCTGTCGCTGTCGTACCTATTATTGCAATAGTCGCTTATGAAGCATTTGTCCAATATATACGATATACGCCGCTATGGCAAGATTGCGTTCTTGCTGACAGCCGCCATTGTCGTGGCGCTGTTCTTGTATGTGTCCAATAATCTTGTCAAGGACCTTGCCGTGCAAGAGCGGCAGCGTATGGAGATTTGGGCCGATGCAACCAAGGAAATTATTAACCAGTTCAGCGCCGTCGAGCAGATGACGGCTCAGGATGAAGACGGCTCCGGCTCTCCGGCGCCGCCGATGATAGATATCGACTTCCTGTTGCGTATAATCGAAAGCAATACGACCATTCCGGTGCTGCTGACCGATGACGCCGGCAATATACTCAACCACCGCAACTTCGACCTGCCCGAACCGGTAGATACGCTCAATCCGTTGGCCCTGTCGCCGCGCAATGCCGAGTATCTGCACGGACGGCTCGAGGCACTGTCGCACGGCCCGAACGTCATAGATATAGCCATCGCGCCGGGCGAAAATCAGCATCTGTATTACGAAGACTCTACACTGCTCAAGCGTCTGAGCTACTATCCGTATATTCAGGTGGTGGTGATGATAATATTCCTGCTGATAGTATATTATGCAGTGCTTTCGATCAAAAAAGCCGAGCAAAATAAGGTGTGGGTGGGCCTTTCGAAGGAAACAGCTCACCAACTGGGCACGCCCATTTCGTCGCTGATGGCATGGATGGAGCTGCTGCCCGAGATGGGCGTGGATGCCGATACTGTAGGCGAAATGGACAAGGATGTCAAACGCCTGGAAACAATAGCGTCGCGTTTCGGCAAGATTGGCTCGGAACCGAAAATGGAGCCTGCCGATGCCGCCGACATTGTGCGCAGCGCTGTGTCCTATATGGCGACGCGTGTCAGCGGACGTATCAGTCTTACGGCCGAATATGCCCCGGTGTCCATGCCCGTCAGCGCGTGCGCACCATTGCTCGAATGGGTTATGGAAAACTTGATTAAGAATGCCGTAGACGCTATGGACGGACATGGAGCAATCAGCGTTGCTTGCCGACCCGGAGACCATGGCGATGTAGTGGTGGACGTGGCCGATACGGGTCGCGGCATCCCACGCAAAAATTTCAAGACTGTTTTCAATCCGGGATATACTACCAAGCGCCGCGGCTGGGGACTGGGCCTTGCGCTGGCCAAGCGCATCATCGAGCAATACCACCACGGACGCATATATGTGAGCGCTTCCACTCCCGGAGTGGGCACAACCTTCTCCATACGCCTGCCGCGTACCGGCAAACCGGAACAATAATCACAAAAAAATTATAACTATTACTATGAATCTTAAGAAATTGCTTTTTAGCGCTTCGACTATCATTTTCAGCATCTCCGCCGCTTTTGGCTGGGGGCAAAAAGGCCACGATGTGACCGCGTATATCGCCGAGCAGCATCTGACGCCCACAACGACCGCCGCCATCAACGATATTCTCAACGGCAGGTCCATTGTTTATTGGGCTAACTGGCTGGACAACGCCAGCCATACGCAGCCGTATGCATATACCAAGACTTGGCATTATAAGAACATCGATGAGGGTGTGCGCTATGAAGAAGCTCCGGCCAATCCCTCCGGCGATGCCGTTACTGCAATACGCGGCCAAATCGAGAGCCTTACCGGCGTCACTAAGTGCCCCGATCCGGCTTTGGCGCTCAAGATATTGGTGCATGTGGTGGGCGATCTGCATCAGCCCTTGCATTTGGGACATGCCACCGACCTCGGCGGCAACCGCATTACGATCAAGTACTTCGGCCGCGACAATAAGTTGCATTCCATTTGGGATAATGCCTTGGTAGACGGCGCTCACAAATGGAGCTACACCGAGTGGCAGCAGCAACTCGACCGCCTGTCCGCCGACGAGCAAGCCGCTGTCATTGCCGGTACTCTCGACGACTGGGCTAAGCAGACAATGGCTTATGCTGCTGATATTTACAAAAAATATCCCGAAGGCACCAAGCTCTCCTACAATGATGTCGCATGGGCCGCTCCCATCATCGAAGAACAGTTGCTGCGCGGAGGCCTGCGCCTTGCTCATATCCTCAACATGATCTTCGACCCCACCTACGCCGCCACCCACACCATGCCCTTCCCCACCGTCAAGTAACTCCATCCCCCTCCCATATACGCGAGCGCGCCCCGACTTCCACCAAAAGCCGGGGCGCGTCCGCATCACTCCTCCTCGTCCATATCCTCTATAGCCGAGATATGCGTGAAGTGTCTCCATACCCAGTCGCTCTTGTAGCGGTCTATAGATTCTTTTGGGACGATTAATCTGCATTTGCTTTTGTCTACACCATTGTAGGCGTCTGAAGCGCAGTCTGGTGACTCGATGGCTAAGCATGTAATAGTCGCGAGTTCAGAACAATTGGAGAATGCACTCCATCCGATAGATGTAACTGAGCTTGGAATTGTTACGGAAGTTAGTCTTGAACAACCGAGGAAAGCATCTTCACCGATAGCTGTAACGAGGTTGGGTATTATAATGGACGACAACCTCGTACATTCTCCAAATGCCCAGCCGCCAATTTTCTTGACGGAGTTGGGTAGTATCACTGATTCCAGTCCTGAACATCTAGAAAAAGCGCTGAAACCGATAGCTATAACTGTATTGGGAATTGTTACTGATTTCAGTATAGAACAACCGGAAAATGTGCAGTCACCAATTTTTTTAACTGTGTTAGGAATCGTCACCGATTTCAGACATGAACAGTCAAGGTATTTGTTAATGATTGATGTTCAGTGATTTGTACTTAATACGGTAGAAAAGTGACGTTATAGATTCTATTTGGGTTCAGAAGCTGAAGATTTAACGTGTTTAACATTTGTTTACATAAAGATGAATAGTACAATATAGAATATTACCCTTCAAGAAAGAAAAAGAGAGTGATAAAACCGTGGTAGGCAATGTATCTATAAAAACATAGATAGGCCTTAATTTTTTTCTTTGAAGGCTTATTGATTTATGTAATAGAGAATCGCCATTAAAACAGTCATTGTTTTATTTTATTTCAAGCGTATATATGTAGTACGCTTAAAGTAAAATATGCCGTATTGAATGCTCAATACAGAGGATTTTAATCGTTATACCATTGTTTTATAGGGTATTCTTTGGCTCTTTCAAATATTTAGGCTACCTTTGCAAATTATTACAAGAAGTTGTAACACAATGAAAACTGAAGACAAACCCATACCGGTAAACCGGATAAAAGCTGTATTGGCAGAAAAACAAATATCAGCCAAGCAGCTTTGCGTAGCTGTTGGCAAGAATGAAGCCACCGTGTCGCGTTGGTGCAATAATAAAATTCAGCCATCGGTTACACAACTCCAAGCAATAGCTCACTTCCTTGATGTGGATGTGAGAGAATTATTATGTCCAACAAAGTAATTTGAACATGTTTAAAATTGAATGGGATAGCGAAACCGGAGGTGTACTCCTGAGTTCCAAGGTGACAAAAGCCACTTTGGGAATCTCACCGCGTCCTGTTTGGTTTGAGGAACTTGATTTACTTGGTCTCGACAAGTTGGGATATTGCTATCCACGAGTGGAGGCTCCATTGATGTGGGCAGTAAACAAGCAATATTATTATCGGGGTGAGCTAATGTTTGAGGCCAAAGGTGCCAATATATACGATGCCCCCACGATTATATTCCAGAAAGGTAAAGAAACTGCCACCATAGCCCCCGTTGATGTAGAGACCATGCTGCAACGCAACAGCGACCAGATGTTCCTGCTAGAAAACGAGGCCATTGAATTCATACGTGACACCTACATCGCATACGCAGGTGTGAATCGTGCTCATGACGCAATAAAAGCTAATCAAGCCATCGACTTCGAGGCTCTTGCAGAGAAAGTCGAAAAGAAGACCAAGCAGAAAATGGCTGTCGTCAAAGAAGACTGCGACAGTTTTGACGTGGTGCCTCTTGACGTGGCCAATGCCGAGGGTAAACGTGTTTTGCTCTCGACACGTATAGACCGCTTCATCGCCTCTTTCTCTGGCGGCAAAGACTCTCAGGTGGTGCTCGACCTCGTTACCCGAGCCATCCCCCCGACTGCCTTTGAGGTCATATATTCTGATACCGGTTATGAATTGCCTCCTTCACTCGACCTCTACGAGGAAGTGCAGCGTTATTACGGAGAGCGTTTCCCTACGCTAAAATTTTCAATTGCCCGCAATCACGAACAGGTAATTAACTACTGGGATAAAATTGGAACGCCGTCGGATACTCACCGCTGGTGTTGTTCAAACATTTCTACTTATTTGTACTTGCCAG
>ULRF01073692.1_pt1 | contig 29060 bp, 27 predicted proteins | sample 1955131 | NCBI WGS metagenome assembly ULRF01 (sample SAMEA4835673, study PRJEB28245) | human gut metagenome | biome: gut microbiome; material: fecal sample | place: Denmark | collected 2008
TTGCTTGATATTGTGGGAGGTAGCGTAAACAACTAAGTTTCCTTCCATCTGTATAATGTTTAATCGGGGTAAATCACTTATTGAAAGAGATTTATCCCGATTTTATGTTTTGTATGCAAATAAAATAGCGAAATTAACTAATATTAAGGAAACGGCTTAAAAAACTAATTTTAGCTAAAGTTGTACTAACACTCTTTCATTTTTTTTTTTTTTTGTTAACTTTGCGGCGCGTTTGAGAACTAAACCAGGAAATATGAGGTTTAGTTACCCAAATGGGATTGCGGGTACAGCATCGCCTGGATCAGGGTTGCTCCGAACGACAGAAGCTTTACGAGAAGTATACTGTCTCAATCTCCTTGCTGCTTGTGACGACTCGTTTCGATACAAGGGGGAAGAGAAAATGTGTCTGTATAAGAATACTTAAAATGAAAGAATGGACAATACAATAAAAGATATCAATCATTCTCTAAGCATTCAAGCCGAGACTCTTGGCGAACCAGCCGAGACAGAGGCATCATGGTATGCCATGCGCGTGTTCATGAACAAAGTGGCGCTTTGCCGGGACTTGTTCAACCTGTTCAACAACGTGCTTAAGGATCCTGACCAGATGAAAAACACATTCCCCGAAGATATGATGGGCGATGTGATGGAATATTACGCCCCCTTCGTAAAAGAGAGACATGTAAACAGCCAAGGCAAGAAGATTGTGGTGGAGCGGCCACTCATACCCTCGCTTTTCTTCATGCGCAGCAACAAGCGACAGGCGCTATGCCTGGAGCGGGAACTGTGTGGCAAGGCAAGGCTATATCGCCAGCTGGTGGACTTCGACCCACAGCCCATCGCCATTCCCAAGCGACAGATGCAGATGTTCATGATGGTATCGTCGGGCGATCAGGAGGGGCTGGAATATTTCGAGGATGGAGCCTTCAACTGGAAGAAAGGTGAACGTGTCAGGGTTATCGACGGCAGGTTCAAAGGTCTGGAGGGCGAAATCAAGCGCATCAATGGCGACCATCGGCTCATCGTCATGATAGAGGGAATCTGTGCCGTCGCCACCACCTATATACCAAGATGTTTTCTAGAAAAAATATAAAATCATATGAAATATCGTAATTCATTGCTTTCTGGAGCTTTTTGTACGGGACTTCTTGTCCTGTCAGCTTGTGGAACCCCACAACAAATAGCTTATTTCCAGGATTTTAACCAAAATCCTGACACGCTAATCAATCTGAAAAGTGCGGTGATCACCGCCAAGCCAACAGATAAACTCTACATCGGCGTGAAGAGCAAGGATCCACAGATCACACAGCTCTTCAATCTTACGGGAACCGCCACCAGCTACTCTACGTCGACCATCGCCAAGGATGCCTATTATTATACGGTAGACAGCAAGGGCAACATCGACTTTCCTGTGCTGGGCACCCTGCATGTGGCAGGTCGTACCCGAGAGCAGATTGCCGAGGAAATCAAGAAAGTTCTGGTGGAGCGCAACTTGGTGAAGGATCCCGTGGTGACCGTCAGCCTGACAAATCTCCACTATTCGGTGATGGGTGAGGTGGCACACCCTGGACAGTATGAAATCGAGGACGAGAAAGTGACTATTCTCGATGCCCTTAGCAAGGCGGGCGACCTGACCATCTATGGCACCCGTGAAGACGTGATGGTGTTGCGCCAGGAAAACGGCCACCAGAAGATATACAAGATCAATCTCTGCTCGGGAAACAGCGTGTTCAACAGTCCGGTATATTACCTGCAGCAGAACGACGTGGTTTACATCAGCCCCAACAAGACCAAGGCTCGCCAGAGCACGGTCAATGGCAACAATGTCAGGAGCACGGGCTTCTGGATTAGCCTTGCCTCACTTGCCACCAGCGTGGCAGTACTTATCAAGAAATAATGTAAGAGTAGAGTGAACACTCAACATTCAACACTCAACATTCAACACTCAACATTCAACATTCAACATTCAAATTCAATGATTCAGAATAATCAAGCGACGATGCAGAATGCTCTGGGTCGTCGCCCCCAGCAGGCAGAAGACTTCATTCGTCTGCAAGACTTAATGTATCTGTGCCTTGTGCGCTGGCGATGGTTTGTCATCTCGCTCGTCGTCACCCTAGGCATAGCCACTTATTACCTCCTCTCCACGCCGTGTGTCTATCAGCGCACGGCATCCATCCTCATCAAGGAAGACGGCAAGAGCCAGAGCATCAACAGCGATGTGGCCAGTATGTTCTCCGACATGGGACTCTCGGGAGGCAAGTCGAACGTCAACAACGAGTTGATTGCCATCCAGTCGCCAGCCGTCTTGCTGGAGGCAGGCAAGCAGCTCAAACTCGACGTAAACTACAGTGAAGACGGTACCTTCCATCCTGTGGCTCTCTATGGCAGAACGCTGCCTGTAACCGTTCATTTCTATAGCTTGAACGATATGCAGAGCGCCAATTTGGATGTAGAGGTAAAGCATGGCAACCAGTTTGCCATCGTACATGTGAGTGGCACCGACAAGGCTGGAAACGCAGTAGAGTCGGACGAGGAGGTACAGGGCAAGCTGGGCCAGACCGTCCGCACGGCGATGGGCTATGTATGCGTAGACCAGGCATCGGGCTATTCAGCCTTCGTCAATGGACATGAGAGCAGGAAACTGCATGTGACTCGCACCAACCTCTATGCCATGACCGACCATATCAAGGCATCGCTCTCGGCAAGCATCAGCGAGGAGAAGGCAACAGTTATCGACCTGACCTATAAGGACCAGCTCACCCAGCGCGCCGAGGACGTGCTGAACACCATCATCTCCGTATACCGCAAGAACTGGATGGAGGACAAGAACCAGATGACCGTCTCCACCTCCCATTTCATCACCGAGCGCCTGGGCGTCATCGAGCGAGAACTGGGCGACGTAGACAAGGACATCTCCTCGTTCAAGAGCCGCAATCTGCTGCCCGACGTAGAGACCGCCGCACAGCAATACATGCAGAAGAGCGGCGATGTAGACAAGCAGATACTCGAGCTGAACTCACGCCTCTCCATGGCACGCTACCTGCGCAACTTCCTGACGGGCAAGGTGGGCAAGAACCAGCTCCTGCCAGCCAATATCGGCATCGACAGCCCGGGCATCGAGCAGCAGATTACCGAATACAACAAGCAGCAGCTGGAGCGCAACAACCTGGTGGCTAACTCCAGCGAGCAGAACCCATTGGTGGCTGACTATGACCAGAGCCTCGCCTCCATGCGCCATAGCATCGTAACCAGTATCGACAACTTCGTGGTGACACTCAACTCGCAGCTTGGCAACCTGCAGGCAAGCGAGGCGCAGACCACCAGTCAGATAGCCAGCAACCCTAGCCAGGCAAAGTACCTGCAAACAGTGGGTCGCCAGCAGAAGGTGAAGGAGGCGCTCTACCTCTTCCTCTTGCAGAAGAGAGAGGAAAACGAGCTTTCCAAGGCTTTCACCGCCTACAACACGCGCGTCATCACCCCTCCTACGGGCGACATCAAGCCCGTGCAGCCTGTGCGCCGCAACATCATCCTCGTGGCTTTCGTTCTCGGAGTCTTGATACCTGTGGTAGTCATCTTTATCCGTGAGAACATGAACACGACGGTGAGGGGCAGAAACGACCTCAAGAACATCACCATACCATTCCTCGGTGAGATACCATACAGCATCAGTCGCAAGAACAGACCAACTCTTCTGCAGCGCATCCAGTTCTGGAAGAAGCCGAAGGAGCCGCGACAGATTGTGGTGAAGGCAGGCAAGCGCGACATCGTGAACGAGGCGTTCCGCGTGCTGCGCACTAACCTGGAGTTCATGATAGGCACCCATCCCGAGCAGAACGTCATCATCCTTACGTCTTTCAACCCAGGCTCGGGCAAGAGTCACCTGGCAGGCAACATCGCCATGTCGCTCGCCATCAAGAAGAAACGAGTGCTCGTCATCGATGGTGACCTCCGCCATGGTTCCACATCCATGCTCGTGGGCAGCCCTGGCGAGGGACTCAGCGACTATCTCAACGGCAGGACCGATGACCTGGAGGGCATCATCTGCCATGGCGAGGAGTATGGACTGGTGAAGGATTTCGACGTGCTGCCTATCGGTACCATGCCGCCTAACCCTACGGAGCTCCTCTTCACCGACCGTCTGGAGAAGATGATCAGGCAGATGAGGGGTGAGTACGATTATGTGTTCATCGACTGTCCACCAGTGGAAATCGTGGCAGATACCCAGATTATAGAGAAACTTGCCGACCGCACCATCTTCGTGGTACGCTCGGGCTTGATGCAGCGCAGTATGCTGGGCGACATCGAGCAGCTCTACAAGGATAAGAAATTCAAGAATATGTCGCTCATTCTGAACGGAACCAAGGCTCAGGGCGGCCGCTACGGCCACTATTATCGCTATGGCTACCACTATGGCTATGGCTACGGCTACCACTACGGCTCCGACAAGAATGGGGGGGCAAAAATAGGAAAGTAGAATATTGGATAAAAGAATAGAAAAATATGAATATATTCCGTGAGGCGTTCCGTTGGATTTGCAATCCGACGGCAAGCAAGAAAGCACCATCAGAGAGACTCCCCGGTGGCATCGACTGGCACTGCCACATCCTGCCCGGTGTGGACGACGGATTTCAAGAGGTAAAGAAGTCGTTGGAAATGTTGTGCCTTTACGAAGGCGCAGGCATGAGGGATGTCTGGTTTACGCCTCATATTATGGAAGACGTACCCAACGAGACCACCCATTTGCGCCAAGTATTTGCCGACTTCCAGAAACAATATCAGCAGGACTTCGCCGAGCGAAACCCTGCTGACAGAAAAATGCTCCGGCTGCATCTCGCAGCCGAAAATATGCTAGATGCGCTCTTCGAAAAGCGCCTGAAGGCAAACGACCTGTTGCCGCTGGGCGAGGATGGCAAGCTCCTGTTGGTGGAGACGAGCATCTTCTCTGCCCCGATGAATTTTCATGCCCTCTTGGAGCGCATCAAGAACAAGGGCTACACGCCCGTGCTTGCCCATCCTGAGCGCTACCTCTATATGGAGAAGCGCGATTACGAGAAGCTCAAGTTGATGGGCATAAAGTTCCAGCGAAATGCGTTCTCGATAGATGGGCAGTATGGCAAGAAGGTGCAGAAACGATGCAAGTGGCTTATGAAGCACGATATGTATGACATGGTGGGCTCCGACATGCACCGCCTCGGCATCTTCTGGCAATACTGGTAGAATTAGAACTTAAGGTTAAGGTTTGATTACTGGGAATTTACTGGCAGCTCTGTACGCAGAATGCGCTAGCTACGGCGGTAAGTACGGTGATGATGAAATTGATCACCTTCTTGATGGTTTCTTTCTTCATATTTCAAATTCAAATTAAAATTAAAAATTCAACATTCAACATTCAACACTCAACATTCCTCATTCCCCATTAAAGTGGAAATTTTTTCGCTGCATCGAAGCAAGGGCATGCCTTCGGGGTGGTGCCCGGCAAGTCACGATGACCCACTATCTTAGCCTGTGGGAACGTGATCTTGAGCTTGCGCAGCAGATTCCACATTGCGTCATACTGGGCCCGGGTAAGGGTGTCGGCAGGACGCCCCTCGTCATCCAGCCCGCCCTCGTAGCAGATGCCGATGGAGCAGCGGTTGTATGGGCGGGCATGTGAGCCCACCTCCAGCAGCTTTCTGAACTGCGTGATGCTTCCGTCCTTGTGGACATAGAAGTGGTAGCCCACGGTGCGGAATCCACGCTTCTTGTGGTCGCGCATCAGTTGCTTGTCGGTGTAGTTACGGTCGGCACGTGTTGCCGAGCAATGAATTACGAGAAAACGGACGCTCTGAGGTGAGTCCATCATCTCGCCGTTCTCTGTGTAGGCGAGCAGGAGATGCTCATTGAGCACCTCCTCGCCGCCAATCGTCATCGGAAATCGATCTTGTGTCATTTTCGGTCAATTGATTTTAAAAACTTGTTAAGGGGATTTTCAATCCCCGGTTACTCAAGTCCATCGCCTTCCGAACTGCTGCCTGGGTTAGTGGTAGAGCCAGAGTCGCTCTTGCCTGTATCTCCCGATGGCGTAGTCGTTTCGGAATCGGTGGTGGTCGAAGACTTCTTTTTCTTAGCACCATACTTCTTCAAGTTGGCGTCGAGGTTGAGATTCACAGAGCGGAAGTCGCCCGTGGCGCGGGCTTTCATTCTTACTCCTTCGATGTTCTTAGATACGTTGAAGTCGTCGGCGTTTTCTGCACCCATCTTGTTCTTGATGCTGATGTAGAAGATGGCGAGGTTGTCGAGCTTTACATTCTTGCCCATGAGCAGTAGCTCCTTGATGTGGGTCACGGCATCGATGAGGATGCCCTTGATGGTCCCGGCTGAGAATGGAGAGTTGTGACCGTGCATGTGGTCGGCGAGCTCATCGAGATCTACAGTTTCACTAATGTGGGGCTTGGCGTAGTACTTGCCATAAGCCTTCACGTTCTTCTTGTTGTTGTTCTTCTTTAAATCGTACTCAATCATAAGGCTAATAAATTGTTTTATGGTTAGTGTTTCATGTATTAAAGCGCTGCGCAGTGCTTGTTTCTTGTTTACGGTTGCAAAGATACGACTTTCAGAAGAGGCTTCTGTACGATAGGGGTGAGATAGGGATACGATGGGGCATAAAACTGCAAAACTCAGTATTATGGCTCGCCCAGATACTCATAGATGAGCAGCGTCTGGCGCATGGTGAAGGTCTTCGCCAACCTTTCGTAGCCCTCTCTTCGCAAGGCTTCAAGCAGAGGCGGACAGTGGTTTACCATTCGCATCAGGTGGTTTAGTGCCACGTGTTTCGACTGCTCCGGAAAGTAGAGCTTGGCAAGCTCGAATTTCTTATATATCTTGATTTTCATATAGCATTAACTTTTGAGAATCGCGGTAATGATACTTAGCGTTTCTCTTGATGATACTTAGCGTTGCTGGCAATGCTGGTTAGCACTTGCCAGAATGCTGCTTATTGTTGGTCAGAACCATTCTGACTATGCGTAGCTATGGTTCTGTACGGTTTCAGGTACGTTTCTGCGCATTCGTTTGGACTGCAGATCGCCTCGGTGTTGATTTCTCCCGGATTCTTCTCTATCACGAGCCATCCGTTGCCTTTGGCGCGGTGTACCTTCTTGAATCCCAGTCTCTGCATTACGGCGCTCAGATTCTGGTGACTCATGTTGCGGCTCAGGGCGGGACTTCCGCCTATGCGCTCCATGATTTCCGATGAATAGCGGAACTTTACATATTGAGGGGCGGTGTCTGATTTTGGCACCTTGTAGAAGCGCAGTATCTGGTCTTCCATGAAGTTGGAAACCATGAACATGCCGTTGTGCTCCCTCATCACGTCGATGTCGACGGTGGTGAGCCAGTATACCCAACCCTCTTCCTGGTTCTTCACCCGATTGGTTACCTCTTGTCCCAGAGCTACAGCCTGGGCATAGACGTGCTGGTAGTCGATGGGTGTCTCCCTAGGGCTCTCGATATTGTCTACGAACCATGGTGAGTAGCGGCGGTTCTCCTCGTCGGTGATGATCTGTATGCTGTTGCTGGTGCCGCAGAGGGCACCACGGTGCAGCAGTTCCGAACGATACTTGTCGTAGGGGCGGCGGATGGAGAACACCAGCTTGGTGACGTTGCTCTTGAGGGCGCTCAGCCCCTTGCCGAAGGTAGACTCCAGCTCGTCGAGGCATATGAGTGCCTTGCTTGAGAAAGCCTCCATGAAGTCCTTGTCGGTATAGTTGGCGGTTGACTCGTTGATGAAGTACTGGCGCAGGCATGGTGGCAGGATATAATAGAAGAATGTGGTTTTGTTGATGCCACCCCTCCCGATGAATATCAGGATGGTCTGGCTCACCACTCTCGGCGATACCCATGCCACCACCATCGATACGAGCCATTTCTTGAAGAAGTATCTGAACTCTTCCTGTGAGTGGTGGTAGCCAGGGCAATAGTTGATGGTTACCCGGTTGGCAAGCTCGTCGATGTAGTCGGTCTTTCCGTCCCATTTGGGCAGACTCCTGAGATATTCGTCAAAGGGATCCCAAGGCTCGCTGAAGTCGCTGTTGATGATGGCGTGCAGCTTGATGGCGGTCACTTCGAGTCCCATCTCGTCCATCTGGGTCCAGATGGTGTTCTCTATGTTGTCGTCGATGCGGGTCCACTTATGGTATTTGCCTTTGATTATATCGCGGCTCAGCACCTCGTGAAATCCCGTCACCTCATTGTGGTGAAACTCGTATCTCATCGAGAGCCACTGCTTGATTACCTTGACTGTCGGCTTACCCGAGAAGCCCTCACCTTTGCGGTAGAAGTGCCAGGTGCCTAGCTTCTCGGTGTGCTTGTAGCATGATTTCATCACGCTGTCAGCAGCGGGATAGTCGGAGCTGAAGTTGCTCTTGGCGTAGGTCATTGCCTCTTCCTTGTCTATGCCATAGCGCACGCACACCTTGCCGAAGTGGAGCACATACTCGTTGTGGGCACCGCTCTCAAATTTGTAGCCCCATGTGTCGAGTAGGTTCAGTATGTGCTGCGCTGCCTCGTCCATCGAGGGAACCCCCTTGCCCAGTGCCACCATCTTCTGGCTGTTTCGCTTGCGCTTGCTGGCACGTTTGGCATATTTCGCCTCGTTGGCCTTCTTGGTGTAGAGTGCCTTCAGATCATGGGTGTCCAAGCCGAAAGGCTCTGCGTCCCAATGGAAGTAGGCGGTAGGGTCGTGTGCGAGTCCGCACATCCGGGTGATGTCTACGCATTGCTCGTCGGCAGGCACGCCTAGCAACTTACTGTAATAGCTCATCGCCTTGCGTATGATCACATCGAAAAGTTCCAGTGCCGTCACCTCGTCGTCATCTATGGGCAGGTATCTGGAGATGATGCGCAGACCCCGTTGGCTCACGGTGATGAACCTCATCATGGTGTGAGGGTCGGCGTCCGCCTTCTGTACGACCTCCTTCATCTTTTCTGCAGGAATCTTGTCGATGTCCACGGCGATCATCTGGGTGGTCTTCACCACGTTGCGCAGTTCCTTGCCCCGTCCGTCCATGAGCACGGAGGTAGTGATGCCTGGCATCATCACCTTGGTTTGATGAGCGAGCTCGCTGCTGATGCGCATGTTCTTGCGGTAGTCTTCGGTACGAGCCTGGGTCATGGCGTCGAGGGTGATGATTCGCTGCAGTTCATCAAGACTGATGAGTTGTCTGCTTTCGCTGGAGGCGATAGCATAGAAGAAAGATGGTAATACCATTTCCTGTCTTTGTTGTTGTTCTTTTGTTGTCATTTTTAAGCCAATGATTAGAAGTTGATGTAAAATTGAATCATACAGATTCCGCCGCAAAGCTAAGCATAAAATTTGGCATTGAAAACAAAAAGTTCCGATTTTGGAACATAACATAAAATTTTCAGTATGTTTTTCAAAAAAATCAAAAGTGAAGTCATGGGAATCAAGGATTCCTACGACTACAGACGGACATGATTTCTGTCCACAAGTGTTTTAATCTTTTAGTCCACAACGTGTTCTGGGCTATGCGTGAAGAACTGAAGGAAGACCGTTTTGAGGGTGGTCTTACTGAGGAGGAGAAGCATTGGGCTTCCACCAAGTCAGCCATCCGCAAGGAGTTCCGGCTGTCTGATGCGTACACCAAGAGTCTGGAGGCGATGGACCGTGATGTTTCCATCGACGACTACTGGGGCGCGATACGTTGGATGGAGTCGTTGGTTGGCGAGGCTCACAGAGACGAGCTGCTTCATCTGATTGACGGGTTGTTGGAACCATTGTCGCCGAAATGAGCGATTTTTAGATTAGCAAACAAACTGTGAAGTGTGAAGGGGGTATATGAACTTTAGCGTGAAAAGAGTGTTAAAAAGAAGGCATAACTATCTGATACCCTTTCTCTTTATCTTTTGCGCACGATGTATATACAAAAGTTCTTATACACCCCCTTCACACCCACCCAAACATACAAACGAGAAGTAGTGATCGTAAAAGTCTGTGAAAATCTGACCGAATAGGTCAAAAAATCTGTGTTCATCAGTGAATTGAAAATCGGCGGCCGAAGGGAAAGCCAAATCTGTGGGACTCCCGATGTGTTAAAATCCAGAATTTTCTTGGCTATTTCAGATATTTCCCTTATATTTGCAGCATGTAAACAATAAAAATGTACTCGATTATGATTAGTAAGAATGTTGAAAATATGATTCCAAAGATTCAGCAATTCTTTGGAAGCCAACCCATCAAGAAGGCTTGGCTCTTTGGTTCATGCTCAAGAGGCGAAGAGAGTATGGATAGTGATGTCGATATTCTTGTAGAGTATGATCGCCAGAACTCCCGAGTATCATTGATGAAGATTGCTGCCATGATGCTCAATTTAGAAGATTTACTTCATCGTAAGGTAGATATGGTAGAAGCCAGTCGCCTCTTACCTTTTGCGTTAGACTCAGTAAATAACGACAAGTTCTTGATTTATGAGAGAAAAAGTTAAAGATAGAGGCAGATTAGAACATATTCTTGAAGCCATCAATGAAATTCAAGAGTATAAATCTCAATATACTTTAGAAGACGTTAAAAACAGCAAGCTTGTTTTTTACGGCTTTACGAAGTTTGTTGAGGTAATAGGAGAGGCTGTCTATATGCTGACAAAGGAATTTAGGGCTAGTCATCCGGAAGTTGATTGGCGTGTTATAGAAAAGATGCGTCATGTATTAGTTCATGGCTATTATACTGTAGATCCGGAAAGTCTTTGGGATACAATAGAATGTGATATTCCAGAGTTAAAGCCTTGGATAGAGAAATATCTGCAAGAACAACCAGAATAAAGTTTTCCGTCAGGCGACAGACAATCGCAATTTTATTGCGTAAGCACTCTCAGCCAGCCCTTTAGGGCACAGGCTCCGCTGGCTGACCAAAACTCTGGCAGAGCTATAGCGTCGCCAGCTACATCCTTCCCTTCTGAGAAGGGAAGGCTTGGTTAGGATGTGGAGCTCTCCTTGCAGGAGAGACGGAGAGGTAGAAAAAACTCTTATAATATCAAATTCAGACTATTTTTTACTCAATCAATATCCAGGTAAGAATACCCTAAAGACAATTCTTATCTGGTAAGGACTCTATGTCCTTCATTTCCGATACGAACCAATTATATTGTTTGAAATAACAAAAAATATATATAACGAGAAGTAGCTTAGTAGTGTGGGCGCTACATAATCACCCGCAACGCATCCTGTAGTTCTCTTTCGGAAACTGACCCACCGAAAGAGGCTCAGGATGCTTATTATTCAAAAACTTAAAACAATGCGTAATTTTAATCAATTAAAAATTGCCGTAGCCGGAACCGGTTACGTAGGACTCAGTATTGCTACGCTTTTATCCCAACACCATGAGATAACAGCAGTAGATGTAATTCCCGAGAAAGTAGATAAACTGAATCATCATATATCACCGATACAAGATGAGTATATCGAAAAATATCTGGCAGAGAAACCTCTGCATCTCACAGCAACCTTGGACGGCAAGTCAGCTTACAAAGATGCAGACTTCGTAGTCATTGCAGCACCAACGAACTACGACCCCGTTAAGAACTTCTTCGACACCACTCATGTAGAAGAAGTTATCGACTTAGTATTGGAGGTAAATCCTGATGCAGTGATGGTAATCAAGAGTACCATCCCTGTAGGTTACACTCGAAGCCTATATCAGAAGTATGCTAAGAAGGGAGTGAAGCAATTCAATCTCCTCTTCTCTCCGGAGTTCCTCCGAGAGAGCAAGGCACTCTATGATAATCTTTATCCAAGCCGCATCATCGTAGGCTATCCAAAGATTATCGAGCGCTCTGAGTTCGCAGACGAAAACGAGGCAATCAAGACTGTAACCAATGTCGAGATGATGAAGGAAGCTGCCAAGACCTTCTCTCAACTTCTTGTTGAAGGCGCTATCGCATCACAGTCCGTAGGCAATTCAACACTTAACACTCAACATTCAACATTAGAAAACAAAGGCATCCCTTGTTTGTTTATGGGCATGAAGGAGGCGGAAGCCGTGAAGCTATTCGCCAACACCTATCTTGCCCTAAGAGTAAGTTACTTCAATGAGTTGGATACATACGCAGAAGTCAAGGGCTTGGATACCAAGGCAATCATTGATGGCATAGGTCTAGACCCACGTATCGGAACCCATTACAACAACCCAAGTTTCGGCTATGGTGGTTATTGCCTACCAAAGGATACCAAGCAGCTTCTGGCAAACTATGCCGATGTTCCAGAGAACTTGATAGAGGCAATTGTTGAGAGTAACCGTACAAGAAAGGACTATATTGCCGATGCCGTGCTCAGAAAGGCTGGTTATTACAGCTATGCCGATGCCAATAGCTATGATGCAAGCAAGGAACACAACTGTGTGATAGGAGTTTATCGCCTGACGATGAAGAGTAACAGCGATAACTTCCGCCAGTCTGCCATACAGGGCATTATGAAGCGAATCAAGGCAAAGGGTGCTGAGGTTATCATCTACGAGCCAACTTTGGAAGATGGCAGTACCTTCTTTGGAAGCAAGGTGGTAAATGATATGGATGCTTTCAAGGCACAGAGCCAAGCCATCATTGCCAACCGTTATGATGCTTGTTTGGATGATGTAAAAGATAAGGTATATACAAGAGATATATTTAGAAGAGATTGATTGTATGGCGATAAATCAATTAAAAACAGGTGCAATATTAAATTATGTTGTTTTAGGTCTTAATGCTCTTGTGGGATTAGCCTATACTCCTTTTATGCTTCGTATGCTTGGTAAAAGCGAGTATGGCCTATTCGCTTTAGCTGCATCGGTCATAGCATACTTGTCGATGCTTGACTTAGGATTTGGAAATGCGGTAATCAGATATACTGCCAAATTCAGAGCAGAAGGTAAAACAGAAGAACAGTATTATATGTTTGGTATGTTTACAATGCTCTATTCTGTTCTTGGATTTATAGTATTGTTTGCAGGAGTATTATTGTATCAGAATCTCGATAGTATATTCGGACAGTCTCTTACGATAGCTGAATTGGAGAAGGCTAGAGTAATCGTCTTACTGATGGTTTTTAACCTGGCTATTACCTTTCCTTTAAGTATATATGGAGCAATCATATCAGCTTATGAAAATTTTATTTTTCTTAGATTGGTTCAAATTGCTCGTATTTTACTGAATACAGCTGTAATGATAGTCCTTTTATCTTATGGATATAAGGCGATTGCTATGGTTGTGGTACAAACAGCATTTAATATCATCACTTTACTTTTGAATGTTGTATATTGTAGGCGAAAGATAAATATTAAAGTGAAGTTTGGAAAGGTAGATAAGAGATTATTGAAAGAAATTTCTATTTATTCTTTTTGGATATTCCTTAATACAATCATGGATAGAATATATTGGAGTACAGGTCAGTTTGTATTAGGGGCAATGGTTGGAACAGTTGCTGTTGCTGTATTTGCAGTAGCTATTCAGCTTCAGGGAATGTATATGATGTTTTCTACAGCTATTGTTGGTGTTTTCTTACCACGAGTAACTGCAATGGTTACAAAAAACAATGATAAGAAAGAATTATCTGATTTGTTTATTCGAACAGGCCGAGTTCAATATGTGGTTATGGCGTTTATCTTATCTGGTTTTATAGTTTTTGGAAAATATTTTATTCATTTTTGGGCAGGTGATGGATATGATGATGCTTATACGATAGCTTTGTTATTTCTTGTTCCACTAACGATTCCTTTGATTCAAAACCTTGGCATTACTATTCTGCAAGCACGTAATCAAATGCGCTTTCGTTCAGAAGTATATGTTGTTATAGCTCTGGTAAGTTTGGAATTTCAGATTCCACTGGCAAAATATTATGGAGGTATAGGGTGTGCTATGGCTATTGCTGGTGCTTTGACATTGGGGCAGATTATAGTAATGAATATTTATTATCATAAAAAGCAGGGGTTAAATATCATCGGCTTTTGGAAAGAAATTATTCAAATGAGCATAGTTCCTTTTTTGCTATGTACTGCTGCTATTTGCGTGCTTCATTATTATCCTATCCATACATTTAAGAATATGTGTCTTGGAATTCTAATATTTACAGCTTTATATTTACCCTTATTTATGAAGTTGTCTATGAATAGGTACGAACGTAATTTGGTATTAGCTCCTATTAAAAAGATATTCTTGAGAAATGATTAACATAGCGGTAAAATCAAAATGTACTGGATGCTCTGCTTGTGTACAAAAATGTCCCAAGCAGTGCATCTCTTTTGAAGAAGATAGTGAAGGATTTTATTATCCTCAAGTGAAATTATCATTGTGCATAAATTGTGGCTTATGTGAAAATGTATGTCCTGTATTACATCAAGATAAACCTAGGACTCCAGAGATAGTATATGCTGCTAAAAATTCTAATTTATCAACCCGTCTTGCAAGTTCTTCTGGTGGTATTTTTGCTTTATTAGCAGAAATAATATTAAGGCAGAATGGTGTCGTGTTTGGCGCAAGGTTTGATAATGAGTGGAATGTTATTCATGACTATACTGATTCGTTAGATGGCTTATCTGTGTTTTTAGGCTCTAAGTATGTACAATCAAAGATAGGTAATACTTATAAACTAGCAGAACAGTTTTTGAAAGAAGGTAGAAAAGTTCTGTTTTCTGGAACACCATGCCAAATAGTTGGTTTGAAGAAATACTTAAGAAAAGAGTATGATAATTTGCTAACTGTGGATTTTGTTTGTCATGGAGTGCCTAGTCCGATGATATGGAGAGATTATCTGAATGAAAAAATACGCCCTTTGGGCGTCGATGGAAGAAATATGGTTTCTCAATTATCTCTAAAAGATTTGCCCGTGATAACGGGTATCTCTTTTAGAGATAAACGATATGGATGGAAGAAATATGGTTTCTCAGTCCGTGTAAAGTCCGCCTCTAAGGCGGACAAAAATTTGGTTTCTCAGTCCGTAGAAGTAACAGATAAAACGTTGCTTTACGAGCCTCATAAGGCGAACCTTTATATGAAAGGTTTTCTTAAAAACTTGTATCTTCGTCCATCTTGTTATGCTTGTCCGGCTAAATGTGGTAAGAGCGGAGCTGATTATACTTTAGCTGACTTTTGGGGAGCTAGTACCTACGTTGGAGACTTTGATGATGATAAGGGATTGAGTGCCGTGCTAGTATATACAAATAAGGTAAATATAGAGTCTCTTAGTATGGCTTTTAAGATTGTTGGTTTGAATGACGTTCTTTCTCAAAATCCTGCAGTCATAAAGTCTTCAAGAAAGAAAGGAGGAAGGGATAAATTCTTTCAGCATTACAATAGAGGACATCAGGTAGATTTAATCAATAGATATTCGAAATATACAATAAAGGAAAATATACGTTATACAACCATTAAACTACTTGTTGGGTTGCATTTGGATAAATTCATTAAAAAAGTAATTGGACAATGAAAAAGATAGGTGTTCTTACACTTCCCACTTTAACTAATTATGGTGGTATTCTTCAAGCGTATGCGTTAGTATATGTCTTAAAGAAAATGGGCTATGATGCATGGCTAATTAATCGTCGCTGGAATTCTGATAATCATAGTATTTTGCATCGAATAAAAAAAATCTTCTATCATCTTTTTGTAATACGTAAATTTGATAAGTTTTGCGAAAAGTATATTGTGCCGAGAACGGAAGAAATTGATTCTCGTGCAAAGATGGATGCGATTAGACAAGCTGGATTTGATGGATATGTTGTAGGAAGTGATCAGGTTTGGAGAATTAAGAATGTGCGTGGAGCTGATTATAATTTCTTTTTGGATTTTACCAAAGATGATGATGTGAAGCGAGTTTCTTATGCCGCTTCTTTTGGCGTTGATTACTGGGACGACAACCAAGACCCCAGAAAATCGATGGCCGAAGTGAAGCCCTTGCTACAAAAATTTGATGCCATTTCCGTGAGAGAGGATAGTGGAGTTGATGTTTGTAAAGAATGTTTTAATTTGCCTGCTACTCATGTCTTGGATCCTACATTATTGGTCGATAAAGAGGAATATATAAAGAATCTAGGATTAAAAGTGCATAGAAAGAAATATTTAGCTGTTTACATTTTAGACATGACTGAGGAGAAAAAGAAAATAATAAAAAAAATCTCATCCGAGTTAGGACTTCCTATTAAATATATAAATTATTCCTCTCTGTTGTGGAAGTGGATGCCATCTTCAATATCAGAAATAGTAAAACCGGATGTTAAAGAGTGGATGCAATCTATTTTAGAGGCAGATTATGTTTTGACTGATTCTTTTCATGGTATGGCTTTTTCCATAATCTTTGAAAAACAATTTTTAGTGATTGGTAATGAAAGAAGGGGATTGACAAGATTTGCTTCTTTGTTGAAGTCTTTATGTATAAACGATAATTTGGTGATGGATTTGGATTCAATCGATATTTCTATTGTTGAAAAGAATTTAGATTATTCGGCTATTTTTATACAAAAAAAGAAACTTCAACAACAATCTGAAAGTTATATTGTAAATAATATTTAGTTTTTGTTATGCAAAGAGATTTGTCATTTGACTATATGAAAGGATTTCTGATCTTTCTTGTAGTTTTGGGACATTGTCCTGCATTCTTGATGAATGAGGAAGGCTTTGATATATATGCGGATTATATGTTCGTCTTTTGTCATTCCTTCCATATGCCATTATTTGTTTTCATAAGTGGATATTTTTTTTCAAAAAAGAAAAAAAGTTCTTTGAAAGAATTAATTCCTAAACAGATTAAACGTTTGCTTTATCCGCAATTTGCATGGAATTTAATTTGCTTGGCTTTAATAATTATGCAATGGGATAAATTTTCGTATTTATTAATAGGTGATTCCATAAATGCGACGGTAAAGTGTATATATCATTTTTTTACTAATCAATGGTATCTTTGGTGCATCTTTATATGTAGTATGATAGTTGTGCTTACTTATAAAATAAGGTATCCTAAACTAGTACTGATAGTTTTATCCCTCTTGATGATTGCTTTCTTTGATTATCTTCCAGGGGTGATTTTTCATAATCAACAGGTTGGAAAGCAATTACTTTTTTTTATAGGAGGCATGTTTCTCTATGATATAAAAAATCATGAAGAAATAATGAAAAAAACATTCGTGATTTCATTAATTGGGTATGTTTGTTGTTGGGCTTTTTATTTGTGCAAAAATGATAATTTTGGTAGCCTCAATATTATTCCTAAAGTGTTTTGGGCAATTTGGGGCATCGGATTGTTTTATAATATATCAAAAGCAGCATTTAAGTTTAAAATATTTGATAAAATCTTGATTGGTTGGGGAAGTGCTTCTTTAGGAATATACATTATTCATACTGTTATAAATAGATTTTTAATCCAAGGTAATATTGGCCTGAAAATTAATACTGGCTATATATATATGGATTATATTCTGTGTGTAATATATAGTATAGGCTTGACATGTGTTTGCCAATTTGTCACTCAACAAATCCGTAAAAAACAATTTTTGAGGAAATATTTATTAGGAGAAAAATAGTATGGTTATAGGTATATATATAAATTCTGATTTATGCTTTTCTAAATTCAATGGTATTAAAATCCAAGCAGAAACTTGGGCTTTAGAATTAGAGCGTCAAGGTCATACCGTCGTTAAAATTAGCCCTTGGAGTAAAAGTGATTTGCATTTTGATATTATTCATATAATTGGTGTCAATAAATCAATTGATGAAGTTGCTCCTAAACTAACTAAATATTGTGATAAATTGTTTCTCTCTCCGATTATTGATACAATTCAACCTTTATATAAATATAAAATTTCAACCTTTTGGGGTATTAGTAAATTAAGACTTTTTTCGTTGAATTTTTCATTAAGAAAAGCATCTGCTTATATATCCAAATGGATTGTTAGAAGTGAATATGAAAAAGCATATGTTAAATATGCATATGATATTCCTGATGTTAAAATTGGAGTAGTTCCTTTATCTTATAGAATTCCAGAATTACACGAATATCCTCATAAGAAGAATTTTTGTTTTCATATAAGTGTCTTAACGGATGAACGCAAAAATGTTTTGCGTCTTTTGAAGGCAGCAGTTAAATATAAATTTAATTTAGTTTTAGCTGGAACTATAAAATCAGAGAAAGTATTTGCACCTATGAAAAAAATCATAGAAGATAATTCTAATATTACATATTTAGGACGGGTTTCTGATGAACAGTTAATGAAATTATATAAGCAAGCAAAGGTTTTTGCTTTACCTAGTATTAACGAAGGCGTTGGAATGGTGGCCTTAGAGGCTGCAGCTTATGGTTGTGATGTAGTAATAACTAATATTGGAGGTCCAAAAGAGTATTATGAGGATTATGCTTTTAAGGTTGATCCTTATAATATAGATCAAATCGGAACATCTATTATTCTTGCTATGCATTGTACTACAAATCAGCCAAAATTACAATCATATGTGTTGGATAATTTTAATTTAGCATCTTGTGTTAATAAACTTGTGGCAGAATATTTAAGTTAATTTTTATGAGCATTGATAATAAATATAGCTTGATGGAGATACTCTCTAATTTAAATTGCATCCTATTGCTTATTGGATTTCCGTTGTTTACAATGTTGGCTTATGATTCTTCCGTATCTGTTTCAAGCAATCTTCCCAGTATCGCTTTTAGAGCTTTTCATCTTTTGTTAGCTTTATATTTAATTATAAACTCTAAAGGTATGGAGTACATTAAAAGCGGTTTGCCTATTTTCTTTTTATTCTTTTTGATATTTTGTAGAATAATTTATGATGGATATATTCGTATAGATTGTATAGATATGCCAAGAAATGTTGTGTCACTTCTATTATTAGAAACTGTTGGTTTTACTTTTGTTCCTATTTTTGCATTAGCACGGAGTTTTGTATATATAGATTTAACTAAGGTGACCAAGATTACTTATTATGGATTGGTTTTTATAATGGTAATCTTTTTTTATCGTTATATGACTGGAAATATAAATGTGGAGAATGGTCGTGTTAATTTATCTGCCGCTCAATCGACTTTAGCTTTAGCAAAGTTTGGAGGCTGGTTAGCTTTGTTTTCTTATTATTTTATCTTAGAAAAAAAACAAAATAAATTCATTTGTATAATAACTTTGCTTCTAGGCTTATATTGTTCTTGTATCGCTGGAAGTAGGGGCGCAGTTTTCGGTAATGTAATTGCATTCATTTTTTTATTTTCTGTGAGAAAAAGAATGATTTCATTACTTATGTTTTTCATCTTTCTGTCTGTGTTGTTATTTTTGTTTTCAGATGATATTTTACATTTCTTATCTCAGATTTTTCCTACTCTGTTTAAGCGCATTTTACTTACAGTAAATAAAGGAGATACATCTGGAAGATTAGAAATATTCAAATATTGTTTTGAACAATTTGAGAATAATCCATTATTAGGTGATTGGATTTTAAAAGGAGCTCATAATAGTGTGAATCTTACAGCTCATAATTTAACTTTGGAAATATTGAGTAGTTTGGGCTTGATGGGAGTTTTGTTTTTAGTCTATTTATATTTATGTTTGTTTAGAGCTGTCTATTATATTAGTAATATATCTGAAAACATAATTTGGTGTGCATTATTTATATGTATGTTCTTTATGTCTTTTACAGGTGGGTCACTACGAAATCCAGATTATAGTACTATTTATATAATGGTTTTATTAATTTATGGAAAAACGATAAACGAATATCGTAATGGTAGTTCTGCTGCTTAATTGCTTATTGCCCAATAAAATTAGAATAAAATAATGATATGTAATTTTTGTTGCTATATATTTGATGTTAATTTCAATAGATAAACTGTTATGAAGAAAGAAAATGTTTTAGGTAATAATATAAAAGCTTTTTTGGCTCAATTAGTTTCTAAAATGTCTCCGGATGTTTTTTTTTCAATTGCTTATATTCACAATCGCAAGCGTCTTCCAAATTTTAAGCATCCTCGTGATTTATCTGAGATATGGATTAAATATATTTTAGATGGTAAACCACGAGAAATGTATTGGTTGGCTGATAAATATCGAGTGCGTGACTATGTAAAAATAAAAGGACTAGATGATATTTTAGTACCTTTAGTTGGGAAGGCAGTTTGGGATAAATGTCCTTGTAAAGAGGATATTGCTGCCTTGCCATCTCGTTTTGCGCTAAAGATGAATTATGGCGCAGGAATGAACTTGGTTTGTATGGATAAGAGTAGATTTAATATTGAAGAGGCGTTAAAGACGATTAAGGAATGGTTTGATTGTCCTGCTGATTACTCCTACTCAGAAAGGCACTACAATATGATTGAGCGAAAGCTTGTGTGTGAGGCATATATAGAAGATCAAAATGGTGGTTTCCCTACAGATTATAAGTTTATGTGTTTTCATGGTAAACCTTTCTGTGTGCTGGCTTGTACTGGTAGAGAATCAGGAAACGCTGACTATATGCCATTTACATTGGACTGGAAGCCTCTTCCTGAATATACAAAAAATGGCGATTTATATGAAATTCCAAAACCTAAAGAATTGGATAAAATGATTAATATTGCAACAAAATTAGCAGATGGGCTAGATCTTGTTAGAGTAGATTTATATGATACTGGTACTAAAATTTATTTTGGTGAAATGACCTTAACTCCTGCTGGTGCAATCTTCCACAATTGGTCACAGAAGGCTTTAGACGATATGGGGGCTTTCTATTATAAGACAATGAAAAAATGAAAATACTAAAATGTATTGCCTGGGTAATAGGTATCAATGAATATGTGCATTATCCTGATTTACACGCAGCTGTAAATGATGCTACTGAATTTGCTGATAAGTTAGAACTATTGGGTTATTCTGTTGTGAGAAGTATTGACGATGGGCACAATCAGGAGGGGACATATAAACATGTTTTGGAAAAGCAACAGATATTTCTTGATAAGATTTTAGAAGATAAAGTTGATGTGGCTCTAGTGTATTTTGCTGGCCATGGATTAATGATTAATAAAGAGGATTGCTTGATTCTCAGCGATACAGATTCCTGTAATGACGGTATTGTAAAAGCAAGAGGAAACTCCATAAATCTTAATGGTCTTTGCAAAGATATGAATGCAAATGGTGATCAAATGAATTTACTAATCATGGATGCTTGCAGGGTCAAAGCAGAAAATGACAGAGGTTTGGCTGGTAATGACGGATTCGGTAGTTATACAAAACTTCCTTATCAATCTTTCTTTGCATTTTCTACATCGCCAGAAACTAGTGCCAGTGACGGTAGTATACATAGTCCTTATACTCAATTACTTTTGGATAAGATGATGGAAAAGGACTTGCCTATAGAGTCTTTATTTAAGTCGATAAGATATGAATTGCGAAAAACAGGAAGAAAGCAAATAGGACAAGAACTAACTAGTCTTGTTTATCCATATAGTTTCAACTATGGTCAATTAGAGGATGGTGCATCTTTAAACTATTCAGAGAATGCGCTAGCTGATGGAAAATATCTTTCTACTAATGGAGCTTTTTTAAAGTGCTTGGAATTGTTTAAATCGTATAATTATTATAAGCAAATTGATGCCATTGATATGTTTCATCAGGAATTCAAACAGATGTCAGAAGATGATAAGTTTGTAGTTGGTAGGAATATATTGCAAGCTGCAGTTGGTGGATGTTGGAAATGTGAAGAGGAACTGACATATAGCAAGTTGAAACTTTATAATAATAAAGGTAATAATGCTGTGCTTGATGGTATTTTATATGAGATGTATTTTAACTCTAATAATGAATTTAGAAATCAAAAGGTTAAGGGTATTGGATTTTTGTCTCAAATAGATAAACTCTCTCTCTTTGATGAATTTGAAAACTCTTTTAAAAATATAAGAAAAGTACTCTCAAAGTATCGTGAAACTTTAGAGTATTTGCCAGGAGATAAAGAGCAATATACTGTTAAGGTAAACTTAGAATCGCAAGGTAAAACAGATTTTGATGATACGGTTTGGGAAATAGATAATATCTCCTATAAGAATGTGAATATATTAGATAAATTACATATATCTCATGATATCAAAAAAGGAGATTTACGTCAAAAATTGTGTGATTATCTAGCGATTCCTAGTTCTAAATTAAAGGTTGACGGTCTCAATGAAGTGGAAGATACTGATATTCTCTGCCCCAAGAATGATATAGAATTACTTTTAGCAACTATTTAGAATTATGAAGAAGTTGTGTGTTGTTGATGTTATGGGTGCCTTATATAGGCAACGCATATACCAGATGTTGGATAGTCAATATGATTGCATTTGGTTATTTGGTAAACCTGAAGGTGGTATTAAGTCAATGGATTTATCATTGCTTAAAGAAGTGCATGAAGCAGATATAAAAAAAGTATTTAAGAGTATTTATATACAAAACGGTTTACTAAAATATCTGTTTGCTAGAAAGGTATCTACTTTTCTTATGAATGGGGAACCTTTTGGCTTGACAAGCTGGCTAGTACTTTTCCTCTCAAAGCTATTGCCAAATAAGAAAGTATATTTGTGGTCGCATGGCTGGTATGGTAGAGAAGGCTTCGTTAAAAAACTGATGAAGAAGGTTTATTTTGGCTTAGCTGATGGTACTTTTCTTTATGGTAACTATGCAAAAGAATTGATGATAAAAGAAGGGTTTGATGCAAACAAACTTTTTGTAATACATAATTCTTTGAATTATGAGCAGCAACTTGAGTTTAGAAATGAATTATCTCCTTCAAACATTTATTATGAGCATTTTGGAAACAATCATCCTATTCTCCTTTTTGTAGGTAGATTGACGAAGGTTAAGAGAATAGATTTGCTGTTTGAAAGCTTGTCTTTATTAAAACGTCAAAATAAAGAATTCAATGTTGTTTTAATTGGCTCTGGTTCTGAGGAGGTATATTTGAAAAGGCTTTCTTTAAAATTAGGAATGGCTGATTCTGTGTGGTTTTATGGTGCTTGCTACGATGAGAAAACAAATGCAGAGTTGATTTATAATGCAGATTTGTGTGTCTCACCAGGAAATGTAGGATTGACAGCAATACATACCTTGATGTTTGGAACACCTGTTGTTACTCACAACGATTTCACAATGCAAATGCCGGAATTTGAGTCGATAAAAGACCAGGTAACAGGAGCATTTTTTGAATATAATAATGCTCAAAGTTTAGCTGAGTGTATTGATAAATGGTTTGAATGCAATTCGGCAAAAAGGGATGTTGTAAGAAAAGAATGTTTCGAGGAAATTGATAATCAATGGAATCCAAATTTTCAGATGAATGTATTAAAACAGTATTTAAAATAATCTAAATGAAGAAAGAAATGTTTCATGTAATTAGGCAGACTCTAAGAAGTGCTTATCTTTCTATGATGGGCACTTTTGCAAAACCTGCAGTTGGTATTCATATTATCAGTGGTCATAGAATTGAGGATGAGCTGGAACCGGAAACTTTTAGAAAGTTATTGAGTAAACTTTCAAAGTATGTGAAGTTCATTCGCATAGAAGAAGCCATCACTATGATTGTAAATAAGGTTGAACCAAAGGAACCTTTGGTTGCTTTTGCCTATGATGATGGGTTTATGGAGTGTTATGATGTCTTCGCACCTGTATTAGAAGAATTTGGTGTTAATGCAATTTTCTTTGTCAATCCAAATTATGTCGAGGGAGATGATGAGTATATTGATAATTTCAATAAAAATATTGTTTTAACGCCTGGAAGAAGACCTATGCGATGGGAGCAAATAAAAGAATTGTCGGATAGAGGTTTTCTGATAGGTGCACATACAATGGATCATTATATGATTAATTCTGATGACACGGAAATTCTTGAATATCAAATAAACACTTGTAAAGGCATCATAGAAAAGCATACTGGTAAACCTTGTGATTATTTTGCTTTTCCATATGGAAAATTGACTCATGCTAACAATAAATCGATAGATATAGCTTGTCAGCATTATAAGTATGTATTTTCTCAGTCTGATTACAAACGATATTTCTCTTTTAATAATTGTGTCATCAATAGAAGGCATTATGAAGTATTCTGGCCAATAAGCCATGTAAAATACTTCTTGTCTTGCACGAAGAAATGGTAAAAAGTATAATAGTTCGTGTTTATGAAAAAAATACTTTTTCAGATTAACGTAACAGCTAATTGGGGCGCTAATGGTCGTATCGCAGAGGAAATAGGTAGAAGGGCAATGGCTAACGGATGGGAGAGTTATATTGCCTATGGTAGATATATGAATCCATCTGATAGCAAACTTATAAAGATAGGGACCCAATGGGATGTGTATGCCCATTATGCTCAACAGAGAATTTTTGATACTGAAGGGCTGTGTTCTCAGAAGGCTACGCGTACTTTGATTAAAAAAATCAAGGAAATAAAGCCTGATGTTATTCAGTTGCATGATATTCATGATCATTATCTCAATTACCATTTACTCTTTGATTTTTTGAATTCTACAGATATACCCGTGGTATGGACCTTTCATGATTGTTGGGCAATTACAGGACACTGTTTCCATTTTGTTACTAAAGATTGTAATCGATGGAAAACTGGATGTTATGACTGTCCTCTAAAACATAGTTATCCTAATACATTGTTTGATGCATCACGTAAGAATTGGAACCTCAAGAAAATGTTATTCAAAGGGTGTAATAATCTTACGATTGTAGCTTGTTCTGATTGGATTGCTCAATTCGTTGGTGAGTCTTTCTTGAAAGATAAAAGATTGAAGGTCATTAAGAATGGAATCAATCTTAGTATATTTCAACCAAGAATTGAAGAACAGTCAAATGGCAAGTTTAAAGTACTTGCTGTTTCAAATGTGTGGCATGCAAATAAAGGATACGATGATCTTTTCAAACTCAGAACCATATTGCCAGAAGAGTATGAACTTATAGTTGTTGGCGTTTCGGCAAGCCAACAGAAGAAGTTACCTCAGGGAATTCGAGGAATACGTAGAACTCAAAATGTTGATGAGTTGGTGCAGTTGTATTCTTCTGCAAATGTATTAATAAACCCAACTTATGCAGATACTTTCCCTACAATAAACCTTGAAGCTTTGGCTTGTGGAACTCCTGTGGTAACTTATCGTACTGGAGGTAGTCCTGAGGCTATTGATACTAATACTGGTATTGTAGTAGAACAGGGAGATGTTGCAGCTATGGTTTCTGCTGTAGTAACCATCTGTAACAAGGGACAGAAGGCTTTTTCTTCTGTCTGTAGGCAGCGTGCTATCCAATATTTTAATAAGGATGAGCGCTTTGAAGATTATATTAAATTATACGATGAATTAATGTTAAAATAGTCACCTTTATGAAAATCTCTATCATTACCGCTACGTATAATAGCGGGAAGACGGTGGGCGATACGCTGAAGAGTGTGCTCGCCCAAACCTATCACGACTATGAATTGCTGGTCGTGGATGGGGCTTCGAAAGATAATACCCTGGAGGTGGTAAAGAAGATGGAACCTCTGTTTGAGGGGAGAATGAGGTATATCAGTGAACCTGATAAGGGAATCTATGATGCCATGAACAAGGGCATCAGGATGGCTTCGGGGGATGTAATCGGTATTCTTAACTCGGACGACTTCTATACTTCGGATGATACATTGGCTTGCATCGCATGGACTCTGGTGAATGAAAAGGCTGATGCCGTATATGGCGACATACACTATGTGGACGATGATAATCTGACGAAATGCGTGAGATACTATAGTTCCAAGCCTTTCAGAAGATGGATGATGAGACTGGGATTCATGCCTGCACATCCTTCGTTCTATTGCCGCAAGGAGGTGTATGAGAAGTTCGGTGCCTTTGATGCAGAAAACTATCGGGTGGCTGCCGACTTTGAAAATCTGCTGAGACTTATCTTCGTAAACAAAATCAAAACGCATTATATCTCTAAAGACTTTGTTACCATGCGTACCGGTGGCGCTTCCAGTTCAGGATTGGAGAGCCATAAGCGCATCATGCGTGACCACCTGAAAGCGCTTAAAAAGAACGGAGTGTATTCTAACTTCTTCCTTTTGGGATTGCGATATATATATAAGGTGGGAGAAATACTGAAAAGCAGATTCTAATTTTAAATCAAATAAAAGAAGATGATTGAACCAATTTATATTTTCCTGCTGGTAGCACTTATTGTGTCTGTCACCATCGCCATGTTGGTGCTGCCTAACATTCTCCTTATCTCGCATAAGAAGAAACTCTTTGATATGCCGGATAAGAGAAAGGTGCATCATGCGCCGATTCCGCGACTGGGCGGTCTTTCGTTCTTCCCAGTGATGCTGATTACCATGGGCGGTCTGGTGCTGATATATCATCTGATGGGACTGAGCAGCGGGTCGATGCACGGGGAGGTGCCTTATGAGTTTTTGGCACTGCTGGTGGGTAGCATGATGCTGTTCCTGGTGGGACTCGCCGACGACCTGATTGGAGTGGGGTACAAGAAGAAGTTCCTGGTGCAGATTGTGGCGGCATCGCTGCTCGTGGCTTCGGGCGTGTGGATTAAGTCGCTCGACGGACTCTTCGGAATCTATCAGCTGTCGCCCTGGGTGGGCATGCCTTTCACCGTGCTCATCGTGGTGTACGTAACCAATGCCATCAACCTGATTGACGGCATCGACGGACTGGCTTCCGGACTCTGCGGCATCTCGCTGGTGGCTCTGGCGGGGCTGCACATCTGGCTCCATCTGTTTTCCTTCGCCCTGCTCTGCATTGCGGCGCTGGGTGTGATTATCCCTTTCTGGTTCTACAACGTGTTTGGAAATGCCATGAGGGGTAGGAAGCTCTTTATGGGCGATTCGGGTTCGCTGTCGCTGGGCTACATCATCAGTTTCCTGATGATTCACCTGAGCACGGTGGATGTGAGCCCTCATGGGGTGTCTGACTACAACATGGTGTTTGCCTTTACCACGATGCTGGTGCCGCTGCTCGACGTGGTGAGAGTGGTGGCCCACAGACTGAGAAACAAGAAGAATCCGTTCTTGCCTGACAAGAGTCACATCCACCATAAGCTGCTGAGATGCGGACTGAGGGTGAGACAGGTAATGGTGGCTATCTGCGTGCTCTCGCTGATGTTCATCCTGCTCAACTTCCTGATGATCGGCCACGTGAACATCACGTATATCCTGGCCATCGACATCGCTGTATGGATAGTGTTCCACCTGGTGCTGGATGTCATCCTACACACCAGGAGGGCGGAAATGGATATTTAATCCTCTATATTTAAAACTATGCTATTCCCGGCTCGGAGATTCAAAAAGGAATCTCTGGGTCGGGATTATTTTTTTGTTAAAATCGTAGAAATGCTTGGTTGTTTCGGGGATTTGATGTATATTTGCAATTCATTAGACAGCGTTTGATTATGGCAAGAAAATTATATCCTATAGGAATTCAGACATTTGAACGGATCCGCAAGGAGGATATGTTCTATGTAGATAAGACGGAATACATCTATCGTATGACACATACCGATGGAACGTATTTCTTCCTGAGCCGACCACGCCGTTTCGGCAAGTCGCTGCTGGTTTCCACCTTCAAGAGTTATTTCGAGGGCAAGAAGGAACTCTTCGAGGGGCTTGCCGTCGAGAAGCTGGAGAAGGAGTGGAATACTTATCCCGTGCTGCACTTCAGCCTGGCTGGAGGCAAACATATGGAGAAGGAACAGCTGGATCGATACCTCTTATATATATTAAAGGAAAATGAGGATAGGTTTGGAGTAGATTGTGATTCTCCAGATCCGAACGTTCGTTTGCTCAACTTGATAAAAACTGTTACAGCAAAGACTGGTAAGCAGGCGGTGGTGCTCATCGATGAATATGATGCACCGCTGCTGGATGTGGCTCACGAGAAGGAAAAACTCGATGTTTTGCGTAATACGATGCGCAATTTCTACAGTCCTTTGAAAGATTGCGAGCCATTGCTCCGTTTCGTCTTCCTGACGGGCATCACGAAGTTCTCGCAGCTAAGTATCTTCAGCGAGCTGAACAATATCAAGAATGTGAGCATGGACGAGCCTTACGCCGGCATCTGCGGTATCACCAAGGAGGAAATGCTTACACAGATGAGCGATGATATCGACGCTCTTGCCGAGCATCAGGAACTTAGTAGGGAGGAAACCATCGAGGAACTGAAAAATCATTATGATGGCTATCATTTCTGCTGGCCATCGCCAGATGTCTTCAATCCTTACAGTCTGCTCAATTGCTTTGCCGATGGCAGAATGGATGATTACTGGTTTGGCTCGGGCACTCCTACTTATCTAATCAACATGATGAGAAAGTATGATTTTTTGCCTGCAGACCTTGGCGAGACCATAGAGGTGGGCAAGAAGGACTTTGATGCCCCCACAGAAACGATGACCACCATCGTACCTTTGCTCTATCAGAGTGGATATGTCACCATCAAGGGATATGACAAACCGACAAAGTTGTATCAGTTGGCATTGCCTAACCAGGAGATTAGGGTGGGGCTGTATGGTAGTCTCTTGCCTCATTATCTGACGGACAAGTCGGCGAAGGCTAACACGACCATCGCCAAGATGTCGGTATTGGTGAAGAAGGGGGATATGGATGCCGCTTTCTGCCTGCTGAACGACTTTCTGGAGACGGTGCCTTACTGTGACAACACCAACTACGAGGGGCATTGGCAGCAGACGCTCTACATCATGTTTGCCCTGCTTACCAACTATAGCATCCTAGTGGAACCTCATACAGCGAAGGGCAGAATCGATATTATGATGGAGACGGATGATACCATCTACGTGATGGAACTGAAGTTCAACAAGAGTGCCGAGGAGGCTCTCGCCCAGATAGACGCAAAGCACTATGCCGACGTCTTCAAGATGAGTGGCAAGAAGGTGGTGAAGATTGGCTTGAACTTTTCGGTGAAGGACGAGGTGAACAGCCTGGAATGGAAGATTGTATCTTAAGACAGGATTGTATCTTGAGGCAAGACAAGCTGAAAATGCAGAAATTTTCTGTTATAGTCCAGTATATTTCCTGATAGCCTTGATGAAGGTATCGCCATAT
>ULRF01051525.1_pt1 | contig 27346 bp, 18 predicted proteins | sample 1955131 | NCBI WGS metagenome assembly ULRF01 (sample SAMEA4835673, study PRJEB28245) | human gut metagenome | biome: gut microbiome; material: fecal sample | place: Denmark | collected 2008
ATTCGGCGTTCAATGGCTGCCGGGGTTTGACAGTTGAGAACGCGCCTGCGATAAGCGTTGCGGTATTCTCCGCGATGAAGCTCGGCGCTCAAGCGGGTTATATCTTCCTTTCGGAAAGAGATCGGTTCAAGGATGAAGTGATTGTTGCAGGATACAAAAAATACAGTTTTTCTCAGCGCAAAAAGCTCCTGCCGCTGATCTTCCGGGACGACAACGCCGAAGCGCTCCGGTTCTATATCGACGAGAAAAAGGTCACGCTGAAGAATCTCGACGGGGATTATCTGATCCCGGCGCGGCAGGCCGGCGCGGAGAAATGCGTTTCCGCGCTGCTGAAATGGAAAGAGGATCAAGCTTCCGCGAAACCCGCCGCGAAAAAGAAGGGATCCGCGAAAACGGAACAGCCCTCCACCGCCGCGGAGCCCGCGAGCCCGCTCGAAGCCGAGTATGCCGAAAAATACAAGGCGATATATGGCGATTCGCTGCTTAAATGGATGAAGCTCTCCGGCGTGACGCTGCCCGAGGTGCTGCTTGAGGACGGCACGAAAGCGCCGACAGTGCTGCTTAAATACATCATCGTATCCTACGGCGGTATCAACCCGGAAGCGCCGAAGTTCATGCCGGAGGCGGACGCGGCGGCGAAGCTGCTGCGCTACGACTCCTTCTGCGAAGCGCTTGCAAAGCTCAGCGGCGATCTCGACTGTGCGGCGTATCCGACGCTGATCCCGCTGCTCTGCCGCTACGGCAACGCGAAGCAGATAAAGGCGATGATCTCCGCGCATAAGAACTGGAATACGAAAACCGAGTTCGGCGGCAAAAAGATCGCCGTGAAGGATGCGTTTACAAAGCTCCTGATGCTCAGCGACACGCGCGAGGCGGCGATCTTTTTTGAAAAGAACGGCTGGCTCGACAGTTACGCCGGATTGCGCGGCACGACTGCCGACGAGGTGAAGGAGAGCTTCCTCTTCGATTTCGGCTTCGATGAGAACGGCGTCCGCCGCTTCGAGCTCGGCAATACCGTGCTTGATGTCAGGCTGCAGAAGGATCTTAAGCTCGATATGTTCGATACGAACAAACAGAAGGCGGTTAAATCCGTCCCGAAGACCGGCGCCGATCCCGCGCTGTATCAGCTCGCGAAGGACGAGATCGCGGATATGCGCTCGAACATCAAAAAGGCTTATACGATCCGCAAATGGGAGCTATTTGACTGCTATATCGAAAAAACCGTGTTTTCGCCCGAAAAATGGAGCGAAAGCTACCTTAAGAACGCGTTCCTGCACGTGCTTGCGGAGCTGCTTGTCTGGCAGCAGGAGGGAAAGACCTTCACCTGTTCGGACGGAGGTCTTATAACGGCGGACGGCGCGGAGTATGCGCTTTCCGATAAGCCGATCATCCTTGCGCACCCGATGGAGATGGACAAGGAGGACGTCGCCGCGTGGCAGCGTTATTATACGGCAAGGGGCCTGAAACAGCCCTTCGAGCAGGTCTGGGAGCCCGTCCGCGAAGCTTCGCAGATCAGCCCCGACCGCTACGCGGGCATACCGATCCCCGTCGTGTACCTGCGGCACGCCGAACGCCGCGGCATAAGCTGCGATTGGTACTATGTGAATGATTACAGCAACAGTCGCTACCTTGACATCAACGGATTCAAAGTCAGCGCCGAGGAAACGACCGAGCAGGACAAGCTCCAGATCGCGTCGATAAAGCCAAACACCTGGAACCGCCGGACGAATATGGTCATTTCCTACCTTGACCGTCTGACCGTGTACGGCCGCATAGCGAAGGACGACGTCACCGTTATGGACCTTATGGACGGCTTTACCCTCGCCCAGATCACGGAGTTCATCAAGACCGCGCAGGAGGCGAACGCCGGCAACGTCACCGCCGCGCTGCTTGAATACAAGAACAATACCTACCCGGACTTCGACCCGATGGCGGAATTCACGCTGGAGTGGTGAGCTGTAATATCACGATGCTAATCAGAAGGATGAGTATTTCATCCGTGCGGTTCGTCGGTTTATGGAAATGGATACGCTCACGGCTCCTCTACTGAAAGAACTTATCGACCGCATCGAGGTCTCCGAAGTCGAGGGCAAAGGCAAGAACCGCACCCAGCGGATCGTGATCCATTACCGTTTCGCCGGGTACATCGATCTTGAGAGAGATTATCTTGAAAGCAATATCGTACAGGATAGGGGTTATATTGGCTCCTCGTCAGCATCCGTATTCGTCGCAGTCGGGAACGGCCATGCTTTTGAGGAACTTGTTATTTGCCGTTATCGGTGAATTGGCGAGTGTATAGCCCTTTTCTTTCATGAGCCTTGCCTTGAAATCAAGAAACTCAGCCGGAACGTTCAAGGATGAAGCGGCCTGGGAGAAAGACTGACCATCATCCAACGCGCCGAAGAAATCATCGTCGGAGATCAGGAGCTCCGATGCGAAGAGGTTCGCTTCCTTCTCGCAGCGGCTGCTTTCGTCGAAGAGTGCAAGCTCATGGAAAGCGTATATGCCGGAGTCGGCGTGCAGCATAGCGTGCCCGAGCTCGTGTGCGGTAATTATGCGCTGGATCATGTATGGAAGATCGGAGTTGACCGTTATGACCTTGATGCGGTTGCTTTTGACGAAGAACCCCTTTATCGCATCCTTGCCCTTGCCCATAGGGGAATAGCATACCAGTATGCCAAGGAGCGAGCACAGCGAAAAAGGATCCGTCTCGGCGCATTTCGCTTTGAGCTTTGCGACAGAACGAACGATGTTATCGCATGCCATTATCTTCACCCCTTTCGCATAGGTTATCCGCCGATATTATACTGCATTCTTTCAGATCTGCAATACAAAAAATGGTACTCACTTACCGACTGGACAATTATATCCGAAGATCAATCCTGATCCTTTTTGCCGAACTTCCTTCGCGCCTCTTCCTTGCAGGTGATGTATGCCTTCATGACGGCTTCAAAGAATGCGTCCTTCTGCTCCTGTGAAAGCTCGCCGCCTGCAAACAGAGCTGTATTGGCGGACAGAAGCTCATCCATATTCTTTGCTCCTGCGACTCCGTAACGCTCTCGAGCTTCGGCGATGTAATCGTCCTTTTCGATATCGGCCATCGGATTCTCGCATTCATCATCGGAAAGGAATTTGACCGAAACACCTAACGCCTTCGCCAGCTTCAGCATAGAAGCCGGGCGGGGCTTTTTTTCGCCCTTCTCATATGCGATCACGGAACGTACCGATAAGCCGATCTTTTTCCCAAGCTGCGGCTGAGATATGCCGAGGGATACCCTCGCTTCCTTTACTTTCTCAGAAAAGGTCTTCATTGGAACACCACCATAAAATTATTCATAAAAGTTCAATGAACCCTATTGACAATAGTTCAACACAGTGATACAATCACCGCTGAACAATGTTGAACTATCATGCATATTATACTTGAACCGCAGCCCCGTGTCAAGCGTAAATGCAAAAAAGTTCACCGGTTTATTCGAGGGAGTCCCTGCAAGCATCGCCTTTGTCATGACAAAGGCCGCTTGCGACGTCCTTGCAAGCATCGCCTTTGTGTTCACAAAGTCTGCATGCGTGCAATTGTCCTTGCAAGCATGGGATGTGGGTACCACATTGTCCTCGCAAGCATGGGATTTGTCATTACAACTCCCGCTTGCGGAATGTGCCACATCCGCTTGTTGAGGCAAGCCCCAAACCCCTATGCCGCTCAGCGGGAAAAAGAACGATAAACAAAACGGAGGTAATAGAAATTGACATTCCCAGAAGCAACGAAAGAAGAAAAACGAAGTATCCGCCGGATACGAAACCAACTCGTGAAGGGTAAGGATGAAAAACCCGCGAACACCATCACAAACTTCGTGACGGTGCTTGAAAACGATCCGCGGCTCGAAGGGGCCATACGGCTCAACGAGATGAACGGCAGAGTGCATATAGTCAAGCCGCTTGGCTGGAAGAGGGAGAACAACGGCGCGATCACCGATACCGACATCAACTACATCCGCCTTCTCATAGAACAGACATACGGGCTCGTTGGAGAGAAACCCGCCGTGTCGGCAATCGATATCGTCGCAAACGAGCACCGCTATCATCCCATACGTGAGCTGATTTGCTCATTCGATTGGGACGGCGAGGAACGCATACGGTACGTGCTCCATCATTTCCTCGGCGCGGAAGTCAATGATTTCAACTACGAGTGCATGCTGCTGTTCCTGCTAGGAGGATTGAGCCGGATACACAACCCCGGATGCAAGTTCGATTATATGCTCTGCCTGATCGGCGACCAGGGAGCCGGCAAATCGACCTTCTTCCGTAAGCTCGCCCTGCGCGACGAATGGTTCACCGACGATATCAAGCGCCTTGACGATGAAAACGTTTACCGCCGGCTGGAGGGGCATTTCATTATCGAAATGCCTGAGATGAGCGCCATCGCAAACACCCGTACTATTGAGGAGACAAAGGCGTTCATCTCCCGCTCGAAGGACACCTACAAGGTCCCGTATGACCGCCTGCCGAAGGATCGTCCCCGTCAGTGCATATTCGGAGGCAGCGGTAATAAGGTCGCGTTCCTTCCGCTTGACAGGACCGGTAACAGAAGATTCCTGCCTATTCTTATTGATATGTCAAAAGCGGAAGTGCATATCCTCGAAGACGAACGCGAGAGTGAGCGCTATATTGAGCAGGTCTGGGCGGAAGCTCTGAGGATCTATGCTATGGGCGAGCCCGAGCTCAAGCTTCCGGAACAATACGAAAAGGAGCTGACGAAGATACAGCGTTATTTCATGCCCGAGGACGATCGTCTCGGTATGATAATCGGCTACCTTGACAAAACGCAGGAAGCGTCCGTCTGCTCCCGCATGCTCTACCGTGAAGCCTTCCAGCGTTACGATACACCGAAATCATGGGAGCTGCAGGAGATCAACGAGGTCATGAACGCAGGCATAGCATCAAAAGAAATAGTCGGCTGGAAAAGGTATGAGGGCACTAAGTATTTCCGCGATTACGGCAAACAGCGCGGCTGGGAGCGCGCCACTGCAGGAGAGCCTGAATTCACCGAGGTCCAATGTGAATTACCTATGGGGTTATTTGATAAATAAGCCTTCCTCCCGGTAAGCCAATAGGGTTATTGATATGGGAACAGGAACGGGAACAGGCACTTAAAAAGAAAAATACGAGAGACACAGAGAAAGGGTTATATCGCCGTGTACCGTGTTCCCGTTTCGGGTGCGGCGCGGCGGAAAGGAAAAGCATTGAAAGAAATAAGGATCTGTGATTTGAAGCCCTTTGAGGGGCACCCATACAAGGTAATCGACAATGAAGAGATGGACGCTCTGGTCGAAAGCATCAAGGAGCACGGGATCATGACGCCGCTGATCGTGCGGCGGATCGGCAATGATCGGTATGAGATCGTATCCGGCCACAGGCGAGCTCACGCAGCGGAGCTTGCGGGACTCGATACCGTCCCGGTGATCGAGGTGGAAATGACAAGGGACGAGGCTGCAATAGCGCTTGTTGAGAGCAATCTGCACCGAGAGCGGCTGCTGCCGAGCGAAAAGGCGTTCGCGTATAAACTCAAACTTGAGGCTCTATCCCGGCAAGGCAAACGAACGGACTTAACTTCCCGCCAACTTGTCGGGAAGTCGGGCGGACGCAATCCCGAAAGCGCCGATATGGTTTCGGATATCGACAGCGGACGACAGGTCCAGCGCTACATCCGCCTGACGCACCTTATCCCCGCTCTGCTCGACATGGTGGACGATCAACGCATTGCATTTTCCGTTGGCGTTGAGCTTTCCTTCCTCGACAGCGATATGCAGGCGGCGCTCATGATCGCGATAGATCTGAATGACTGCACGCCCTCATATGCACAGGCTTGCAGGATGCACAAGGCCGTGAACGACGGGACTATCAGCGAGGATATGATCGATAGAATCATGGCCGAAGAAAAGCCAAATCAAAAGGAAAAAGTCAGTATTTCTGCGGATGAGCTTCGCGGGTATGTTCCGAACGGCACTCCTTCCGAAATGAAAGCGTTTATACGTAAGGCGTGCGAACATTACTCGGATTATCTCAAGCGAAAGGAGCGAAATAACGTTGAAACGAGATGAAGATGTTAAGAATACGCCTCAGCCTGTGATCCTGCCGTTTGAAAGCCTTGAAGAAGCGAATTCGCAGGCGGAGTTTTCCGTAAAGTCCGCAGGAACAGTCTATAAAGTTACCACGCATTTTGACTCCTCCGGCAAGCAGAGCGTATTCGATCAGCTGAAGAAGCTCCTGCTTCCCGACTGACCGCACATTTGAGTTTTTACGTCGGGCACGGTATCGTAAATACGCCTTTACTGTGCCCGATGTAGAAAGGAGTCATATGATAAATAAATCATCCGGGCAGGAAAAGATAACGGCCCTGTATTGCCGTCTCTCCCAGGACGACGGCAGAGAGGGCGAAAGCAACTCGATCTCCAATCAAAAGGAGATGCTGCAGGCATATGCAAAAAAGAACGGGCTTCTGCATCCAAGGTTCTTCGTCGACGACGGTTTCTCCGGGACCACCTTCGACCGTCCGGCCTTCCGCGAGATGGACGCTATGGCAGAGAACGGAGAGATCGGTACGATCGTCGTAAAAGACCTCTCCCGCTTCGGCCGTAATTACCTTGAAGTGGGACGGTACCTTGAGATCCGTTACCCCACGCTCGGCATCCGTTTTATCGCCGTACAGGACAACGTGGATTCCGAGAGCAACACCGGCACCGAGCTCATGCCGTTCTCCAACATCTTTAACGAGTGGCATGCGGCTACTACGTCCAAGAAGGTACGAGCTGTTTGGGCTTCGAAAGCTGCGCAGGGAAAGCGCGTCAGCCACATAGTTCCTTATGGGTACATTCGGGATGAAAAGGATATCGAGACCTGGCATATCGATGAGGAAGCCGCAGAGATAGTCAAAAGGATCTATGCTCTTTGTTTAGCAGGCAAAGGTCCGGCGCAGATCGCAAGGATATTGGAGGCAGACCGCATCCCTACTCCCAGCGAACACTTCGTCGCCAATGGGAGGAATCCCCGGAGCAGTGTTACTGCGATCCCCTGCGGATGGTCAGGCGATACCGTCGCGGATATTCTTGATAACCGCCAATACACAGGCTGCGCTGTCAACAACAAATCTACGCGGGTCAGCTACAAGGTGCATAAGACGATCCTGCACCCGGAAGAAGAATACCAGATCATACCCGATATGCAGGAAGCCATTATCCCCGAAGAGCTGTGGCTGCGAGTCCATGAGCTTCGATCCCACAAGCACAGACCTACGAGATATGGCTTGACGAGCATCTTTTCGGGACTCGTCTTCTGTGCGGATTGCGGGAAAAAGCTGTACTTCATCGCATCGAAGAAGGATCGTCCCAACAGTCAGTACTTCGTTTGCTCCGGATACAAGAACGGAAGGCAATCCTGCACGACGCACCGCATCCGCGAGGTCGTTGTGAAGAAGATCGTTCTCGAGAGCATTACGCGATTTGTTGATTTCGTGCGCTCATATGAGTCAGTATTCATTTACATGCTCGAAAAGCGGCAGGAGAAAACTCGCTCCGTTGATCTCAAGCGCATGAAAAGAGCCGTTGAGAACAACAGAAAACGTATAGACGAGATTGACATCCTGATTGAGCGCATCTATGAAGACAACATAAAGGGAAAGCTTACCGACGAGCGGTTCATGACCATGAGCCGTAAGCTGGAGGAAGAGCAGCGTTCTCTCAAGGCCGAAACGGAAGCTGTCGAATCGGAACTTGTAAAAGAAGAGGAACGAAAAACGGATCTTCGTCTTCTCCTCAAAATCGTCAGGGAGCGAACGGATATCAAAGAGCTGACGCCCGAGCTTGTGAATACGCTCATCCGCAGGATCGAGATCCATGAACCGCAGATGATCAACGGGCAGCGAACTGTAAACGTTGACATTTTCTTCACCGGCATCGGAATGTTCTCAGTACCCGATTCGGAAGAGCTGTTCGCTTTGATCGCCGAATTTTCCAAGAATTCAGCATGAAAACGGTGCAAGCATTAACCGCCCGCACCAACTCAAAAAAAGTATCCTTATACGGAACGCACCGTTCTGCCCGTTTATACCGTTTGGCGCGTCATCATCTGGGGGCTTATCGGTGTTGCGATAACGTTCATGATGAAAACCTATTCTTTCGGCGTTGCAGGCCTTGTTGAATCCGGATATCTGCCCGGCGCAAAAGCGGAGTTTTGGAACAAACTGCTCTGCGCATTCTACACCGCCGCTGTGATGAACCTGACATTCGGCCCAACGTTCATGGCGTTTCACAAATGCACCGACCGATACCTTGAACTGCGTGCCGAAGGCACAAAAAAGCCCGGACTCCGCCGAGTCATCGAAACGGTGGATTGGCACAAATTCGTTTCCTTCACGCTGTTCAAAACGATTCCGCTGTTTTGGATTCCCGCACACACTCTGACCTTCATGCTCCCTCCAGAGTATCAGGTCATTGCCGCCGCAACTCTTTCCATCGCTCTCGGAATTATTTTGAGCCTCAAATCCTGACAGACTGAATTCAGCCGCCGCAAACGCTGCCCGTTTGCGGCGGTTTTTTTATTCGTTTCAGCGTTTGATAAAAATATATTTATTTTTCCGATGAACAAAACCGGGATTTTTGCCCTAATATTAATGAGGGGGAAAATAAGCTGAATTTCGAACCCTTCAGCTAAGCTGAATTTCGAACCCCTCGGCTAAGCTGAATTTTGAAACCCTCGGCTAAGCTGAATTCTGAAACCCTCAGCGGATGCACGTGCAGTGCTGACTGTACTGTTCAAGTCGGTTGCTCCGCATATAAACAAAGGAGGTGCTTTAAAGCATTCGCAGCGCGTTTCAGCCTTCATAATTCGGGGTGCGTTTGCGCTTTTGCGGAAAATCTACGCATAATTAAAATATATTTATTTTTTCGGTGAACAAAACCGCGATTTTTGCCCTAATATTAATGAGGGGGAAAATAAGCTTAATTTTAAACCACTCAGCTAAGCTGAATTTTGAAACCCTCGGCAAGCTGATTGCTGCAATGTTTCATTTGCCGGTAAAGGACAAGCGAAGCAGGACGACAATATATTGTTAAATTCGATGAAATTTGAACAACCAAACGACAGGTTTCATCGTTGTATAAATAAAGGAGGTGTACAAGCCGACAGGACCGCATATACGAACAGTACATTGTAATACGCCCCGGGAAACCACCCCCGGCGGCTTGGTGCTGTTTTGCGCCTGAAGCAGAAGAGTTCCTCCGCCATGACTCACTTTGTTAAAGAAAGATTTAGGAGGTCAAAAAATGAAACGAATCCTTACCATCCTTCTCGCCGCGCTGTTTGTGCTTGCTTCCCTGCCTGTCGGACTGAATGCGGAGCGTTCTTCGTCCCCGAAATTTCTTCCCTCAGATTATGAGCAGCTCAATGCCTTTCTGCAAAACGAAACAGGCATGCCCGGCGTCAGCAATGCCGATGTGATTTTCGACGTCGGCGATATAGCTCAGTACCACGGCTGGATTTACAGCCCGTATTATGTTGTTCCCTTTGCAAAGTATTCGCCCGTTCAGCAAACTCCCGGTGAACCTCTCCTTGAAGAGTTTTCCTTCGAATACGACTACTGGTATGGGGTTGAGTTTGCTGATCCCGTTACCGGCGAAATTATCTGTGCAGACATTATCGAAACCATCAAACCAGATGCATACGGCGAGCTGAACCTGAGCGGCACTTCCGTAAGGCGCGTCTGCTCTCCCGATGCAGGGCAGACCCATATTTCCGGTGTTATTGTTGACAACTGCGAAAGGCTCACCGATGTGAACTTCAACGCCCAGTCCGAATGCACCTATTTTTCCGCTGTAAACTGCCCCGTGCTTGCCGGAATCTGCATTATGGACTGCCCCCTTCGGGAAATTGCTTTCAGCCCCAAGGGAATGCAGCAGGTTACAACGGCACGTGTTGAAGGTGAAGGCAGCATGGGTTTCTCATATAGCTCCAGTCCTACGAATTCTGAAGTCTCGTATTCCCTTTATGCTGAGGATAACGGCGAATTCCGCGGATGGTATGTTAACGGTAGGCTTGTTTCAACAGAGAGCATGCTCCTTATCACCGGCAACGAGGGCATCGACATTGTTGCATGCTACACCGACGACTACTCCCCCGTTCTTCTCGGCGATGTTGACGGCGACGGCAGCGTTACACTTGCGGACGCAATTCAGGTTGCCCGCTGTGCAATCGGCGTAAGCACCCTTTCCGCAGAACTCCCCAATGCAGAAACCGCCGCTGATTTCGACGGCAACGGCAGAATCGATATGACCGACGCAATTCTTATCGCAAGGGTTGCCATCGGCGTTGCATAAAGCTTTTTCACAGCCATTCTCTTTACTTCTCACATACAGCAAACGCGCCCCGAAACTCGGGGTGCGTTTGCGCCTTTGCGGTATAAATAATCAATATCAGTTCATTTTGAGCGTTTTATACAGGTGAAGGTATTCCCCTGCACTTCTGCTCCAGCCGAAATCCGCCGCCATTGCGCGGGCGGTGAGCCTTTGCCAAGCGGCTTTGTCTCCGCAATAAAGCTCGATTGCAGCACGGGAAGCATTATACAGCTCGTCCGCAGAATAGTTTCTGAAGGAAAAGCCCGTGCCCTCGTCCGTGAAGCGGTTATAGGGAATGACAGTGTCCGCAAGGCCTCCCGTTTCGCGCACAACGGGAATTGCACCGTAGCGCATTGCAAGCAGCTGTGACAGCCCGCAGGGTTCGAATGCAGAAGGCATCAGGAAGATGTCCGCCCCGGCATAGATTTGCCGCGCAAGCGCATCGTTCATCTCGGCACGGAAGGCAACCGAAGAGGGATTTATTGCGGCAAGGTCGGCGAACATGCGCTCGTATTCCGCATCACCCATGCCTAGGATCACAAGCTGCGCACCAAGATCCAGCAAACCCGGAATCACGGCGCGGAAAAGGTCGAGCCCCTTTTGGTTTGTCAGACGCGAAATCACCGCCGCAACAGGCCGCTCCTCCGACTGTTCAAGTCCCAAAGCCGTTTGGAGTGCGGATTTACATTTTTGTTTGCCCTGCGGCTGATTTTTTGAGAAACGGCTGCAAAGAGCTTTATCCGTCCACGGATTGTACAGCTTTTTGTCAATGCCGTTCAGGATTCCCGCAATGTGTTTATGCCGCAGCAGCCCATCCAGAGTTTCGCCGCAGCGTGGAGTGCAGATCTCCTTTGCATAAGTCGGGCTTACGGTTGTGACCGCATCGGAATAGATGATTCCCGCTTTCATGCAGTTGATATTGCAATAGTACTCGATTTGTGCCAGTGCATTCTGCCCGAGGCTCAGCAAATCATTCACAAGCATCGGGTTCATCAACCCCTGATAGCGGAGGTTGTGAATCGTGAACACCGTTTTAACGCGGGAGAATTCCGGCAATGCGGAATATTGCTCCCGAAGCAGCAGCGGGATCATGCCCGTTTGCCAATCGTTCAGGTGAATGATATCCGGCACAATATCCAGCTTTTGCATTATTTCAAGTGCCGCTTTCGAAAACCAGCAGTAACGCTCCGCCTCGAAATCGCCGCTTGAATAAACATAATTCTGCTTAAAATAAAACTCGTTGTCCGCAAAGTAGAAATCGATACCTTCACGGTGGATTTTCTCAACGCCGACATATTGCTTCCGCCAGCCGAGCTGAATCGAAAAGTCCGTAATATGCTGCATTTCTTTGCGGAATTGCTGCGGAATCATGCTGTATTTCGGAATCAGAACGGAAACCTCCGCCCCGAGCTTTTTCAGCGCGGCAGGCAGTGCGCCCACAACATCCGCCAATCCGCCCGTTTTTATGAACGGGACACATTCACTTGCGACAAGAAAAATTTTCAAACCCAATTCCTTTCCGTTTGCAATGTTTTTTGTTTCCGTTACCGCCGATTATTTGTATACCGCACGTTTTTTCCATGTTGACGGCACAAAAAGCAGCAGCAGCGGCCAAAGTTCGAGCCTGCCCGCAAGCATGTCAAAAGTCAGCACCAACTTTGAAAAATTGCTGAGCGGAGTAAAACTCGCCGTCGGTCCGAATGCGTGGAATCCGGGTCCGATATTGAAAATGCAGGCAAAAACCGCCGATAATGAGGATTCAAAATCAAAACCGTTTGCCGAAACAAGTATTATGGAAACGATAATTATTCCGATTATAACCGAAAAATAAACCGTGACCGAACGAACGACAGGCTCCGAAACAACTTTTCCGTCCAGTTTCAGCGAACGGACATATTTCGGGTGAGCAAAGCGGCGAAGCTCATTGAACGCGTTTTTAACCAAAATCGCAACGCGGGAAGTCTTGATTCCGCCGGCCGTTGAACCCGTGCAGCCGCCGCAAACCATCAACAGCAGCATAATGCATTTTGAAATTGTCGGCCATTTGTCGAAATTAACACTGGCGAAGCCCGTTGTGCTGTACACCGAAGCGGCATTGAACGCCGTATGGTGCAGTGATTCGCCGAACGAACCGAATTGCCCGATGTTTGCAACCGTCATCGTCAGCACGGCGGCAAAGAATATGCCGAGGAACCAGCGCAGCTCCTCATTATGTGTCACGTCGCCGATTCTGCGCATTAAAATATAATAATAAAGGTTGAAGTTGACAGCAAACAGAAGCATGAACACGGTCGTGACCGTTTGAAGGTACGGCGAAAGCCCGATGAAACCGGCGTCATAAACCATGAAGCCGCCCGTGCCCGCGGTTGAAAGCGCAGTTGTGAATGCCTCATAAACGTTCATTCCCCCGAACAGAAGCATCACAGCCATCAGCACCATTAATGCGAAATAAATTGAATACAGAATGAGCGCGGTGTCCTTTGCCTTTGCAACCAGTTTGCCGACGCTCGGCCCGGGAACTTCCGCGCGCATCAGGTACATTGAGCGTTCCTTTGAAAGCGGCAAAACAGCCATTACAAAAACAAGAACACCCATACCTCCGATGAATATGATGAAGCACCGCCAAAAGCCTATGCCGTGCGGGATTGCGGATATGCCGCCCGAAAGCACGGTTGCACCCGTTGTTGTGAAACCGGAGGCCGTTTCAAAAACTGCATCCATGTAATTTGTAAAAATCCCGCCGAACATGAACGGCAGTGCGCCGAGCAGGGACATCACTACCCATGCAAGCGCAACAACAACGAAGCCCTCCTTTGCAAAAAAGGTCGTGTCCTTTGGTTTCACAAGCAGCATACCGCCGCCGACAGCCGCCGTTATTGCTGCGGAAGCAAGAATTGCCAAAAGATCCGTGCCGCCGCTGCATACCGAAACCACGGCAGGCAGGAGCATCAGTGCCGCCATTATCAGCAAAATCTTGCCGAGCATATTTAAAACAAGGCGAAAATTCATTTTTATTACTCCACGTTGTAATCACGCTTATTTCCGTAAACCGGTCAGTCACGCTGCAAAGAATCTCCGTCTTTTTACTGAAGGTTCTCCGTCAATACATCCGTCAGATCGTTAAACAGTATATGCTTTGTAACAACAATTACCTGATCCCCTGCTTTTATGCAGTCATCGCCGCCCGGGATTATTGTTTTTTCGCCGCGGACAATGCAGGCAATGAGCAAATCCTTGTGAAGGCTGCGCTTCAGTTCCTTGAGCGGCCGCCCGTACATCGGATGATTGCCCTTTGCGGAAAACTCAATCGCCTCGATCTTGCCGCCCACCATTTGATGAACGGTTTCCACATTGCTGCCCTCGGGGCTGCAGTCCATTGCACGGACGAACGTCAAAATCTGGTTCGCCGTTATCGTTTTGGGCGAAATTATGCAATCGAGCTCGTTTTCCGGAACGATGCTGCAAAGTCCTTCGTTGTTCACCTTTGCAATGACGCGTCCTGCGCCCTGCCACTTTGCAAAAAGTCCGCTTATGATGTTGTTCTCGTCCATACCTGTGAGCGATACAAAAGCATCAACGCTGTTTATGCCCTCCTGAATCAAAAGATCGTGGTCGGTCGAATCGCCGCAGATTATCAACGCACTGTCCAAGTCCTCGCTGAGCTGTTCAGCGCGCCGCGCATTGCTTTCGATTATTTTCACCTGCACGCCGACTTTCGACAGCGCAAGCGAAAGGTAGTATGCAATCCTGCTTCCGCCGCAGACCATAACCGTTTTCACTTTACGCTTTTTATCGGGATAAACAGTGCGGAAAAACCGCGCCATCTCCTCATGAGACGCCGTGATATGCAGCCTGTCGCCCTGTTTAAGCCCAAATTCGCCGTTCGGAATAATTACCTCGGCTCCGCGCTGGACGGCGCAAATAAGAATTTTTATCTGGTATTTTTTATAAATCTGCATGAGCGAGAGGCCGATAAGCGGATTTCCCTCACCGATGCGGAACTCGACAAGCTCCACGCGCCCGCGTGCAAAAAGCTCAACATTGAGTGCACTCGGAATACGCAAAAGCCTTGCAATTTCATCCGCTGCGGCAAGCTCCGGGTTAATCGCCATTGAAAGCCCCAATTCGTCCTTTAAAAAGTCCAGCTGAACGGTGTATTCCGGGTCGCGAACGCGGGCGATCGTGTGCTTTGCGCCCAGTTTATGTGCAATAAGGCAGCAAAGCATGTTGATTTCGTCATGCGCCGTTGCTGCAATCAAAATATCGGCCGACCCCGCACCTGCTTCGCTCTGAACCTTATAATCCGCACCGTTGCCTTCAACGCAAAAAACATCCATTTCGTCGGATATGCGTGCAAGCACATCCGGATCGTCGTCAATTATAACAACATCGTGCTTTTCATTTGTCAGTTTTTTTCCGATTTGGTGCCCGACTTTGCCTCCGCCGACAATGATAATCTTCATATTGCCCTCTCTTTTTTGCTAAAACCTTTTCGATGCAAAAATTAAAATCTATATTTTTTCTGTGTGTTCCGCATGAATCCCGTCATCAAAAACTCATGCGGAACCAAATCCGTGAAAATATGCAGTCTGCATTTCGCTTCACGTGAGCTTACTTAAAAACTCCGCCGTTCTGATTGAACATTTCATCCGCCTTTGCCTCATATTCCGCATATTGTGCCTCGGACAACTTAAAATTGTATTGCAGGCACTGCTTTGCGTACTGCGGGCGGGCAGCAAGCATACTGCGCAGTTTTGAAATTTCGTTTTCCCAATGGCTGCGGGATTCGGGGCGTCCCCAGCGGGCAATCTGCCTGTCCATTTCAGGTTGAATCGTGTCCACCATGGAATCAAAAAGCGGCAGCAGTCTGTCGTTGTTCAAATAGTACTTCGTAACATATATATAACGCGTTATGAAGTAGTCGCTCCATTCTTCATTGGAACGCAGTCCGCAGTAAAGATCCATTTGGCTCAATGAACCGTCCGCACTCGGAACACCGACAACGTTGAAGTAATGCCCGAGAACATCGCCGCGCTCGGAACTGAGAGCGAAATCGGAATCATAGAATATCGCACGCCAGCGCACCTTATAGTCCGTTGTGCGCCAATACTTCTGGTTGAACATATCCGCATCGGGGAAGTATTCCCTTGCAATCAGATAATCAGCAATGGACTCGGCATCCACCCATTTTGTAAATTCCGCATACCGTTCCGCCGTCAAAGGTACAACAACGTTTGCGCCGCTTGCATTCTGTTGAACAACGTAGCTTCTGACGCGGAGAAAATCCGCATTGCTGCCCGCAAGCTCAACGGTGTTGCGCTTTATGATGTTTACAGTGTCCTCATCAACGCCGTAATGCGCAGCAAGGTAATCCTTGTTCATGTTCTCCTTAAGGTCATACAACCCCCAGTAACGGCCGTTGATATAAACCGCGCAGAAAGTTGCCGCGGACGAATCGATGTTCATATCGAGAACGGCGGTGCTTGTGAAAGAATCGCGAATGCGGGTATTCAGGCAGTCCTGACCCGCATTGCGAAGCACGAGCGAACCGAAAGTCTTGATATAATCGTTTCCGAAGAAAGGATAGGTAACGGTCTTTCTTCCGTAGCCGGAGCGAAACATGAGCGCAAGGGACTTTTGCGGATAACGCCGGGTTGACGCACCGGAAACGCGAATGCCGGCGGAGGTTTCAACTCCGAGGCTTCCGTCTTTTTCAAAATACTGTATATGCCCCTCCCGTTCAACAACCGGAACGAACGGACTGCTGACAGCATAAACATCGTCAAAATCTTTTTGGTTCATTGCAAGCGTCACAACCGGCACGCTGTGCGGCGTTTCAAAAAGATAAGTTGCAGTTGCAACATCACTCGGCATCATGCCCGAAACAAAGGTTGCAGCGCGAATAACCGTATTTGAAGAAATCGTTATTGCACCTGTATACTCCGTGCTCTGCTCGGTCGGCTTGCTGCCGTCGGTGGTGTACCTTATCACACCGTCTGCATTCTGCGTTTTTATCTCAAGCGAAAAAGGCTCGCTGTGATAAAGTTCGGTATTTGAAAAAACGGCGTTCGCCGCATAGGAAAGGTAGCAAACATCGGGGTTTGCGCTGCCCTTGGTCGCCTGCGTAAAAAAAACGCGGTCACCGCTCCCGCCGCCGGTCTGCCTGCCGCTTGTAACGCCCAGTCGGGTTGCACCCGTTTCAAAATAGTCTATGACAGTTCCGTCGGCAGATGTCAAAATCAGCCCGTCGCCGCTGCCCGATACGCTGAACGGCGCAACCGTCGGTGCGGCATCGGAAATGCTGCCGGAGCAGCTGAGCACCGCATAACCCTTTGCGGGAACCGTAATGAACGAAAGCTCAAACTTTTGCAGTTCACGCTTGCTGTCGCTGATATGCCAGCCCGTGAGCGTTACGCTTTCATCGCCGCCGTTATAGAATTCGACCCAGTCCATCTCCCCGCTGCGCGGCGTTGTTACCGCGCAAACTTCGTTGATATAAACGGAGGAGGGGTTGAACCCCCCCACGCCCATGGGTTCCGCAAAACCTGCCGCCGTGTTTGCTGCCGCAGGCGTCGGACGTGCATAATACAGAACCTCGCCGTTTTCCCCTCTGCCGATTGAAACATTCGCGCTCAATTCGGAAGGAAGCAGCAGGCTGTCGGAACGCATTCCGTTGTAGTTTGAAAGGAATATGCCTTCATCAGTGTCGGAAATGCTGAACGAGGCGTGCATTTCTCCGTCCGTCCTGTCCTTGCCGGAAAGGAAAACGATCAAATACTCACCGCCGCCGAGAGTGATATCGGGCAATGCCCACTTGTCGCGCTCTGCGCTGTTGTCCGAAAGATAGTAGCCGAGGAGCGAAACAGGCTCGCTTCCGCTGTTGTAAAGCTCAACCCACTCGCTGCGGTCACCGTCGCCGTCTGTAATATCGAATTTGTTTTTCGGCAGGAATTCGTTGATTCTCAGCACGTCGCTTGAATCCATATCCGTCCATGCGATCTCAGCAAATGTGGAATCACTGTTTTCGGCACATTTTGTTGCCGTGCCTGTGTATTCAACGCCCTTTGCCGTGCGTACTGCCGCAACCGCGCCGGGCATATTCATATCAAAGGTGAATGTATCGATTATATTCCCGCCGGAACCCGCAATATAAACGGTGTTTTCCTCGGTGTTAAGCTTGAAGTTGGCATTGAAGAGCAGTTTTCCCTCTTCACCGTCCGCCGTTGCAGAGCCTGCATACGCGGAACCGCAAAGGTTTACAGCCGCAAGCGCACCGGGTTCAAGCGTCTGCTGCGGGAACCGCCACTTGTTGACCTTGTCCGCATTGTCGGAAAGGTAGAAGTCATGAAGCTGAATCGTCTTTGAGGAATTGTTGCGAACCTCAACAAAGCCGTTCTCGCCGCGCAGAACTTCATTTACGATGAGTGATTTCGGAGCTTCGATGTTTTGCGCTCCGTCAAGTGTTTTGGAAATTGCAGTGCTGTTTTCCGCTCCGGGTGTCGGAACTTTTGCGTAGCCGAAATGACCCGCGGAATCCATGGCATAAGAAATATTCGCCGGAAGTTCGGGAATATCAACCTTATGGACAACCTCTCCCGCAGTGTTGTAAAGCGTCACGGTCTCTCCCGCCGCCGCAAGATCGCCGCCTGCAACAAGTTTTCCTGTTGTTGAAACTCCGCGATCCTTAAAGTAAACAAGCAGATAGCCTTTGCCCGCGATCGTTGTGCCTGAAGGGAAGATGAACCTTCCGCCCTCCTCATTGCCGACTCCGAGGGCATAGTTTGAAATATCCATTGCCGCATCCGTCGGATTGCACAGCTCAATCCAATCCGGATTTCCAAGCTCCGGATCGGTGATTCCGTTCGTGTTTGTCGTTACCGCTTCGGTAATCGTAATATCCTTCCTTCCGCCGAGGAACTTTTCGCCTCTCAGCAAAAAGAACGCAGCCACTCCCGCCGCAATGATGACCGCAAGCAGGATAATGACAGGCAGCGCGCTGCTTTTTTTATTTGTTTTTCTTTCCATTTTTTCATCCTTTCCGATTTTTGTTCCGCTCACGGCGTCATGCTGATTACAGAAATCACCATGCTGATTGCAGAAATCAACGCGCCGATTGGAGGAATCTGTGAAATTTACCGGATTTGGAGTTATTATACACCAATTGCAGCTTGTTGGAAAGTACCGAAATTAAATTTTTTGTAAACATTTTGTGAACAGGCTGTTTCAAGACGCATCTAACCGCACGGCACCGCGGCGGCACACGGAATCCGAAAGATATTTCCCGGGAAATGCCTGCCCAAACTCGTTTTTTACCGCAAATTTCGAATATTATTCTCTTTTTTTAAGTATATCTAATATAATGCTCGTTTTTTCCACAATATCTGGTGCTTTTTTAAAAAAAACGGTACAAATCGGAAAAAATTATCCACAATGAAGCCTTGCGAAATCTTTGCAAATTTGTTATTATATTAGTCCACCCTATGAAAGCAATGCTTCATTTGTCACGCTTTGTATTAATGCTTTTGCTGCACCGTGCGTACTGCGTTCCGCATTAATGCGTTCCGCGTCGAAATGCCGAAACCAAGCAGGCGATGATCGGTATCAGGCTTAAATACGGGTAATATTCATTGTGCAAAAGCACCCGGGCACTGTTTTTACGATGCTCCGGTGTTTTCGCAACGGTTGGGAGGCAATCTTTGTTATCGGCATCTGTTATATGGTCAAAGGCTCTTGCCGCGCTTAAGAGCGAAATGACGGACGCGAGTTACAACACGTGGATAGCGACGCTGGTTCCCCTCAGGATCGAGGGAGACACAACGCTTGTTCTCCAAACGGAGGATGAGCTTTATCGAAGCACTCTTGAGCGGTTCTACACGCCCATGGTTGAAAAAAGCATCCGTGAATCCTGCGGCTGCGAGCTGCATGTGCGCTTCACGACCCGCGAAACGCCCCTCGATGACGATGTTGCCGAGGCTTCTCCCGATTTTGTAAAGCCCGTAACGGTCCGCAACGATTGCCCAACCTTGATTCCCAAATACACCTTTGACACTTTTGTGACCGGTGAATCCAACCGTTTCTCCTATGCGGCTGCGCTTGCCGTTGCGGAAAACCCTTCAAAGGCTTATAACCCGCTCTATATCTACGGCGGCGTGGGGCTTGGGAAAACGCATCTTATGCACGCAATCGGGCACTTTATTCACGGCGAACATCCGGATTACAAAATTCTTTACATTTCAAGTGAGAATTTCACCAACGATGTTGTTCAGTCCATTGCACGCAAGGAGCGCACGAGCCTTCGCGAGAAATACCGCTATCTTGATGTGCTTCTTATCGATGATATTCAGTTCATCGCGGGCAAAGATGCAACCGAAATGGAATTTTTCAACGTATTCAATGACCTTCGCGATGCGGACAAGCAGATCATCATAACCTCCGATAAACCGCCCAAGGATATTCCCATCCTTGAAGAGCGTTTGAGGACGCGCTTCGGCTGGGGACTTATCACCGATATTCAGCCCCCGGATTTTGAAACACGGCTTGCAATCCTTCGCCGCAAGGTAACTCAGGAAAATCTTGACGTCAGCGATGAAGTTCTCGGCCTTGTTGCGGAACGGGTTTATTCCAACATCCGCGACCTTGAAGGCAGTCTGAACCGCGTGCTTGCTTATGCAAAATTCATCAACAAGCCCATTACCGCTTCTCTTGCCGAAAACGTCCTTAAGGATTACGTTTCCGGCAGCAAGCAGCGCACCGTAACGCCGGAACTTATCCGCCGCGTTGTCTGCGATTTTTATTCGGTAAGTCCTGCCGAGATGGAAGCCGGTCGGCGTGAACGCCGCATTGCTTATCCGCGGCAGATCGCAATGTATCTTACAAGGATTCTCACCGAATCGTCTTTCCCCGAAATCGGTGCGTTCTACGGCGGGCGTCATTACTCAACCGTTATGTATGCCTGTGAACAAATCGAAAAAAGCATCGAAACCGATGCAAAGCTTAAAAAAACCGTTGACGATTTAACAGAAAAAATCATGAACGGCTGATATTCTTCAATTACAAATTATTCGTATTAGCGGCAGCTTTTCGACTTTTGTTTCGAAAAGCTGTTTTTTGATCCGTCCGCTTCCAGTCAATATCCGTTTGTTTTTTGAATTCCTGCTCCGTTCAATTGAAAAAAAGCTCCCCCGCACTCATGATTCGTTTCCGTTTCATGATTCCCCTTCAGCATTCAGGGGGTGCGGAGGAAGCTCGTTCTTATTGTTTTGAACTCAACTGCCGGCGGCGGGCATCTTTTGCCGCTATGCAATTATGCCGGGCAGAATCATCCCGCCTTTGTCAATCGCATTGAACTGCGATTATTCCATGTCGTTGAGTTTCTTATAGTAGTCGTACTTATCCTTTGCTTCCTGCTCTGCGCGTGCAAACAGCGTTGCTGCCTCTTCGGGGAACTGCTGCTTGAGAGCCGCATAGCGGTTTTCGCCGAGGATGAATTCCTTGTAGTCGCCGGTTGCGGGCTTGCTGTCAAGGGTGAAGGGATTCTTGCCCTGTGCTGCGAGGTCGGGGTTATACCTGTACAGGGGCCAATAGCCGGCCTCAACAGCCCTCTTCGCTTCGTCCTGAACCTTGCTCATGCCTGCCTTGATGCCGTGGTTGATGCAGGGTGCGTAAGCAATGATGAGGGACGGTCCCTTGTAAGCTTCCGCTTCAACCATTGCCTTGAGCAGCTGAGCGGGGTTTGCGCCCATGCAGACCTTTGCAACGTAAACGTAGCCGTAGCTCATTGCCATCATGCCGAGATCTTTCTTCTTGGTGCGCTTACCTGCAGCGGCAAACTTTGCAACGGAGCCGGTCGGAGTTGCCTTGGAGGACTGTCCGCCGGTGTTGGAGTAAACTTCGGTGTCCATAACGAGAACGTTGACGTCTTCATCCATTGCAAGAACGTGATCGAGTCCGCCGTAACCGATATCGTATGCCCAGCCGTCGCCGCCGAAGATCCACTGGCTCTTCTTAACGAGCAGGTCGCGGAGGTCATAGATCTCCTTGCAGATCTCGTCGCACTCACAACCGCAGTTCATGCATTCTTCAGCCATCTTGACAACAGCGGGAGCTGCCTTGCGGCTGCCCTCTGCATCGTCCTTGTTTTCAAGCCATGCATTGCAGATTGCCTTGACTTCATCGCCGCAGCCTTCAGCAAGCTGCCTGATGAGATCCGCAAGCCTCTCGCGGCGGTGGGTGGTTGCAAGGTTCATACCGAAGCCGAACTCTGCATTATCTTCAAAGAGGGAGTTTGCCCATGCGGGGCCGTGACCCTGCTTGTTTACGGTGTAGGGGCAGGTGGGAGCGGAACCGCCGTAAATGGAGGAACAGCCGGTTGCGTTTGCAACGATCATCCTGTCGCCGAAGAGCTGGGTAACAAGCTTTACATAGGGAGTCTCGCCGCAGCCTGCGCATGCGCCGGAGAATTCGAACATGGGCTGGAGGAACTGGCTGCCCTTGACGGTTGCCTTGTTGACGGGCAGGTCGAGGGTGGGCAGATCCATTGCAAAGTTCCAGTTATCGTTTTCAACTTTTTCGACTTCTGCAAGAGGAGCCATCTTGAGAGCCTTTGTCTTTGCGGGGCAAACATTGACGCAGCTGCCGCAGCCGGTGCAGTCATAGGGGCTGACCTGAATTCGGAAGAGCTTGCCGTCGCCGACGCCGTTCGCCTTCTTGGCAACGAAGGTTTCGGGTGCTTCGGTCTCTTCGGTCATAACGAAGGGACGGATGCTTGCATGCGGACATACAAGGGCGCACTGGTTGCACTGGATGCAGTTTTCGGGAATCCACACGGGAACTTCAACTGCGATGCCGCGCTTTTCGTACTTGGTGGTGCCGGTGGGAACATAGCCGTCGGCAGCGAGCTTGCTGACGGGCAGCTTGTCGCCCTGCTGAGCAAGGATGGGCTTGATGAAATCAACGAAATACGGATCGTCGCTGACATGCATTGCGGTTGCGCCGCTTGTTGCGGTTGCCCATGCTTCGGGGTAGTTGATTTCGGTGATGCCGGTAACGCCGATGTCGATTGCGGCATAGTTCTTCTGAACAACGTCCTCACCCTTCTTTGCGTAGCTCTTCTTTGCAGCTGCCTTCATGTAATCGATCGCCTCGTCTGCGGGGATGATTTCGGCAAGCTTGAAGAATGCGCTCTGCATGATGGTGTTAATGCGGTTGCCCATGCCGACTTCGCGGGCGAGCTTAACAGCATCCATGTTGTAGAAACGAATATGCTTCTTTGCAATGGTCTGCTTCATTGAAGCGGGGAGTTCGCGTTCCATATCCTCAACGGTCCACGGGGAGTTGAGCAGGAATACGCCGCCGTCCTTGATGCCTTCAAGAACATCGTAACGGGTGACGTAGCTTGCGTTATGGCATGCAACAAAGTCCGCACTGTCGATAAGGTAGGGGCTCTGGATGGGAGTCTTGCCGAAGCGCAGGTGGCTGATGGTCAGACCGCCGGACTTCTTTGAGTCGTATGCAAAGTAGCCCTGTGCGAACATGTTGGTGTGGTCGCCGATGATCTTGATGCTGTTCTTGTTTGCACCGACGGTACCATCGGAACCAAGGCCGAAGAACTTGCAGCAGATCGTGCCCTCGGGAGCGGCGTTCACAAAGTCGCCCTCGGGGAGGGAAGTATTCATAACATCGTCGATGATGCCGACGGTGAAATGGTTCTTGGGTTCGTCGAGCTTAAGGTTGTCGTAAACCTGCTTGACCATGGTGGGGGTGAATTCCTTGCTGCCGAGGCCGTATCTGCCGCCGTAGCACTTGATGTCAAGCCCTGCCTCCGCAATCGCGTCAACGATGTCGAGGTAGAGAGGTTCGCCGAGGGAGCCGGGTTCCTTGGTTCTGTCAAGAACAGCGATCTTCTTGCAGGTTGCGGGGATAGCCGCAAGGAACTTGTCCGCTGCGAAGGGACGATACAGGCGAACCTTGATAAGGCCGAGCTTCTCGCCCTTTGCGTTGAGGTAGTTGATAGCTTCTTCCGCAACATCCGCGCCGCTGCCCATGATAACGAGAACGCGCTCTGCATCGGGTGCGCCGACGTAATCGAACAGGTGGTATCTCCTGCCGGTCAGATCGCCGACTTTTTCCATGTAGTATTCAACGATCTCGGGAACCTTTGCATAGTGGATGTTTGCAGCTTCACGGCCCTGGAAATAGATGTCGGGATTCTGCGCGGTACCGGACTGATGGGGATGCTCGGGGTTGAGTGCACGCTCACGGAAACGCTTAACGGCATCGTAATCGAGCAGCTTTGCCATATCCTCGTATTCGATTTGTTCAATCTTCTGAATCTCATGAGAGGTGCGGAAGCCGTCGAAGAAATGAACGAACGGCAGGCTCGCCTTGATTGCGGAAAGATGGGTCACGAGTGCAAGATCCATAACTTCCTGTACGGAAGCGGAAGCGAGCATTGCAAAACCCGTCTGACGTGCGCCCATAACGTCACTGTGATCGCCGAAAATGGAAAGCGAATGAGCTGCGAGTGCGCGTGCCGTAACATGGAAAACGCCGGGAAGCATTTCGCCGGAGATTTTGTACATGTTGGGGATCATCAGAAGAAGACCCTGAGAAGCGGTGAATGTGGTTGTCAGTGCGCCTGCCGCAAGGGAACCGTGAACTGCGCCTGCTGCGCCGCCCTCGGACTGCATTTCCGCAATGCGGACCTTTTGACCGAAAAGATTCTTCCTGCCCTGTGCGCCCCATTCATCGGCAACTTCTGCCATGGGAGAGGACGGAGTGATGGGGTAAATAGCCGCAACATCGGAAAATGCGTATGCGACATGCGCCGCAGCGGTATTGCCATCGATAGTGACGGTCTTTGCCATAGAGATTTTATCCTCCTTGAGAATTTATTAGCCCTGCGAACCGCCGCCGCACGCAAAATGCAGCCCTGCATTTAAACACGCAAAAAATGCGGACAGAACGAAGGTTTAATGTCCAAGTCTTATTATAGCTTGCATTATAGGTTAAAACAAGGCAAAAATGCACGTTTTTTAAAGTATATTTAAATTGGGAGCAATGATTCAAGGAAAGGACGTTATGTTGTTTTTTGCAAGTCAATGGTTTTGCATGTGTTTATAAAATATATTTAATTGATGTATTGACTTAACCATACCAGTTTGTTATACTGAAATTGTATTAATTTAACATTTGGAGGATTTAACATGAAAACATTTTTCACCCGCATTCTCAGCACCGCTCTTTGCTTTATTCTTGCATTTGCGGTGATTCAACCCGCATTTGCGGAAGGTACGGACGACTTCGTTGATTATGACGCTCCGTATATCGCTTTTTTACAGCAGACAAATCCCGACGGCGTCACAAACGAAGAGGAGATCGAAGCCGCCAAACAGCGCGCATTCGATGCCTTTGACGGAATTATCCTTGGACCCACAAATGACGGCTGGTCCCACATTTCTCCGATTTTTACCGGAGGTTATTACGTTGAGACCGCGCGCTTTTGGTACCAGTATCAGTGCCTTCCCGGCAATACAAAAATCGGACTTATCACCATTCGCCCGGATCTTTACGGCCCGTTCAATGTTTCCGGTATGCCCATTCAGCAAATCTCGATTGATGAGAACTGCCGCACGCATATCTCCTCCGTTATCGTTGACGACTGCACAAGCCTTACATCGCTTTTCTTCATGAATCAGGAATATTGCACGGAAGTTTCCGCGCTGAACTGCCCCAGTCTTGCCGACATAGATTTGTCGAATTGCGGTTTGCGGAAAATATCCGTTAAAATGCGCGGCTTTTCCCAGCCTTTGACGCTGCTTTCGTTCGGCAGCGGCACGGTCGGAATGCATAACATGGACGGCGGCACCGACATGAATAAAGTTATTGTGCTTGCCACCCCTGCGGAAGGCGAAAACTTCATCGGCTGGTATGAAGACGGCTCCCTTGTGTCCACCGAGTTGGAATACAGGCATACCGGCGGCGGAAAGCTCTATGCATGTTTTGCGGGCGATGCGGACGGCAACGGACAGATCAACACCGTTGATGCAACGCTCATCATGCGCGCCGCTCTCGGCTATACAAGCGTGAATAATTTCTCAATGATGGATGTTGATGCGGACGGAAATATTGCCGTTGCGGATGCGCTCGCCGTTTTGAGAGTCTCCCTCGGGCTTTGATGAGTTTTCAGCATAGAATAAGTATCGTGTCGAATCGACTGAGTATCATGTCGGCAATCGACTAAGTATCGTGTCGGTAATCGACTAAGTATCGTGTCGGCAATCGACATTGCGAACCTGCACTGCGTTTATTCCGCGGTGCAGGTTTTTCAGTGTCTGCGCTTTCCGATGCAAAACTTTAAATTCAACAAAAACGGACATTCAGCAAAAAACGACCGCCGGGCAAGCCGACGGTCGTATTGCTGTTTTGATGTTAGATTTGTTGAGTCTTGAGCCGAAACGCCCTCGCTGCGGAATTATTTCTTATCGATATCCGTTACCCAGCCGTGGGTATCTTCAATCCTGCCCCACTGCAAACCGGTGAGAGTGTTGTAAAGCTTCATGGTCAGTTCGCCGATGCCGTTGTTTACGGACTTGTCGCCGATCATGATATGCTTGTCGCGATATGCAAGCTCTCCGACGGGGGAGACGACTGCCGCGGTGCCGGTGCCGAATGCTTCGGTCAGCTTGCCGTTTTCGCCCGCTGCGATAAGCTCATCAACGGAAATGGGACGCTCTTCAACTTCAACGCCCATTTCGCGGGCAAGAGTCATGACGCTGCGGCGGGTGATGCCGGGCAGGATGGTGTCATGCAGGGGAGCGGTGACAAGTTTGCCGTCAATAAGGAACATCATGTTCATTGCGCCGACTTCCTGAACGTACTTGAGATGCTCGCCGTCCAGCCACAGAACCTGGCTGTAGCCTTCCTTTTCGGCCTCTGCACCTGCAAGGATGGAGCAGGCATAGTTGCCGCCGGTCTTTGCAGAGCCGGTACCGCCGCGGACTGCGCGAACGTATTTGTCTTCAACGCGGATGCGGATGGGTGCAAGGCCTGCCTTGTAGTATGCACCGCTGGGAGAGCAGATGATGTAGTAGAGGTAGCTGTGTGCAGCATGCACGCCGAGAGCTTCGTCAACCGCGATCATCGTGGGACGCAGATAGAGGCTTGTACCCGCGCTGTGGGGTACCCAGTCACGTTCAACCTGAACGAGCTGACGCATTGCCTCATAGTTGAAATCGATGTCGATTTCGGGCATGCAGAGACGCCTTGCGGAATTGTTAAGACGCTGCGCATTGTCCTTTGCACGGAACATCAGGATTCTGCCGTCGTCGGCACGATATGCCTTAAGGCCTTCGAAAATCTCCTGTGCATAGTGAAGAACGGAGCAGGAAGGATCGAGAGAAAGTCTCTGATAGGGAACGATGCGTGCATCATGCCATTCGCCGTTGTCATAGTTCATCATGAACATATGGTCGGTGAAACGTTTGCCGAACCCGAGGGAAGCTTCTTCCTCAAGGGTGGGTTTTGTTTTAAGCTCGGTTGCTTTTGTGATCTTGATATCCATTTTTGTTCCTCCTGTTTTAAAAAGAGAATTTAATGATGTTTTATTTCATGCAGCGCCGCGCAAACCTTGCGAAAAAAAGCGCCGTTTGGAATCTTGTTTTGACGCGCTCAATGCATCACTTTTCGGCAAGGGGCAGGTACTCCTCACCGAGCATGCGCGGAGCGGAACGACCGTCCGTCCGTTCGATGATATCCGCAATGAACGCATCCGCTTTTTTTGTTTCAACAAGGCAATTGAATTTTATGTTTTCAAGAAATTCAATATTCCTGACGGTTGAATTTTTGCGGACAAACCCCTCTATCCCGCCGAAACGCGTATAATCCGTTACGAACTCTATTTCGGCGCAGGGCGTCATTGTAACGCTGCCGGCGGCCGAAAGCGCATCCGCAGCGGATCG
>ULRF01072870.1_pt1 | contig 27041 bp, 27 predicted proteins | sample 1955131 | NCBI WGS metagenome assembly ULRF01 (sample SAMEA4835673, study PRJEB28245) | human gut metagenome | biome: gut microbiome; material: fecal sample | place: Denmark | collected 2008
GTAAATTTCGAAGGCGAGAAAAAGCGCGATATTTTCAAAAAAAATAATAATAAAAAAATTTTCTTTTCCTTCTTAAAAACGGTTTACAAAAAACGCCGCTTGTGTTATTATAACCCTAACAGAAATCTTTAATTATGTCCGGAGAGGCATACAAGGTTATCATACAATAAACAGGTGTATCATATCTTGCGTGTCTCGGCGCAAGATTTTTTTTGAGGTTTTATGGAAATTAAGGCAAACATTATGGATGATACGGCTGTCGCACGCGCACTTAAAAGGGTATCGCACGAGATTATCGAAAGAAACGACTCCCTGGAAAACGTCGTGCTTATCGGCATTAAAAGCCGTGGTATCCCCCTTGCCGGAATAATTGCCGAAAACGTGAAAAAATACGAAGGCGTGTCGCTTGACGTGGGTGAACTCGATATAAGTCTTTATCGTGACGATCTTGCGGAAAAAAGCGAAACCCCCGTTATCGAAAAAATCAACGTTCCCTTTGAAGTAAGGGGACGAGACGTCGTCCTTGTTGACGACGTTTTGTTTACCGGAAGGACGGCGCGCGCCGCAATCGACGCCGTGTTCACGCTGGGACGTCCGCGCACGATACAACTTGCCGTGCTTATCGACCGCGGTCATCGCGAACTTCCGATACGCGCGGACTACGTCGGCAAAAACCTGCCAACGTCCAAGCAGGAGGTCGTAAGGGTAATGATACCGCCCTATGACGAGAAAATCGCCGTCGACCTGTTTTCACTCTGATATATCAAAATATAAATAAATTTTAAAGGAGATTGTTACTTATGAAGATGATTTACAACGTTGAAGACAAGTTGTCCTTCAAACAAACGCTTGTGTACTCGCTTCAACAATTCTTAGCGGTCGTTTGCGCGACGATTCTCGTGCCTATTCTTTGCTCGGGAAACGGCGTCAACATGAGCCCCGCTGCCGCGCTTTTCGGCGCAGGTATCGCAACCCTGTTCTACGTATGGGTTACCAAGAAAAAGAGCCCGGTCTTCATCGGAAGCTCGTTCGCGTTTATCTCTGCGTTGATCGGCGCAACTCAATACGGCTGGTGGGGAATTATTCTCGGCGGCGTATTCGCAGGCGCTGTGTACTGCATACTTGCCTTTATCGTTTATAAGAAAGGCACTGAATGGATCAACAAACTTATGCCCGCGGTCATCATCGGGCCCACGGTCGCTCTTATCGGCTTAGGTCTTTCGGGCAGCGCAATCAGCAACCTTACCACTGCAAGCGGCAGCGGACAATCTTACAACCTTGTCGCAATCCTTTGCGGTCTGTTTGCATTCTTCGTAACGGTCTTCGTATCCTGCAAGGGCAGCAAAAAAATGCAACTTATGCCTTTCATCATCGGTATCGGCGCAGGTTACCTCCTCGCATCGTTCTTCTCCATCTTCGGATACGCATGCGACGTCGAATATCTCAAAATCGTCAACTGGACTCCGCTTGTCGAAAACTTCGTAAAAGACGGCAAATTCACGGGCGTCACCGCATTCCTCGATTATCCGCACCTTGCGATTATCGAAGCCATTAAGGAATCGGTAAACGGCACCGCAAGACTTACCGGCGCGGGCGTCGGCGCAATCGCGCTTCTGTTCATCCCCGTATCGCTGGTTGTTTTCGCGGAACATATCGCCGACCACAAAAACATGAGCACCATCATCGAAAGAGACCTTTTGAAAGAACCCGGTCTCCATCGCACGCTCATCGGTGACGGCTTCGGAACGACCGTCGGCACAATCTTCGGTTGCTGCCCCAACACCACTTACGGCGAAAGCATCGGCTGTGTGGCAATCACCAAAAACGCCTCGATTTACACCATAATCGGCGCGGCTGTTATCTCGATTATAATCGCGTTTTTCAGCCCGTTCATCGCGCTTATCGAAACAATCCCCACCTGCGTTTTGGGCGGCGTATGCCTGGCGCTCTACGGATTTATCGCAGTCAGCGGTCTTAAAATGCTGCAAAACGTCGACCTCGGCGAAAGCAAAAACCTCTTCGTCGTATCGGCAATCCTTGTCACGGGTATCGGCGGACTCGCTCTTAAATTCGGTCTTGCAACAAGGGGCAAAGCAATCGTCACCATCACCAACATCGCAACCGCTCTTATCGTAGGTATCCTTACCAACGTCATTCTTTCCATCAAAACCAAGAAAGAAAAACAGGGCGAAGTCAAAGACGGCGAAAGCATCGCGGTCGTGGGCGAAGGCGTAACGTATGACACGGACGACAAACTCCCCGGCGTCAGAAAAGACGCGGTCGTGGCAGACAGCGAAGCAGTCGACGAAGCCATTGAAGAACTTGAACTCAATGACGAAGACAAAGCCGCGACGGTGGAATTCCAGGCGGTTGAAGAAGCAAAGGACGAATCGTCCGACAAGTAATAATCAACAAAATATCAAAAAGTCCTCATAGTTTTATGAGGACTTTTTTTATGTTTGAAATGCAACTTTTGCGTGGGCACCTTGTTGCCTTTGGCGCGATGAGCCAATCGGCAGTGATATGCCTACGGCGTGATATTGTCTTCGACAGTGATGAAACACTTTGCGATATAAAAAAGCCCTGACAAAAGTCAGGGCAATGCAATTATTCGTTCAATTATTGCGGATTATTTCGTACCGAAAATTCTGTCACCGGCGTCGCCGAGACCGGGGACGATGTAGCCGTTTTCGTTAAGGTGAGAGTCTTTGCAGCCGACGAAGATGTGTACGTCGGGATGTTTTGCGTGGACTTTTTCAATTCCTTCGGGCGCGCCGATGATGCTCATAAACTTAATATTCTTGCAGCCTTTTGCCTTAATGAAGTCGATTGCCGCGATTGCGCTGCCGCCGGTTGCGAGCATCGGATCGAGAATGATGACTTCGCGGTTTGCGATATCGTCGGGAAGCTTGCAGTAGTACTCTTTGGGTTCAAGCGTTTCGTGGTCGCGATAAAGACCGACGTGTCCGATTTTTGCAGTGGGGACAAGAGCAAGGATACCGTTTACCATGCCGAGACCTGCGCGGAGAATAGGCACGAGTGCGATGTCATTTGCAATAACGCGGGTTTTAGTGACCGCAATCGGGGTTTTAACCTCAATTTCTTGCGTATTGATATCACGGAGAGCCTCAAACGCCATAAGCATTGCGACTTCTTCCACAAGTTCGCGAAACTCTTTGCTGCCGGTACGTTCATCACGCATAATTGCAATTTTGTGTGTGATAAGAGGGTGATTGAAAATGGTTACGTTGTTCATAAAACACCTCACAATATTTACTTTTAACATAGTAACATTTCGGCGTTTTTTTTGCAAGCAAAATACGCATTGTTCGACATATTTTTTAAGGCATATCGCAATAAAAAAATTAGCAAAAAAACACGAATTTCGTCAAATTGATATTTTCAAAACCTTGATAACGTAAATTTATTGTGTTATAATATACACAGTATAGGTATTTTATCTAATTTATTTTCAGGGTTATATTATTAAAGAGGAGTTTGAAAAATGTTAGCAGCAGTTTCATCCAATGAAGTATGGCAGAAAATCGTCGATTTCTTTACCATCACGGTGAAAGACTTTTTCGTTGAATTATTGGCAGAAAATCCCCCGATTAAGTTCATATTGATTGTTGCGGGCGCAGCGCTCGTACTTATCGGCTTAATCGTTATTATCGCGGTTTGTGCAAAGAAGAACAAGGCGAAGAAAGCGGCAAAGAAGGCGGCAAGACAAAGCGTTAAAGACGCAAAGAAAGCAAGAAAGAGTGGCAAAGTCGCAGCCGAAGAAAAACCCGCTGTGAAAGAAACGCCCGTCGTACCCGCGACACCCGCACCCGCGCCCGTTGCGGCAGCGGCACCTGCACCCGCGCCTTATATCGAGGACGAGAAGAAGTTCGACGCCGACGCTTTCGATGACGAGCTGCCTCCGTTTGAAGACAAAAAACCCGCTCCGCAGGAACAAATCGATATGTCGAAGTTTATCGCGGAAGACAAAGTTTATGCCCCCGTGGAAGAAGAAAAACCCGTCGCGCCCGCGCCTGTTCCCGCATACGTTCAGCCGGAAGAACCCGCGCCCGTCGAGGAAAAGCACTATATCGAGCCGGAAAACAACGACGACTTCGTTGACGACAGCTGGGGCAAGGCAAAAATAAATCTGAAACCCAAAAAAGCGCAGAAAGAAGAAACGACGGAAGAACCCGAAGTCGCCGCGGAAGAACCCGCTCCCGCAAAGAAAAAAGCGACGAAAAAGAAGGCGGAAATTACGGAAGAAGCCGCACCCGCAAAGAAAGCTCCCGCAAAGAAAAAGGCGGAGGCAAAGGTTGAAGAACCCGTCGAGGAAAACGACGAAGCCGATAAACCCAAGGTCGTCGGCAAATATACGATCGAAGATACCGGCTATGCGTATCAGTTCCACCTTTACGCAAACAACGGGCAACTTCTGTACGAAAGCCGCGAATACGCAAGCCTGAACTCCTGCAAGGGCGGCATCGCGACCTTTAAGAAGAACGTCGCAGATTGCGAATACCGCATCGACGTCGATAAGAACGGCGGCTACAAGTACATCTTCAAGAAGGGCAACAGCATTTACATCGGCGAAACGTACTCGACCGCAAAAGCGGCGGAACGCAGCGCGGAATCCGTGAAACGCTTTGCACAGGTTTCCGAAATCAGCGAATAATTTTTAATATAAAATAATAAAAGGGGTTATATCAATATGGCAAAAGAAGTAAAAAAAGCAGCAACAAAAGAGTCCGCACCCAAGAAAGCCGCGGCGAAAGAACCTGCAAAAAAAGTTGCGGCGAAAGAGCCCGCAAAGAAAGCGGCAGTTAAGGAGGTCGCCCCCGCAGAAACCGCAGCAAAAGGCGTTGTCGGAAAATATCGCGTAGATTGCGTTTACGGCGATCTTTATCAATTCTATCTTTATGCAAACAACGGTCAGCTCCTTTACGAAAGCCGCGAATATGCGTCGAAGAAATCGTGCCTGGAAGGTATCGAAACCTTCAAGAAAAATATGCAGGACGCAGCAACGACCGTACGTGTGGATAAGGACAAAAACAACAGATATAAGTTCATTATCAAAAACCGCAACAGCATTTACGTAGGCGAAACTTACGACAATAAGAAACAAGCCGAAAGCAGCGCGGAATCGGTGAAACGCTTTGCAGTCGTATCGCAGGTCGTCGAATAAGAAAAAACGAAATTACGCGCGGTGAAAACCGTGCGTTTTTTTATACGAAATTTGAGGCGGAAGAATATATCTTTGATATATTCTTTTTTTGCGGTTTTTTGCGCGGGAGACAATCGTCAAAAATATCTTTTTACAAATTGCGACAAAATGCGTATATTTCGTTGACAAATATACGCTATTTTCATATAATCATATTCAGTCGTATGGTTTAGTAATTGTAAACTTTTTTCTTAAAATTACAAAACTCTCTAATTTTTAGGTTTAGAAGTACTAAACAAACGGCGCGGAAACAGGAGGATATATGGAAATCGGAACCAAACTGAAAAATCTGCGGCTTCGTTGCGGATTGACGCAGGAGGAACTTGCCGACAGGTGCGAACTCACGAAAGGCTACATAAGCCAACTCGAAAACGACCTGACCATGCCGACAATTTCCACTCTGAACGACCTTATGGTGGCACTCGGAAGCGACCTGAAAACCTTTTTCAGCGAAGACGAACCCGAACAAGTCGTGTTCACGAGCGACGACTTTTTCGAAAAGGAGGGCGATGGGCAAAAAATCGTATGGCTTGTGCCAAACAGTCAGAAGAACGAGATGGAGCCTGTTTATATCGAAATCGAGCCGAATACGACGCTTCAAAAAGATATGCCGCACGAGGGCGAAGAATTCGGATACGTCCTTGACGGCGAAATCGAAATCGTCATCGGCAACAACGTCTATAAGTGCAAAAAACGCAACAGCTTTTATTTTGTAAGCAACAAAGTACATTATATTAAAAATACAAAAAATACAACGGCTAAAATCATCTGGGTGTCAAGCCCGCCCACGTTTTAAGGAGAGTATATGTCATCTGCAAACATTATCGAAATCAAAAACGTATCCAAGGAATACGACGGCAAAGCAGTCGTCAAAAACGAAAGCATCGCGATAAAACGAGGCGAATTCGTGACAATTTTAGGACCTTCGGGCTGTGGCAAGACGACGACGCTTCGTATGATTGCCGGCTTTGAAAAACCGACCAGCGGTCAAATCTTGTTCGACGGCGAAGATATTTCCAATCTGCCGCCGCATAAGCGCGCCGTGAACACGGTTTTCCAGAAATACGCGTTGTTCCCGCACCTTAACGTGTTCAACAACATCGCGTTCGGTCTGAAACTCAAAACCATTCCCGACGGCACGACGTACACCGACAGAAAGGGCAGGACTTTCGACAATATGAGAAAATATACGAAAGCCGAAATCGCCGAAAAAGTCAATCACGCGCTTAAAATGGTTGACCTTGAAGACTACGGTCACCGCGACGTGAACAGCCTTTCGGGCGGACAGCAACAGCGCGTCGCAATCGCAAGGGCAATCGTCAACGAACCGAAGTTGCTGCTTCTTGACGAGCCGCTGGGCGCGCTTGACCTTAAAATGAGAAAGGATATGCAGATCGAACTGATGGATATGCATAAACGCCTTGGAATCACGTTCGTTTACGTCACGCACGATCAGGAAGAAGCGCTCACAATGAGCGACAAAATCATCGTTATGCGCGACGGCGAAGTGCAGCAAATCGGCACTCCGAAAAAGATTTACGACGAGCCCGCAAACGCATTCGTCGCCGACTTTATCGGCGAAAGCAACATCATGTCGGGCATTATGATCGACGACTATAAATGCAGCTTCTTCGGCACCGAGTTCGAGTGCGTCGACAAAGGCTTCAAACCCAACGAACCCGTCGATATCATCGTGCGCCCCGAAGACATTTATATCACAAAGGGCAAAAACGTCGAAAAGGGACAACTCACCGCAAAAGTAACGTCCTGCGTGTTCAAGGGCGACCACTACGAAATCCTTTGCGAAAGCGACGGAAACGAATTGCAGATTGTTGAAAATACCGAGTGCGCCGTCGGCGAAGAAATCGGTATCTTCATTCCGAAAGAAGAAATACACATCATGCACAAAGCGCGCATTATCAACGAGTACGAAACCGAAATGGGCGACAACGGCATCGTTAAAATTTGCGAAGCCGACTTTGAAACGAAAAGCGACTTGCCCGCAGGAACGAAAGTTAAAGTGTCGATTCCGTTTGATAAAGTCGACGTTACCGACGACGAAGCCGACGGAACGGTCAGCGCGGACGTCGTGTCGAGCATTTACAAGGGAAGTTACTATCAGGTCATTTTACGCACCGATTTCGACTATGACTTCTTTGTCGACACTCAGGACGAATGGCTCAAAGGCGACCGCGTAGGTATCAATATTAAACCCGAAGACATTAAGGTGGAGGCAATTTAATGAAAGAGAAAATTAAAAATTTCAGATTTACGCGAAAAGCCTTTGCTTATCCGTATATGCTGTTTTTGCTGGTTTTCGTCGTTACGCCGCTTGTGCTGATTCTTGCCAACGCGTTTATTTACGACGGGAAATTCAGTTTCAAAAACTTTGCGATTTTCTTCACCGAAAAGTCAAGTCTTGTGGTGCTTGGAAACTCCATTCTCGTCGGACTTCTGACGACGATTATCTGCATAGTTCTGGGATATCCCGCGGCGTACTTCCTTGCAAAATACAGCGCAAGCAAGATTTTCGTATTGCTGTTTATCCTGCCCATGTGGGTAAACTTCCTTATAAGGACGCTTGCAACGAAAGCTATTTTCGTGTCGATGAACATTCCGCTCGGAATGGGGACGGTCGTGTTCGGCATGGTGTACAACTACCTGCCGTTTATGATACTTCCTTTGCACACGGTGCTTTCGAGCATTGATAAAAACTATATCGAGGCGGCGGAAGACCTCGGGGCAGACAAGTTTCAGGTTTTCGCAAAAACGATATTGCCGTTGTCGGTGCCGGGGATTTTAAGCGGAATCACGATGGTGTTCATTCCCACGATTTCGACGTTCGCGATAAGCCAGCTTTTGTCGGACAGCACTGTATTCTTGTTCGGCGACAGCATTCAGATGAAGTTCGATCAGGGCTTGTACGGCGTCGGCAGCGTCATGAGCCTTGTAATGATAATTCTCGTGCTTGTTTCCAACTTTTTAATGAACAGGTTTTCAAAAACGTCTGCGACGGGAGGAAGAAACTTATGGTAAAGAAATTTTTTGCAAAAGCATATCTTTATTTACTTCTCGCGCTGCTGTACGCGCCGATAGTGCTGATTATCGTGTTTTCGTTTTTCAACACGTCGATTTTCTCTTTTGACAACGGGTTCAGTTTCGAGTCGTACAAGTCGATATTCGCGTCCGACAAAACGCCCGAACTGCTTGCCGCGCTTAAAAACACGCTGATTATCGCCGCCGTATCGAGCGTTGTATCGACGCTTATCGGCACGTTTTCGGCAATCGGCATTTATTGTTTGAAACCGCGTGCGAGAAAGGTTGTGGAAAACGTCAACCAACTGCCCATCATCAACAGCGAAATCGTTATGGCGGTGTCGCTTATGATATTCTTCGTAACGTTCTCGTTCCCCGCTGGATATTTCCGCCTTATCATCGGACACATCAGTTTCTGCACGCCGTACGTCATTCTTTCGGTTTTGCCGAAACTTCAAACGATGGACAACAACGTTTACGAAGCCGCTCTCGACCTTGGCGCAAACCCGTTCAAGGCAATGGTAAAAGTCATTCTGCCCATACTTGCGCCCAGCATTATGTCGGGATTTATGATGGCGTTCACGCTGTCGATGGACGACTTCATCATCACGCAAATCAACAAAGGCGCGGCAACGGGCATCAACACTCTTTCGACGTACATCTACGCCGACGCAAGGGTACAAGGGCTTTCGCCGTTCTGGTTTGCGATATTCAGCATTATCTTTATCGTGGTGCTTACGACCATTCTCGTCGTCAACGTCGTTAAGGTCAAAAAAGCCAAAGCCGACAAGAAAAAGGAGGTTAAAGCATGAACAAGAAAGCAATTAAAATCCTTATCGTGTCGGTTATTATCGCGGTTATCGTCGGCGGTACGATTGCAGGCATCGTCGTCGTGAACCTTGACAGGAAAAAAGAAAAACTTGTCGTATATAACTGGGCGGACTATATCGATCCCGCCAATATCACGCTTTTTGAAGAGTATTACAAGCAAAAAACCGGCAAGGAAATCGAGGTCGTTTACAGCACTTTCGACACAAACGAAACAATGATGACCGAAGTCACCAAGGGCGACAGCCAGATCGACCTCGTTTGCCCCAGCGAATACTCCATTCAGAAACTGAAAGAGAAAAACCTTTTGCAACCGCTCGATATGTCGGACGGCGACTACGAATTCATAAGTAACGTGTATCCCGCAATCCGCGACAGGGTGGAGTCGATCTTCGGCGCGGAAATGAACGGATATTTCGTGCCGTATATGTGGGGTACGCTCGGCATAATGTACAACGTCGAAAAGGTCAGAAAAGAAGACCTCGAAGCCGGCTGGGGTATCCTTTGGAATAAGGCGAACAACCCGGAACTTGAAGGGAAAATCCTTGTGAAAGACAGCGTCCGCGACGTCTATGCCGCAACCGTTTGTTATCTCAAAGAAGAAGGAAAACTCGACGGAACCCCGTACGCCGCGCTTTCAATCGAACAACTTATCAACACCGTCGACAACACGCTTTTGAAAATGTGCGAAACCGTGCTTCTAGAACAAAGAAAGCATATCAAAGGCTACGAGGTCGACTTTGGCAAGGACGATATGATCAATAAAATCGCATACGTCGACCTTGCCTGGTCGGGCGACGCAATGTACGCAATCGAGGAAAGTTACAACCCCGACAAAACTTTCAAAAACCTTGCAACCGGCGAAGAAACAAATTACCTTCTGGACTACTTCGTCCCGACAATTGAAATCGACGGCGAAGAAAAAGAGTTTGGCAACGTCTGGTTCGACGGCTGGGCAATCCCGAAAACCGCGCAAAACGTCCCGGCGGCAAAGGAATTCATCAACTTTATGTGCCGTCCCGACGTCGCGATGCGTAATATGATGGAAATCGGCTATACCTGCTCCTTCGATCCCGATAAATATATTGCGGGCGAAGACGAATTTTCAATCGAAGCCATCAACTGCCTTATCGAAAACGAGTACGTGTGGGAAATCACCGACGACGAAATTGCCGAGAATTATCCCGACGGCGACTGCATTATCAAGGAAATCGACGGCGTTAAGTACGACCTTACCGAGTTCTTCGGCGACCATAGAAGATACCCCGACTTTAAGAAATCGGAAGGCACTCTCGGCGTAATGCAGGACTTCGGCGCGCAAAACGACGCGGTCGTCAGTATGTGGGAAAGGGTAAAAGGCGGCGACGAATTCCCGTGGAAACTTATTGTCGCAATCGTTGCTTGCGTTGCGGCTGTCGCAGGCGCGTTCGGGCTGTGCTTCCTGGTGCGCCACGTCAAATCGAAACGCCAGCCGCATATCGACGCGGACTCCGAACAACAAACCGCTTAAAACAAAAATTGAAAAACCAAACGAAACCAAAAAACCGATTGCAAACGCAATCGGTTTTTTAATCTGTAATACCCAAAAGATAATCCGCTGAAACGTCAAAAATTTTGCATAATGAAATAATAGTATCAAGCGGCGGTTCGTGCCTGCCGGTTTCCCAGTCGGCAACGGACGCGCGTGAAATGCCGACCAGATTTGCAAGGTCACATTGGCGCATACCCTTTTCAATTCGCAATTCTTTAATTCGTTCCGAAAATTTGTTCATAAAAATATTATGTGGTTTTTACCGACATTTTGCTTGACGTGTGGGTAATAACCGCACATAATATTAGTATAATTTGTCCGGCGAGGGTGGTGTGAACGGATATGGCGCGCAATCAGGACATTGTAAGCCGACAAATTCAGGATAGACAATAGGGTAAGGGCGATACAAAATAACTGTCTATTCTATTATCGTCCTTATCTTGAAAAAAAATTACCGATTGCAAACGCAATCGGTTTTTTAATCGATAATTCTATTATTTATCCGCTGTTCTTGTTTTGGAAACCGCGTTTTTCAAAACAAGTGAAAAGGGAATAAGGATTAGCGGAGCGCAGGTTTCCTTATGGGAAAAACGGCACAAAAAAGGCATCTTCTTCAAGATGCCTTTGACTGTTGTTTGTCCCGTTTTCCAAAACGGCAATCTTTTCATTTGCCGTTTTGAGAGCGAAGCGACTTAGTACATGTCGCCGCCCATCGGAGCCTGCGGCATCGCCGGAGCCGGTTCGGGCTTGTCGGCAACGATGACCTCGGTGGTGAGCAACGTAGACGATACGCTTGCTGCGTTTTGAAGTGCCGAACGCGTGACTTTGGTCGGATCGAGAATACCTTTTTCGACCATATCGCAGAACTCGTTTTTAAGAGCGTCGTAACCGAAGTTCGCTTTCTTTGCGCGCAACACGTTATCTACGATAACGCCGCCGTCAACGCCTGCGTTTTCCGCGATTTGTTTAATGGGGGCGGTAAGGGCTTTCGCGATGATGAGCGCGCCCGTTTTTTCGTCGCCGCTGAAAGTATTTGCATATGCGGTAACTTTGTCGCTGATGGACAGAAGGGCAATGCCGCCGCCGGGGACGATACCTTCTTCGACAGCCGCGCGGGTTGCCGCAAGAGCGTCTTCGATGCGGAGTTTTCTTTCTTTCATTTCGACTTCGGTTGCCGCGCCGACTCTGACGACTGCTACGCCGCCCGAAAGTTTTGCAAGGCGTTCTTGAAGTTTTTCTTTGTCGTAGTCGCTGGTGCTTTCCGCAATCTGGTGCTGGATTGCCGCAACGCGTTGTTTGATGAGAGCGGGATCACCTGCGCCGTCAACGATGGTGGTGTTGTCTTTGTCGACCTGAACCATTTTCGCGCTGCCCAGCATATCGAGGGTTGCGTCCTTGATTTCGTAGCCGAGATCGGACGAAATGACGGTTGCGCCTGTCAGGATTGCGATATCTTCAAGCATTGCTTTGCGTCTGTCGCCGTAACCGGGGGCTTTGACCGCAACGCATTTGATTGCGCCTTTGAGTTTGTTCAGGACAAGGGCGGTAAGAGCCTCGCCTTCGACTTCTTCGGCGATGATGAACAAACCGCGGCCTGATTTTACAACCTGTTCGAGAACGGGCAGCAAATCCTGGAACACGCTGATTTTCTTATCGGTGATAAGGATAAGCGGATCTTCAAGGACGGCGTCCATTTTGTCGGGGTTGGTCATCATATAGGGGGAAGCGTAACCGCGGTCGAACTGCATGCCTTCGACGACGCTGAGTTCCGTCTTCATGGTTTTGCTTTCGTCGATGGTGATAACGCCGTCTTTGCCGACCTTTTCAAAAGCGTCGGAAAGCAGAGTGCCGATTTCTTCGTCGCCTGCCGACACGCTCGCGACCTGCGCGATAGCGGTTTTGCTTTCAATGGGTTTGCTGATTTTTTTGAGTTCTTCGACGGTATATTCGGTTGCTTTCGCGATACCTTTTTTCAGCACCATCGGGTTTGCGCCGGCGGCGATGTTTTTCATACCTTCGCGGATTATGGTCTGTGCGAGAAGGGCAGCCGTTGTAGTGCCGTCGCCCGCGACGTCGTTGGTTTTTACGGACACTTCTTTCACAAGTTGCGCGCCCATATTTTCAAAAGCGTCTTCGAGTTCGATTTCCTTGGCGATGGTTACGCCGTCGTTTGTGATGAGGGGTGCGCCGAACTTTTTGTCAAGAACGACGTTTCTGCCTTTCGGCCCCAAAGTGATTTTAACTGCGTCGGCAAGAGTGTCCACGCCCTTTTCAAGGGAGCGGCGCGCTTCTTCGCCGTATTTGAATTGTTTGCTCATATAAAAAGCCTCCTTATTCGTTCACGATTGCGAGAATGTCGCTTTGGCGAAGGATGATAACTTCCTTGCCGTCAAGCTTGAACTCGCTTCCTGCGTATTTGCTGTACAAAACTTTATCGCCTACCTTGACTTGCATCGTGACCTCTTTGCCGTCGATAAGTCCGCCGGGACCGACCGCCACGACTTCTGCCATCTGGGGTTTTTCTTGTGCTGTGCCGGGAAGAAGGATGCCGCTTGCGGTCTTTTCTTCCGCTTCGATTGATTTAACGACAACTTTGTCAAACAAAGGTTTTATTGTCATATTTACCTCCGAAAATAATTGTTGAAAATTGATTTTGAAGTTAGCACTCAAACGCCTTGATTGCTAATTCAATGGTAATTATACACGCAATATATCGCGATGTCAATAGTATTATGACAGAAAAAATTAAAAAATACCGCTAAAAAACGCGCATTTTCAAAAACGTCGTAAAGTCGCGCGTTACTAAGTAAAATACGGGCGCGCACGTATGCGCGCGAATTTGTTTACAACGGACTGAAAAAGTGTTATTATTATCATATATTTATTTTCGAGGTCGCTATGATGGACAAATGGGATAAGAGATTTATGGAAATGGCAAACGTCGTTTCGACGTGGTCAAGTTGTTATAGAACCGGGCGTCAGGTCGGCGCGGTCATCACAAAAAACAAAAGAATCCTCACAACCGGCTACAACGGCGCGCCGGAAGGCATCAGAAGTTGCGTCGAAAAGGGCGAATGTATGAGGGATATCATGAAAATCCCGTCGGGCACCCGCGCGGAACTTTGCTACGCCGTTCATGCGGAACAGAACGCCATTTGTCAGGCGGCGAAACTCGGTATTTCATTGGAAGGCGCAACACTTTATTGTACGCATCAGCCGTGCAGTATCTGCGCCAAAATCATCGTCAACAGCGGCATAAAACGTATCGTTTATCGCGAAGGATACCCAGACGAATTCGCAATGAAAATCCTGAGCGAAGCCGACATTCTTGTCGAAAGATACGAAGAATAATAAGTCAATTTTCAGGATATAAAGAATACCCTTAATTATAAGGGTGTTTTTTTATGGAAAAAATCGACAACGTAAATTATGACGATTATAAGTATAAATCGTATATCTGGAAGGAAGACGGGCGGCACAGAAAACCCGAAAAAAGAAAGAAAACAAAACCGCAAAAACCCGAAAAAAGACGCGTCGTAAAAGCCGACAAACAGGCGGTTTTCGTCGTTTGTACGATACTTTTGTGCTTCTCGCTTACGTTCGCTCTCGCAACCCTTTCCGGAAAAGGAAGCGTGATGAATTTCTTTCAAAAGAATAAAAACAACGACTGCGAAATGTATTACGTCGTGTGCTCCGACGTGTTTTCGGACGAAAGCCTTGCAAGAATTTCCGCCGACGAAGCGCGCACGTCGGGCGGGGCGGGCTACATAATTTACGATGAAAAATACTATCTCGCGCTTGCGTGTTACAAAAGCCGCGACGACGCGGAAAAAGTCCGAAAAAGAATGGCGGGGAGCAGTTCCTGCATCTATGAAATCTGTGTCAAGGCACCCGCGCTTTCCTGGTGCGACAACGGGAAAAAAGACGCTGTAAAAAACGCATTGAAATACTCGGATACGGCGTTTTCCCGCCTTTACGAAATCACGACTTCGTTTGACAAAGGAAGTATCGGCGAAACAGAAGTAAAAAACAGATTAAAAGGTTTATTGAATGAAATCAATAACTTAAATGCCGATTTTGACAAAATTACAAAATCCGAAAATATGCCCGAATACATTAAAATCAAGGCGGAAATCAAGGCTGCCGCGGCTGTCGTCGGAAACGTCGCGAAGTCGGATTTTTCGGGCACGTACCTTGCCGCAGCGTTAAGGTTTGCAACGATGAGCGTCGTATGCGGCTACAAAAATTTGGCGACGGAGTTGTAAACGGTTGCAAAATCCTATGTTTTAGTATATACTATATTACACTAATGTAAAGGTGAACAAATGGCACACATTTCTTTGTACAGAAGATACCGTCCGACTTCTTTCGACGAGGTCATCGGGCAGGGACATATCGTAAGGACGCTTGTCAATCAGATTAAAACGGACAACATTTCGCACGCATACCTTTTCACGGGGACTCGCGGCACGGGAAAAACCACCGTCGCGAGGATTTTTGCGCGCGCGATTAACTGCGAAAACCCCGTAAACGGCAATCCGTGCGGGAAATGCTCGGCTTGTGTCGAACTTCAAAAGCCCGGCAATATGGATATTCTGGAAATCGACGCCGCGTCCAACAGCACGGTGGACGAAATCCGCGACCTTCGCGAAAAGGTCAAGTATCCGCCCGTCATCGGAAAGTACAAAGTTTATATCATTGACGAAGTTCACATGCTTTCGACAAGCGCGTTCAACGCACTTCTGAAAACGCTGGAAGAGCCGCCGTCACACGCCGTGTTCATTCTTGCGACGACCGACGTCCACAAACTGCCGCAGACGATTTTGTCAAGGTGCATGCGCTTTGACTTCAAATTGCTTTCGGTGAAAGATATTTCGGACAATCTGAAACGAATTTTCGACGACATCGGCAAAAAGTATTCGGAAGAAGCGATAAACCTTATCGCAACTTCTGCCGAGGGCAGCGTGCGCGACAGTCTTTCGATTGCGGATATGTGCGCGTCGTATTCGGGCGACACGATAACGTACGACGACGTTCTGGAAGTTCTCGGCGCATCCGATCCTCACATCGTTCTGGACCTTGTGCAGGCGGTGCTTTCGCACGAAGTCGCGCGTGCATTGTCCATTGTCGATAATTTGTCGAATTTCGGCAAAAACATCGCCGTTCTCAATAAGGACGTCGCAACGACGATAAGGAACGTCATTTACGTGAAAAACTGCAAGAATGCCGAGTCCGCCTTGAAACTCCCGAAAGATATTTACGAAAAACTGTTGGCGATTTCGGAATCGTCCGGCAACGTCGACCTTCTGAACGCGCTCGATTTGTTCAACGGTCTTTCGGGCGAGTTAAGATACAGCACCCAGCCCCGCATTATGTTTGAGGCAACTGTCGTAAGGGCTGCGCTTGAAAACGGCGAGGCGGAAATCGAAAAACGCTTGAAAAAACTGGAATCGGCAGTTTCGCAAGGCGCGGTAAACACCGCGTTTCAAAAAAAAAATGAGCTGAAAACAGATAATCCCGACGCGCTTTGGGACGCCTGCCGCACGGAAATCGTGGGGAAGGAAAGGTGCATGGCGCTGGGGATTGCGATGAATAAATACGTCGGGGTGGAAGAAAACGGGAACTTTTTCAAGGTGTCTTTCAAAACGAAGGCGGACGCGTCCGTCGTGAGTATTCCCGACAACCTTAAACTAATTGAATCAAAACTCGGCGCGCTTTCGGGCAAGCCGTATAAACTGACCGTAAAGGTCACCGACGACGACACGTCGGAAGACGTCCTGAAAAGGCTGAAAACGCTTTTCGGGGACGATTTCAAAATCACGAAATAACCGGAGGTATTTTTTTATGGGCAAAGGCGGTTTTCCCGGCGGCGGATTCGGCGGCGGAAATATGCAACAAATTTTGAAACAGGCGCAAAAAATGCAAGCCGATATGCAGCGCGCTCAGGAAGAACTTAAAAATTCCGAAGTAACCGGCTCGGCGGCGGGCGGCATGGTTGAAATCACGATGACGGGCGACAAGGAAGTCACCGCCGTCAAAATCAAGCCAGAAGCGGTTGACCCCAGCGATATCGAAATGTTGGAAGACCTTATCGTCGCGTCCTTCAACGACGCCGTCAAAAAGGTTGACGAGTTGCAGGAAGAACTTATGGGACCGCTTGCAGGCGGTATGGGCGGTTTGTTCTGATGCCTTATATCGAGCCTCTTGCAAAACTTATTGCGGAATTCACGAAATTCGAGGGCGTGGGCGAAAAGACGGCGGCAAGGTACGCTTATTCCATATTAAAGCGCAGCGACAGCGAAGTCGACGACCTTATCAACGCCTTGCGCGACGTCAAACAAAAGGTGAAATTCTGTAAAATTTGCGGCAACTATACCGACGACGCCGACGACGTTTGCGAAATTTGTCGTACGCGCGACAAGTCGGTTATCTGCGTCGTGAAAGAGCCGAAAGATATTCAGGCTTTTGAAAAGGTAAAGTCTTTTAAGGGCGTTTATCACGTTTTGCACGGCGTAATCAGCCCCATCGAGCACGTCGGCCCCGACGATATCGACATAAAAGGGCTGCTGAAAAGGCTTGACGGCGTGAAAGAAGTCATCGTTGCGACCAATCCCGATGTCGAAGGCGAGGCAACCGCATTGTATATCGCGCGACTTATAAAGCCGCTGGGGATAAAGGTAACGCGCATCGCCCGCGGTCTTCCCGAAGGCAGCGTTATCGAGTACGCCGACGAAATGACCTTATCCACCGCGCTTCGCACCCGCGTGGAGTTATAATAATAGATTGATACAAGCAGTTTTTCGGTGAGAAAAAAATTTCTTGACATATCAAAACTTAGTAATTAAAATTATCCGTAAAGGAATTGGAGTATGGCAAAAAAACAAGGCATATCGGAAGCGGTCATTAAACGTCTTCCGCGATATTACAGATACGTTAAACAGCTTGAACGCGACGGCGTAAAGCGCGTTTCCAGCTCGGAACTTGCGAAAAACCTGTGCGTTACGGCGTCGCAGGTCAGACAGGATTTTTCAAATTTCGGCGAATTCGGTCAGCAGGGCTACGGGTACAGCGTGGGGAAACTTCGCAGTGAAATCGCGTCGATTCTCGGGCTCGATCAGCAGCACAACATTATTATTATCGGTTGCGGCAACATCGGGAAAGCACTTGCGAGATACGTCGGGTTTTCAGACGACGGCTTTTACGTCCGTGCAATGTTCGACGTCGATCCGACGGTCATTCAGAAAGTGCCCGCCGGCGTCGAAGTCCTGAACGTCAATAAACTTGCGGAATACATAAACACGCACCCCGTCGATATCGCGGCGATTTGCGTACAAAAGGAATACGCGCGCGAAGTTGCCGAAAATCTCGTGCGGCTCGGCGTAAATAAATTCTGGAATTTCGCCCCCGTCGATTTGTCGAACGTCGCGGAAGGCGTCGTGTGCGAAAACATCAATATGAGCGACAGTCTGTTCGTGCTGTCTTACAAGATCAACGAACAACAATAATCGTTGCATAATAACTTTCCTCCTGCGGATACTACTGCGGGAGGTTTTTTTATGCAATACACAGGAATCACAAGAAGAATCGACGAGTTGGGACGCGTGGTTATCCCGAAAGAAATCCGCCGTACGATGCGCCTTCGCGAGGGCGAAGAAATGGAAATTTTCGTTGACGAAAACAGCCTTATTCTGAAAAAATACTCGTGCGTAAAGGGAATACAAAAGTTTTCGGAAGAGATTGCGGAAAGTTTGTTTTCGTCGACGGGGGACACGTCGCTTGTGACCGACCTTGACAAAATCGTCGCGGCGGCGGGCTTTGACAAGACATTTTATTCGGACAAACTTTTGTTGCAAAAAGTCGCGGATATTTTTCAGAAAAGGACGACGCGCACGGTGTTTTTGCCCGACGGATATGCGATAACCGGCGACGATACGAACGAATACAAAATGCAGATATTCGCGCCTGTCATCGTCGCGGGCGACGTTACGGGCGGCGTTATTTTGCTGTCAAAATCCGAAAAAAACGTCGCCGAAAAAACCAAACTTGCCGAGTTTTCGGCAAAAATCTTGGCAAATTCACTGCAATGAAAAAGCGTACTATGGCGGGAAACGCCGCGCTGCTTTCGGTGTTTTCCATAATTGCAAAGGTAATAAGCGCGCTGTATCGAGTGCCGCTCACGTCTGTGCTCGGAGCGGAAGGAATGGGAATGTATCAACTTGTGTTTTCCATTTACGCGCTGATACTTGCGCTGACTACGGGCGGAATCCCCGTTGCGGTGTCAAGGCTCACGAGCGAGAATAACGCGTTGAAAAAAGACAGCAGGATAGTCCTTAAAAACGCACTTTTAAGCGTTGTCGGGACGTCGGTCGTGCTTGCCGCTCTCCTGTGCGTTTTGTCGGGGTTCGTGGCAAGAATTCAAGGAAACGAAGGCGTGAAAAGCGGATATTACGTTATTGCGCCGGCGGTTGTTTTCGTCGGTGCGTTGTCGATGTTCCGCGGCTGGTTTCAGGGGAACAACGACGTAATCCCGACGGCGGTATCGGGGCTTTTTGAACAGGTTTTCAAACTTGCGTTCGGGCTGACTCTTGCAAAAATTCTGTCAAAGTACGGCGTGATTTACGGCGTAATCGGCGCGCTGTCGGGAGTGATGATAAGCGAATTTGTCGCGCTTATTTATATTGTGATAACCTATTTTTCGCGCGGGAAGATTTACAAAATCAACGCGGCGGAAAGTTGCGACAAAGACGTGCGAAACGCCATTCTGAAAACGTCTGTTGTTTTTGCGGTTGCCGGCTTTATCATACCGTTTTCGCAGTTTATCGACGGAATTTTAATCGTAAACATATTAAAAGCGTCGGGAGAGTCGATTTCTCTTGCGACGGCGAAGTACGGTTTGTATTCGGGCACGGTAATGAGCGTCGTGAATATGCCCGTCGTTTTAAGCGTTGCGTTGTCGGTTGCGATCGTGCCCGTTATCGCGTCGGCGACGGCAAAACGGGACATCGACGAAATCAGGAAAAAAGGAGCGACAGCCGTGAAACTCGCACTTGTTATTTCGACGTTTGCCGCGGTTATGATGTTTGCGTTTTCCGACAAAATTATTGCGGTTTTATATCCGCGTCTTAATCGCGCGGAAACACAAACGGCGGTGCGGCTTTTAAGGATTATTTCGTTCACCGTGCCGATGGGTGCGCTTCGTGAAATTTACGCAAGTATGATTATGGCGATTGACAAAACAAAAAAAATCATCGTCAACAATTCCTTTTCGGTCGCGCTGAAAATTGCGGTTACGTCGATATGTCTTCAAAACTTCAACGTGTACGGCGCGGGATACGGAATGATTGCGTTTTCGGCGGTCGGCGTAATCTTAAACGCGCGCGATTTTTATATTCTCTCGGGAAAAAATCTTAAACTCGTGAAAAACGTTAGTACAATCGCGGCAATAAATGTTATAATGTTTTTACTTGCGTGGGCTTTTGATATTTATATCAAAAATCCGATTTTGTCGCTTGCGACAGGTTTTGTCGTCGCGTCGTTTGCGTACGTTGTCGCGGCGGCGTTTTCAGGCGTCTTTGACGGGGACGAACTTTCGGGCGTGCCGTTATCAAAGGCGTATTACAAATTATCGCAAAAACTACGATTCTGGGAGAGTTGAATGATTACCGTAATTGGACTCGGGCTTTATAAGGACGATTTGAGTTTCCGCGCCGAAAAGTTTCTGAAAAAGGCAAAAAACATTTACGTCAAAACGGCAAAAACGCCGACGTACGATTTTTTTGAAAAAAACGGAATATCCGCAAAATCTTTCGACGACGCGTACGACGCGGCGGAAGATTTTTCCGAACTTGACGAAAAAATCATAAAAACGCTTTTGTCGGAAAACGAAAAAGGCGACGTTGCGTTTTGCGTGAACGGCGGCGGTTTCGACGACGGCACGGTGCAAAAGCTGAAAAAACAAACGAACGATATTGAAATTATCGCAGGCGTGAGTTTTGCGGCGGATTTTGCCGGCGTTTGTCCCGACACGTCGGTGATGAGTTACAGCGCGTACGACGTCGCGTCCGACGTTTCGTTCATGCCGGACAAGCGGCATACCGTCGTCGTGAGAGAGATCGACAACAGACTTCTTGCGGGCGACGTAAAAATCAAACTGTCCGACGTATACGGCGATGAGAAACTCGTTTATCTGATAAATAGTGTCAAAAAGACAGATAATTTGACATACATACCTCTTGCCGAAATCGACCACGGCAAGAATTTTTCGTATATCACGACTTTGGTGATTCCGCCCGATGATTTGTTGTCGGCAAAACGACACGATTCCCACGACCTTATCGAAATCATGGCAACGCTGTTGTCCGAAAACGGATGCCCGTGGGACAGGGCGCAAACGCACGAAAGCATAAGGATAAATCTCATCGAGGAAGCGTACGAGCTTATCGACGCAATCGACAGAAACGACCTTGACGGCATGGTTGAAGAAACGGGCGACGTATTGTTGCAGGCGGTTTTCCACGCAATGATCGGAAACGCCGACGGCGAATATAATTTCAACGACGTCGTAAGCGGACTTTGTCATAAACTTATCACCCGACACACTCATATTTTCGGGCAGAACAAAGCGACGAATGCCGAAGACGCGCTGAATTACTGGAACGCGGCGAAAGCCGTTGAAAAGGAATATACGAGTTTCGGCGACAAAATGGATAAAATCCCCAAAAATCTGCCTGCGCTTTTGTACGCTTACAAAATTCAGAAAGTTGCGGTGAAATGCGGGTTCGACTGGCCCGACATCGACGGCACTTACGATAAACTCAACGAGGAAATCCGCGAATTTCGGGAATCGGACGGCGACGACGCCGTAATGGAAGCGGGCGATCTGCTGTTTTCTGCGATAAACCCGATGCGCTGGCGGCATATCGAGCCGGAAACCGCCCTTAAAGAGGCGTGCGACAAGTTCGTGAAACGCTTTAAGTATATGGAAAGCGAAATACTGAAAGACGGAAAGGATTTGGGGAACGCCGAAATCCTGGACGAATACTGGAACAAGGCAAAGAAAATCTACAAATGAAAATCGGAAACGTACAACTTAAAAACGATTTGATTCTCGCGCCGATGGCGAATTATACCGACGCCGGCATGCGTTATCTTGCCTCGGTTTACGGCGCGGGGCTTACGGTAACGGAAATGGTGTCGGCAAAGGGGCTTTGCTTCAATAATCCCAACACCGCCGCTCTTCTGGAAACCCGCGAAAGGGGAAATTGTCCCGTCGCCGTGCAGCTTTTCGGCGCGGATCCCGAATACATAAAAAAAGCGGTGGAACATCCCCTTCTCAAAGACTTTGACGTAATCGACATAAATATGGGTTGTCCCGTCGCGAAAGTCGTGAAAAACGGCGAAGGCAGCGCGCTTTTAAGAAATCCCGACCTTGTTTACAAAGTGGTGAAAGCGGCGGTATCCGCAACAAATCGTCCCGTAACCGTGAAAATCAGAGCGGGATTTGAAAAGGACGAAATCACCGCGCCCGAAATCGCGAAGGTCATCGAGGAAGCGGGCGGCGCGGCGGTTGCCGTACACGCAAGGACAAGGGAACAGTTTTATTCCGGAAATGCCGACTGGAACGTCATAAAAAAAGTGAAAGAAAGCGTTGGTATTCCCGTTGTCGGAAACGGCGACGTGGAAAAGCGCGACGATTATTTAAGAATGAAAGAAACGACGGGTTGCGACGGCGTAATGGTTGGTCGCGCCGCGCTTGGAATGCCGTTTATATTTGCAAAACTGCAAGATAAAGAATACGAATTTGACGTTAAAGCCGCGATTATGAAACATATCGAAATTCTGGGCGAGTATCTGCCCGAACGCACGGTGATAAATCAGATGAAGGCGCAACTGTGTTTTTACGCCAAAAACACCCGCCACGCAAAGGACGTCCGCCGCGCTATTTCCGAACTCAGAACCCGCGACGATTTAATGAGAATTATCGACGAATTTTTTTAAGGAAAATACATTATGAACATTGTTTTGGTTGAACCGGAAATCCCGCAGAATACGGGCAACATAGTAAGGACGTGCGCCGCGACGCACACGGTTTTGCATCTTATCGAGCCGCTCGGATTCGAACTTTCGGACAAGTACTTAAAACGCGCGGGGCTTGACTATTGGAGCGACTGCGAATTGCACGTATACAAAAACCTTGGGGAGTTTTTCGACAAAAATCCCGGCAAGTATTATTTCGCGTCGACAAAGGCGAAACACCGCTATGACGAGGTGAATTTCGAGGACGACGCATACATCTTTTTCGGAAAGGAAACGAAAGGTCTTCCCGAGGAACTTCTGCACGACAATTACGACCGCGCGATACGAATCCCGATGGGGCAGAACATAAGAAGTCTGAACCTGTCGAACAGCGTTGCTATCGTGTTGTACGAGGCACTCCGTCAGCACGACTTCAAAGGGTTGCAAGAACAAGGACACCTTACGAAATACGACGACAAATAAGGCGGGCGCGCGGCGCACGGCAAATAAGGCGGGCGCGCGGCGAAAATCAAACAAAGTATTTATAAGTAATTGCAATAAAACTTTTATTGTGTTATCATATTACTGCCTTAAAAACTTGGGGCTTAAAACGAAAATAAAATCAGGAGATATTCTATGAACAAAAAGACAATCACCGATATTGACGTAAAAGGCAAAAAATGTCTCGTTCGCGTTGACTTCAACGTTCCTATGAAAGACGGCGTTATCACCGACGAAAACCGCATCATCGGCGCGCTTCCCACCATTAAATATCTGATGGAACACGGCGCGAAAGTCGTGCTTTGCTCGCACATGGGTAAACCCCACAACGTGTTTGACGACAAAATCAAACTCAATAAAAAGGAAAAGGCGAAAATCGAGGCTTTACCCGAAGAAGAACGCGCTGCGGCAACCGCCGAAGCAATCGAAAAGGCGAAAAAAGACGTCAAAAAGTTCAGTCTTGCTCCCGTTGCGGCGCGCCTGAACGAACTTCTTGACAACAAGGTAACGTTTGCAACCGACGTCATCGGCCCGGACGCGAAAGAAAAAGTCGCGGCGTTGAAGGACGGCGAATGCGTACTTCTTGAAAACCTGCGTTTCCACGCCGGCGAAGAAGGCAGGGACGAAAACTTCTGCAAGGCTCTTGCCGAATACGCGGACGTTTACGTCAACGACGCTTTCGGTACGGCGCATCGTTCGCACGCGTCGACCGCCGCTATCGTCGAATACGGCTTTGTAAAGACGGCTGTTTGCGGTTTCCTTATCGAAAAAGAACTGTCTGTCATGGCGGACAGCCTTGAACATCCCGTACACCCGTTCATCGCAATACTCGGCGGCGCGAAAATCGCCGACAAACTTAACGTAATCAACAACCTTCTCGACAAATGCGACGCTCTTATCATTGGCGGCGGCATGGCTTATACCTTCCTGAAAGCGCAGGGCGGCAAAGAAGGTTTGTCTTTGGTCGACGACGAAAAACTCGAATATTGCGAAAACATGCTTGACAAAGCGGAAATCCTCGGCAAGGAAATTTATCTTCCCGTTGACAGCGCAATCGTTTCGGCGTTCCCCGATCCCATCGACGCACCCGTAACGGTCGAATACGTTGACAGCAAGAGCATTCCCGACGACAAAATGGGGCTCGATATCGGCGTAAAAACGCAGGAACTTTTCGCAAACGTCATCAAAGGCGCAAAGACGGTCATCTGGAACGGTCCTATGGGCGTTTTTGAAAACCCGACTCTTGCAAAAGGCACGTACGCGGTTGCGGAAGCGCTTGCGTCGCTTCACGGCACCGGCGCAACCACCATCATCGGCGGCGGCGACAGCGCGGCGGCTGTACAACAACTTGGCTTTGCGGACAAAATGACGCACATTTCAACGGGCGGCGGCGCGTCGCTTGAACTGTTTGAAGGCAAAGTGCTTCCCGGCATCGCCTGCCTTAACGACAAAGACTGAAATCACAACGACTTAATCTTATAAAGGAGAATTTATTATGCGTAAACCTATTATCGCAGGTAACTGGAAAATGAACAATACTATCGCCGAGACGAAGGCTCTCGTGACCGAACTTATTCCTTTGGTCAAAGACGCGAAAGCCGACGTCGTAATCTGCACTCCTTACACCGACCTCGCCACGGCGGTCGAAATGACGAAAGGCACGAACATTCACGTCGGCGCGGAAAACGTACACTGGGCAGAGAAAGGCGCGTTCACGGGCGAAGTTTCGGCGAATATGCTTGTCGAACTCGGCGTGGAATACGTCATCATCGGACACAGTGAACGCCGTCAGTATTTCGGCGAGACCGATCAGACCGTCAACGCACGCGTTAAGGCGGCACTTTCCAAGGGGCTTAAACCCATTATCTGCGTCGGCGAACTTCTGGAAGAGCGCGAAGCGGGCAAAACCGAAGAAGTCGTTGTCCGTCAGACCACTGAGGCTTTCAAAGATATCGACAAATCCGAACTTGAAAACATCGTCATCGCATACGAACCCGTATGGGCAATCGGCACCGGCAAAACCGCAACCGCCGACGACGCGAACGCAACCATCAAGGTTATCCGCGACACGATGGCGAACCTTTATTGCAGAAACTGCGCCGACAACAAAGTACGCATTCAGTACGGCGGCAGCATGAACACCAAAAACGTCGACGAACTTATGGCAATGCCCGAAATCGACGGCGGTCTTATCGGCGGTGCGTCGCTCAAAGCGCAAGACTTTGCACGCGTCGTAAATTTTGAGGAAAAATAATGTCAAGACAAGTCGTATTGGTCGTAATGGACGGCGTGGGCAAATCCACGACGGGACTCGGCGACGCCGTTACCGCGGCGCATACCCCGACTCTCGATAAACTCCTTGCAACCTGTAAAAACGTTTATATCAAAGCGCACGGCACGGCAGTCGGTCTTCCTTCCGACGAGGATATGGGCAACAGCGAAGTAGGGCACAACGCACTCGGTTGCGGACAGGTCTATTCGCAGGGCGCAAAACTTGTGGAAGAAGCCATCGAAAGCGGCGAAATTTTCAATTCGTCCGCGTGGCAGGAACTCAAAAACAACTGCGTGGCACACGGCAGCGCAATGCATTTTCTGGGGCTTTTGTCCGACGGCAACGTGCACAGCAACATAAACCACCTTATCGCGCTTATCAAGGGCGCGAAAAGGGACGGCATCAAAAAAGTATTCGTACACGTCCTGCTTGACGGACGCGACGTTCCCGCAACGAGCGCGCTTCAATACGTCGATATGCTTGAAAACGCGATGGCGGAAATGAACGACGAAAGTTTCACGGCAAAAATCGCGTCGGGCGGCGGACGTATGACGATTACGATGGACAGATATTTCGCAAACTGGGATATGGTAAAACGCGGCTTTTATACACACGTTTACGGCGAAGGTCGCGGATTTGAGTCGGCAACCGCCGCAATCGAAACGTTCCGCGCCGAAACCCCCGGTATCATTGACCAGGATTTACCCGCGTTCGTCGTCGTCAAAGACGGAAAACCCGTCGGCGCGATGCACGACAACGACAGCGTGATTCTGTTCAACTTCCGCGGCGACCGCGCAATCGAAATTTCGATGGCTTTCGACGATAAGGAATTTTCGGGATTCGACCGCGGCAATATGCCAAAGGTGATGTATGCCGGTATGTTGCAGTACGACGGCGATATGCACCTTCCCAAACGTTTCCTTGTCGAGCCGCCCAAAATTAAGTATACTTTGTCCGAATATCTCGTGAACAAGGGCGTCAACGAATACGCCGTGTCCGAAACGCAAAAGTACGGTCACGTCACGTATTTCTGGAACGGCAACCGCAGCGAAAAATTCAGCGAAACGCTTGAAACGTGGGAAGAAGTACCTTCCGATATCGTGCCTTTCGACCAGCGTCCCTGGATGAAATCGGCGGAAGTTACCGATAAGGTCATCGAAGCGATCGAAAGCAAAAAGTACGGCTTCATCCGTTGCAATTATCCCAACGGCGATATGGTCGGACACACCGGCAATATGGACGCGACGATAATCGGTGTGGAGGCTGTTGACCTTGCGCTTGCAAGACTTATCCCCGTTGTCGAAAAGGAAAACGCGATTCTTGTCGTAACGGCAGACCACGGCAACGCCGACGAAATGCTTGAAAAGAACAAAAAGGGCGTCGTGTCCGTTCGTACGGCGCACAGCCTGAATCCCGTTCCATTCATAATTTTCAACGCCGACGTCGAAATCGCAGACGGCAAATTCGGATTGTCCAACGTTGCGGCAACCGTTGCGAAACTTATGGGATTCGCTCCCGATCCGCATTGGGACGCACCTATTATCAAATAAGGTTATTTATTAAAAGTCCCCCCGAAAAACCGCGGGGGGATTTTTTATGCCAACAGATAATAATACGAACGTTGCCAAAACGCC